>Ga0307419_10000436_pt1 | contig 20786 bp, 19 predicted proteins | sample SalMarWE160230MG_2_FD_202512 | JGI IMG/M metagenome (GOLD analysis project Ga0307419, IMG submission 202512) | Salt marsh sediment microbial communities from the Plum Island Ecosystem LTER, Massachusetts, United States - WE1602-30 | ecosystem: Environmental > Aquatic > Marine > Intertidal zone... | reverse complement strand
TTGCAGGACTGGGGGCTCCATACTGGAATCAGCATGCCCGTGGAACAATAACAGGAATTACGCGAGGTTCAACGGCAGGACATATAGCACGTGCCGCACTCGACAGCATATGTTACCAGACTCTTGAAGTACTGCAGGCAATGAAAAAGGATTCAAAAATTGACATAAAAGAACTAAGAGTCGATGGCGGTGCAACAGTGAATAACAGTCTGATGCAATTCCAGGCAGATATTCTTCAGGCAAAAGTTGTCAGACCAAAGATAACCGAGACAACCGCCCTGGGAGCAGCCTACCTGGCAGGACTTGCAGTGAATTACTGGGCTGATCTGAAGGAGATAAGGAAGCAGTGGCAAATCGATCGAACTTTTACTCCACGTTTGAAAGAAAGTGAAACAAGATCATTAATTAAGGGATGGAACAGGGCAGTAAAAGCAGCTGAGGCATGGGCAGGGGAAAAATAAAGGGGGGAAGGAGAAAGGGGGTAATAACTAATAACTAATAACCAATAACCAATAACCTATGAATCAATTTTTTGCAGAATTTTTCGGCACTGCCATGCTCATGGTTCTCGGATGCGGTGTCGTGGCCAATGTTAATTTAAGCAAGACCAAAGGTAATAATAGCGGCTGGATAGTAATAACCTTCGGGTGGGCCGTTGGAGTATTTACCGGAGTGCTGATAGCGGCTGATGTTAGTGGTGCTCATATAAATCCTGCAGTTACGCTTGCTCTTGTACTTGCAGGTAAGTTCAGCGCCTCTCTTATGCCGTTATATATAAGTGCTCAATTACTTGGAGCAATGTTCGGATCAGGCCTTGTATGGCTGGCATATAAAAAACATTTTGATGCTACTATGGATGCCGATTCAAAGCTTGCCGTATTCTGTACAATGCCGAACATAAGAAGCTACTGGTACAACGTGGTAACCGAGATCATAGGTACATATGTACTCGCCCTGGCGGTTCTCTATATGGCTGAACCGGAAGTTGGACTGGGAGCACTGAATGCATTACCGGTGGCACTCGTTGTACTTGGTGTGGGTCTTTCTTTGGGAGGACCAACAGGCTATGCAATTAATCCTGCTCGTGATCTGGGACCGCGTATCATGCATTTTTTCCTGCCAATACCCGGGAAAAGAGACTCCGACTGGAAATATAGCTGGGTACCTATTGTAGGCCCAATGATCGGGGCAGCACTTGCAGCGGTGATGTTCGTGTTATTTGGTGGTCAATAAAAGAGAAAAATAGCAGGAATCTTCCAGTGAAGGATCTTATCTGAATCTTTCCACGATAGCTAATAACCTGTCAGCTTTCTCTTCAATTTCTTTTGATTCTTTTTGCAGGCCGGTTACGAATTTATTTTTATCAAATTCTCCGCGGACAGCTTGAAAATCACTTTCCCTGGTGTCAGTGTCCCCGTCAACGCCAAATCCGATTTTACTGCCTGTGTCAAATTCTTTTTCAGCATCCTTAAGGATCATATTGTTGAGTTTCACAGCATTCGTTTTCCAGTCGGTGATGATCTGCATTAAACTTTCGGCAGAAATATTTTCCGGTTTAGTGCCGGTATGCTGACCAATAAGGTTCAAGCACCATGTCCATGCATATTTATCGTAACTGTTATAAACAGATACCAGGAATTCATTTAATTCGTCAACTGATCTTATCTTGCCTGTTTTAACTGCTTGGATCAGCTCATCAATTTTACTGGCCGGAGAGAACAATCCACATATATCCAGCCACTTACCTGTTCCTTCAGCCCCATGTGCTGTCAGCATATTTTGTATATCGGAAAGTGATGAACTGCTGCTCAAATCCTGTAGACGCTTAACCACTTCCTGGCCAATATATATTTTCAGGGCCATTTCATAGTACTTGCGTGTTGTTTTTAAAAGAAGCCTGTGTATGGCTATTCCTTTATAATTGACATAATCCTTATTAGTGGCTGTTTTTTCAGCCAGTTCATTAAGAATTTCTATGGCGTTGGTAATTTTGCCAATAATATATGGACTGAACAATTCGAAATGGATAAGATCCAGTTTAACAGGATCTTTTCTTCTGTCTCTTGCCGGCCATTTATCTATATCTCTGCGCGTGCCGACAGTAAAGAGGTTCATTGCCGGGGTAAGCTCGCTTTTTCCTTTTTCTTCAGAGATGTACGAAAAAGGAAAATCAGAAGTATCGAAATTTGCATAATGCTTACCCACCACTGCAGTGTAAGCACCAATATGACATGGCAGCAGCAGGTATGAAAAAGAACCTGTTTTGGAGCCGCGCTCCAGGATCCCCTGATGCAAAGGACCAAGCTTGTACATATGGTTGCTCTGGTTGGTGCCGCTGCCTGCATTGAAAAAGGAAACAAGACTTGCTATCAACAGGGTTGATTTGTGATGGGTTACAGCATATGGTCCTGCAAACAGGCTGCAGGCTTCACCATGAAATGCCTCGCTGTTGGCAAAAAAGACGGAGTTCTCTGCTGAGTATTGTTTTCCAATTTTAACCCCCTGGCCGACAAAGCACTTTTCAATTACTGCCCCTCCATCGACTATTGAACCCGATAAGACGATAAATTTCTTTGCAATGACACCTGTTCCAATAAATGCCGGCGCCTCCATGCAACTCTGTATGGTGCCCTCCTCAAGCTGGCTGGCTCCTGAAATTGTGGCGTAACTCCCGATATGAACATTGCGGATAGTGGCTGAATTACTTACCTTAGCCCCTTTCTCTATCAATCCTTTTACTGATATCTTCGATTCACAATACTCTTTGATAAGCCCTGTGATCTTCTCAATGAAATCTTTATCATGTCTGTAAAGAACTGTCAGATAGGCTATTTGAGATGACAGACGATCAAATATAGGAAGCTCCCTGCCGCCTCCCTCATTTAATACTTCGATTTCGGTCCCATTACCAAATGATGACTCTCCGGATACAACAAGTGATCCTACATTTGAAATGACAACGCCCTTTTCAATGTTATAATTTACCAGGGTTTTAACATCTGAAATATGAACATTATCCCCGATTTCACAGTTACTGAGGAAACTGTCAAAGATTCCACAGGATTTGAAAACACTGGATTCAATCTCAATGGCACCTGATAAAACGCCCAGTTTTATATTACCTTCAAATCTTGTATTCCTGATATTTTCAGGTGAGAATCCTTCCGCGACGGTAATCTCTGACCAGTCTTTAGAAAAACAATTCCGGGAAATCAGTTTTTCTGTTTCTTCCTTTGTCAGATTCCTGTAAATCATAAATTATTATCTTAAAATTTATAACAGATATTGATTATGGACATTTGCTTTTTCAATATCCATAAAATACTTGACAGTTTGAACATGAAGCTCAAGTGTAGAGGGTTCATCGCATACTATAACACCTTTTTGGTGCATCTGAAGTATTGAGCATGTCCACATATGACTTATACTTCCCTCAACCACCTCTCTCAGAGCACGTGCTTTATTGGCACCCGAGATAACAATAACAACCTCCCTGGCATCCATCACTGTTCCAACACCAACTGTAAGAGCCAGTTTTGGTACCTTGTTTATATCACCTCCAAAGAATCTTGAATTCGCAAGGATAGTATCATACCTGAGAGTTTTAATCCTTGTTCTTGAAGTAAGTGAAGAGCCTGGTTCATTAAAAGCTATATGACCGTCAGGGCCAATTCCTCCAAGGAAAAGATCAATTCCACCGGCAGCTTCTATTCTTTTTTCATAATCGATACACTCTTTTTCAAGATCTTCTGCATTACCATTTAGAATATTTATGTTTTTTCTTGGAATATCTATATGGTTGAACAGGTTATCATACATGAAGTAGTGGTAACTTTCAGTATGATTCTCATCAAGACCGACATATTCATCCATATTAAATGTTATAACATTTTTAAAAGAGATCTCACCGGCTTTATGTCTTTTTATCAGTTCTTTATAGACCGGTATAGGGGAGGAACCGGTAGGCAATCCAAGAACAAACGGTTTTTCACTTGTCGGATTTGCCTTCTTGATTTTACCAATGATATACGAGGCAGTCCAGTCCCCTATCTCATCAGGGTTTTTCTTAATAATGATTCTCATAGCTTTATGTTTTAAAATTTATCCTGTTATACTTATTATTATTTGGTTAAGGGATTCAGCATGATACGTGCGTCGGCCACATAGCATCCTTTTCCCTCATCAAGAACAATTAAGGGATTGATATCCAGTTCACTGATTTGCGGACATTCTATGGCCATCTGGCTTAATCTCATAATACAGTCTCTTATTGCTTCAATATCGCGCGGTATTTTTCCCCTTATCCCTTCGAGTATCTTATACGATCTTACCTCTTTTAGCATGGAATCTGCCGTTTTCTCGTCAAAAGGAGCAACCCTGAAGCTTACATCTTTGAAGACTTCAACATAAATTCCACCAAGTCCAAACATTATTACAGGCCCGAAGGATTCATCCCTTTTTACTCCCAGTATTACTTCTTCGCCGGCTAAAATCATTTTACTGACCTGTATTCCTTTTATTTTTGCATCAGGTTTGATCTGCAAAACATTTTCAGTGATTATCGTATAGTTTTTTCTTGCTTCTTCAGCAGAATTCACATTCACTACAACCCCTTTAACATCAGACTTGTGAATAATATCATCTGATACTATTTTCATTACCACGGGAAATCCTGTTTTTTGAGCTATCGAGGCTGCTTCTTCAGGTGAAGTAGCCAGGTCGCTCATAATAACAGGGATACCATAAATGGCGAGTATTTTCCCGGCATCATTTTCAGGCAGGTAGAGATGATTATTGCGGATTGATTCATCTATTATTGAATGAACTGCTTTTGTGTCAATATCGGTAAAAAAATGCTGCTGATGGGGATCTTTATCAAGGTCACGATAGAATTGGTAAACCCTTGAAAAACTGCGGCACATTGATTCGGGGAGGATGTAATGGGGGATCTTGTTCCTGAGCAAAATATCAACACCGACAGCAACATCAGCTTCTCCCATAAAGCTGGAATAAACCGGTTTGGAATATTGGTTTGAAACCTTTACAACCTCCTTGGCAATGGCCTCAATATCTGTCATTGACTGTGGTGTCAGGATAACGAAGACTGCATCAACATCGGGATCCCTGAAGGCTCCATTCAGTGCGATATTATACCTGTCGGCCCTGGCATCACCAATTACGTCCACGGGATTCTTAATGTTTGCTGTTGCCGGCAGTGCTTTTTTAAACTCTCTTGTTGTCTCTTCCGAGAATTTCGCCAGTTGCAGTCCGTCCCGTATGGCTGCATCGGTAGTCAGAACACCGGGTCCTCCCGCGTTTGTAATAATGGCAACCTTGTTGGATTTTGGAGCCGGCTGGTAAGCAAAAGCGATAGCAATGTTGAACATCTCTTCAATATTGTCGCAGCGTATTATTCCTGCCTGCTTAAAAGCAGCATCACATATTTCATCATTTCCAGCCAGGGAGCCTGTATGCGAAGCTGCGGCATAAGCCCCCGCTTCAGTGCGACCCGATTTAAGAATCAGAACAGCTTTCCCTCTATTCCTTATAACATCCTGTGCAGCCTTAATTAATGCACGCCCGTCAGTTATCTCTTCCAGATATACTAATATAACTTTTGTTTCATCATCCTCCATCAGGTAATAGATCAGGTCTATTTCACTGATATCAACCTTGTTGCCAAAACTTATAAACTTTGAGAAGCCTATATGTTTTGCAAAAGCATAATCCAGGACTGCAGTGCAAAGAGCCCCGCTTTGAGAAAGAAATCCTATGTGCCCCTGTTCAGGCATCTTACGGGCAAATGATGCATTAAGGTTAATAAGAGGATCGGTGTTGATTATGCCAAGGCAATTAGGACCTATTATGGAGATATCGTATTTTTCAGCGATCTGTCTGAGTTGCTTTTCCCGCTCCAATCCCTTTTCTCCAACCTCTTTAAAACCTGCCGAAATAATGACCACACACTTTATCCCTTTCTGTCCGCATTGTTCAAGCGCCATGTGGCATACTGCACTCGGAAAAACAATAATAGCCAGGTCAACCGGGTCAGGAATATCAATTACATATTTGTAAGCTTTGACAGAACATATCGATTTTTCACCCGGACTGACAGGAAACACAATACCTGTAAACTCGGTTTTTAATATGTTGAATAAGATATCATACGGAACAGTGCCTTTAGCATTGTTTGTACCGACAACAGCAATCGATTCAGGATTAAACATCTTATCAAGATTCTGCTTATGGATATCTTCTCTTTTTGACATTGGTTCAGTGTTGATATATTAAGGGTCTTTATGAAAATCCGGATAAATATGATAGGACTGCGGGTAAAGAAAAAGGAACTTAATGGAATACCAGCCTTAATGGGTATATCAGGTAGTATCAGGTGAGATATGTACCTATGAAATCGACTGCATCTGAGACGGTCTGAATCTCCAGTGATTTTTCTTCATCCATCTCAATGTTGAATTCTTCCTGGAAACCGGCAACGAGCCTTATACTTTGCATAGAGGTGGCTCCCAGATCGAATGAAAAATTTGCATCATCTGATATTTCCGATTCATCAATCTCAAGTACTTTGGCGATTACTTTTTTTACCATGGTCTTAACTTCTTCTCTGTCCATGTTAATAGTTTTTTGCTGATAGTTTATTCTGTTACGTAAAGTATATTTTAAAAATAAAACGCGTCTCTTATGATATAATTGCCAGACATACAAGTAGTTATAGCTCAGTCAATTCATTCAAAAGAGAGGGAATTCCAAATATAGTATTTTTTTAATGAATATAAACTGGAAAGCTGAAGCTTTGACTTTTCTTAACAACCCGGCAGAGCAATTTATGTAACCGGATATCCTGCCTGGTATTTATTTATACCGGCTCTTTTAAGCGATGATCTGATTTTGCTCTCTTTTATCTATATTTAATAAATGTTTAACATAATGGATTATGAAGAAGATTATTATACTTGGAGCCGGTATGGTTGGAAGAGCCATAGCTGTTGATTTATCGAAAAAACATCAGGTTACATCAGTCGATATTGATAAAAATGCCCTGGATTTATTATCAAAAAAACCCAATATAAAAACAAGTATTCTGGATGTTACAGATCTTGATGCACTTTCAAAGGCTGTTAAGGATTTTGACATTGTAATTTCTGCGGTGCCAGGGTTTCTGGGTTTGCAGACAATGATACAGGTTATCAGGCAAAAAAGGGATCTGGTTGATATTTCATTCCTGCCTGAAGATGTTCTCTATCTCGATTCCCTGGCAAAGGAAAACGAAGTAACGGTTGTTATGGATTGCGGGATTGCCCCAGGGATGCCAAACTACATCGTGGGGCATCACAACGAAAGTATGAAAATAGATGAGGTTGAATATATGGTTGGCGGCTTGCCAAAAACCAGGACATTCCCTTTTGAGTATAAAGCACCTTTTTCACCATGCGATGTTATTGAAGAGTATACACGCCCGGCCCGCTTTGTTGAAAATAATACTGTAGTTGTAAAACCGGCAATGAGTGATGCAGAGTTGGTTCATTTTGATGAAATCGGAACACTGGAAGCTTTTAATACTGACGGGTTGAGGTCGTTGATTTTTACAATGAGACATATTCCTTTTATGAAAGAGAAAACACTCAGATACCCGGGTCACATAAGACTTATACAGGCGTTCAGGGATGCAGGTTTTTTTGATAAGGAACCAACCATTATTAAAGGGAAAGAGGTTATTCCGTTCGATTTTACTTCAAGGATCTTATTCGATGCATGGAAACTTGGTCCTGATGAACCTGAATTCACGGTCATGCGTATAATACTGAAAGGGACAGAAAAGAATATGAGTAAGGAAATTATTTATGAATTGTATGATGAGTTTGACGAAAAAGAAAAGGTCTCTTCCATGGCAAGAACAACAGGCTTCACAGCCACAGGCACTGTTGAAATGATCTTAAATAGAGTATTTACTGAAAATGGAGTATTCCCTCCTGAGCTGGTCGGAAAAGATCCGGAATGTTTTGAGTTTATCCTTGGTTACCTGAAGGAAAGGAATGTTCACTTTACAGTTACCGAGAGAAGTATTTGATTATGATGTAATAAAATCGAAAAAGTCCTTGCTTCCCCAGGCACGATCCTTATAATAAATAATCCTAAAATGCGCCCTTTTGAAATTTTAACCTTTATCACTCTTTTAGTTTCCTTATCCAGTCAGGTATTATCAGAATGATGGTCCATCATAACTGGGGATTGCGCTATATATTCAACAATTCAATATGTTTATCCTGGAGAATGGACAGGATAATCCAATAGTTAAAATGTTATTGCAGATGCTCTCTATAGGTGCAGAAATGGAGAACAATCAGCGGAAAATCAGACAGCGTGAAGGGATTAAGCTTGCTCAGATTAAAGATGTGTACAAAGGCCGCATGAAAGGAGCACGAACTGCACCTGATTCTTTAACCATATATCCATTATCTGTGAATTAGCAGATTTACCTTAGAATAATCTTCAATCTGGCTTCAGTGTGTTCTGAAAATGCATTACATTGTTTAAGATACTCTTGCATTTCATTCAGGTCATCTCCGAAAATATTCTCACTGAATTCATGTGCCCTCTGTAGCATTTTTATGAATGAGTCACAATCACGTTGTCTTGTTAATTTTCTTAATGTGCCCAGGTAATCATCCCTGTAAACTGTAGGTATAATAATTTTTGACTGAGTTGCACAAGTCAATTCAGCATTCATCATAATTCTTGCGATTCTCCCGTTACCATCAAGAAATGGATGTACTTCACTCAAAATAAACATAATGAAAGTAGCCTTTGAGAACGGATGCTCCAATGCTTTGTAAAAATCATAACATTGTATTAATGTCCCCTTTACCAGATTGAAATCCACAAATGATGTATTCCCCGCGAAATTGTTTTTGTCTTTGAAAAGGCCAGGAGTTTTTTCTGGTCTTGCGCTCAGTAAAATTTTATGCCGGTAAACAAGAATATTCAGTAACTCTTCGGGAGATTTGGGAGTTACTGACATTTCCTGGATATTGGAAACGATATAAAAAGTACCTAAGACATCATGACTGTCCTCATTTCTAGCAGATAATGGTTTATTTGTTTCAATAATCTTTTTTGCTTCATCTACTTCAAAAACAGTTCCTTCAATGTAATTAGAAAAATAACTCTCAAAAAACGCAAAGTTACGAAAGGACTTTGCAGATCTGTTTCTGTCAGGTCTGTTCTTAAATTCGCTTGATTTCAATTCACGGAATAGGTCCTCGAACAATTTCATCCTGCCTGGATCATAAGGGAAACCGAAAGCTCTTGCAACGGCAATTGGAGAGGACAGTATTTTTGGTGAATGAGTAGAAAGCAAAGCACTTATTATTTTATTTAATCGTTCGAACTCCTTCTCCATTTTGAGTTCTACTGCAATTTCCCTTGCTTTATCTCTGACGTTGTTTATTTCACCTTCTCCATTCACCCTGATGATTTGCTCTAATTTACTTTCTATTTGAGCCAGGGTCAAACATTTTGAACTTCCACTTATGTTTTTAGATGGTTGCAGATTCTCTAAAAATGCCCTTGCCTTTTGAGAAACATACAATTCACCTGATATTGCATTATCGCCTTTAGCAGGTTTATGGCCAGCAAGAAACCGAAGAGTTATTCCTGGCAGATTAACTTTCTTAGTATAGGAGTAAGTTAAAAAAATATGCCCTTCTTCTGTAGGCTGGAATTCAAAAGCTGAACGATGGCTCAGTAATGCTCCTGGATAAAGACTTCCAAGTATCAGAAAAAGGTTTCTCTTTATTATTTCTTCAATTGGTTCTGTAAAGTTTGAAGAATATATACGTGGAGCAATCTTCCTTATTTTGCCTCCTTTTTCAAGTTTGGAAATTTGCTTTGAGATTTTTGGATCTGAGGAGCCAAAAATTATTTCCTGTAAGTGTATGGGTAAAATATTTTCCATTATAAGATCATTTTATTGTAAAAAGGGTAAATAATTTCCAGTAAAATACAAATATAGGAAATTAATTTCCACAATAAATTATTTAAATAGTAAATATTTTCCAGCTATTTATGTTGCTATGCAAGTAATATATATTGAACAGAGAATAAAACAATTACGAAAGTGACAGCATTAAATAAGAAACATTTAAGAAATATGGGATGAATAAACGAGATGCCGTTAGGGAGGTTGCGGAGGCATTAATGATAAGTGATGCAATGATATTATACATTAAAGTTTGCAAACACAGTTAGGATACGATACTATAAAAAAGCATTAACACGTATGTTTAAGAATCCAGATGGTGAATATGAGATATTGAATGATAATTAAGACAAAGGCAATTAACAGACGAAAAACAGACGAATATGGCAGGAGGGAAAGGAAAGATAACAGGGGCAGACGGCAAGCCATTTAAAAAAGGTGATCCACGCATAAACAGGGAGGGGAGACCGCCAAAGCTCCCGGAATTAGATGTATTACTTGCTGAGGTACTATCAGAAGACAGGGGGGGCGGAATTAATGCAATGAAAAAAATATTGCTTGCATTAAGAAAGAAAGCTGAGGCCGGGGACGTGCGAGCCGGTGAGCTTATTATGGATCGTGCATACGGTAAGCTCAAACAAATGAGAGATGTTTCAGTTGATTTTCAGCAATTCAGTGAAGATGATCTGGACAAAATATGTGATAAACTTTTAAATAAAAAATGATGAAAAATAAATGGGAAAAACTTTTAGGGTACAATCCTACCAAAGAGATGAAAGAAATGATCCTGGCAAGTGTACGGGATGAAGGGATAAGCCTTGCGGAAGCATGTGGCCGTTGTGCTATGCCTCCGATGTATGTTGAGGGGATCAATGAACCGAACCCGGATGAGTACGACAATGATTTCCGTCCGGCAATCTATATTAAAATGAGAGAAAAAAATAAGTGATTATGAAAGACAAAATTTTAATTTATGAAGACAAAGGCAGGCGTGCGAATTTCCTGAAGGCTGTTTCTGAAGTCAGGGATAAGGCAAATGAGTTGATCCAGCTTTACAATGACAAACAACCCTGGGGAAGGATAACGACTATTGAGGACTTTGAAGATCTTTATAGTGATCCTTTGGCTTTATTTGATAAGACACTATTTGCAAACATAGATATAAAAGCAATCGGAGGGGCAATACCTGATCCGAAAGTATTGGCGGAGCTGTTTAAGATTGACCGGCCGGGATTTTTGTCTGCACTCGGTTACGCTGTCACGTCAAAAAATGATGATGATTGTCCCGGTTGCAAAAAGTCTGCACAAACAATTAAAGTGCAAAGAGTGCGGACATCTTCTGAATTTTATCAGTATGCTGAATTTCTGTATTTCATAAATGGCACTTTCGTATTGAATGATGAAGCCATAAAACAGCACGCTGATAGTTTCAATGTATATGCCTCAATGCCTCAGCAACGTGAAATATACGACCATTGGCGGGGGCTGGTTGAAATACTGAACTGTCACGCTGTTAAATATTCTCTCGGTCAAACGGACAAGGATCATATATGTAAAGCCTTAAAACTTTTGCAAGTCAATGGCAAATTTTTAATTAATGACATGGCACTTTCAGAACAAATTAAATACTTGAAATAATGGAAAATCTTTTTGATGAAGTAATCAGGCCGAAAGCCCAGGAACTCTTGAAACGGGCAAAACTGCCGGAAGATCAGATTAAAGCAGGGAATCAGCGAAATATCTTTTTAAGAGTACTTGCATCATTCACTTATCAGAATAATAATGGCCAAATAATAATTTTTGATTCAAACGGCTTTGAGGTCACAGATCCACACGGATACAGTTTAACTCTTGACGAGTTTTTGAAGTCTGAATTTGATAAGTATTTCGACCTTTCTGATTTACCGATAAACGAGGCCGAGTGTATTGCCAGATTAAAGGATGAAAAGATAACACCGGCGGAACGTAAAAGAATAACAGAACAATGGGAAAGATTAAAGAGATGAGGTAACTATATAGAAGTTTACAAAAAAATAATTCATCAAATATGGAACAATTAAAGAAAAGTTTTCTTTAAAGCTATTAAAAAAGGAAGTAATTATAGCTAATTCCCAAAAGGAATATGAAGAGAAAAGGAAGGAATTATTATCAAAGGTTTCAAAAGGAATAAAGGTATCAGAATCTAAAAAAATAAACAAGGGTCTTTATATGTAGAACGTCTAAACGGACAAAATTACTGGTATGACATTGTTTTTTTGAGTTTTAAATGCAATATTTGCGAACATTTTGACAGTCTTATAATATATTTTGTCAAAAAAATGTTGTTTTATTTAGAATTAAATGTTGTAACTTTAAATGTTTGCTGAAAGTATATATTTTTTATTTTAAAAATTTGCAGTGAGAATTACAAAAACTATCAAAACATTTTTGAAATAATTATGTTATATATTTATTTTGATTATTATGAATGACGAAAAAAAATATAAAACCGATTTTTTAACAGCCAATTCCTTTCTAATTGGAATGGGAAGTGTTTTTAATATAGCTGGGAATTATTTTAAATATAATAGTTCTAAAACAGAAGAAGAGGCTGATGGTTTGGCAATAGCTAATGATTGGCACATTGTTGGGCAGGACATTAATGATGCTATGATTATTTTCGATAAAGAAAATCATAATCAATTAGTAATCCCATTTGCTGATTAATGACTCGGAGAAAAGTTTTATCAAAACCCCCAGCATCAGGTCAACCAAATTCGCCAATTAAGAGTCAACAGGCTATTGATGAATTTCAGAATATTCTGCAAAGAATGCCTCCTGCTGAACAAAAAAAAGTAATTAGATCAATTACAATTTCTTCATTTCAGGCTCATATGGGTCCTTTGCCAGCTCCTGAATCATTAGATCAATACAATAAAATAATTCCTGATGGCGCTGAAAGGATTATGACAATGGCTGAAAAACAATCAAGTCATAGAATAAATATTGAGCATATAGTAATTAGCGGTCAGGTTAAACAATCAGGGCGGGGACAGATTTTTGGATTAATTATTGCTTTTGTCGCAATTGGTGCATCAATCCTTCTGGCAATGTTTAATCACGAAATAGTTGCTGGAATTATTGGAGGTGGTAGTGTTGTTGGGCTTGTTACAGTATTTGTGGTGGGTAGAAAAGAACAAAAAGAACAACTTTCAGAAAAGAAACCTTCCTTTAAAGACCAAGATTTAACACCGAACGAGTAATACTGAATGGATAAATCAATGTGAATTGGGTTGAAGATTTAAAAACTCTTTTTATCCAGCATTGAAGAAATTTTCTGAAAATACATCTTTGTAAACCCCAAGGAATCAACGTCTGGGGGTTTACTGTTTTATAGAGAAAACAGCCAAATGTTTCTTAAATGTTTCTTATCTGAAACAAAAAAGCCTGCAAGTTATTAGCTTACAGGCCTCTGCGCTTTCACTTTGTAGCGGAGGGAGGATTATTCGCTCCGCTCATGATCCTCTTAAGGCGTCGTTTTACAAAGAAAAAGCCATGCAGCGCTGACACGTTTCTACGGACTTTTTTGTTTCTGCCCCTTTAGAAAGCAAGCTTTTAATTGTTGAAGTTCCTTTCGGAAATTATTACGCCGGAGGCGTAAAATTCCAATATCCATAGTCACATCTATGGTAAGATGCTGTTCAAATGAAGACAACACCCTAGGTGTTGAAGAGGAAAGGATTACTCGCTTCGCCAACTGGCGGATCCTCGCATTCCTCTGGGAGGGCTTTTGCTTTGTAGACAAGAGGTTTGAAATATCTAACCTTGAATTGATAAGGGATATGGACTGTATAATTAAATTGACAGAGATTTTATAACAATTGATACCTGTTTGGAGTCAAAACTTTTGCGTTCATTTAAGCTTTACCTGAGTTATGACTGGATTATGATCTGAGCTGGTAAAACCAAGATGATGGCATTTTACAGAAACAGACTCTATATTTGGTGAAATGAGGAAGATGTCACAAACACTGGTGGGTGTAGTTGCAGGATCATATGCTGCAATGAGGGTTCGGAATGAAGGTGTTGCAGGATCATAAATCCATTTCCATTCCCCTGGCATGTAATCTGGTTCTATACCCATCAGATAAAAATTTCCGATCTGACCTGTGAATTCCTTGTTCCCGGTAAAAGCAGGTTTAAAATCGGGAGGGTATTGGTTCCAGTCACCTCCTGCTATTACATAGTTACCTGAATTATATTCATTCAAAACAAATTCCCTAAGCCTTTCCATCTGAGCTTTTCTTATATTGCCGCCTTCATCAAATGCTTCGTTATGGGTGTTGATTAATACCAGTTCTTTCCCATTATCAATCCTGTACCTGTTGACCATAAAACATCTGTCCAGATAGAAGAGTTGTGTCGGAAAGCCGAAATCTCCTGGCAGGGAATATCGTGTTGACGATTCAGGGATGAATTTCGAATAGATGGTAATACCTGATAAAACCTTTCCCATAGGTTTTGTGGGCGGAGCGGGAACGAAAAAAACATCATAGTTTTTTGCAAAGAATGGATGATGACCGGAGAGTATCCCAGCTATTTTCTCATATTGATCAATCCTGTAACTTCTTTTGCTGTCCCGGTCAATTTCCTGCAGAAGGATAAAATTAACCGTGTCGTTTCTTAATAAGAAATCCCCGATAAGTGAAATATTATCCAGGCATTTATCTTTAGGTGTAATTACTTTTGTTCCGCCATCCTTGAAGAAATCCATATCCTTGTCCAATCCGGCATAACCAATATTCCAGGTCAGGAGAGAAATATTGAGTGAATCATTCAATATCGAAGGATTTTCTGCCTGAGCGATTAACTCTTTCTCATCGGGTTTATAGTCTGAAGCTTTAGCATAGACGATAAGTCCAATAAAGCCTAAAACCAAAAGAGCAATAATTATCAGAAGGCTTTTTAGAATATTTTTTAGTGTTTTCATAGGTCACCTCTTAGTTTAATATCAAAGTTACGCCATAAGTGCTATAATAATCAAAAAAGCTTATAGATTTTTTCAGTGTTCTCATAGATCCTCTCATCTCAATTGTTAATGAGAAAGGAGGATTGCTCTCCCGCTTTGCGGGATCGCGAACCTCTTGAGGTTTGCAGCCCAAAGAAAAAGCCCTGCCAGCGCTATGGATTTTATAAATTCTTAATGCCGGAGGCATTTAATTCCAATAGCCACGGTAACGCCCGTGGTCGCAGTATTATGTTGATTTTCAACCCCGGAGTGGGTTGATATAATAGAGACGCTCGGGGAATTCAGTTAGTTCATTAGTATAGAAAAAAATTTTGCATTTAATTTGTTCATGGTTTAATTTTGATAATGAAATAAATAGACCCCTGGTGTCTATCATTATTTATTTATCATATACGAATAAAAAAGATCAACATTATGCGACCTTTTGAAATTTTAACCTTTGTCACTCTTTTATTTTCCTTAATCACATTGTTTATAAGGAAAAGGCACCGCTGGTTCATTTATGTTCCCTTATGCATATTTTTTGTAGTCCTTTGTCAGGTTGTTTTTGAAGGTGTAAGATGGCAGATGATCCCCATCTATGCTTTTGCTTCTATCTTATTCCTAATCACCCTGATAAAAATCTTCATTGCAAAAAGGGAGCTGCCAGAAAGGCTGTCTCTTTTGAAACGTATACTGAAAATATCCGGAATACTTATTACATTTCTGTTGTTGATCATTACCCTCATTCCGCCGCTGGCCATTCCAATGTTCAAGATACCTCATCCCTCTGGTAAATTTGGAGTCGGATCTTCAATTCTCTTTTTCAGGGATACAACTCGTATTGATGAATTTTCCCCTGAGAAAAACAGATTCAGGGAACTATCTGTCCGTGTCTGGTATCCTGCATCACCGGGTAATCGAGAAAAAAGACTTCCTTATATGCAACCCGATGAAGCCAGATATTTGGCAATTTATTTTAAAGCACCTTCCTTTATGCTGAATCATTATAATATGATAAGAACTGACTCATATTTTAATGCAGAGCCTCTTAAGGGCCCCTTCCCTGTCATTTTCTATTCCCCTTCAGGTAGTATTGTGGATAATACCACACTTTTTCAGGAACTTGCCAGTCACGGGTATATTGTGCTTAGTATTGGTCATCCCTACTGGAATGCTTTTCATTACGACGAACAAGGTCAGGTCATACAATTTGACGTAGATGATGCACATTATAAATCTATCTGGGAGGAAGAGGGTTCCTCAAAGGTAATCAGCATTAAGGAAGATATCACCAATGCAAAAGACCTCCAATCCAAGAAAGAAGCTCAACAGATGCTTAACAAATATATGCCACAGGAGGTAGCAGATATCCGTCTGTGGTCAGGAGACATCAGTTTCCTGTTGAATCATATTGAAGATCATGCTTTGATCCAGGGAATCCTTCTTGAAAATATAGATACATCTAAAGTGGGTGTAATAGGGTTTTCCAAGGGAGGTGCTGCAGCCGGTCAATTTTGTGTTTCTGATAACAGATGTAAAGCAGGGATTAATTTAAGTGGATTCATGTTTGGTGATGCAGTTGAAGAGGCTTTTACCAAACCTTTTATGATAATGGAAAGCGTCGAACCATCGTGCCCTGATTGTGATCCGATTTGTGATCTGTTTTACGAAAACTCCTTAAGCGCTTCATATATGGTAAGGATAAATGATGCGAGGCATGGTAATTTCACTGATTTATCGCTAATGGGGGGAATAAATAAACTCCAGGGTAATATAGGTCCGATTAGTGGAAAGCGTTTTTTAAAAATTCAGAATGATTATGTCCTGGCATTTTTTAATCAATATCTTAAAGGAGAGCCATCGAATTTGCTTAATGATTCCACGCGGAAGTATGAGGAAGTAATTTTCAAGTCAAGAAATACCAATCCAGGCTGGGTATTATCAGAATGACAGTGCGTCATGACTGATAAAAAGCTTGAGTTTGTATTTTGTTCAGCTTATAGTCTGCTGCAGGTGAATTATAAAACCAAAAGCCGCAAAGAACATGAAAAGTCCCTGCGGCAATGGTATACTGTGAAATCTTTGGTCCGGGCTTACGAAATTATTCCCTGATCCGGATTATTCTCATTTAATTGCAAGAATATCTTCTGTATTGTTGATAAGCTGCGGATAGAAGACTGCAATAAGAGGAGTCTTGTCGCGCTTCCATTTTTCTCCTCCGGTTAAAGCCTTCTGATGGAAATATTCTACCCTGTTAAGAGCCTGTGTTGAAGTCCGGAAACCATCTTTCTCCAACTCCCCGTCCAGCATTTCCACGCCAAAATAATGTCTGTTGCTCACATACTGCAGTGAAAGGTTTTCTGAAAGTACATAATACTTTCTGCACCCTCTTTCCATTGTTACGGCAACTCTGACCTCCATATCGGTGTTTTCGAACGATATAACATATGGTCTGTGCTGCAATCCGTTAACCATAATATATTTATCGTCTACTTCAATTTTGTACTTGCCAAGTGGTGAATTTGTATTCCCGGCAGCAACAAACTTCCTGCCGTATGAGCTGAGGCAGATGGCAACAATTAATCCTGAAATTAAAATGATCCTTTTCATAGTTTTTTGTTTTTAGTTTAAATTTTTATACCGTCTAAAAGTCCGGATGCTTATTGTCATCCAGCATTCATATAAATGACATGGAGCATAAAAAATTGATGCTTATAATTAACATGATTTTATTGTTTACGTCAATGGGCAAATAAACTGTCATTTTCAGCCAACAAATAACATGATAAAAGAAACGTTTTTGTAACTTTATCAAAATAAACAGGTTATATAGCAAGCCTGATATTATTTGACAAAATAAAGTCCCCTTCTCTCCCGGGAGAAGGGGATTCAGGGGACGAGGAAGACAACTACAGGATTGCACCTTTCCACCAGCTGTGCGGATCCTCGCATTCCTATGGGCAGGGCTTAACAAAGAAAAAGCCCTGCAGCGCTATGGATTTTATTAATTCTTAATGCCGGAGGCATTTAATTCCAATAGCCACGGTAACGCCCGTGGTCGCAGTATTATGTTGATTTTCAACCCCGGAGTGGGTTGAATAATTGGAGGATTACGCTCTACGCCTACCGGCGGATCCTCGCGATCTCTGTTGGGTTACAGCCCAAAGAAAAAGCATTGTTCCCGCCTGTCTGTAATTTAAAGTAAATTAGTGATTTATCCCCCTCTTTGCAGAGCAGAGAGGGGGAATCCTGAGCGGAGCGAAGGAAGGGGGTGAGTACATGATTTCCAGAGGATTACTCGTCACTCCGTTCATCGTGATCCTCAAAGCGGTTACAGCCCAAAGAAAAAGCCAGCCCTGCTGACGCAGGGCTTCCGGCTTTTTTGTTTCCATCCCTCCGCCTCGCAAGCGGGCGTCGGCCTGAAAACAAAAAAGCCGGGTACTTCATACCTGGCTTTTTCTTTGTAGCGGAGGGAGGATTCGAACCTCCGACCTTTGGGTTATGAGCCCAACGAGCTACCACTGCTCCACCCCGCAGTATTTATTAAGAGGTCTCTGAATTGTGAGCCCAGCGTCCGCCATCCGACGGACCACCCCGCATTATTGTGGGTGCAAATTTAATACATATATGCCAACTAACAAATATATTATGCTTTTTTTAGAAATTGCTTTTTGCCAACTGTTACTCTTTAATAACATTCCAGGCTGAGAAAAACATTTAAATATTAAATTTGTTCTATAATAAATATTAAGACCATGCCAAGAGTCTTTAAAGCTATTGAAATAGAAAAAGAGGATAAAGAGATTAAACGCGATTACCTCGATCGCCATATGCCTCATGTGATTTGTCTGGATGAGGTAAAACGGGGAGAAAAATTCTGTGTGAAGGTGAGACTGGGAGAAGAATACACCCATCCGGACGATCACGATCATTTCATAAGCGTGATACAACTCTGGAACAGGGAGACATTGCTTGCTGAAGCCCGCTATACTGCAGGTGTTTATTGTTCCCTGCCTTCACACAGCGAGATAGATTTCTATATTGTTGCTCCGGAAGTGTCGATGAACCTGTCTGCTATGGCAGTCTGTACAAAACATGGATTGTGGCAGAGCGAAGATAAACCTGTAAAGGTTATATAAAAACTGTGTCCGGTAACCCGTAGCCAGTAGCCGGATATTATTATTATCTTTGCGTGCCGGGAAAATAATAAAAGATGGCGAAGAACGATAAGAAAAAACGCAACTGGCGCGATAAGTACAGATTTTCTGTTATCAATGACACTACCTTTGAAGAGGTTTGGAGGATAAGGCTTAATAAATATAATGCCTTTCTGATAATTACTTTTCTGGTACTGTTCATTATTGCCGCCACTGCCTCTTTGATAGCTTTCACCAACCTGCGCGAATTCATTCCCGGATATCCCGATGTTGTTATGCGGCGAAATATCCTTATGAGTGCTATTCGACTCGACTCTCTCGAAAGAGAACTGGCCGTCAGAGATAAGTATTTTATGAATCTTAATGCTATCATTTCCGGAAATGAACCAGTTGATCTTTTTTCAATTCAGGATACCTCAGGCGATTATGAAGCAATTACCTTTGAAAACTCACCCGAAGATTCTGCATTGAGAGCTCAGGTAGAGCAGGAAGAAAGATTCAATCTCACCTTGCAGCCAACACCACAGGAATCGGTTACAAACCTCGCCGGACTCCATTTTTTCCCCCCTGTAAAAGGGATAATATCGGCCAGGTTTGACCTGCGAACAGGACACTTAGGGACCGATATCGTTACCAGGCCAAAATCAACAGTATCTGCAGTCCTCGACGGCACCGTAATTTTTACAGGATGGACGATGGAGACGGGTTTTGTCATAGAAGTACAACACTCCAACAATATCGTTTCAGTATATAAACACAATGCAAGCCTGCTTAAAGAAACCGGTGATCTGGTTCGTGCCGGAGAAGCAATTTCAATAGTCGGCGACTCCGGCGAGTTATATACTTCAGGACCTCATCTCCATTTTGAGATCTGGTACAAGGGAACCCCGCTTGACCCCGAAAAACATATTATCTTCTAATAATCACCAAATCCGTATGCCGGGAAAAATTGCACTATTAGGTTCTACAGGATCAATAGGAACTCAAACACTTGATGTCGTTTCGAGATACCCGGATGAATTTAAGGCATCTATCCTGACGGCTGGCAATAATGTTGACCTGCTTATACAACAGGCAAAAAAGTACCGGCCGGATAGTGTTATAATTGGCAACAAAGATCATTATAAGAAACTCAGGGAGGAGCTTAACGGTACAGGTATTGAAGTATATGCCGGGGATGAAGCATTGGATCAGGTTGTTACCGGGTCAGATGCATCATTGGTATTAGCGGCTATTGTCGGGTATTCGGGACTTAAACCTGTAATAAATGCAATTAAAGCAGGCAAGAGAATCGCACTTGCCAACAAGGAGACACTTGTTGTGGCTGGTGAAATAATAAGTAAACTGGTTTCAGAATCGGGAAGTTCCATAATCCCTGTTGACTCAGAACATTCAGCTATCTTTCAATGCCTTATGGGCGAAGAACATAAGAATATTGAAATGGTAACCCTGACAGCTTCCGGAGGCCCATTTCTGAATATGCCCGAAGAAAAGCTTAAAAAAGTTAAGCCGGAAGATGCTCTTATGCATCCCAACTGGAATATGGGCGACAAGGTGACTATCGATTCTGCAACCCTTATGAATAAAGGTCTTGAGGTCATTGAAGCAAAATGGCTCTTTGATCTTAAGCCCGAACAGATCA
>Ga0307419_10000435_pt1 | contig 20787 bp, 17 predicted proteins | sample SalMarWE160230MG_2_FD_202512 | JGI IMG/M metagenome (GOLD analysis project Ga0307419, IMG submission 202512) | Salt marsh sediment microbial communities from the Plum Island Ecosystem LTER, Massachusetts, United States - WE1602-30 | ecosystem: Environmental > Aquatic > Marine > Intertidal zone... | reverse complement strand
CACTATGCCATGATCAAAAAAAGCGGCCAGTGTTTTAGGTGGAACAGTGTTGACGGTGTCCGGTCCAATTAATTCGTTAACATACATCGTATCCGGATATTGGGGGTTTTTTGTACTAGTTGATGCCCACAGCGCCCGCTGCTTTTTTGCACCAGCTTGCACCAAATCAGCAAAACGGCTGGCTCTTTCGCCAAATACTCCTTCATATGCCTCAAATGCCAGTTTTCCGCTTGCCAGGGCAGCTTTGCCTAAAAGGTTCTTCAGATCACCCTGTTCTCCAGCGGGGGTTTTTGACAGAATATCAGCCAATTGACTGTCCACCTTGGTATCGATCCTGGAGATGAAGAATGAGGCGACTGATGCAATTCCCCCAATTTCCTTTCCTTCCTGGACCCGTTTTTCCAATCCAGCCAGATAAGCCTCCATAATGGCCCGATAACGCCTGATGCTGAAGATCAAGGTGACATTTACGTTAATTCCTGCAGCGATCGCTTCTGTTATTGCTGGCAAACCTTCCAGGGTCCCTGGAATTTTCACCATCAAATTCGGGCGATTTACCATCTTCCATAGTTTTTTCGCATCTAAGATTGTTTTTTCGGTTTCATGTGCCAGAAACGGGCTGACTTCCAGACTGACATAACCATCCCCTTTATGTGTGTCCTTGTAAAGGGGTAGAAACAAATCAGCTGCATTCTGTATGTCGCGAATAGCCAGCTGCTCATAAACCTCCTCCCGGGATAAACCTTGTTTAGTCAAGGATTCGATTTCCTGGTCATACTCGTTGGAATTACTTATGGCATTGTTAAAAATACTCGGGTTTGATGTTATGCCCCTTATCTCGCCTCTCTCGACCATTCCCGCTAAGGTTCCATCTTCCAGTAGTTTTCTTTCAATATTGTCATACCAGATTGATTGTCCATTCTTTTCCAACTCTCGGATAATATTCGTCATCAATTCATTTCCTCTTCTTCGATTTTTTTGATCTTGGTTACTCTTCTTAGATACCTCTCATTTCCAGCTTCAAGGCCGATGTATTTAGCATCCAGGAAGGCTTTTACCAAGGATTTGCCAAGTTCAACACCAATAACTCGTCCACCCAAACACAGGACGTTCATATTGTCATGTTCCACTCCCTGTCCGGCGCTGTAGGTATCGTGACAGGTTGCAGCGTATATTCCTTTCATTTTATTGGCAGAGATACAGGCCCCAACACCAGAACCGCAAATAACAATTCCTCGATCAGCTTCCCGGGATTGAATGGCTTTGCCCACTTTTTGCGCGAAATCTGGATAATCAACACTCTCCCCGGAGTCAGTACCATAATCGACCAGATCATATCCTAAACCCCGGATGTAATCAATCAGCTCCGTTTTTAAGTCAAATCCACCATGGTCAGCGCTAATGGCTATACGCATTATTTCACACTCCTCAGCAGATTTTCAGTCAATTTTATTACGTTATCAACTGTAAACCCGAATTCCTGGAATATTTTAGCAGCTGGGGCAGAAGCGCCATACCGGTCAACTGCCAGGATCTTGCCATTGTCCCCGACCCATTCTCTCCACCCCTGGGAAATGCCGGCTTCAACAGCTAATCTCTTTCGGATCCCTGGTGGCAATACCTGATCTCGATACGTTTGATCTTGCTCCCTGAATAACTCCCAACTTGGGAAAGAAACCAGACGCAAGTTGACTCCTTCAGCTGCCAATCTCTCTCCCGCTTTTACGATTAGATCGACTTCCGATCCAGAAGCCATTAAAATTACCTCCGGCTCTAAATCACCTAAATCTGCCAGAATATAAGCCCCCAGTTTTAGACCTTCCGCGCTGCTGTAAATATCGCGGTTCAGGACCGGCAGGGATTGCCTGGTCAATGCCAGTGCTGTGGGACCATTTCTGTGCTGGATCGCATAAGCCCAGGCTTGAGCAGTTTCATTTGCGTCCGAAGGTCGCAGGACAATCAACTGCGGTATGGCTCTTAATGCCGCTAGATGCTCTACTGGTTGGTGGGTCGGGCCGTCCTCGCCAACTCCAATGCTGTCATGGGTGAAAACCCAGATGCTCGGGATATGGGATAAGGCAGAAATCCTGATTGCCGGCCTCATATAATCGGAGAACACCAGAAAAGTGGCTCCATAGGGTATCACCCCCCCATGAAGGGCCATTCCATTTACAATCGATCCCATCGCGTTTTCCCGCACACCAAAATGGAAATTCCTGCCGGTATAATCTTCTTTCTGGAAAGCAGGTGAACCATCAATCCAGGTCTTGTTCGACGGCTCCAGATCAGCAGATCCTCCCATGAGCTCCGGGATCTTTTCAGCCAGGGCATTGATCACTTTTCCAGACGCGACCCTGGTAGCCATCCCTTTTGGATCTTCTGGGAAAGCTGGTATCTGCCATTTATCAGGTAATTCTCCCCTAAGGATGCGTTTTAATGTTAAAGCCTCATCCGGGTAAATCTTTTCATAGCGGCTGAACATCTTATCCCAAGAATCCTCAGCTGCGGCACCTGCAGGTACCGCTGAAAGGAAGTGTTCCCTAACCTCTTCAGGGATAAAGAATCTTGGTTCAACTTGCCAACCTAGATTTTCCTTGGCCGCATTTAATTCTTCCTCCCCGGGAGGTGAACCATGCGCTGCTGACTTATCCTGTTTGTTAGGCATACCAAAACCGATATGTGTCCGGCAAATGATCAATGAAGGACGAGGATCAGCCTTAGCTAAAACGATTGCCTTGTTTACTTCATCGGTATCATTGCCATCAGCTACATACACAACCTGCCATCCATAAGCTTCGAATCGCGCTCCCCTATCCTCCGTAAACGCAATCTCTGTTGATCCATCGATAGTTATCCGGTTGTCATCATATAAGTAAATCAATTTTCCTAACTTCAAATGTCCAGCCAGGGAAGCAGCTTCAGAACTTACTCCCTCCATGAGATCGCCATCTGTCACCAGGGCAAATACAAAATGATCAATGATCGGAAAATCCGGTTTGTTATAAACCGCCGCCAGGTGAGCTTCTGCAATTGCAAATCCAACTCCGTTTGCAAATCCCTGGCCTAAAGGGCCGGTTGTGGTTTCTACACCAGGAGTCAGCCCGTATTCGGGATGGCCGGGAGTAAGACTATTCCATTGGCGGAAATTTTTGATTTCTTCCAGTGAAAGATCATAGCCTGTTAAATGCAGCAGGGAGTACAGTAACATTGAGCCGTGCCCACCAGATAAAATAAACCTGTCTCGATTAGGCCAAGCAGGATTTCGAGGATTATGTTTGAGATGTTCCATCCAGAGCACATACGCCAGGGCAGCAGTTCCCATCGGTAATCCTGGATGTCCAGAGTTGGCTTTTTCGATTGCGTCAGCCGCCAGAAACCGTATTGTATTAATAGAAATATTTTTTAGGTTATTGTTCCCACTCACAGGTATAAACTCCTCAATTGAATTATTTTTATTGCTCCAATTCTACCGTAATCCCTTCTTACTTAGACTATTTGCAGAAGAAATTCATTACTTTTGCTAAAAGGGATCAGATTTATCTTCAGTTTATCAAAAATGTCACATCACATTTTTAGTACGTCTTATATCATTCGTAATTTTATTATCTCATTCTTCAAGCTCTTGAATGAAATTCCATCCAATTTTCCATTCATTGTGATTTTAATCACTATAAGAATATATATCGATTTACTATACTAGACAGGTATTCCTTATCAGTTTCATGAACTCTGATTATTAATTAATTTAGGAGAAAAGTAAATCTCATCTATTTTTGAGTTTTGAGGAGGCTGGTATGACCGATACTTTCACGTCTCGCCCCCCCACCTTGATAGACAAGATTATCGCAGAAACTCCTGGAAAGGCAAGTAACTTATATACCTGCATCCAGTGCGGTACTTGTTCTGGATCCTGCCCATCCGGGCCAGATATGGATCACAGTCCACGGACCCTTTTTGCAATGATCGACTCTGAGATGGAGGAAGAAGTATTAACAAGCAACACACCCTGGTTTTGTGTCTCATGTTATTACTGCATGGTCCGTTGTCCCCAGGAGATCCCGATCACGGATATCATGTACACATTAAAGCGCATGGCCATTGAGGCGGGATATTTTAGGGAGATCGACAAAGACAAAGCGCCCGAATTCTCGGAAACCTTTATGGACCTGGTTGAAAACAACGGACGCAGTTTTGAAATGGGCGTCGTGATGAGGCACCATTTGCGCTACCATCCGCTGAGTGCGGTAAAACTTGCTACTGGGATGGGGCTGAAAATGATCACAAAAGGCCGGATGGATTTTATTCCAACTAAGATTAAAAATCTTCCTCAATTGAAAGCCATCATTAAAAAGGCCAAAGAGCTGGGAGGTGCAGCATGAAATATGGATATTATCCGGGTTGTTCGATGGAAAAAAATGCCCGGGCTTACCACACCTCAACGCTGGCAGTAGCCAAGCCGCTTGGCATTGAATTTGTCGAAGTTGATGACTGGAATTGCTGCGGTGCCACTGAGTATATCGCCATCAATAAAATTCCGGCTTACGCATTGGTATCCAGAAACCTTGCGCTGGCAGCTGATCAAAATAGCAGCGAGAACCTCGTCGCCCCCTGCAGTGCCTGTTACTTGAACCTCAAAAAGGTTGACCATTACCTTCAGGAAAATGAGGAGCTGAGGGGAAAAGTGGACCTAGCCCTGGAAGCGGGAGGTTTAAGTTATGAACCCGGTTCTATAAACGTACAGCACCTCCTGGAAACCATGGTGGTTGATATCGGCTTTGATGCCATCAAAGCCCAGGTAAAGAAACCTCTCTACAACCTGCGGGTTGCACCTTACTATGGGTGCCTGGTTCCCCGTCCGGCCTCAATGGAAAGTTTTGATGATCCAGAACACCCAACATCTATGGATAAAATTCTGGAGGTCTTGGGTGCGACAGTGATTGATTATCCCCTCAAGGCCCAATGCTGCGGTGGTCATATGACACAGATCAGCGAAGAAACTGCTCTGGAATTGATCAGGCGTCTGTTGAAAAACGCTGCAGACTGCGAGGCTGATCTGATCGCCACTCTTTGTCCAATGTGTCAACTTAATTTGGACGCATATCAGGATGCTGTCAACGCCCAATTTGGCACCAACTATAAAATACCAATCGTCTACTTTACCCAGCTAATGGGTATAGCCTTTGACATCCCCGCCGAGGAACTTGGTTTTGGCAAGGAAATCGTTCCCGCCAAACCAGTCCTGGAGAAGATCACAAACGAGGCACCTAAACCAAAACGAATCCGTGAGAAGAAAACCGGCTTACCCATGCCAATTATGGCGGAGGAGGGATAATCCATGACTGATATGAAAAAATCCCCCGCAGAACGTGAAAGAGTAGGCGTTTACGTATGTCATTGCGGTTCCAATATCGCAGGAACAATAGATGTTAAGGAAGTCGCAAAGTGGGCAGAGAATAACCCCAATGTTGCTGTTGCACGCACATATGAATTCATGTGTTCCAGCACAGGTCAGGAGTTGATCGAAAACGATATTAGGGAAAAAGGACTAACCAGGATAGTTGTTGCTTCCTGTTCTCCGCACATGCATGAGAAAACATTTCGGGAGACCACAAAACGCGGAGGTTTAAATCCATTCCTCTTCGAAATGGCAAATATTCGTGAGCATGGATCCTGGGCAACCAACGATAAGGTTGCAGCCACTGTTAAAGCCAAAGCATTGGTCAATGGTGCTGTTGAGCGGGTCGTCCATCATGTCCCTCTGGAGAAGATCCAAGTCTCGATTAATCCCAATACATTGATCGTTGGCGGCGGTATCGCCGGCATCACTGCGGCGCTTGAACTTGCAGAAGCTGGCCATCATGTATATCTGGTGGAAAGAGACGGCACGATCGGCGGGCACATGGCTCAGATCGATAAGACGTTCCCAACCCTGGATTGCTCTGCCTGTATCCTGACCCCCAAGATGGTGGATGTTGGACAGAATGACAATATCACCTTATTGACTTACAGCGAGGTTGAAAGTGTTGATGGACATATCGGCGACTTCAATATCACTGTTAAGAAAAAAGCCCGCTGCGTGAATGAGGAATTATGCACTTCCTGCGGTATCTGTGAGGAAAAATGCCCTCAGAAAGTAATCGATGATAATTACGGAGCGGGTCTTGGCTACAGAAAATCCATTTACCGGGCATTTCCCCAGGCAGTTCCTGGTTATCCCGTTCTAGATAAAGAGAACTGCACTTATTTCCAAACCGGAAAGTGCAAAATTTGCGAAACAGTCTGCCCAACCAACGCAATTGATTATGAACAGCAGGACGAGATGATCAATTTCGATGTGGGCAACATCATCCTGGCAACTGGTTATGATCTTTTTGACGCCCGAAAAATCCCCCAGTACGGTTACGGCAGATTGGCTAATGTCTTTTCCAGCCTGGAATTTGAACGAATGGTTAATGCTTCTGGGCCAACAGAAGGTCACATCGTTCTCCGGGATGGGATCACACATCCAAAAAGCGTGGCAATCGTTCACTGTGTTGGATCCCGCGATCAGAACCATAACGAGTACTGCTCAAAAGTTTGCTGTATGTACTCTCTCAAATTTGCCCACCTGGTTCATGAACATCTGCCCGAAGCAGAAGTATATAACTACTATATCGACATGCGGACACCCGGCAAAGGTTATGAAGAGTTTTACCACCGGCTGCTGAAGGAAGGTACACATTTCATACGCGGTCGCGTAGCGGAAATTACTGGAGCTGCCTGTCGTGCAGGAGAAGAAAATAAACTGATCGTCCAGGCGGAAAACACATTGATTGGCAAGCAGCAAAGAACTCCGGTGGACATGGTGATCCTTAGTGCTGGAGTTGAAGCCAGGCATGACGCGGAAGAAGTATCAAAGCTCTTCAAGATGGGCTGCGATTACGACGGTTTCTTCAATGAGCGGCACCCCAAACTTGCTCCGGTTTCCACGATGACTGATGGCGTTTTTATCGCCGGCGCTTGCCAGGGACCAAAAGACATTCCTGATACAGTTGCCCAGGGAGGAGCCGCTGCATCACAGGTTGCAAAACTCATCAGCCAGGGCACGGTGCTGATGGAACCGGTCCGGGCGAGTATCAGAGAGGATGAGTGCTCTGGATGCCGGATCTGCAATACACTCTGTCCTTACAACGCGATCGAGTTTGATGAGGAAAAGGGTGTATCCCGGGTGATCACTGCCCTGTGCCAGGGCTGCGGCACCTGCGTTGCGGGCTGTCCATCAGGAGTTATCGATGGGGCACACTTCACTAACACACAAATTTTTGCTGAATTAAATGGAATCCTCTGGGATGCACAGGGTGAGGTCTCAGTGAAGCAGGAGGTTTTATGAATGATCAATTTGAACCTGTGATCGTAGGTTTTCTATGCAATTGGTGCTCCTACCGAGCAGCCGACCTTGCAGGAACAGCCCGGATCAAATATGCACCAAATTTACGACCTATACGCGTAATGTGTTCCGGTAGAGTGGATCCACAATTTGTTCTCCAGGCTTTGCGAAGCGGTGCTGATGGTGTTCTGATTGCCGGATGCCACCCAGGAGAATGTCATTACGTCAACGGAAACATAAAAGCTCTGCGGCGCTTCATGCTTTTGAAAAAGACCATGGAACAATGGGGCATCGAAGACGAACGGGTTCAGCTCCTATGGGCTTCCGCTTCGGAGGGGACTGTCCTGGCAGCAGCTGTGACCCGGATGACAGAAGAGGTTCGGGCTTTAGGCCCCCTTCGCTGGGGAGAAAAAGTATTAATAGATAACAGGGCTGCTGCTTACGCAGTTATACAGGAGGCACAACATGACAGGTAATGGAAAACCAAAACTGGCCATGTACTGGGCTTCATCCTGCGGTGGCTGCGAAATCTCAGTGTTGAACATCCATGAGAATATCCTGACCGTAGATGAGGTTTTTGAGATCGTCTTTTTCCCCTGCATCGCGGATTTTAAGATCAAGGATTTGGAATCTTATCCTGATGGTTATATCGATCTGTGTTTATTCAACGGTGCTATCCGCAATTCAGAAAATGAGGAAATGGCTCACCTTCTCCGGAAGAAATCCAAGGTATTGGTGGCTTTTGGATCTTGTGCCTACGAAGGCTGTATCCCGGCCCTCTCAAACCTTACAACAAAGGAAGCCACGTTCAATAAGGTTTATATTGACAATCCCACGATTGACAATCCGGACGGCATCTTCCCTCAATTGGTTAGCAAGGTGGACGAAGGTGATTTGTTCCTGCCAAATTTCTATCACACAGTAAAATCCCTAGACCAGGTAATAGATGTGGATTATTACATCCCTGGATGTCCACCTGAACCTCACCAGATCTGGGCCGTACTGCAAGTTGTCGTTGGTGCCCTGACTGAAGGGCTTCCACTTCCACCCGCAGGCGCGATCTTAGGTGCCGGAACAACCGCGCTCTGTGAAGAATGCAGCCGAGAGAAACACGAGAAGACGATCAAGCGATTTTATCGTCCTTACGAAATTCAACCAGACCCGGATCAATGCCTGCTGGAACAAGGAATTATTTGTCTGGGGATAGCAACCCGGGCAGGATGCGGTGCCTTATGCCCATCCGTTGGTATCGGGTGCCGAGGTTGTTATGGTCCTCCTGATGGAGTGGAGGACCAGGGAGCCAAAATGCTGTCCGCAATTGCTTCCGTTCTTGACGTGGGTGATGAGTCCATGGAAGAAGATAAGCTGGAAGAACTGATCCAGGAAGCGGTGGATACCATCGCCGATCCTGTTGGGACTTTCTACCGCTTCAGCATGGCGCATTCTATCCTTAAACGTGTCAAGAATGGCAAAGGAGCTGTTTAATGGAACGTATAACCATAGATCCAATAACCAGACTGGAAGGCCATGGAAAGATTGAGATCTTCCTCAACGAAGAAGGCGATGTTAAGAATGCCTATCTGCAAATCCCCGAATTGCGGGGTTTTGAACAGTTCTCAATTGGCCGACCTGCAGAGGAAATGCCCCGCATCACAAACCGGATCTGCGGTGTCTGCCCTGAAGCACACCACATGGCTGCCACCAAAGCCCTGGATGCTCTTTTTGACATCGACCCTGCACCAGTTGTTAAGAAGCTGAGGGAGCTTTTCTACTCTGCCTTTTATGTCACTGACCACACAGTCCACTTCTACGCTCTGGGAGGCCCTGACTTTGTTCTGGGTCCGGATTCAAACCCAGCAGAACGGAATATCCTGGGTGTAATTCACAAAGTGGGCGTGGATATCGGAATCCAGGTAATCGAGTGCAGGAAAAGAAATCACGAAGTCATCAAAATGCTCGGAGGGCGTGGTGTTCACCCTGTTGCGGGGTTACCAGGTGGTTGGAGTAAATCCCTGACCAAAGAGGAACGAGATACCATCCTTGATTTCTCTCAAAAGAATATCGATTTTGCGCTCTTCAGTCTCAAGATCTTTGACGATATCGTTCTGGCAAACCAGGCTTATGTGGACCTGATAGTCTCCGATGCTTTCACGCACAAGACTTATTACATGGGCACCGTTGATGATAAGAATCAGATCAATTTCTATGATGGATTGATCCGGGTCGTTGGTCCTGAGGGTAAGGAGCTGGTCAAATATCCTTCTAAGGATTACGCGCAGCATATCGCTGAGCGGGTAGAACCATGGTCCTACCTGAAATTCCCCTACCTGAAAGATGTGGGATGGAATGGTTTTGTTGATGGCGTTGACAGTGGCGTCTACTGTGCAACTCCCCTATCCCGCCTGAATGCAGCCGACGGCATGGCAACTCCCAAAGCCCAGGAACATTATGAAAGATTCTACGAAACCCTTGGCTCCCAAAAAACCGCCGGGCTTTATGCTCCTGTACATCACCGACTGGCGACTCATTGGGCCAGGTTAGTAGAACTGCTCTACGCCGCTGAGCGGATGCAAGAGCTAGCCAATGATCCGGAGATTCTGGATCCCAATGTACGGCCGATCGTTACTAATACCCCCACTGAAGGTGTTGGAAGCGTGGAAGCTCCCCGCGGTACATTAACCCACCACTATAAAACAGATGAGAATGGCATTTTGACAGACGTCAACCTGATCGTCGGCACAACCAATAACAACGCCCCAATTGCCATGTCTATCAAAAAGGCAGCTGAGGGGCTGATAAAAGGCGGAGTAGTCAGCGAGGGTCTTCTCAACACAATCGAGATGGCTTTCAGGAATTACGATCCCTGTATGTCCTGCGCAACTCACTCGTTACCTGGCCAGATGCCCCTGGAAGTGCAAATCAAGGACGCAGAGGGTAATTTGATCGGTACCCAGAGTCAATATATCGATTGATGAGATAAACTCATAAAAATCCGTGTAGAATTATAGGTAACCAGTGAACAGAGAATCATTTCTGGGAGCTGGTTACCTTTTTATTATGGATAAGAAAACACTAATAATCGGTCTGGGTAATCCAATTCTCACTGACGACGGAGTAGGTGTAAAAGTCGCCCTCGAACTGGAAAAGCAGATCAACCTGGAAGCACATCCGGAGCTGACAATCACTGAAGCCAGCGCTGGTGGGCTGCGCTTGATGGAATCGTTGTTGGGGTATGAACGGGTGATCCTGATCGATGCCTTTTATCTGAATCCCGAGTCAAGCACTCCCGGAACAATCCATCATCTAAGCCTAGATGATCTGAGGTCAGTATCACCTACTCAGCACAGCACATCTGCCCATGACACTTCTTTGGTCACCGCCCTGGACGCTGCAGAAAAGATGGGTTATCAAATTCCGGGAGAATTCAGCATTTATGCTGTTGAAGTTGAAAATATCCTCGAATTCAGTGAAACCCCCACACCTGCGGTCGCAAAAGCGATCCCTATAGTTGTGGCTCAGATTCTCGAGGAATTCTCTTTTACAATCCGCTGAATGACTCCAAGTTTAGCCCCCTTATGAAGAATGACACCTGTATTACCGGTTGAATTATGTTATATTTTTATCATCTATTGATGTAACCCATTTTGATCAGGGAAAATACTGCCAACCTGTATTTCCTTTGATCATCAATCCAGACATTGCTCAACAGAGGGTACCTGCTGAATGGATAACATCAAACTCATTCCTGATTGAAATCTTAATAGTTGCGGTTTAAGTCTCACTGTATTCAGCGCAGACGAGGTTTTATATGAAATCTATTTACCGTACAATCCTGATTGTGGCTCTCAGCGCAATACTAGTCCTTGCCACAGCTGCAGGTGTTCACGCCTATACAACGGCGAATCAATCTTCCTCAGGATATGGCACTGATCTGATTACCCAAGCCCCACCGGAACCTGAGAAAGATACCTGCATCCAATGCCACGTCGATGAGGAATTCACTAACATCTGGACGCCGCTGGGTCGCTGGGTCCTGTTTGGCGGGGCTGGATTAATCCTTCTCTTCGGCATCGCCCGCAGCGCCAGTGTCTGGCGATCCAGAGAGAAATGGATTCCTATTCCAACACGGATCCTCTCCTGGGTTGATGAGCGTTATCAATTATCAGAATTTATGAAACCCATCCTGGCAAAACCTGTACCCGATTGGCAGCGGCGTTGGTGGTACTGCCTGGGAGGATTGACTTTCTTCCTTTTCCTCGTCCAGGGTGTAACCGGCATCATGTTAGCCTTTTATTACAAACCGACCCCTACCGAAGCTTACGCCAGCATCCAATTTATAGAAAATGAGGTGCTGCTCGGATCGGCATTTCGCATGGTCCACCATTGGTCTGCCAATGGAATGATTGTCATGGCCTTTGCGCACATGCTGCGTGTATTTATTATGGGAGCATACAAACCGCCCAGGGAGCTGAATTGGGTTTCAGGCGTATCACTGTTAATTATGACTCTGGCGTTCGGATTCACGGGGTATTTGCTTCCCTGGGACCAGAGAGCATACTGGGCAACTACAGTCGGTACAGAGATTGGAGGAAGTATTCCAATCATCGGAGACCTAGCTCTGGTTTTCTTAAGAGGCGGATGGAGTATTACCAGTCTTACATTAAGCCGATTTTTCGCTGGCCATATCCTGATCCTACCGTTAATTACAGTCGGGGCGATGGGTTTGCATTTCATCATGATCCGCAAACAAGGTCTGATGAAACCACTCTAACAACGAGTTAGTGCTAGAGAGCTTGAATAAATGGGAGTAATCTGATGTCTGAAAACAATCAAGAGAAGGGTGTTCCTTTTTACCCGGACCATGTAGCCTTAGAAGCCAAAGTCGCCCTGGGAGTTGTCATTCTGGTTGTTGTAATCGGTGTGATCGGCCTGTTTGCCCCCGTCGGATTGGGTGCACCTGCAGATCCTATGGAAACCCCGCTTCATATCAAACCTGAATGGTATTTTCTGGCCTTATATCAACTCTTGCGTTTTATTCCAGAAACAATTGGTGCGACTTCGCCAGTCCTGGCGATCGTCCTGCTCATGATCTGGCCCTTTCTCGATCAGAAACCAGACCAGTCGAAAAAGACGGTCAGGACGAGATTCTGGTTATCACTAATAGCAGTTGTGATCATTATCGCCCTGACTATCTGGGGGGAGGTGAGCTAAATGAGTGAGATTTCGCGTCGAGACTTCCTAAACGTGCTTAAAAAGGGATTGGCAGCTACCGGTTTTACTGCATTGCTGGCCCCTTTTATTGCCTATCTCTATCCTCCCAGCCTGGAAGAAACCCCCGCAGATCCCGTGAGGGTAGGCACAGTTGATGATATCCCGCAGGGAGAAAGCCTGACAATTCCTTTTGGGCGCTACCCGGCTCTTGTTATCAATACGGACAAAGGCCTCCGGGCTTATTCTGCTGTTTGCACTCATTTTGCATGCATCTGCAAATGGGACGTTGCTGACCAGGTAATTCATTGTCCGTGCCATGAAGGTTTTTTTGAGCCCTATGAAGGTGGAGTTATCTCTGGCCCACCTCCAACACCACTGGAAAAAATTCCCCTGACGATCGTAGATGGCGAGATTTTCATCGGAGGATCTGCATGACAACTACTGAACAACGAATTTCAAAACCCTGGTCTCGCCTTGGCGATGTTCTTCTTTATGCTCTTGGCCAGTTCCGGACGATTAAAAAGATCTATCCCGGAATAATGCATCTTATGATCTTTTGGGGCGTTATCATTCAGTTGATTGGTACAGCCATAAAGATCATGCAAATGGGTTTATTTGTACCCTTTACATGGCCTCTGTTTTCCAAAGGTGTATATTTTGGCTATGAACTGATCATGGACCTGGCAGGCGCTGCCATCCTGGTGGGTGTGATCATGGCTCTAGTCAGACGCCTTGCTATTCGTCCAAAATTTATGGAAAACTCGTGGGATGATATTTATGCCTTGATCCTGCTGGCATGTATTCCCCTGGTAGGTTTCTTCACTGAAGGACTCCGAATTTTAATCTGGGATCCTACCTGGGCCAACTGGTCGCCAATCGGAAATTGGGTCGCAATTCTACTGAGAAAAATGGCCCTCTCCCCCTCAGGAGCAAATACAATCCATTCATACATTTTCATATTGCATGTTGGGTTGGGATTGCTGCTCGCTGCCAGTATACCTTTCACAAAAATGCGCCATATGATCTTCACACCATTCCATATTTTTATGAAGTCCGATCGGTCTGCAGGTGAGCTTGAGACCATTCGGGATATCATGGATGCGGAAGTTCTGGGAACTTCTACCGTCAATGAGTTTTCCTCATTAAGTTTACTTGCGTTCGATTCCTGCCTGCAGTGCGGCCGCTGCGAAGAGGTTTGCCCGGCTACAAACAGCGGATTGACCTATTCACCCAGAAAATTGCTGTTGATGCTCAGGGATAATATGGCTTCTGTTTTGATTTCCCCTCAAAAAGACAGTAAAAATGAGTTCCAATCACAATTACTGGAGGAAGAATTTCTCTGGTCATGCACAACCTGCGGCCACTGTCTGGATGTCTGCCCGGCATTTATTCGCCCTCCCGAGCAAGTTATTGACATCCGGAGAGCGCAAGTCCTAATGACAGGAGAAGTCCCTCAAACTGTTGGTGAAACACTGAGGAATTTTGAACGCCAGGGAAATCCCTGGGGCATGCCAGCCCAGAATCGGATGAGTTGGGCTGATGGATTAGATGTCAGAGTACTCTCCCCGGGAGACAAGGTTGATGTTCTCTATTTCATCGGCTGCGCTGGCGCCTTCGACGATCGCAACCAAAAAGTCACCCGGGCTTTCATTGAAATCCTTAACAAGCTTAAAGTCGATTACGGCATTCTTGGAGATGCAGAAATGTGCTGCGGTGAAACTGCCCGCAGGATGGGAAATGAATATCTATTCCAAGTAGCTGCCGAGGAGAATATAGCTGTATTCTCTGAAATTCAATTTAAGAAGATTATTACACTCTGTCCACATGGATTGAATACACTGAAAAACGAATACCCTTCATTTGGTGGAGATTTTCAGGTCCAGCATGCTGTGGAATTCCTGGCTGAGTTACTGCCCGGACTCCAGTTCCAGGGTTCCGGCTCCCAAGAATTAGGTAGACTCACCTTCCATGACTCCTGTTATTTAGGCCGGTACAACAAGATCTATTCTCAGCCACGGGACTTGCTCAATAAAGCTAATCTGACCCCACTCGAAATGAAAGCGGCCAAACAAGAGAGCTTCTGCTGTGGCGGTGGCGGAGGTGCCATGTGGTTGGAAACAGCTGCAGATACCCGTATTAATCATCATCGGTTGCAGCAAGCCCTAGATCTAAAAGCGGATACCTACAGCTTGCCCATACTGCTTAATCATGTTTGACGACGCTTTGCGCTCAAAGGGTCTGGCAGAAGACATAAAGGTATTTGACATCGTAGAGATCCTCAATCAAACACTGGTATAAAATAAATACGGCATCCTTTCGGATGCCGTATTTATATTTAATCATACCTTTAAGTAAATAGAATCCTACTGGTTTTTCTTCACTACCCTGTCCGCGATCACCAGGAATATTATGATCAGCCCTACTGGTATCAGCGCCCCTAGGGTACAAATCAGGCTGAGGATCCCGGATTCTTTACCGTAAAATAAAAAGATCAACCCATCTCCAACCAGGAAGATCAAGGCTAAAAATCCTAGAATCAAGCGGGTTTTTGTGTTCTTTGAATATTCCCTTAAATCCCTACTCACCTCGAAAATCTCCTCCAGGAACAGGTACATTACGCAATATTTCTCGGATCAGATCTCCGGTTCGCAATTCCTGCAGCCTGGCGGATGAACTGAGGATCACGCGGTGCCCCAGAGTTGACTCGGCCAGCAACTTAACATCATCCGGGATCACAAACTTACGCCCGTACATCGCAGCCCAAGCCTGACTAGCTCGTGCTAGAGCTAAACTTCCCCTTGGACTGGCTCCCAGGTATACAGAATCCGCAGAGCGAGTTTCCTGGGTGATTTCAACAATATATTTTTTAATAGATTCAGCAATATATACCTCTTTAACCCGTTCTTGAACTTCAATGATCTTCTCTGGATTAGTCACTTGCTGAATGGAATCAATCGGGTGGGCGGTTTGCTGATTTGCTATAACAGCAATTTCTTCTGTAATTCCGGGATACCCAATATTAACTTTAACCATAAAACGGTCCAGCTGGGCTTCCGGGAGAGGGAAAGTTCCCTCATACTCGATCGGGTTTTGGGTAGCCAACACCATAAAAGGTTTCGGAATTAGATGTGTTTCACCGCTAACCGTTACCTGTCGCTCCTGCATCGCTTCCAATAAAGCTGACTGGGTTTTGGGCGTGGCCCGGTTGATTTCATCTGCCAGAATGATCTGGTTGAGGATCGGACCAGGTAAGAATCTGAATTCGCCGGTGGATTGATCATAGATTTCTACCCCTGTAATATCACTCGGCAGCATATCTGGAGTGCACTGGATTCTGCTGAAGGAGCAATTCAAAGAGCGCGCCAAACTCCGGGCCAGCATAGTTTTTCCGACACCGGGCACATCTTCGATCAGGACGTGGCCTTCACAGATCAACCCCAGCACAACCAGCTGAACAGCCCGCCGTTTGCCGATGATTACTTTTTCAATATTCTGTACTAATGTTGTTGTCAGTTCCTTAACGGTTTCCATCAGCTGCTCCATTTCCTAATATATCATCCATCTGGTCTGTTTTTCGTTCAAGTTTGAACATCCTGATCCTGAAAGTTTTCCAAGCCGATAACCAGGTCGCTCTCCTCAACTGGACCCGCAGTTTCTTCCAGATCTTTATAATCCTGACTTTTTGTTCTTCAATGAGTGGCAGATCACTGTAATTTGCCAGCACAGTAATCCTGGTTAATTGATCCATTTCATGATATACATCTTGAAATTGTTTTGCCCTGCGCGGTCCACCGGTCAGATCTTTGAATTTATTCTTTACCTGAGAGCTAAATTCATACAAAGTATCTGATTTATGATGGCCTAATCCCATCCAGCGGCAGTACCTGAAAATCCTTTGATAAACAACTAACGCCAGGCTGGTAGTGTCCAGGAATCTTAATCGGGCTAGATCGGCCCGGTTCCAGAACCAGAGTCCAATCACCAAAACAAGGAATAATCCCAAGCCCAATTCCAACCATGGAAAATATCCTTTTTCAATAGTATCTACAGCTTGGGGAAGCTGTTCCAATTCTGGAGGAAGAGGAAGTGTGAGCTGGTCTTCATCGATTAGATTCCTGGCAGCTGTTGGTTCGAACGGAATCCATCCATACACACCAAAATAAATTTCCACCCAGGTATGGGCATCCGCTTCAGATACCAGATATCTGTCATTCTCTTCCTCGTATCGTCCACCTACGTATCCAACTACTGCTCTGGCTGGCAACCCAACTGCCCGGGCTAAAACCACCATAGCGGTCGCATAATAATCACAATAACCAGTTTGGAGGTCAAACAGGAAATAATCCGCCACATCCCGATCTGCTGGCGGCGCTGGCAAATCCAGAGTGTAAGGGTAAGACCTTAAAAAGGTCTCAATAGCTTTGGCTTGATCGTATTTTGTAGGTTGATTAGCCACAATTTCCTGCGCTAATAACAGGACTCTATCAGGAACAGTATCCGGGAGATCCAGATACCTGACTTCGATCCATTCAGGAAAAATTTCATTCGCTGACCGCAGGTCTTCGTCACTGGCGTTGGATACCTGGGACCGCACCTGGTACTGGTTATGGTCAATAGTTGCTGCGAAAAGATCTTCTCCTTGATAGCCATTCTGCTGCTCATCGATCAAGGTCCGCCAGGATACCAATACATCCTGGTCCACGGTAATTGGAGGACCAGCAGAATATAATGTTCCGCTAATGACATTACTCAGCCTGATCTTTTGGGTGACTATATCAAAATTCTCGTTCTGGATGGGAATGATTTCCTGGCCAGGGCTGTATTCAACCTCAACTGTTGGGCTGGCCTGCCATCCAGATCCAGTATATTTATCATATGAATAAGAGCTCCAGTACCTGGCAGCATTCGGCAATTCCGTTTTTACAAAAGCCGTGGATGGGAACTGGACAATCATTACCACCCGCTGGGCCAATTCAGGTCCCGTACCAATCAGTTTCTGACGAGGCATTCCTGCAACCCGTTCAATCGAATAGAGATTGGAGTTAAACCCACCTACATCTATTGAAGGATCAGAGCCTATTCCTCCAGATTCACTTTCACCATAAATCAGCTTTTCGAATGGATCAGCTATCGCCTTGATTTTAATCGATGGCATTAAACCGGCAAAAACCATCGTGTACAAGGAAAAACCAACCACAATCAGAACGACCCTCTCCCTTACATTCGCGGCCCCTTTTATATTCAACTTTTTCCACTCTCGTTGAAGGACTTCATGGTTGACCAAACCAATCAGGATCAATCCAGCTCCCAGGAGCAGGACCAGCAGAACCCTTTTTTCTAGCGTATAGGTCATAAGGATCGCTAGAATCGTTCCGGTAGGAATCAAACCCCAAATTGGCTGATCGTTCCTGAAAGTGACCCAGGTAAACCAGGATGCCATCAGCCACAACAGATAACCCCAGGATAGAAGTGTACTCACCTGGTTATATACATAAAATCCTGTTATCAAATCCCTGCCCCACAGAAGCAAACCGTAATAGATCTCTAGGGACCTTGTTTGAATGACCGTCAGTAATAAATTCAATTTAACCCTGTCCAGCGCAATTTTATGGAATACAAAATCCCAGAGGCTGCTGAATCCTGCCTTAATCAAATTCCAAATTGCAGAATCGATCCCGCCAACGTGAATCAGGGTCAACAGGATACCAGTAACCATAGATATCAAGAGCGCTTGCCAGAATTTAATAGAAGACCGACCCAGCAGCCATCCTGTGACAACACCAAGAAGGATCATTCGACGCAGAACTTCAACAGAAGTACCTCGAACAACAAGTTCTACACCCACCAAAACAAAATAGATGATCAAGTAGCTGAGTATAAGATATACCGATACTCTAAGAGAGATCTTTTCCTTCAGAAACTTCCCCAGAGCCTTCATATCAGCGGCCTCCAGTGGACTTTCCTGGTTTCCTTAAATTCCTCCCGGCGCTTTTGTGTTGAAGGAGACAACTCCTTTTCCATGTTGTCCAAATATTCCGGACCTATCAGATAATTATTCAACCCGACCGAATCAAGTTTCTTCTGAACATCAGGAGCATCTCCCTTTCCCCCAAAAGCCGGGGCATTTAGCAGCAATACTGTTGGCACAATGCCTTTTTTCTTCATAAGCAAAAGAGGATTAAGCCAGTTGCCGCTTAAGTCAGGAGTGATGACAATGATACTGGAGCGGAACCGAAGAGATTGTCTGGCAGCTTCTAGCAATCGATAAAGGGGATCCTCCCCTTTATCCAATAGAGCCAGGGCCCGAAGGATGATCCATTTCTGAGTTTCATCCATCCTGGGTTGAAACCACGAGAACTCTTTTCCATTGGCGCCAAATCCCACCGCGCGTCCGTTTTCCAGCGCCCAATTCATCAGTGATGCAGCCAGGATGATTCCGTGCTCTTCAGAGGCATTTTCCCCCTCCCCTGCCTGAACTTCATTAAACATATCCAGGAAGATCCACTGATCACTGGATGGCGTGCTGTCAAAAGTACGAACAAATAACTCACCCTTGCGGGCTGAGGTTGGCCAGTGAATATATCTGAGACTATCTCCCGGGTTGTACTCCCTCACTCCGGAAGCAGTCACTGTATGGTCCCAGGATTTTGTCGTATTAATTCCTTCGCCGATCTTACCTCCTGGAGCAATTTGGATATCAGGCAAGTTTACGATAGGCGGCATGACCATCATATTAGAGGTCGCTGGATATTCAATCTTCACTTCAAAAATACCGAGGGGATCTCCAGTATGCAGGCTGGTCGGGCCGATAGTGAATAATCCTCTTCGGGCACAAAACCCCCTTTCAAACCATTGGCGATGAGCATTACCTCCGATCCGGGTCACACGACTTCCACTATATCCAGCAAGATCTGAATGGTCCTCAAGATATATCCAGACAGCAGGCGCCCAACCAGAGTTATCCAGGTTAAACCTCTCCTGGAGATGATCTCCGACTTTGGACCAGCCAAATCTCATTTCCCGGCTCAAGTTTAGCTTATTTTTCAGGGTGACTGCCCAGGAATAACTTATAACAAGAACCGTTGCCAGACCAACAAGTAAAATCATCCACACTTTACGCGGGGAAACCAGCTGGTTGATAAACAGAACAGGCAGCAAGTAAGGGATAATCCTGTATCTCAATCGAAGTTCGGTTATCTTCATAATTTTGAAGAAATACTCAGCGTCCTGGGCTGGATGATAAGAGTAATTCTACCTCAAACTAAAAACTGGCTTCTACAGGAAATGTGTATTCCATTCTCTGGTATGGAAAATGGAATTTTTATGAGATACCAGAGGATTGGATTGACCCAACCCCGCTGAATCAATTTATTTATTTTTGTTTTTCAATCAGGAAAATCTAAGAGAGAACAAATATCATTTATTTGCGATTATACCAACGCCGCCGTTTCGAGATCTTCCGTAATTCATCTTCAACTTGTTCGACAGCTTGATCACCAAGCTGAGCGACCTCCGGGATATTCACACGATCCAGGGATCCGATATCCCCTACATCAGGTCGTATAAGGATATCTGGATTTTCGATTTCAAGACGTTTTTCACCCAGCATATGGATTGTGATATCCATCGAGCGTAAATAGATATCAAAAGCCTTGGCAACCCGAAGCTTTGAGATCGGTCTTAATAGCGGATTCGCGGGAGTAGTATTCCAGAGCGAGGAATTTGTCCATCGTTCAGGTTCAGGAGTCAAGGAGACAGCAATCACGGGTAGGGATGGTGCCAAAGATCTGGCTAACTCTACCGGAACAGGATTAAGGACCATGCCGTCCACCAGCAGATACTCTTTCCACTCCCTTGGCGGGAATACTCCGGGAATCGCAGTGGTCGCCATGACCCCATCTATCACTTTTCCTTCCTTAATAATGATCTCTTTCATTTTATTGAGGTCAACAGCCGTTAGAGCACAAGGAATTTGCAGGTCAGAAAAGGTCTTATCCTCCAGGAACTGATAGATGACCTGTTCAATGCCTTTTGTCCCGAGCAATGCCGGCCCTTTGCCAAAACCATACAGATTTTCCTGGCGGATATTGGCAATCCTTCCGATAATCTCATCTGGAGAGAATCCAGCCGCAACTATCGTGCCCGCTATTCCACCGGCGCTCGTTCCAGCAATTGCCTTAATTCTAAATCCTCTCTTCTGTAATGCTCTG
>Ga0307419_10000432_pt1 | contig 20860 bp, 16 predicted proteins | sample SalMarWE160230MG_2_FD_202512 | JGI IMG/M metagenome (GOLD analysis project Ga0307419, IMG submission 202512) | Salt marsh sediment microbial communities from the Plum Island Ecosystem LTER, Massachusetts, United States - WE1602-30 | ecosystem: Environmental > Aquatic > Marine > Intertidal zone... | reverse complement strand
TACGAAGGCAGGCAAGAACCGGAGCGGACGGGACATCGAGCCGCCCGCCGGCAAGCTCGGCATCCTCCTGGTGGGACTGGGAGCCGTGGCCACCACCTTCATCGCGGGGGTGGAGTCGGTCCGCCGGGGGCGGAGCCAGCCCTACGGCTCGCTGACGCAGATGAACACGATCCGGCTCGGGAAGCGAACCGAGGAGAGGGCTCCCCTCATCAAGGACTTCGTCCCGCTGGCCGGGCTCGGGGACCTGGTGTTCGGGGCCTGGGACCCGATCCCCGATGATGCCTACGCCTCGGCCAAGCTGGCGGGCGTACTGGGCCACGAGGACCTCGAGGCCGTGGCCGACTTCCTGGGCACCATCGAGCCGATGTCGGCGGTGTTCGACAAGAACTACGTCAAGCGCCTGGACGGGACGAACGTCAAGACCGGCGACAACAAGATGGAGCTGGCCGAGCAGCTCCGGCAGGACATCCGGAGCTTCAAGGCGGACAACGGCTGCGACCGGCTGGTGATGGTCTGGTGCGCCTCCACCGAGATCTACCTGCAGCCCCAGGACGTGCACGCCGACCTGGAGCGGTTCGAGGAGGGGCTCCGCGCTGGGCACGAGGCGATCGCGCCGTCGATGATCTACGCCTACGCGGCGCTCAAGGAGGGCGTCCCGTTCGCCAACGGCGCGCCGAACCTGACGGTGGACGTTCCGGCCCTCACGGACCTTGCCCGCGACCAGGGGCTGCCTATCGCAGGGAAGGACTTCAAGACCGGTCAGACCCTGATGAAGACGATCATCGCCCCGGGTCTCAAGGCGCGCATGCTGGGCCTGCGGGGCTGGTTCTCGACCAACATCCTCGGGAATCGGGACGGGGCCGTGCTGGACGACCCGCAGAGCTTCAAGACCAAGGAAGAGTCGAAGCTCGGAGTGCTGGACTACATCCTCCAGCCCGACATGTACCCCGAGCTGTACGGCGACTTCTACCACAAGGTGCGCATCAACTACTATCCGCCCCGAGGTGATGACAAGGAGGGCTGGGACAACATCGACATCTTCGGGTGGCTGGGCTACCCGATGCAGATCAAGGTCGATTTCCTCTGCAAGGATTCGATCCTGGCCGCGCCCATCGTCCTGGACCTGGCGCTCTTCCTGGACCTGGCGGCGCGCGCCGGGCTGACGGGGATCCAGGAGTGGCTCTCCTTCTATTTCAAGAGCCCCCAGGTGGCCGAGGGGCTCTACCCCGAGCACGACCTCTTCATCCAGCACTGGAAGCTCAAGAACACGCTGCGCTGGCTGATGGGCGAGGAGCAGATCACCCACCTGGGCATGGAGTACTACGGCGAGCAGGAGTGAGCGGCGCCGGTGAGCTCGGCGGGCGGCGCGCCGTTCATCGTCTTCGAGGGCATCGAGGGAGCCGGTAAGTCCACCCAGCTCGCCGGCGTAGCCCGGGCCCTGAGCACGGCCGGCGTTCCCCACCTGGCCGTGCGCGAGCCGGGGGGCACGCCGGTCGGTGAGCGCATCCGGTCGGTGGTCCTCGACCCGGAGCTCGATCCCGCGCCCGAGACCGAGCTCCTCCTCATGCTGGCGGCCCGGGCCGAGTTCGTGCGGCGGATCGTGGGGCCCGCGCTGGAGCGCGGACAGATCGTCCTGGCCGACCGCTACGAGCTCTCGACCTTCGCCTACCAGGGAATGGCCAGGGGTCTCGGGCTGGAACGGACCCGCGCCCTGAACCGTTTTGCCACGGGCGGGCTCGAGCCCGACCTGACGCTCCTGTTCGTCCTCGACCCGGCGGTCGCGCGCGGCCGGGTCGACCCGGAGCGCGCCGACCGGATGGAGCGCGCGGGCGACACGTTCCACCGTGCCGTGGAGAGCGCTTATCGCCAGCTGGCCCGGGATCTGCCGGGCGTGGTGGAGGTGCCCGCCGACGGGCCACCGGAGGAGGTCGGGCAGCGGGTGTGGGGCTTGCTGGCAGGGCTCTGGCCCGAGCGTTTCCCACCGGCCGGCGGACCGACGGCGGAAACTTTCAAGTCCGGGACGGGTCTCAGTGCGGAGCCCGAATCCGGCCCGATGGACCCAGCGGAGGACGCATGAAGCTCAAGCGATCGTGGATCCCACCCCTCGTCGTCACGCTCGTGGCCCTCACGAGCGGGGGCTGGCTCCTCCAGCAGGGGGTGCACGACCAGGACAGCGTGTTCTTCGAGGCCAAGCTCCTCGAGCAGGTCCACCACCTGGTGGCGGAGCGCTACGTCGACAAGGTCGACCCGGCCAAGCTCTACGAGATGGCCATCCGGGGCATGCTGGACCAGCTGCACGACCCTTACAGCGTCCTCCTCGACTCGGCGGACTGGAGCGATCTCCAGCTCAGCACGACCGGGAATTACGGCGGGCTCGGCATTCGCATCGACAAACAGGGTGACTGGATCACGGTGGTCGACGTGTTGCCCGGCACACCGGCCGAGCAGGAGGGGCTGCAGACCGGGGACCGGATCCTGACGGTCGAGGGCTCCTCGGCCCGAGGCTGGAGCACGACGAAGGCGGTCAACACGCTGCGTGGTCCCCAGGGAACCAAGGTCGCCATCACGGTCGGCCGCGTGGGCGTGGACCGACCCCTCGCTTTCTCGATCGAGCGCAAGGAGGTGCACGTCGTCTCGGTGCAGTCCTTCATGATGAAGGACCACGTGGGCTACGTGCGGCTGGACCAGTTCAGCCGCGACGCCCGGCGCGAGATGCAGTCGGCCATCGACAGCCTGCGCTCGCAGGGTGCCAAGCGCCTGGTCCTCGACCTGCGCTACAATCCGGGCGGCCTCCTCGAGGAAGGCGTTTCGGTGGCCGACCTGTTCCTCCCCAAGGACGCGACCGTAGTGAGCACCAAGGGTCGCGTGGAGGAGGAGAACGAGACCTACTCGGCTTCCGAGCCCGATCAGTACACGGGTCTCCCCGTGGTCGTGCTCGTGAACGGCTACACGGCCAGCGCGGCCGAGATCGTCTCGGGCGCGCTCCAGGACCACGACCGGGCGCTGCTCGTCGGGACGACCACCTTTGGCAAGGGGCTCGTGCAGTCGCTCTACAACCTGCCGGGGGACAACCACCTCAAGCTCACCACGGGGCGCTGGTACACGCCCAATGGCCGCTCCATCCAGAGGGACCGCAGCGAACAGGCGCAGGCGCAGGACGTGGAGGCCAGCGCCGTGTCGATGACGGGCGAGCCCGTCCAGGTCTCCGTGGACACGGCCAACCGGCAGACCTACCACACGGATGCGGGCCGCCTGGTGTACGGCGGAGGCGGCATCACGCCGGACCTCATCGTGACGCCCGACACGCTCTCCAGCCGGGAGCAGCTCCTGCGCTCGAGCCTCGCCAAGCAGGGGGTCACGCTCAGCATCGCCGCCTTCCAGTTCGGCGTGAAATGGGCCAAGGACCATCCCTCTCTGCCGCGAGACTTCCAGGTGACGTCGGCCATGCGGGAGGCGTTCTACAAGTCGCTCAAGGAGAAGGCGGGGAGCGCCCTGGACCGGGGCATGTTCGAGGACTCGAAGAGCTACGTCGACTGGCTGCTCGGATACCAGGTGGCCAATGCGGCCTTCGGCGAGGTGGCTCAGCTCCAGCGACAGTTCACCCTGGACGACCAGCTCGAGCGCGCCGTGGAGCTGCTGGCCAAGGCCTCGACTCCGGACCAGCTCTTCGCCCTGGCCAGGCAGCAGCAGGACCACGCCGGGCACTTCGGGGCACTGACGACCGGGGGGGTCCCCGCCGCGGCGCGCCGGCCGCGGCCGGGCGTCGCTCGGCGCTTCCTCCGCGCTTGACGGGTCCGTCCACGGGGGAAGCAGCCCGGCCGGAGGACCTCCTGCGGGCCGCTCCGGCGCTCGCTCTCGGTCTGTTCGGTCTCTCGTGGTCGGCGGTCCTCATCCGTCTCGCGGCCCTGCCGGCACCGACGGCCGTCCTGTGGCGCATCCTGTTCTCGCTTCTCCTGGTCGTCCCGCTCGCGGCGCGCCCGAGCTCCCGTCGTGCCCTCGCCGCGCTCTCGCCGAGGCTATGGATCGCGCTCGGGGCGGCCGGCATCTGCCTCGGGATCCACCTCGTCCTGTGGTTCGCGGCGGTCGGCCGAACGAGCGTTGCCAGCGCCACGGCGCTCGTGGCGCTGACCCCCGTGTTCGTGGCCTTCCTGTCGGCCGGCTGGCTCCGCGAGGGTCCCGCGCCGCTGGAGTGGATGGGGATCGGGCTCGCGGTGGCGGGCTCTGCGGCGGTCGGCTGGGGTGATTTCGCCACCGGCGTGCGCGCCCTCCGCGGCGATGGGCTCGCGCTGGCCGCCGCCGTGATGGCCTCCCTCTATCTGGTGGCGGGGCGGCGACTGCGGCGCAGGCTCGACGTGTGGAGCTACGTGGCCCCGGTCTACGGGGCGGCCGCGATGCTCAGCCTGGTCGCCGCGGCCGGGGTACGGGCGCCCCTGGTCGGCTTCACGCCTCTGGCGTGGGCGTATCTGGTAGCGATGGCCGCGGGCCCGATGCTGCTGGGACACACGAGCTTCAACTGGGCGCTCGAGCACGTGAGGGCCTATGTTGTGAGCCTCGTGATGCTGCTCGAGCCCGTCACCGCCACGCTCCTCGCCATCCTGGTCCTCGGACCGGGAGAGCGACCGTCCATCGTCGTCGGAGCCGGCGCCGCGTCCATCCTGGCGGGCGTCGGGGTGGTGCTGGTCGCGCGCGCCTCGGGGGGAGCGGCGGCTTGACCGGAACGCCGGGTCGTGTCCTCGTCACGCGCGGTGGAGAGACCGAGTCGGTGCACCTCGTGGATGCGGTCGTGGTCGGGCTGCGGTCCGGCGAGGAGGCGCGCTTCGGAGATCCGGAGCGGACCGCGTTCTGGCGCTCGTCCTTCAAGCCCTTCCAGGCGCTACCGATCGCGGCGGACGGCGTCGCGCGGGCCCTCGGCTGGGGACCCCGGCAGCTGGCTCTGGCGGCGGCCTCCCACGCGGGCACGTCCGTGCACGTCCAGTTGGCCGTCTCGATGCTGGCCGACGCCGGCCTCGGACCGGCCGACCTGGAGTGCGGGACCCACCCGCCCTACGACCGGGAGGCGGCGGAGGAGGTGCTCCGGGACGGGAGGAGCTACAGCCCGCTCCACAACAACTGCTCGGGGAAGCACGCCGGCATGCTCGCCCTGGCCGTGCATCACGGGTGGCCGACCGCCGGATACATCGAGTGGGATCACCCCGTGCAGGAGCGCATCCGCCGGGGGTTGGACCGCTGGTTGGGCGTGGACCCCCTGGCGCTGGTGTGGGGCCGGGACGGATGCGGCGTGCCGACCGCCTGCCTCAGCCTGCGCCGGATGGCGGTAGCGTACGCCCGGCTGGGCCGGGCCGCGGCGGCGGGAGAGGAGGCGCCGGCGGCGATTGTCGACGCGATGAGAGCGCATCCCGAGCTTGTCTCCGGCCCGGACCGGCCGGGGACGCGGATCATGGAGGTGACCGGCGGTCGGCTCCTCGCCAAGGGCGGCGCCGAGGGCGTGTTCTGCGCCGCCGGCCCCACCGAGGGCTGGGGGCTGGCCCTCAAGGTCCGCGATGGCGCGAGTCGAGCGGCGGGACCTGCGCTGGTGGCGACTTTCGAGGCGCTGGCGCTTCTGTCGAGGGAGGAGGTGGAGCGCCTGGCCGGGATCGCGCGGCCCCCGGTGCTCAACGTGGCCGGCGCGGAGGTGGGAGCCATCGAGGCGGAGCTCCGGCCCGTCACCGGACCGGCGACCGGCCAGCCGTGACGGCGGAAGGGGAGCGCGCCCTCGCCGAGCTGTCGGCGGCGATCGGCGCGGGGGGCGGGACGCCGCTCGCCGAAGCGCTCGACGGCGCGAGGGAGGCCGCCGTCCGCGGAAGCCTCACGGCGGCCGAGGTCGAGGAGACCATGCTCCAGGCCTACCTGTTCGTCGGCTTCCCCGGGGTGCTTGCGGCCTTCACGGCGTGGCGCGAGCGGGTGCCGGGCGGCGCGGCCACCGGAGCCCCGGAGGACCCGCTGGCATGGCTCGGACGGGAGGGCGACCGCGAGGCGCGCGGCGAGGACGTGTGCCGGCGCGTCTACGGACCGGCCTACGAAAGGCTGCGTGAGAACGTGCGACAGCTCCACCCCGACCTGGACCGGTGGATGATCCGTGAGGGGTACGGGAAGGTGCTCGGGCGCCCGGGGCTCGATCTCGAGGTGCGCGAACTGTGCATCGTGGCCCTCCTCGCCGCGGCCGGGCGCGCACCGCAGCTCCACTCGCACCTGCGGGGCGCGCTCCGGAGCGGGGCGGGGGAGGGGCGAATCCGCGCGGCGCTGGAGGCGGGGCTCTCGCGGCTGCCCGGGGAGGACGAGCGCAGACGGCTCGAGGAGCTGTGGGAGCGGGTGGTCCGCTCGCCCCGGGGCACACAGGTCTCCGGCTCCCCAGCGCGAGATATATGATTCGTTACATGATATAAGCGGTCTTATCATGTTGTACTACAATCGTCTATACGTGTACTTCCAGGGCTCCATCATCTGCACTGAAGCCGGGGGAGGGGGCGCTTCGTGACCTTCGTCGACCGGGCGGAAATCGTCGTGGAGGCGGGGGCGGGCGGCTCCGGGGCCCTGGCGTTCCGGCGGGAGAAGGGGGTGCCGCGCGGCGGTCCGGCCGGGGGCGACGGCGGGCGGGGCGGCGACGTGGTCCTGGTCGCCGACTCCAACCTCGACACGCTGCTCGACTACCGCTACCGGAGCGTCTACAGGGCCGAGCGCGGCGGTCACGGCGGAGGAGATCGGAAGACCGGGGCCGATGGGGCCGACCTGGTGCTGCCGGTGCCGCCCGGCACCGTGGCCCTGGATGCCGCCACGGGCGCCCGGATCGGCGAGCTCCTCGCCGATGGCCAGCGGCTCGTCATCGCGCGGGGCGGGCGGGGAGGGCGGGGCAACGCGGCGTTCGCGACCGCGACCCGGCAGGCGCCTCGCCGGCACGAGGAAGGCGAGCCCGGGCAGTCCGGGCGGGTGATCCTCGAGCTCAAGCTCATCGCCGACGTCGGACTGGTGGGGCAGCCCAACGCGGGCAAGTCTACGCTCCTCTCGCGCCTCACCGCGGCGCGGCCCAAGGTGGCCGCCTACCCGTTCACCACGCTGACGCCGGGACTCGGCGTGGTGGGGCTCTCGGACGAGCGGTCCTTCGTGATGGCCGACATACCGGGGCTCATCGAGGGTGCGCACGAGGGAAGAGGGCTGGGGGCCCGCTTCCTCCGACACGTGGAGCGGACCCGGTCCCTGGCGGTGCTGATCCCCGTCGACGATCCGGATCCTGCGGCCACCTACAGACTGCTGCGGGAGGAGCTCCGGGGACACGATCCGGCGCTCGAGCGTATCCCGCACTGCGTGGTGCTCACCAAGACGGACCTCCTCGCTCCGGGAACGCGTCCGCCGGAGCTCGAGGTCGCTGACGCGTGGGGGACGTTCACGGTCTCCGCGGTGGCCGGTCAGGGCCTCCCGGAGCTGGCCGAGGCCCTGTGGAGCCGCGTCCGGGTCGAGAAGGAGCGCACGGCGCGGGCCGAGGGAGAAGAGCCGTTCGCGGAGCTGGAGGAGTGGAAGCCCTAGCGCGGAGACTCGGTGAGCGAACCCCGTCCTACGGGGCTCCGGACACCGACGAGGAGGCGCAGCTCGCGGCAGCGCTGGCCCTTGCGGCGGTCCCGCATCTGGGTCCCGCCGGGGCGCGACGCCTCGTGGATCTGTACGGCTCGCCGGCCGAGGTGCTGGCGCGAGCCCGGGGGCCGGGCGGCGTGGAAGCCCGTCCCGATCCGGCTCATCCGCCTCTGCACCCCAAGGCCGTGTCGAGGCTGGCCACGGTCCGCCCGGCTCCGACCTCGCGGCTCCGGGATCTGGCCGCCGCGGGCATCCGGCTCGTCCGCTACGGCGGTCGCGGCTATCCGGCGGGACTGCTCGACCTGCACCACCCGCCGGTGGTCCTGTACCTTACGGGGTCGCGGTCTCTGCCCGAGGACCGGGCCGTGGCCCTGGTGGGCACCCGGCGTGCGACCGAGTACGGGCGCCGGTTGGCCAGAGACCTGGCCCGCGATCTCGCCATTCGCGGATGGTGGATCGTGAGCGGGATGGCGCGCGGCATCGACGGAGCGGCCCACCGAGCCGCGCTCGAAGCGGGCGGCGAAAGCGCCGGGATCCTGGCCGGCGGGGTGGATATCGAGTACCCGGCCGTCCATCGTCGCCTGTTCGGAGCCATGCGGCGGAACGGCGTGCTGGCGAGCGAGTTTCCGCCGGGCACTCCGCCCGACGCGGGGCTGTTTCCGCGCCGCAACCGGATCATCGCGGCTCTCGCGCGGGCCGTGATCGTCGTGCAGGCCGGCCGGCGAAGCGGGGCTCTCATCACGGCCGCCCACGGGCTCGAGCTCGGGCGTGAGGTGGGGGCGGTGCCCGGCCCGGTGGGTCCGGAGGCGAGCGTGGGCGTCCACGAGCTCCTCCGGGACGGCGCCGCGGTGGTCACCCGAGCGGAGGACGTGCTGGAGCTCGTCGCGGCGCCGCCGGCCGCCGGGCGGCGCGAGTCCGGGTCCGGTCCCGGCGACGATCCGGACGGTCCGGCGGCGCTCGGCCGACTGCCGGCCCAGCTTCGCGGACCCTCGGCGCGCGCGTGGCACGCTCTCGCCGAGGGGCCCGCTCGCGCGGACCGCCTCGCCGCGGCGACGGGGTTGCCGCTCGGGCCGGCCCGCGAGCTGCTCGACCTGATGGAGCTCGAGGGGCTTCTGGGAGCGCTCCCGGGCGATCGCTACGAGCGCGCCGCGCCGTCGGGAGCGTGAGTCCGTCTGGCGCCCTCCGGCCCGCGAGGCCATCGAGCCGCTCGCTGCCACCGATCCGCGGCCTCGCTCCGCCTCGTTCCCTCTACGTCCACGTGCCCTTCTGTCGGCATCGGTGCGGGTATTGCCCCTTCTCCGTAGCGCGCGCCAAGGCGCCGCCCGTACGCGAGTGGTTGGAGGCGATCGGCCGAGACCTCGACTCCTGGTTCGACGCGGCGGGCTGGAGGGGCCGACCGTGGCTCGACTCGCTGTACGTAGGAGGGGGCACCCCGTCGCTGCTGGGCGGCGGGGGGATGGAGGGCCTCGTACGCCTCCTCGAAGAGAGGTACCGGTGGAGCTCCGTAGATCTGGAATTCACCGCCGAGGCGAATCCCACGTCGGCCGACCGCGAGACCCTGGTGCGATGGCGAGATCTCGGCGTGAGCCGCGTGAGTCTCGGCATCCAGGCGCTCGACGACGGGGCGCTGGCCTGGCTGGGTCGGGAGCATGACGCCGAGGGCGCGCGCGCGGCCGTGCGCCGCTGCCTGAACGCCGGCTTTCGCCGGATCAACCTGGATCTGATCTTCGGGCTCCCCGCCGAGGTGCCGCGTAGCTGGCGTCGCGAGGTGGAGGAGGCACGTGATCTCGACATCGGCCATCTGAGCCTGTACGGCCTCACGGCGGAGAAGGAGACTCCGCTGGGCCGCCGGGTGGAGCTGGGCCGCACCCGGATGGCGGGAGACGAGCGGTACGCGGACGAGTACCTCCGGGCCGCCGATGTGCTGGCCGCGGCGGGCTTCGAGCACTACGAGGTGTCCAATTTCGCGCGGCCCGGACAGGAGTCCCGGCACAACTGGTGCTACTGGAAGGGCCTCCCGTACCTTGGGGTCGGGCCATCGGCCCATAGCTACCTGCCGCCCTACCGTGTCTGGAACGTGTTTCGCTGGGACGCGTATCGAGATGTGGCGAGGAACGTGGCCGCGACCGAGGCCGACCCGGACGGGATCGGCGGAGGCGCGGCCTCGCTGCGCGAGGGCTGGGAGGAGATTCGCGGAGACTCGCTGCATCTCGAGCGCCTGTGGCTCGGGCTTCGAACCCGCCGCGGTGTGGCCCTGGGAGCGGCCGCCGCCCCGAGCCCGATCGAGGATTGGGTCCGGCAGGGATGGGCCCGTCCGGCCGAGGCGCGGCGCGACCGGATTCGACTCACCGCGGCGGGATGGCTGCGCATGGACGAGCTCGTGGTTCAGCTGGCCGGAGGGCGACACGCGAGATGACGGACGACAAGCTCACCGACCGGGAGCGCGCCGTGCTTCTGGCCGTGATCCAGTCCTATATCCTGACCGCCCAGCCCACGGGCTCGCGCGTGCTGGCCCGGGATTTCGGCCTCAACGTCTCACCCGCCACGGTCCGCAACACCATGTCCGACCTCGAGGCGAAGGGACTGCTCACGCACCCCCATCCCTCGGCTGGCCGACTGCCGACCGACCGCGCCTACCGATTCTACGTCGACGCGCTCATGGAGCGCCGCGCCCTGACGAGCCGGGAGCGGGACCGGATTCGGCGCGAGCTCACCGATGGGACCCTGGGCCCGATCGATGCCCTGGTGGGGCGCGCCGCCAGGGTGCTCAGCCTCCTGACGGGAGAGCTGGGCCTGGCCGTTGGACCGGCGCTGGCCTCGGCCGTGCTGCGCCGCCTGGAGCTCGTGCCGGTGGACTCGGAGAAGGCCCTCCTGGTCCTCACGCTCGAGTCCGGTGTGGTGCGCACCGTCTACGTGGATCTTCCGACCAGCCTCCCGAGGGAGAGCCTGGCCTCGGTGGCGATGGCGCTCAACGAGCGGTTGTCAGGCTCGACGCTCGAGGAGATTCGAGATGGATTGACGGATCGCCTCCGAGACCTACCGATCGACAGCGCGGCGGTGCGTCAGCTGGTCAACATCTTCGTGGGATCGGGACCGGAGATCTTCGACTGGGCGGTCGAGGGTCGGGACGTGCACCTGGGGAGCGCCGCGGCGCTGGCCGAGCAGCCCGAGTTCACGACCGGTGAGCGACTCCGCTCCCTGATCGAGCTCACCGAGCGGCGCGAGCTGCTGGCCTCGGTGCTGGGGGAGCGTCTGTCGGCTGGAGAGCCCCAGGTGACCATCGGCGCGGAGCACGGCTCCCCCGAGCTCTCGGAGCTCACGATCGTCACGGCCACGTATTCGGTCGGCTCGCTGCACGGGGTGGTGGGGGTCATCGGACCCACCCGGATGGCGTACGACAAGATCGTGGCGGTCGTGGACACCACGTCCACACTCGTCTCCAGTCTGGCGAGGCGTTGAGGATGGCCAGGGACTACTACCAGCTCCTGGGCGTGTCCCGGGACGCGGATGACCAGGAGATCAAGAAGGCCTACCGCAAACTGGCCATGCGGTACCATCCGGACCGCAACGACGACCCGGGCGCGGAGGAGCGCTTCAAGGAGGTCACGGAGGCGTACGAGATCCTGCGGGATCCGGAGCAGCGAGCCCGCTACGACCGCTTCGGCGAGGCGGGAGTGGGACGGGGCGCGCGCGCGGGCGCCGGGGGCTTCGGAGGAGCGTTCGACCTCAGCGACGCGTTCGAGCTGTTCATGCGCGAGTTCGGCGGGATGGGCGGCGGCTTTGGTGAGATGTTCGGGGGAGGGCGCCGTCGAGGCCGGAAGGGCCCGCGTCGCGGCAGCGACGTCAAGGTCAGACTCAGCCTGGAGTTGACCGAAGCGGCGACGGGAGTGGAGAAGACCGTGCGCGTCAAGCTCCTGGAGCCCTGCGAGCGCTGCGGCGGCTCGGGGGCGGAGCCGGGAACCTCCCGGGAGACGTGCCCCACCTGCGGTGGAGTGGGCGAGGTGCGCCAGGTGCAGCGCTCCATCCTGGGTCAGCTGGTCAGCGTCCGCCCCTGTCCCGAGTGCGGGGGGGAAGGCGAGCGGATCTCGAGCCCCTGCCAGGAGTGCCGCGGTGAGGGCCGGACCCGCCACGAGCGCACGATCAAGGTGGATGTGCCGGCCGGCGTTTCATCGGACGACGTCCTCAAGCTGAGCGGGCGCGGGAACGCCGGCCCGCGCGGCGGAGGCCGCGGGGACGTTCTGGTCGTGGTCGAGGTGACCACCGATCCGCGCTTCCAGCGCCGGGGGGACGACCTGCTCATGGATCTTCCCGTGACCTTCAGCCAGGCGGCGCTCGGCGCCGAGCTCGACGTGGAGACGATCGATGGCTCGGAGAGGGTCTCGATCCCGGCCGGCATCCAGAGCGGGCAGGCGATTCGGATGCGAGACCGCGGCATGCCCCGTCTGCGGGCCTCCGGCCGCGGCGACCAGATCATCCGGGTCCGAGTCTGGACACCCACCGACCTCAGCCGCGAGCAGCGCGAGGCGCTCGAGAAGCTGGCCGAGACCGAGGGTCAGCCGCCCGCTCCGGATCACAAGGAGCCCGGCTTCTGGGAGCGGGTCAAGCAGGCCTTCACGGCGTAGCCTGACCGCCGGGGCCCTCTCGGCGGCTCCGCTATGGCAGGTCGAACCCGAGACCCGGGGGGGCGGAGGGGGTCCTTGTCCGTCTCCGGCTGCGCTGCGCGCCCGCCGAGCCTCCTGGTCGGAGCCGGCCGGCCGGGGAAAGCGCCGCCCGCCTGTGGCGGGCCAGCGGGCCCGGGACCGAGGGGAGTCCGCCGTCCCGCATGCCCGGCCCGCCGGTGGCCTCCGGCGGGGCCCGACGCGCCACCGCCCCGATCCGCTACAACAGTCCCCGCCGAATGAGCATCTCCGCCGGTCTCCTCCAGTCCTCCGGCGTGCCCTCGGCCGCCCAGTCCGGCGGCAGGAGCGAGTGCCGGGAGGACCACAGGCGCCGGGTGCGCCACGCCCGCTCCACGAACGCCTTCAGCGTTCGCAGACCCGGACCGGTACCGACCACCGTGTGCCGGGCCCGGTCGGCCTTCACCCCCTCGAGGCCGTGCCGTCCCTCCCGCTCGTAGAGCTCCAGGTACACGGCCGCCCGGACCAGGGCCAGGTGCGTGAACGCCTGGGGGAAATTCCCCAGGAATGCGTGCGAGCCGGGGTCGATCTCCTCGGAGTAGAGCCCGACATCGTTGGCGTGCCCGAGGAGGTTCTCGAACAGTTCCCGGGCCTCGGTCTCCCGTTCGGTGAACAGGAGGGCCTCCACGAGCCAGAAGCTGCAGATGAGGAACGCACCCTCCTCGCCCTCCATTCCGTCGTCCGTGTCGTATCGGCGTACGAAGTCGCCCTCGCGCAGGCTCTCCTCGATCCAGCGCACGGTGGCGTCGAGGACCTCGTCGCCCGCCGGGAAGCCGACCTCTAGAGCCAGGAGGAGAGCCGCGTCGGTGGCGTGCGCGTTGTACGTCTGTCGGAGACCGCCGGTCTCCGGGTCGACGCCGCGCTGGAGCACCTGTTCGCGAATGCGGTCGCGCAGCTTCGCGGCCTCCAGGTCCCCGAACATCCGGTGGACCCGGTCGGCCGCGACCCAGCTCATGATCTTGCTGTACACGTGCTGCCGGGGCCCCGATCGCATCTCCCAGATTCCCCTATCCGGACGGTCCCAGCGTTCCCGCACGCGGTCGAGGAGCGAGTGGAGGAAGTCCTCGCCGTCCTCCGAGAAGCGACCCCCCAGGGTCTCGTACAGGTGCGCCCAGTCGAGTACCTCGCCGAACACATCGAGCTGCTCCTGCCCGTAGGCCCCGTTGCCGGTGCGCACGGGGCGGCTCCCCCTCCAGCCCTCCAGGGGATCGACGGTCTCCTCGTCGAGTGCCGTCTCGCCCAGGATGCCGTACATGATCCGGAGGTCGGGCCGGGTGGCCTGCGCGGCACGCATCAGAAAGGTCGAGAAGTCGTGTGCGGCGCCGGTGTAACCGATCGCCGACAGCGCGTGGAGCGTGAGCGTCGAGTCCCGCAGCCAGCAGTACCGGTAGTCCCAGTTTCTCTGACCCCCGGGCCACTCGGGCAGTGAGCTGGTGGGGGCGGCCACGATCGCCCCGCTCGGCGCGAAGGTGAGGAGCTTGAGCACCAGAGCGCTGCGCAGCACCTCTTCCTCGAACGGTCCCTGATATCGGCAGTAGGAGCTCCATTCCCGCCACAGAGACCGGCTGATCTCGTACATGCGCTCCAGGCGTCGGCCCGGATCGTCCATGTCCACGGGCTCGGACGCCAGCACGAGGTGGTGACGCTCGCCGGGGCACGCGGTGAAGTCGGCCTGCACGGCTCGCGGCACTCCGCACGGGCCGAACTCAAGGTCGGACCATAACTCCGGCCCCTCCTGGTCCCGGCACACGACGCGGCCGCGGTGGATCTCCAGATCGGGGAGGTGGCGCCCGAAGTCCAGGGAAGGCCGATAACGAATGCGCATGGGGACCAGGCCCTCGAGCCCGTCCACCATGCGGCCCAGCCACGACGGCGTTCGTAGCGTCGTGTAGTCGTGCGCGCCGCACCCCACCGCTCGACCCACCGGCATGAGGTCGGTGACCGAAACGCGTCCGGTCGAGGTACGGAACTCGGTGCGCAGGACGTTGGTCCCGGGCTCGTAGTCCCGGTGCACCTGGAACTCCTCCCGAGGCCGGACCGAGAGGAAGCCGCCACGGTCCCAGTCCAGGATGCGGCACAGGATCGGGTCGCCGTCGAAGCGTCCGAGGCAGCACCAGTCCACGCTGCCGGCCCGGGATACGAGGGCGGAGCCGTGACAGTCGCCGATGAGGGCGTAGGCCCGGATCGGAGGATAGGGTCCGACCTCGGCGGCGGAAAAGAATGGGGGGGAGTCTCTGCCCGCTGTGGGCCGTCTCTTCCCGGGCTCGGCCCGGTCGCTCAAGCTCGGCCGCCCCGCTCCGAGACCTCCCGGAGCGCGACCGACGCGGCTCCGCGGATACCCACGTCCTCGTCGAGGATCACGTGGATGGGGATTGCCTCCATGTAGTCGCGCAGGCGCCCCTTATCCCGGAAGGCGTCCAGGAACGGCCCTTCCCGGAGGGCCGACAGGATCTTGGGCGCGATCCCTCCTGCGACGAGAAGGCCGCCGCGGGCCCCGATATCGAGGGCCACATCGCCGGCGATCGCGCCGTAGCTGCGGACGAACCTCGTGAGGGCGCGCTCGCACAGCGGATCGTCGCCCTCGAGGCCGTGGCGGGAGATGACGGCGGCGGGCTCGTCCGTCTCCTCGAGGCTCCGCTTCAGCTCGGCGTCCTCTTCCTCGGCGCCCTCGGCTGCCAGGTGGTGGTACAGATCCACCAGTCCCTCGCCCGACAGGACGCGCTCCCGAGAGGCCCGGCCGTAGCGGTTGGTGAGCGTTCCGGCCAGCGCCCAGTCCGCTTCGTCCCGCGGCGCGAAGTCGGCGTGCCCACCCTCGGAGGAGAAGACCCGGGGGGGATCGACGGATGGGTCCAGGTAGCCGATCCCGAGGCCGGTTCCGGCTCCGACGAGGGCCATGGGCGCGCCGACCGACGGGTCGCCGTCCTGGAGCGCCTCGAGCTCGTCTTTCCGCAGCAGCGGGGCCCCGTGGCCGATGGCGTCGAAGTCGTTCAGCAGATGGACTCGCTGGAGGCCGAGCGCCTCCTCGAGCTCCGAGGCCCGGATGTCCCAATCGAGGTTGGAGAGTCGACAGCGGCCGTCGTGCACCGGGCCGGCGAGGCCGAGGCACGCGCCCCGGATCGGCCCGTCCCGGTCCTCGACCTCCTCCTCGAGGAAGGCCCGCACGATGGGCGTCAGGGCGTCGAAGTCGGCGCTCGGCCACACGTGCTCCCGGACCTTCTCCGGACGCTCCCCGCCCGGACGGAAGGTGGCCAGCCGGGCGTGGGTGCCCCCGATGTCGCCGGCCAGGACCTTCATCCGCCCGTGGCCGGGCGGCGGGCCTCTCCTTGCCCCTCGCCGCCGGGACGGGAGAGGTGCGCCGCGGCCGCGGGGTCCAGGAGCCAGGTGCCGCGTCGCGCCAGCTGCGCAGGGCACACTTCCGGCGCCCAGGGAGCCTCGAGCGCGCGCGCCGCCGCATCCGCCTTCTCCTCTCCCCGGGCGAGCACGAACAGGTGGACCGCCTCCTCGATCACGAGCGGCGTGATCGTGAGCCGCTCGGGCGGGGTGGCGGGGACCGAGACGGGCACGACCTTGCGGCTGCGCTCGCCCAGAGCCCACGAGCCGGGAAAGAGCGAGGCGGTGTGTCCCTCACGACCCAGGCCGAGGAGCAGCACCGTGAGGTGCGGCGGGAGGAGAGCCGCGTAGTCGTCGGCGGCGGCTCGCCGGTCGGGCCGATCGGCCTCCATGCGGTGCACGCGGGCGTCGAGTCCGAGGGGCCCGAGCAGCATCTCACGCGCCATTGCGTAATTGCTGTCGGGGCTCCCCGGCGGCACGCAGCGCTCGTCGCCGAAGAAGAATTCCACCTCGGACCAGGGGAGGTCGCTCAGGGTGGCCAGCCGGGCGTAGACGGGCCGCGGGGTGGAGCCGCCCGAGAGCGCGAGCGAGGGCCGGGTGCCCGAGGCCACGGCGTGGCGAAGCGCGTCGGCGATCCGGTCGGCGGCCGTCCGGACCCACTCCTCGCCGTCCCGGACCACGACGGGGCCGGGCAACGGGCGACCCCGTCGGCCACGGAGGGCGGCCGGGCCGCCACGGTCCGGCCCGAGCACCGGGCGACCGCCGGGATCGGGGCCGGTCACAGGGTCCGCCAGCTGCGCCCGCTTCGGCCCAGGAGCTCGGCGGCCTCGGCGGGTCCCCAGGTCCCGGCCGCGTAGTTCGGGAAGTCCGACGGCTTGTCGGCGTCCCAGTGCTCGATCAGGGGGTCGACCACCGACCACGCCTCGTAGATCCAGTCGGCGCGCGCGAACAGGCGCTGGTCTCCCTCCATGACGTCCAGGATGAGCCACGCGTAGGCCCTGGGCGGCTCCTCGACGCCGAAGGCCGTGGCGTAGCCGAAGTCCATGGTGACGGGCCGAAGCCGGATGGTGGGGCCGGGCTGCTTGGCCACGAACTCCTGGAGGATGCCCTCCTCGGGCTGGAGCCGGAACGCCAGGACGTTGCCCGCCAGCTGTTCACCATCGGCGACCGGGAACATCAGGTGTGGCGTGCGCCGGAACTGGATCGCGACCTCGGTGAGCTTGCGTTCCATGCGCTTGCCGGTGCGCAGGTAGAAGGGCACGCCCGCCCAGCGCCAGTTGTCCAGGGTCAGCTCGAGTGCGGCGAAGGTCGCGGTGGTCGATTCGGGATCCACGTCCCTCTCGCCGCGGTAGCCGGCGACCTCGCGGCCCTCCTCGGTGCCCGGGCCGTACTGGCCGCGCACCGCGTCCCGCTCCGGGTCGAAGGGGGTGACTCCTGCGGCCTGGAGCACCTTGACGGTCTCGTCGCGCAGCGAGGAGGCGTCGAACGTCACCGGCGGCTCGATGGCCGTCATGCACAGGAGCTGGAGCAGGTGGTTCTGGACCATGTCCCGGACCACGCCCGTCTCCTCGTAGAACGCGGCGCGGGTGCCGATGCCGAGGTCCTCGGCCACGGTGATCTGCACGTGGTCGACGAAGTTCCGGTTCCAGATCGGCTCGAAGCTCGGGTTGGCGAACCGGAACACCAGCATGTTCTGGACGGTCTCCTTCCCGAGGAAGTGGTCGATCCGGTAGATCTGCTCCTCCTCGAAGACCTTGCGAATACGTGCATTCAGCTCCCGCGCGGACTGTCGGTCCTCGCCGAACGGCTTCTCGATCACGAGCCTGCGCCACCCGTCCTCGCTTCGAGCCAGGCCGCTGGCGTCCAGGTGATCGACGATGGGACCGAAGAAGGGCGGGGGGGCGGCGAGGTGGAAGAAGACGTTGTCCGGGATGCCCCGGGCGTTGCGGACCTTTCCGAGCATCTCGGCGAGGGCCGCGTAGCCGTCCTCGGACTCGAAGTCTCCGGCCACGAAGTGCAGGCCCTCGGCGAGGCTCCGCCAGGTGCTATCCCGGAACGAGCACTGCTCCTGCACCGAGTCCCGCATGGCATCGCGGAAGGAATCGTCGTCGTAGTCTCCCAGCGAGTAACCCACCACCGCGAACGGATCGGGCAGGAGCCCCTTCGAGGCCAGCTCGTACAGCGACGGGATGAGCTCCCGGTGGGTCAGGTCTCCGGCGGCGCCGAAGATCACCATTACGCACGGCTCGGGTGAACTCACCTCTCCGATCCCGTCCCGAGCGGCCTCGAGGCCGCTCGGCCGCAGTCGTCGGTCGCCGGGCACCGCGCTACTCCTTCCTCACCGCATGCCCTCCGAACTGGTTCCGGAGGGCCGCGATGGTGCGATAGGCGAAGCGCTCTTCGATCCGCGAATCGAAGCGCTCGAACAGGGCCTGGGCGATGGCCGGGACCGGCACGGCCTTGTCGAGCGCGTAATCCACGGTCCAGCGGCCCGTGCCGGAATCGTCCACGTAGGGAGCGATGTCGGCGAGATCGTTGCCGTCCGCCTCGAACGCTTTCTCCAGCAGCTCGAGGAGCCAGCACCGGATCACCGAGCCGTGACGCCACACCGAAGCGATCTGCTTCAGGTCCAGGTCCCAGTCCGAGGCGTCCAGGCATTCGAATCCCTCGCCGATCGCCTGCAGCATCGCGTACTCGATGGCGTTGTGCACCATCTTCACGAAGTGGCCCGACCCGCTCGGACCCACGTGGGCGTAGCCTTCTTCCGGCGCGAGCGTGGTCAGGAGCGGCTCGACGCGCGCGAACGCGTCATCGGGGCCGCCGATCATCATGCAGTAGCCGATCTCCAGGCCCCACACCCCGCCGCTGACGCCGATGTCGAGGAAGTGGACCTCGTGCTTCCTGCACGACTCCGCGTGGGCCAGCGACTCGGTGTAGTGCGAGTTGCCGCCGTCGATGAGCACGTCGTCGGCCGCCAGCAGGGGGAGGAGGGACTCGATCGTCTTCCGGGTCGGGTCGCCGTGGGGCACCATCACCCACACCACCCGCGGCGGAGACAGCGCCTGGACCAGCTCCTCGAGAGATCCGGCGCCGGTGGCCCCCGCCTCCTCGGCCTCGCGAACATGCTCCTCCGAAAGGTCGTATCCCACGACCTGGTGTCCTCCCTCGACCAGGCGCCGGACCATGTTCCCGCCCATGCGTCCCAGTCCGATCAGTCCCATCTTCATAGCGTACCTCTATCCTCTCGCTCTGTCCTCGATCTCCGCGGGTACCTCGACTCCCGAGGCCCGGAGGCCCAGGGTCACCGACTCCGCGCCCCGGGCCAGGACCGTGCGTAGCCCCACGCGGCCGGCGACGATCAGGTTCTCCTCGCGGTCGTCCACGAACACCACCTGGCGCGGCTCCAGCCGCGCCACGTCCAGGGCCATGCGGAAGATGCGCTCGGCGGGCTTACGCACGCCCATGTAGCACGAGCTGAAGAAGTCCTCGAACAGGCGGTCCAGCTCGAAGTGCTCGATCCGGTACTCGTTGAGCTCACGCGACTCGTTGTTGAGCGTGGCGAGACGGACGCGGCCAGCGTCGCGGAGCGCGCCCACCAGGCGCAGCATCTCCGGGTGGGGCCGGGAGCGCTCCCGCATGAACTGTGTGAAATCCCTGCGGGAGAAGGGGCGCTCGCGCCAGAACACGACGTGATCGAGGTATTCCTCCAGCCCCACCTCACCCCGTTCGAACTCGGCGTACAGAGCGTCGTGGCGGCGCTCCAGCTCGTCGTAGTCCAGCTGGAAGCGCTCGGAGGCCTCGCGGCGGCCGCCGTGGTCCCACCCGTTCGTCAGGCACACGCCGCCCACGTCGAAGAACACCGCGTGCGGGGCGGGGCGACAGGAGGTCGGCGCCATGCGGGGCGGTCGGCCTAGGCTTCCACCGGAGAGGTGGGGACTTCGGCCCTCAGCGAACGGGCCAGGTGATCGAGGGCTTCCGTCACATCGCCCTTCAGGTGCAGCCGGACCACCCGGCGCCCCGCGTCCCGCAGCGCGCGGAGGTCTCCCAGCGACTGGGCGCGGTGCAGAGTGGCGAAGCCGTAGGGCGCCTCCGGGATCCGGATGTCCTTCGCCTCGTCGGCGGTCACGAGGACGAAGAAGCCCGTATCGGGCCCCCCCTTGTGCAGCTGCCCGGTAGAGTGGAGGTAGCGCGGGCCGAAGCCGAGCGTGGTCGCCACGTGGAGCTCGTCCCGGAGCGAGGTCCGCAGCGCCTCGAGGCGCTCCTCCCTCGCCGGCGTCCGGTGCAGATAGACCAGGAGGGCCAGGTAGTCCCCGGGCTCCGCGGATCCGAGGAAGGTCCGCAGACGCTCGGCGGGCGTCCCGCCGAGCCCCGTGCCGCCGTCGTAGAGCGCCAGGCGCTCGTCCTCCGCGTCGGGGTCTCCACCCCCCAGGGAGCCGCTGTCCTGCCACTCGGACAGGATCTCCCGGGTGCGGCGCTTGGCGGCCTCCACATTGGGCTGGTCGAAAGCGTCGATGCCGAGCACGATCCCCGCCGTGGCTACGGCCATCTCCCAGCGGTAGAACTCGGACCCGAGGCCCAGGCGGTCCCTGAGGACGATCCGCGCCACCGGGTGGCCGGCCGCCTCGAGCGCGCGCAGGCTCTCCTCCGTGTCGCTGTCGTCCTCCCCGGTCGTACGGAGATCGATGAAGACCCGGTCCTCCCCGTACACCTCCGGCGGACCGAGCCGCTCGCCATCCACCGGCACGAGACCCGTGCCCTCCTTGCCGGTGCTCTCGGCCAGGAGCTGCTCGGCCCAGGCTCCGAACGCCGACAGCGCCTCGGAGGGCACGAAGGTCACCTTGTCACGTCCCGCGCGAGCCAGCGCCCCGAGCGCCGCTCCGAGCTCGATGCCCGGGTTGGAGCCTGGCGGCACCTCGGCGGAGCAGCTCCCGCGCATCCGGTCCGCCCGGTCCAGGAGCGTCTCGATGTCGATCCCCTGCACGGCCATCGGCACGAGACCGAAGTAGGAGAGTGCCGAGTAGCGACCGCCGAAGTCGGTCGGATTCTCGAACACGCGCCGGAAGCCGCGCTCGCGGGCCTCGGTGGCCAGCGGCGAGCCCGGATCGGTGATGGCGGCGAAGTGAGTGCCGGCGTCCCCACCCACCGCCTCCTCCATCCAGGCGTAGAAGGTTCGGCACAGGCTCAGGGTCTCGGTGGTCGTACCGGACTTGCTGGACACGATGAACAGCGTCCGCTCGAGATCGACCTCCGCC
>Ga0307419_10000431_pt1 | contig 20867 bp, 26 predicted proteins | sample SalMarWE160230MG_2_FD_202512 | JGI IMG/M metagenome (GOLD analysis project Ga0307419, IMG submission 202512) | Salt marsh sediment microbial communities from the Plum Island Ecosystem LTER, Massachusetts, United States - WE1602-30 | ecosystem: Environmental > Aquatic > Marine > Intertidal zone... | reverse complement strand
ACATTCCTATTTGGTATCAACAATTTATAATTGTCCCTGCTCACATAAAAGGCATTTATTATCTCGGCACAAGAATAACCCATGGCAGCTCCTGCACGAACCAGGAAACTGAAGGTAGACCTCCACATCCACACCAACCTATCCTCTGACGGTGGACAGACACCGGAGGAGCTGGTTGAGACAGCACTCGCCCACGGCTTTGACGCGATAGCGGTAACGGACCACAACACCGTCCAGGGCTCGCTCAGGGCAGAGCGCCACGCAAGAGGAAGAATAATCATCTTCCCTGGCCAGGAGGTCCTGACAGATAGCGGAGAGATCGTGGTCCTTAATCTTCGGGAGACCCTGCCTGCCGGAGGGGGCCTCGAGGAGACGGTCAGGCTCGCCAAAGAGAAGGGAGGTTTCGTGATAGCACCACACCCCTTTGACCTCATGAGGAGGGGCATAGGGGACAACCTCAACCGGATAATCGGCCAGGTCGATGCCATAGAGGCCTTCAATTCCAGGACCATATGGACCAGGTTCAACAGGAGGGCTCTGGAATACGCAGAGTCCAAAGGCAAGCCAATGGTCGCGGCCTCGGATGCCCACTTCCCGGACGAAATCGGAAAGACCTACATGCTGGTCTCATCCAGAAAGGACCCCGCGGACATACTGAAATCCATACTCGCGGGAAGAGCGGAACTCGTCATGAAGGCCCAGAGCCGCTCCTCAAAGCTCATGAGAGGATTCAGGAAGCTCAGGACATACCTCTGATTCGTGCAATATAAAGACAGCTTCCAATATAGATTATGTGGTTGGTCATAACAGTAGGAATCCTCACATTCACCTATCTGGTTCTCGGCCACGCGGGCATAAAAAGGACAGAGAGGGAGAGGTCCTCGCTCACTGCCCCCAAGAAGCTGCCGCTGGTTTCCATAATAATCCCTGCCTACAGGTCAGAGAAGACCATAGAATCCACCCTGAAGTCAATAAAGTCTCTTAGATACCCGAGGAAGGAAATAATAGTGGTCAACGAATACCCGGACAGGACACCTGAAATAGCGAGGAAATACACGAGCAAGGTCTACCACAGCAAAGAGAGGACAGGAAAGCCAAACTCCCTGAATTTGGCCCTCACCAAGGCTAGAGGAGATATTCTCTTTTTCCTTGATTCTGACACCTCGGTCATGCCAGACACGCTCAGCAGGATGGTTCCGTGGTTCTCGAAAAAGGACGTTGCCGCAGTGATGCCGAAATACCTGGTCAGGAACGACAGAAACGACCTCGCGAGGCTCGCTGGCGTGGAGAACGCGTTCACATTCGCACTGATAAAGATGAACATGTTCTTCGGCTCACTCATAGGATTCCGCGGCTGCGGGATTGCCATAAGGAGGTCTGTCATCAAGAGGCTGGGCGGGTGGCCTAACACCCTCCTGGAGGACAATGACCTCGCGGCAAGGATTGCAAAGAAGGGGATGAAAATCCAGTGGGAGCCGCTCTCCATAATAAAGACCACAGAGCCGCCCGACAGGAAGAGGCTCAGGAACCAGAAGATACGGTGGGGCAAGGGCAGCTTCTTCAGCTATGCCCACCACTGGAAGTTCTACATGAAGGCGCCGCAGTTCCTGCTGTTCTTCTTCCCCTACCTGCTGCTGAGCATATTCATGATTGACACCCTGCTGATAGGGACGGTGATGTCCCTCATCTATGACGCCCCGATGTTCTTCGCCTTCGTCATATACCAGATACTACTAGCCTTCCTGGCCATGCTCCTCCATTCAGTGATAATGGTCTGGTCAACCGGCGACAGGAGGGACCCACTCGAAATATTCGAGTTCGTGTTCTTCTACTTCCCCCTCACCACATACTACTACTTCCGCGGCCTCATCAAGGGGATAAGGAAGAAGAAGAGAAAGGAGCCAGAGCTCAGCTTCAAATACTGGCAGTAAACCAATGTTCATCTACTCAGGTTCTTATATGAAGATTTCTTTGTCCAATATGCGAGCTGAAGTATATATCCAGGAACACCACATTTGTTTGCCAAATCCAAGGAAAACTCCTCTGCCTCAATGTAGGACCTTCCCTTAAGACCAAGTTTTTTCTTTTTTGTTGATATCACGTCTGTTCCCCACCTGGGTCTATCAACCTCGACCCTAGGCATCTCAACAGGATAGCCAAGAAAATAAAGCATTTCTGCCATCCATGAATCAACCGGAACCAGATATTCTGCTCCGCACATTCTCAAGAAAATGGATGCTGTTTTCCCTCCAAACCCCCTGACATCCTTTATCATCCCCTTCCTGAGCAAAATCTCTCGCTCCCTGTTAGTTTTGATGCCCTCATTAATCCTTTCCAAAAAATCCAAGCTTTCCCAAATCTCAGACAACTCATGAATATTGCTGGGCTTTTGTCTAAACAGCGAAACCCTCCCTTCCCTGAAAATCCTATATAATTTTTCTTCGCTCTCTCTGACACTCTCTGGTGAGTCAAGACCCTCACTCATAAGCTGTTCAAAAAGCCTGATATGTCCAGGATAATCCTGTTGTGGGGTTAATAATGAATAAATCGCTCCACGAAAGACCCCATTGTCTGTGAGCTCTCCGTTTTCACGGACAATTTCTGACTCCCTGCTATATACTTCATGTGCCTCTCTAAAATCGTCCTCAGTAAGAATCATATCAGAAAATCCTTCTATTTTATAGAGCCTGCCGGTTTCAGCAATCCGTTTTTCAGCCAGTCCCATGTCATACACTATTGTCATTTTGAAAAGAAGGAAAAAAACATTAAATCATTGTATTGTTCTCAGATTACTTCTTTACCCCAACGGCGGCGATAACCCTCCCGAACCTGTTGGCCAGGGGGTTGTCGTAATTGAGGCGGCTCACCTTCCTGTTCCTCGGCCTGCCTATTGACATTGAAAGGATCCTGCTCTTCATCCATAGCGGGGCGAACGCCCACCCAAAGGAGAACAGGAATTCCCCACCTATCATTTTCTCGAACCTCATCCCGGACCTCTCCATCCTCTTCCTCAGCTCTGTCCTGGAATAGGGATACTCGTTGCCATGAATCCACGTCCCCGTCTTTTCTGCAAGGAGCTTGCCAATCCTGTATGGGGGCGACTTTATCTGGGGGACTGTTATCACAGACCTCCCTCCCCTCTTCAGGGCATTGGCATGGACGTCCACGATTCCCTGCCTCCTCTCCCCCCTGAAGTGCTCTATCACACCCTCGCTGTGGGAGATGTCAAACCCACTCAAATCAACATCGAACGCGTCCCCGAGGACCAGCTCTCCGTCAACGCCCAGGGACCTCATCACGCGCTTCACTATCCCCAGCGCATCCCTGGAATAATCCAGGAACGTGACCTCCGCTCCCCTCCTTGCCATCATGCAGGTGCTTATCCCTGTCCCGCACCCGATCTCCACCACGCGCTTCCCCCTGTAATCAAACCTTCTCCCGAGAAGGGACTCGTATATGCTCCATGTGTAGTTCTCCCTCTCAAACCCAATGTCCTTCATACCTGTCCAGACAGAATCCCACGAAGACTCAGATGACATGTCTTTAATTAGGGCCAGTTAATTTAATAACTGTTGCGAATATTGCGGCAGCCAAGAAAAAGAAAAAATTAATAAGCAAGCCGTTAACTAATATTATGTCCGATATGGACGACCAATTAAAGCAACTGGTTGAAGACAATGTTGGGGCCCTTGCAAGCATAGGCGAATCCGTCAGGCCGCACAACATAGCGGTGGGTTCCTCAAAGGTCGTTTCTGAAAACCAGATTCTTGTAACTGATAATTTCATGAAGGAAACCATACAAAATATCCTGAAAAACAAAAACGTTTCTTTGTTATTCTGGAACACTGACCGGGAAAAGAGAAAGGACTGTCCTGGCTGCGAATTCAGAGGCACCGCAGAATACTTCACTTCCGGTAAATGGGTTGAAAATATTAGGGACAGATATAAAAAACAAGGCAAAACCCTGCCTGCCAAGGGAGCGATTCTCATTAAAGTGGACGATATTAAGAAATTAACATAACATGCCTTATTGCCTTCAGCCAACGCGAAAGGTATAAATTCGTAACCATGAAATATAAGCATGGCAATCCGTTTTTCAGTGATAATCCCCACCTACATGGAAGAGCGCGCGATAGGAAGGACGCTGAAGCATCTGGAGCGCGCAGGGCGCGGGTACGGTATGGAAACCATAGTAGTGGATTCTGACTCTCCTGACAGGACGAGGGAGATTGCGTCCGGCCTCGGGGCCAGGGTACTTAACATCAGCAAGAGAGGCATTTCTGTTGCCAGGAACCACGGAGCCAGGCTGGCCAGCGGAGAGATTCTCATGTTCATAGACGCCGACGCAATAGTTCCCACTAACCTCTTCGCAAGGCTTGACTCTGTCTTCTCAGAGCCTTCTGTTGCTGGGGCATCATGCAATATGATGCCAGACCCTTCGGTGAAGCCCACCCTGTTCGAATACTCCTTCTACAGGGCATGGTCAGGCATCAAGTCACTCGCACACACGATAAAGCCCTGCACGTCAGGGGAGAACGGGATAATGGTAAGGAGGGAAACCTTCAGCCGCCTGGGAGGGTTCGATGAGAGCCTCCCCGTGATAGAGGACCTGGATTTCGTCTTCCGCGCATCGAGATGCGGCAGCTTTCCCCTCCTGAGGGACCTCACGATAAAGGACTCAATCCGCAGGTTCAGGGAGCTGGGAGTCCTGGCCTTCTCAAAGACATACCTGACCAACTGGATATACTACACGTTCATGAAGAGCAGCAGGGTAAGTGAGTGGCACCCTGTCCGCTGACCTTAAACCATTATTAACGACCAAAACCAATAAGGATATAGATAACATGGAAGACGTTGTCAAGAAGCTTTCCCCGCACGAGAAGAAGGTTCTGCTCGCACTCAAGAAGCTTCAGGAGGCAGCCACGGGCGAGATAGCAAAAGAGACAGGCCTCTCTGAGGACACTGTCCACAAGGCAGGCCAGTGGGCCAGCATGAAGGGACTTGTGGAGCACAGGGAGGAGGTCGAGACAAAGGCAGAGCTCACCGAAGAGGGGAAGAGATACTCTGAGGAGGGTGTCCCCGAGAAAAAACTTCTGGAGATAGTTTCAAAGAAGACCATGTCAATACAGGAACTCAACAGGAGCGTTGATAATTTCAGCATTGCCCTTGCCTGGGCCAAGAAGAAGGGCTGGGTCCAGATGGCAGGGGGAAAGGTGAGCATAACCAAGACAGGAAGGGAAGTCCTCTCCAAGAGCACGCCCGTTGAGGAGGGCCTCAGGGGAAACTTCCATGAGAATAATCTGGATGAGCTCAGGGCAAGGAAGCTCGTCACGGTCAGGGAGAAGAAAACGAAGATGCTCTCCCTCACAGAGAAGGGAAGGCAAATCCTTCCGCACCTCAAGGATATGAAGGCAATAAAGGAGGAGGTGGGTCAGTTGACGCCCTCCCATATAAAGACAGGCAAGTGGAAGGACGAGGTATTCAGGGAGTATGACGTCAACACCCCTGTTCCAACGTTATACACGTCCACCATCCATCCATACGTGCAGTTCATAAACGAGACCAGGAGGAAGATGATTGCCCTGGGATTCCATGAGATGAAGGGTCCCTTTACAGAGACAGAGTTCTGGAACATGGATGCCCTGTTCATGCCACAGGACCACCCCGCCAGGGGGATACATGACGTATTCAGGCTGAAGAAGCCCTCTAAAGGCGAGGTGAAGGATAAGATGGCCCTGGAGAGGGTAGGAAAGACGCATAAGAATGGCTGGATAACAGGCTCCACCGGATGGGGTCACTGGAACCAGGAGCAGACACTCAATCTGGTATTGAGGAGCCACACGACCTGCGTTTCTGCCAGGACCCTCGCATCCGGGCCGGAGATTCCCTCGAAGTTCTTCACCATAGACAGGGTTTTCAGGCCGGACGTCCTTGACGCCACCCATTCCTTTGAGTTCCACCAGATGGAAGGAATAATCCTCGGGGAGAACCTCAACATAAGGAACCTGCTGGGATACCTTGAACTCTTCGGAAGGGAGGTCGCAGGAGCAGAGGACATTCGTTTCAGGCCGGGATACTTCCCCTTCACAGAGCCATCCGTTGAGATGGACGCCAAGATAGGGGGGAAATGGGTCGAGATTGGAGGCTCGGGCATATTCAGGCCAGAGCTCACCAAACCCCTGGGGATTGATGCGAGCGTCCTTGCATGGGGTCTGGGTTTCGGGAGGCTCGCCATGATAAAGCTCGGCATAAGCGACATGAGGGACCTGTTCAACCACGACGTTGAGTGGCTCAGGAAGAGGAGGCTGGTGGTCTGATGCCTGTCATAGAGATAAGCGCCCCTGACCTCAAGGGGATGATAGGAAGGAAGGTGGCGGACAGCGAGCTGGAGAGCGTCCTTCCCCTGAACAAGCTCGAGATAGAGGAATGGGACGGTGACAGGATAAAGATTGAGGTCACTCCAGACAGGCCAGACCTCATGTGCACAGAGGGCATAGCCAGGCAGGTTTCCGCGTGGCTGGGGATAAGGAGAGGCCTGCCGAGCCATGTTGTCTCGAAACCAACCATATCCATGGCAGCAGGTCCTGTCAAGGCGAGACCCTGCATAGTCGCAGGCATAGCCCGTGGCCTGAATCTCAATGACGACACCGTCAGGAGCATAATGCAGCTCCAGGAACTGATTGACCTCACCATAGGAAGGGACAGGGTAAAGACAGCAATAGGCGTGCACGACGTCTCCAAGGTAAAGCCGCCGTTCTGCTACAAGGAGGTCGACCCCAAGACGGTCAGCTTCGTTCCCCTAGGATTCAAGAAAGAGATGACCATGGAGGAAATCCTCAGGAAGCATCCCAAGGGAATCCAGTACAGGCACATCTTCGGGAACGCCAGGAAGCTGCCGATAATCCTTGACAGGAACGGCGATGTTATCTCCTTCCCTCCCATAATAAACGGGGAGCTGACAAAGGTAACAGAGGGGACCAAGGACATATTCCTTGACATAACGGGTTATGAAGAGACCCCGATAAGCTATGCCCTCAACATCCTGCTCACCTCCATGGAGATGCGCGGGGGAAGGATAGAGGCTGTCAGGATAAACAAAAAGACCTATCCGAACCTGAGGGCAAGGTCCATGAAGCTCGATACGGGTTATGTCAAGAGGATGCTCGGCTACAACCTGAAGGACAGCGAGATAAAGTCCCTCCTTGAAAGGATGAACTACGGCGTGAACATGAAGAACAGGACGGTCCTCGTCCCGCCATATAGGTATGACATCCTCCACACCGTTGACATCATAGAGGACATAGCGATAGCATACGGCTACAATGATTTCGAGCCAGAGCTTCCAAGGCTCCCGGCCGTGGGAAGGCCGCACCCTTTCGAGGAGTTCTGCAACAGGATAAGGGAGATGATGATAGGAACGGGATTCCAGGAGGTCGTCAATTACACCCTCACGAACCCCGAGAAGCAGTTCAGGCTGATGAACGTTCCCGAGGGAGAGACCGTGGAGATAGCCAATCCCATGTCAAAGGAATACTCCCAGGTGAGGGTGTGGGCAATCCCCTCGCTCATGGCAAACCTCGTCTCCAACAAGCACAGGAGATACCCCCAGAGGCTGTTTGAGGTCGCTGACTGCGTGCTCCCTGACCCCAAGCAGGACGTCAGGACAAGGAACATAAGGAAGCTCGCGGGCGTGGTCAGCCACGCCAACGCCAACTTCTCTGAGATGGCAGCGATAGTCAACTCGATAGACGAGAACCTGAGTCTAATGGCGTCCAAGCAACCCTCTGACCATCCCTCCTTCATGAAGGGGAGGTGCGGCCAGATAATGAAGGGAAAGAAGACAATCGGATTCTTCGGAGAGATATCCCCGGCCATCCTCAGCAAGCTCGCGCTCAAGATGCCCGTCACGGCCTTCGAGCTTGAGCTCGACGAAGTCTACAAGCACAAGCAACCCCTTTACTGCTAATCCTGCCCCACCAGATAACAACAGGGCAGGTAACAGCAACGAATCTTCGCGTCCAGGAACAACATAATCTATCCTGGGTCCGAAAGGCTTAACCAAAAACGGAGTCAGTAAACGAGCCTGACCAAAAGCTTAAATATATAAGTTTATATATATAATATTATTAATATATATTAGGTGATTTCATGAAGACCCAGACCCTTCACATGCCGAGACTTGACACCGTTCTGATGGTAGAGGACACCATAAAGAAGTTTGATTACTATCCGACAAAGAACCAGCTCTGGAGGGCCCTCCCGAAAATGGTCATGTGGCAGACATTTAATTTGATTCTGGAATACCTGGAGAAGAGCAACAAGATACTGATAACAAAGGACAAAAAGATAATGTGGGTAGCAATGGACAACAAGAAGCTAAGAAAGCTCTTCGAAACATCAGTCAAATGGGAGAAAAAAGGCAAATGACGACAATAAGATTATCCCAGGAATTCCTTAAGGATTTTTCTAAACTCGAAAGGCGGCTTGAAAAAGGAAGCGGAGATGCCGAACACATAATCAGGATAATAAACAGGGGTATGACCAAGCTATCCGAGAATCCTGAGGCCGGCCAGAAAATACCAAGAAAGCTCTGGCCGGAATATTACATAAGCAAATATGACATAAACAACCTCTGGAGGCTCAGGCTTGATGACAGCTGGAGAATGATATACACGCTGGGCAAGGAAGGCATAGAAATATTCTGCATAGTTCTAGAAGCAATGGACCACAAGAAATACAACAAGAGGTTCGGATACAAATAACCTTTTTACAGATAACTCTGTCGCCAGATAACAACAGAGCATGTAACAGCAACGAATCTTCGTGCCCATGAACAACATAATCTATCATGGGTCCGAAAGGCTTAACCAAAAAAAAAACAAAATCAGTAGACGAACCGTCCGAAGAACCTGTGCAGGACAGGCCTCTTTATCTTGTATTCCATCCCAAGGATGTTGGCTGCCACTGCAAGGAACTGCTGCGACGAGAGCGCCCCGGGGTTGTGCGAAACCACAGGAGACTTCTCTGCTATCGCCTTCCTTACGTTCTGGTCCTCGTTTATTATTCCTATGACAGGAACGCCCAGAAACTCCTCCACCTGCTCAAGGGGGAATTCCCACGACTCCTTCCTGACCCTGTTCACCACGACCCCCAGGTTGTGCGTGTGGTATCTTTCCGCAACCCTTATCAGCTTCAGCGCATCGGTCAGGGCAGGAAGCTCGAGATTGGTTACGGTTATCAGCTCGTCAGACGCCTTTATGGTGGAGACAGCTTCCTTCCCGAGACCGGCGGCAGAATCTATCAGGACGAAGTCGGTCTTGTTCAGCAGCTTATACATGGAGTCAACAATCTTGTGGGAGCTTGGGGTAATCACGTTCTCTATGGATATGTCAGCGGGTATTATCCTGAACCCGTCCTTGTGGTGATAGACAGCGTCCCTGAGTGCTGCCTTTCCCTTTATCACGTCCTGTATGGTCGTGTGATACATGGGGATTCCCATATGCAAACCGAGGTTCGCAGTGGTAAAATTCGCGTCCACCGCTATCACGCTCTGCTCAAAGACAGACAGCGCAGAGGAGAGGTTTGACACCACAGTGGTCTTTCCGACACCCCCCTTCCCGGAAGCTATCGCAATAATCCTCGTCATACTATCTTATTGTCCCTGAATCCATAAAAACTTACTCCTTTTTGGTTAAGCCTTTCGGACCCAGGATAGATTATGTTGTTCCTGGGCACGAAGATTCGTTGCTGTTACCTGCCTTGTGGTTAATTGGCGATAAAATTAGCTGTAAAAAGGTTAGCGGACCCGGCAGGAATTTCAGGACCTTGTTCACGGCAACCCGCTTGCGGTAGCGGTCTTTCCGCGAACGCTTTTGCACGTTTACAGGGCAAAAGGGTTCTTTCGAACCTGCGACTTCTCGCTCTCTCCCACTTACAAGCAACGATGTTTACAAGGAACGATAGGAGGCGAGCACTCTGTCCAACTGAGTTACGGGCCCATTTCATGTATAATATTTTTCAGGGTTTATAAAACCCTTTAACATTCTTATTCTTTCATTATGTGTTGTGTATGGAGGAAGCAAACCAAATTTCTCCCACACAAGATATTTAGAAAGTTTTACGTGATTTGCTATCCCTATGGTTTTCATCCATTCTCTCAGCATGGTTTCGCCTTTAAGCTCGTATCTGTGTGGAACCCTTTTACATTTCCTAAAAATACGGGTTTTCCAACAGGATCCCTTAAAACCAAGGTTATCAAGAAGCCTTTTATAATCTTCAATTAACTCAAAAGATGTGCTATTGACTTGTATTCTGGGATAAGTGTGCCTTGTGCTTTTGTTTGGTTTATAAAAACTTAAACAACCGTCTGTATCAAAATAACCCCTTATAAACGATCTCCAAATATTTTTGTTTTTGCTTTCCCTAATCTCTTCGGGCACCCTGATTTTGTTATGAGAAACCATCAAACCAAAAGTTTCTAAATATTTAACCAATTCTTTTGAGCAAATATAAAAACCATAGGTGTTTTTGATTCCCCGCCTGTTAAAGAATCTGCCCTTTAGATTAGTAACGAAGACGCTATTGAATAGAGGTATTATGCGTTGTTCAATAAAAACTCTTTCTTCCGAAGAGGTTTCAATAAACAACCACCAATTCGGTTTGCCCCTGAGATAGCCATCACCAACCACGGTCCCGAATATCTCTGCCAATTCTTCTGTCATTTGTTCTGGAATCTTTATTTTCATAATATTCGATTTTCTTACTTACATAATATATTATTATATAATAAGATATTTAAATCTTTCTTCTATATTTTTATTATGAGGAAAATTAGTTTTGTTGTTGAAGGATGCCGTTGCGAAAGATGTGACCACAAATGGATACCAAGAAAAAAACAAATAAAAGTATGCCCAAAATGCAAATCTCCCTATTGGGATACGCCCAGAAAGAAATAATATTGCAATATTATAAACCACTTATCAAAATATAAACATGCGCGAAGTTTTTGTTCTATTCACCATCATGTTTCTGGTACTCACGTCGGGCTGCACCTCAGAGACAGGGAGGGTCACGGACACATCCCACGAAAACGGCGCTCACGATGATTATGACGAATACGTTTCAGCCAGGCAGACCGATCCCTGCATGGGCGTCGAATGCGACATAACCACAATAACCTGCCCTGACGGAACAGATGTGTCCTGCCGGGATTCATGCGACCCCTCCACAGGTAACTGCGTCTCCTGCGAGCCCCTCTGCACGGGCCACGAGGCAGAGCAGGAAGAAGCTGAGCCAGGGTGTCAGCTCTCCTGCGGGGCCTGCCAGAAGCTATCCAATTGCAAGTGCGTGACCCTCCTTGACTGCGAAGGGAACGGCATATGCGAGCAGGGAGAGTATCCAGAGGGCATGGACTGCGAGCCATGCCCCGATGACACGGACTGCACGTCATACCGCTTTGACTTCTCTGTCCAGCTCTGCGTCCCGCACGATACCTGCTGCGGAAACGGGGCCTGTGACAATGGCGAGACGGAACAGACCTGCGCTGAAGACTGCTTTCAGGAGGAGGGCGACATAAGGATAATAGGAGTGAACGAGATAGACGAGTATGTTGAGATAGAGGGCTACGGCTTCATTCTAACCGGTTGGACGCTCAAGGACGAGACAGAGAAGAACGTTTACTCCTTCCCCGAGGATTTCGTAATCAGCGGAACTGTAAGAGTCCACACAGGAACCGGCAACAGGACAACTACCGACCTTTACTGGGGAAGGAATTGTCCTGCGAACTCGTTCCAGTGCGTCTGGAACAACGACGGAGATACGGCCTACCTGATAGACAACGGAGAGATAGTGGACGAATACTCTTATCCCTAGTCCCTGTCCCTGCAGCCCTCGCAGAGCCACTTGTCGCCGATGCTCTTGAGGTCGTCTGAGTAGCCTTCGCACATCTCGCATATGCCCGATATCGTCCCCTCCCTCGGGGAGACGCTCTCTATCCTCATCTTCAGCTTCTCTGACATTATGTCAAGTAACTGCGGCTGCACGAGGATGATTTCCTTCTCGGAGACTATTCCATACAGCTTCCCGTTCTTCATCACCGGAATCCTCTTGAACCCGGTCTTTATCATGAGCTGGGCAACCTTCTGTATCTTCTCCTCAGGCGGGACAGTAATGATGCTCTTCTTCTTCAAATCCCTCAGCTTTAACTTGCTGGGGTTCTTCCCCAGCGCGACAACAGAAACAACGTCATCGTTCGTGACTATGTTGACAGGCACCGAACCCTTCATGACGACAATGGAGCCAATCCTGTTGTTCGTCATTATCTTCGCGGCATCAGCAAGCGTTATGCCAGGGTCAGCAGTCACCACGAACCTCTTCATTATCTTGTCAACGCTCACCATTCACATCACCCCCGTTCCTGATAATTATTGTCCCGGAGTTTTATAAAGATAAAGATTCCCATCAAAAAAACAGCCTTTTTTGGAATATTCCACAATATGTATTTATATATGTTTTGGACAATTCTAAATATGGTTGATAGAATCTCCAGCAGGGCCAGAAAAAAGAGGATAAGCGAACAAACGAGGAAGGTCCTTGAGGTCATATGCGACAGGTGGCCAGCCAACCCGATTGAGGTCGCGAAAGAGCTGGGAGAGAACGGGAAGAGCAAGAGCCTCTCGGCAAAATACATCTACCATTTCAAGCGCCTCAGGGAGATGGACCTCATACAGATGAAGAAGACCGGCAACACCTACATCGCCTGGCCGAGCGACATGGAGAAGCTCAGAATGATTCACGAGCTGCTGAGAGAGTGATGGTGGAAGAATGGCAATGGCAACGATTTTCAAGAAGATGTTAATAGGAAGGGCATTCTCTGCAGAAAAAGGAAGGATAAAAATGTTCGGTAAGATGGACTGGATGCTTGTTCCGGCAAAGGCCATGGCTGAGATGTTCCAGGAAATAGCAGAGAAGATGGGAGAAGAATATTTATACGGCGTTGGGTACAATGGCGGGAAATCTACTGCAGATGAAATGATAAAAGCCATGGGACTAAAATCCAGTGGGGGCTGGGTAACACAAAAGGCAATGATATCACTTCTTGATTTCCTTGGTTACGGTGAGGTAGAGTTTGTAAAAAGTGATATCAACAAAGATGGGCATCACCACATAATATTCCATGTCAAGAACAATCCTGTTATAGAGCAATCAAAGAATATGTATGGAAAGAAATCAATGGTATGTAACTGGTTCATGGGAATCTTTGCAGCCAATGGTGAAAAATCGCTGGGGGTGAAGAACGTAAGGCTGGTGGAAAAGAAATGCTTTTGTGATGGCTATCCTTTCTGCGTTTGGGAGAGCAAATGGTGATGGTTATGACAAGATTCATTCTCCATACAGATTCTGGTATGCCTTACGTACCCAGCAACTTCATCCAAGACAATGGACTTGCAAACCTAGCAGGATCTCTCCATTTTAATGGACACGATGCTCACGCTATTGACAGGAACACCCTTTATAATTTTGATCAGCTTGTGCCGGAAAAATACAGGAGATCGTTGGGAAACGTTTACGATTCCCTGACAAAAATCTTCTCCAAAGATGAGCCCGGAAAAGGCGACATGATAAAAGCTTTCCCATACATGGCAAAGCTCTGGGTACTTGACAAACAGCTATCCGCTCACAGGAAAAAACTATCTAGGAAGCAGGGGGCAGAGCTTGCGGAAAAGGTTGTCAAAGAGGATATTGATGTTGTGGGTTTCAAGTACTTCATGGGAAGCCTGGAATCCACACTACCTGCCTGCAGTGAAATAAAGAAGCAGAAACCGGATACAGTCATAATCGTGGGCGGTCCGCTTGTTGACATAGCAAAGGAATCCCCACCGGCAATATTCGAGGCAAATCCTTACATTGATGTTGCCGTGTTCGGTGAGGGAGAAGAAACGATAGTCGACATTGCGGATCACATATCTGCCGGAAAGGAACTCAAGGGAATCCCAAACACCGTTTACAGGGATGGTACCGATTTCAAGACCGGTGAAAAAAGAGTAATTTCCAACCTCGATTCACTTCCATACCCGCATTATGATGGCCAGTCAGACGGTCAGTTCAACATAAGGGTTTTTGAGATGAACAGAGGATGCTATGGTGAATGTCCGTTCTGCATTCACACAGATAAAAGCGGTAGCGTCAGAAGAACAAAGAGCACATCCAGGATAATCAATGAGATAGAGCGTCTTGTTGATGGCGGGACGTCCTCCTTCATGGAGGGTAGCTCAAATCCCAGCTTAAGGAGAGCATACGATGTTGCAAAGGAGATAAACAGGAAAGAACTTGATATCAGGTATGTCATGTTCGGTTCAGCATTGGAGTTCAATGATGCGTGGATAGAAGAAATGGCAAGGTCAGGACTTTCTTCGATGTTCTTCGGATTCGAATCAGGTGACCCGGAAGCGCTGGCCAGGATTATGCGCAAGGGAGGAACAAAGGAGTATGCTGAATTTCTCCAGATGCTTGAAAATGCAGTCAATGCAACGAGAGAAGCAGGAGTATATCCGGTAGGAAGCCTGATATATCCTCTCCCGTTCGAGACAGAGGAAAGCGCAAGGAAGACGTTTGATACTGCAGTAAGGATATTCAGGGACGGGGGCTCTGTCCCTGTAAATTTTGCAGGACTATACCCAAGCTCAGTTTGGGGCAGGGACCCTGAAAGTCATGGTTTCATAATCAAGGATAATGACTATCCCCATGGTTATATAATGGGGAACCTGGGCTACAAGATAAAGACGCTTTTTCCACCGCCACTTTTCTGGCAGGACCCCGGTTACGAATACTATTATTTGGGTGGACTTTATTCATTCAGTGACTTCGCACGGGAAACAGGTAGATTCAGGAGGGAGCTTTCAAAGGAAGGAATTACAGTAGGCGCTTCACATGATACGATATTCATAGGGCAGCTTTATGACGATAATGTGCCACCATCAGACTTCATAAAAAAGATTCAGAGGGCACTGTTCACGGGAGATGTTGAAGAAATTGGTGATGTAATTGCAAAGGTCAATCAAACCAGTGACAGAAGAATACCCGCTTCGGCTTAAGGTTGCAGAAACCGAAGAGGATATGGAAGATGTTCACAGGCTAAGGTACGAAGTTTTCGGTAAAGAGTTTGGTTATATAAAAAGAGAAATGCCGGACCCATACGATAAAATAGCACTCAACATAATGGCAAAAAGGAACGGGTACCCGGCGGGTTCGGTAAGGTTGATAGATGACAGGCATTTGGCACTGCTTGATGAAGAGGATGGGGTTGTACTCCGTGAAGGCAGGGCGAAATTTCCCATGGAGAAAGAGGCAGACCTGGATGTATACAGGGCAAACGGAAGAAAGATAATAGAACTTTCAAGGCTGGTAGTCTCGAAATATGAAAGGGGAATCTCTATAACACCCTCCCTTCTGGCTGCATGTTACAATTATGTGATAGAGAACGGCATAACTGACGGGTTCATTATAGCAAATTGCGAAATGAAATCCAGGGGAAAGGGTGTATTGGAAGACGAACGAGTGAAAATACCGTCACTATTCACAAAATTAGGTTTTAAAGTAATGGGCCAGCCTTTCTATTATGAGGATTTCAATGCATGGGCAGTAAAGATGCATCTTCCAATAGAGGAAGTTACGGAAACTCTGGAATCAATACATGAAATGGCATATAAAGAAGGAAAACTCCCTGACTTTAAAAACAGGCTCTATGTCGTGGCAAACGGTTATGGCTAGCCCTCAACCTTCTTGACAACAAAACCCTTCTTCGTTATCTCTGTGGGGTAGATGTCTGCGCCATGGGCGGTCCTTCTCATCTTCCTCACTATGAGGGAGCGGTTCAAATCTCCGGTGGCATATTCCAGGTAGTTCATGACGATTACGCCGTCAACCACGAACTCCTCCACGCCGTATCTGGAGAGGCCCTTGGTATCCTCCTCGATCTCAGAGATGAGAAGGGCGGTGCACCCGGCCCTCTTTATGACGTTGATGAGGTTTATCAGCATCTTCCTCACCTGGGACTTGTTCTCGAGCGAGAGCCCAATCAGGGAGGTCGAGTCCACGATGAGGCGCTTTGCCTTAAGGCTCTTTATCTCATCCACTATCACGGTCCCCAGGTTGTTCACCTGCGCGGGGTCGTGGTATATCACCCTGCAGAGGCCCTTCTTCTCATAAGAGTCAAAGTTCCACCCGAAATGGGCGGCATCCTCCTTTATGTCCTCAGGGCTCTGCTCAAGGGTTATGTATACGCCTGTCTCCCCCTTCTGCAGGCCCTCCCACAGGAACTGGAGGCAGAAGGTTGTCTTCCCTGTCCCGGTCTCCCCTGTAACGAGATTCACGGAATTCTCAAGAAAACCCCCTTCTATGAGCGGGTCCAGGCCGGGAATCCCTGAGGTGACCCTCCTCGTTATAGCCATGTATCTTATTTGTGCCTAGGGCTTAAAAGCATTTTAAATACATTTCCAGTATTTCTATCATGGACCCGGAAGATAGCATAAAGGCTTACCTCGATAAGGTCAGGCCCATGATTGACAGGGAGATAGAGAAGCTGATTCCAAGGAGGATGGACGCCTCCTCCCTTGCTGGGATTTTCGGCAGGCCCAGATACGTTTATGACGAGGAGAGCCTCACGAAATCCCTCTCAGAGCCGGTCTGGGACCTCCTTGACAGGGGAGGCAAGAGGTGGAGGCCAGCGCTTTTCCTCCTCATAGTAGAGGCTCTCGGAAAGAATCCGGACGAATGGAAGGACATCGCCGCTATAACAGAGGTCGTTCATAACGGGACCCTCATGATAGATGACGTTGAAGACACTGGAGAGCTCAGGAGGGGAAAGCCCTGCACCCACAATCTCTTCGGTGAGGACATCGCGATAAATGCCGGAAATTTCATGTATTACGTTCCTGTGAAGGCACTGATGAAGAGGGACCTTGATAAAAAAACCATGAAGCGCGCTTACGATGTATATCTCCAGGAGATGATAAACATAGCAGTGGGCCAGGGAATGGACATCTGGTGGCACAAGGGAAAGAACACCAATGTGACAGAGGAGCAATACCTCCAGATGGTCGCCTACAAGACAGGGACCCTCGCCAGGATGGCGGCCCGACTGGCGGTGATAGTTTCCGGTGGGACACCGGAGCAGGAGGAGAAGATTGGCGCGCTTGCAGAGGCCCTGGGGGTCGGGTTCCAGATTCAGGACGACATCCTTGACATAGTCTCCTCAGGAGAGGAGAGAGAAAAGTTCGGCAAGACCTTCGGGAACGACATCACTGAAGGAAAGAGGACGCTCATGGTCATAAGGACCCTCCAGACATCTGACTCAGCCACCAGGAAACGCCTCCTTGAGATACTGGATTCCCATACCAGGGATCCCAGGCTCATGCAGGAGGCTATTGACATAATCAGGAAATCCGGCTCAGTGGAATACGCAAGGAAGAAGGGGAACGACATAGTGGAGAAGGCATGGAAGGAGGCAGAGCCCCATCTCCCTGATTCAGGGGCAAAGAAAACCCTGAAGGCGCTTATAGACTTCTCAGTCAGTAGAAAACACTAGAAAATTTTCGTTTACAAACATGTTTGTAACCTTTTAATATTTGGCTTAAGCCTTTGTGACATGCGGCAGCGTCTGTAAAGGCTTACAGTTAACTTTATAAATAGCCTATATAACTAATGCTAACCAACCGACAGACTGCCATTTATTAACCAACCATTATAATATTAAACCGGAGTATTGAGGTAACATGTCGCTGAAGGAAACGTTCAGAAACTACAGGAGAGTGCTGCAGATAGCAAGGAAGCCGGGAAAGGAGGAGTTCATGAACTCCAGCAAGATTTCCGCGCTCGGGATAGCCCTGATAGGCTCGATAGGTTTCATAATCTTCATCATATTCATTCTCCTCGGGATTTAGGTGGACAGATGATATACGCGATAAGGACTACCACAGGAAGGGAGGACATAGTCATAGACATAATGTCAACCAAGATAAGGCAGGAAGGCCTCGATGTCAAGTCAATCGTTCATCCTGCAGAGATAAAGGGCTACGTCTTTGCAGAGGGAACGTCCGGAGCGATACACAAGGCGGTCCAGGGGATGATGCACATAAGGGGGATAATAGACAAGCCCGTCCCCCTGGATGACATCAAGCACTTCCTTGAGACCGACCGGAAGGACAGGATAAAGGTCGAGGAGGATAATGTCGTTGAGATAATAGGGGGCCCGTTCAAGGGAGAGAAGGGAAAAATCACGCGGGTCGATTCTGTCAAGGACGAGGTCACCATAGAGCTGCTCGACGCCTCCATACCAATCCCGGTCACTATATCCACGGAGTTCATAAAGGTCATAAAGAGGACATCAGCCAGGGAGAGCAGCGACGTCGAGGAGACATAGTTAATTATTTAAGCATTACAGGATATGGATTAACATGCCCAAGCAAACGATTGAGGTCATGGTGGACGGTGGGAAAGCCTCCGCAGGCCCGCCACTGGGACCCGCGCTGGGCCCTCTTAAGGTGAACATAGGAGAGGTAATAGCCGCAATCAACGAGAAGACAAAGGACATGGCAGGCATGAAGGTCCCTGTCAAGGTCATTGTTGACACTGACACCAAGACCTTCGAGATAGAGACAGGCTCCCCGCCAACATCCTCGCTCATCAAGAAGGAAATCAAGCTCGAGAAGGGCTCTGGAGAGACAGGGACAGGAAGGGTTGGCGACCTCACTACTGAGCAGGCAAAGAAGATAGCCAGGATAAAGTTCGGGAGCGATGACAAGCCCTCTGTCAGCCAGGTCGAGGGGACAGGAAGGAGCATGGGCGTCACGGTAGGAAAGGGAGAGGTCTCTGAGGAAGAGGTAAAGGCGGCAGAGGATGCTGCAAAGGCTCACGCAGAAGAGGCTGCAGCAAAGGCAGAAGAGGCTGAGAAGAAAGAGGCCGCAGCGGAGACAGGCGAGCCTGCAAGGGAAGGCGAAGCAAAGGAAGAGGCAAAGGAAGGCGCCGCAGAGGGCGAGCCGGCAAAGGAAAAGAAATCAGAGAAAAAGGAAGAGTAGCCAAAAGAAGCTGTTTTTGTGAAAAAACACCCACCGAAACCTTTAAATGTTTTCACCTGAAAATAATAACATTCCTATAAAAAGGTATGATACTATGAACATGAGGTCCGACGCTGTTGAAGGCTTCCTTGAGTGGTATACGTTCCACTACAACAAGTTCTTCTGGCTGATTTTCCTTGCAGCAGGGATAACCTTCATAGCAGGGCTCGTATGGTCAATCACTCTTGTGTTCTACTTCCAGGTCCTCCTGGGAGCGCTCATAATCACGGCAGGGGTTCACAGGCTCGGTGAGGAACTGAATTCAAGGAGCCTGAAGAGGGTGCAGGCGCGGATTGACCGCGACATCGATGAGATAATCCAGTGGATGACGAAATCCCATGATTACACGCTCAGCTTCAAGAACAGGCACGAGAACCGGTTAATGAGGCTTGACAAGAAGAGGGCAGACCTCGAGAACAGGTTCGATTCCCACTCGGACGGCATGGCAAAGAAGATGATAGAGGTCGAGAACAAGGTCAACAGGACCCTTAAGAGGGCAGAGAGGGACGCGCTCGTCCTGGACAAGATAGAGCAGATGGCAAAGGAGATGATAAGGGAGAAGGATATCCTGGAGAGGAGGATACTTGACCTGTCAGCAAGGCAGGTGAGGGCCCTGAAGCAGATAAGGAAGAGCGGACAGATAACCAACAAGGAATACAGGGTCAGCTACAAGGTCTCTGAGAAGTCTGCCTACAACGAGCTGAGAGATTTGGAGAGCAAGGGCCTCATCACCAAGAAGGGAAGGGGACGAACAACCCACTACGTTCTGGCTTTCTAACCAGGGCGGCGTATTATGTCATTTCTTAAAAGATTCCTCGGAAACGTTAAGACCGAATATTTCGAAAGGTTAAGGGACGAGCTTTCCGGTGGGGAATACCCTGCTGCAAAGAGGATATATAAAGACCTAAAATCCACATTCGGCCACGATGAGGAATTTCTGCGTGAGCTGGAAGAAATCATTGAACCGTACAAAAAAGAATTGGATTTGTAATCAATTTATAACTTCTTTAATGAATCACTATCAGGGTCTCCGTGTTGATTATCCCCTCCAGAAGCTGGATTTTTCCCAGCAGCACTTCATCCAGTTCCCGAACGTCCTTCATCCTGACATAAGCTATCATGTCAGTCCCTCCGGCGACAATGTCAACCTTCTCCACTCCGGCTATCCTTCCAATCTCCTTTACCAAGGTGTATTGGGTCTTGTTCCTTTCCTTGAGGAGCTTCAGGTCGACTGAAATCATTATGTAAGCACCGATTTTCCTCCCAACCTTGTCATTGTCCAGCTCGATTGTGTATCTCTTTATTATACCTTCTGCCCTCAGCTTCCTGATGCGCTTGTGCACCGTTGTCATCGGGATTGAGGTCTTCCTCGCTATCGAACGGATGGAAAGGCTGCTGTCCTCCCTGAGGACTTTGATTATTTTTTCATCTTTTACGTCCATGATTGAACATATGTTCCAAAATGTTTATAAAACTTTCCATAAATTCCACCATTTTCCCCTTTAAGGGGAATAACTTTAAATAATGCAGTTACATCTATTGTGTAACAAATAACCAACAAAGGGCAGTGCATGCACATGGAAATAAAATTCGTCACGACAGGAGGAACGATAGACAAATCATACTCCAAGAGCAAGGGAACGTATAATTTTGACATCCTGGGCCCCTCGATATGCAACATCCTGAAAAACGCGAACCCCAACTTCGGGTATGAGGTAATCTCACTCACCAAGAAAGACAGCCTGGACCTGACTG
>Ga0307419_10000430_pt1 | contig 20915 bp, 18 predicted proteins | sample SalMarWE160230MG_2_FD_202512 | JGI IMG/M metagenome (GOLD analysis project Ga0307419, IMG submission 202512) | Salt marsh sediment microbial communities from the Plum Island Ecosystem LTER, Massachusetts, United States - WE1602-30 | ecosystem: Environmental > Aquatic > Marine > Intertidal zone... | reverse complement strand
ACCTGAAATATGTGAAAAAATATGTCCGTAAGGAGGGGGGTTATATTGAAATGCAGGATGGATCGGAAATACCTGTATCAAGGAACAAGAAAGACTTGTTCATTGTTCACATGACAAGGTTTAAAGGATGAAATCTGCAGATAGTGCAGGGGAGAAATAGTTAACAATAAAAAAGGGACTTGTGAAAAGCCCCTTTTTTGCTTAATAAACTAAAACTAAACCGTACTGAAGAGCTTAAGAAATGCTCCTCATTTCATAGCCAGAACCTCTTCCGTATTCCTGAGCAGGAACGGGTAGTAGGCGGCAATAAGTTTTGTGTTTTCCAGGTCGTCGTTATCGCCGCAGGAAAGCACTTTCTGATGGTAATACTCTGTATTGTCGAGATCATTATTGGAAGTACTGTAACCCTCTTTTTCGAGTTCCTTGTCAAGACGGGCTACTCCAAAATAATTACCGTTGCAGACATATTGTATTGACAGGTTATCTGTTAACACATAGTATTTCCTGCACTTTGAAGACTTCTCTACTGCAACTATAGCCTTCATACCGGTATTTTCATAGGAAATTGTGAATGCCTGGAGCTCTTTACCATTTATCATAACAGGTGATTCAGGCGATTCAATTCTATAGTTACCAAGCACTGAGTGAGTTTTACCTTCGGCAACAACCTTTTTTTCTGCGAAAGAAACAGTACAGAATGCTAATATCAGTACTGTTGCTGTAATTAATCTTTTCATGGTTTAATAATTTTAAAATTTATAATTCTTTTTACTGTCCGTGTATTGATGTTTAATCATTACATAAACTAATTTATACAATAACATTTACTTAAAACTGTTCTGATTTACGAAATGCTGCTTCCAGTTAACAGATGACAGTGTAAGCATCTTTATATTAAAAACGAAAAGGAACCCGGGCGGGTCCCTTTTTCGCTTAATAAACTACTAAAACTAAAACGTACTGAAGAGCCAGAAGAATGCCCTTCATTTCACAGCCAGAACCTCTTCCGTATTCCTGAGAAGGAACGGGAAATAGGCGGCAATAAGTCTTGTGTTTTCCAGGTCATCATTGTCACCGCAGGAAAGCACTTTCTGATGGTAATACTGAAAATTGTCAAGATCATCGTTGGTGGTCTTGTAACCATCTTTTTCAAGATTCTTATCAAGTCTTTCAACACCGAAATAATAACCGTTGCAAACATACTGTATCGACAAAATTGATGTTAATACATAGTATTTTTTGCATTTGTAAGTTTTGTTTATTGCAACAGTTGCCCTCATACCTGTGTTCTCGTAGCAGATCGTAAAGGCTTTAAGTTCCTTCCCGTTAACCGTAACGGGATTGTCGAGAGTCTCAATTTTGTAGGTTCCCAATGCTGAGTGTGTCTGTCCTTCAGCAATTACCTGTTTTTGGGCGAAAGAAACAGTACAGAATGCAAAAATAAGTACTGCTGCTGTAATCAATCTTTTCATGACTAGATGATTTAATTAATACTCCAAATACTCTTTTTACTGTCCCTATATTGATTTGTATCTTCATAATCATATTATTACAGAAACCAAATTATGAAATACATTTACATAAAAAGATCCTGATTTACGAAATGCGAGTCCCGGTTTACAGATAACATAAAACCGGGAGCAGACAGAAATAAAGTGAAATGAGAGATGTAGTAAAAACGGTTATTTACTGTATCTTACAGGCCTTTAAGGCGGGTAACCAGATCTGTTGCTCTACATGATCGCACGATCCTATTCCACAGAGGTCCTGAATTTTTTTCGATCCTCCTTGCAGAGAGCTTTAACAAGTCTGCGTGCCGATATAATGCCTGTTGGCAGCCCGCCTCCTGGCTCCACCCACTGACCACACATGTAGAAGTTGTCCAGACCCGGTAATGTTTGCGACATCGGTTTCATCATGACATTCGCATTTTCAGGGGTTATGAGCCAGCCTTCGAAACTTCCCTGCCAGTTACCCGTGTACCGTTCAAAAGTAAGGGGAGTAGCCACGTCAACCACCTCAACCTGTGCGGCAATTCCCGGGAACCTCTTATCAAGCTGTTCAATTAATATATTTGCAATCTCCTCTTTTTTAGCTTTATAGGCTGACTCATCTTGTGCCAGCTTCTCCCAGTAATCATGTTTTGATTCCAGCATTATAATTATGCTGGTTTTACCTTCAGGAGCTATCGACGGGTCATGGTTATAGATATGTATCCATATCCTGTTCCGCACAGTATCACCTATTTCAACAGGCTCTTGCAGCGGGTAGCTGAATCCTGAGACAGACAGTGGTTCCTCTGCAAACGAACGGTTTATTCCCAGTCCAACAAAGATAAGTGGCTGGAAGATAGGCCATTTCTCATATGGTTTACGTGTTGTTTCATTTGCATATTTGCCATCAAGCATTTTAAAGATGGTGCTGTACCCGTCGGCGGCAGAAATGACCCTACCGGCTCTCTGCTCGGTGCCGTCGGTGAGCCTGATTCCCACGGCACAGTTATCCTCGACGATTATCTTTTCAACTCTCTTGTTGTAATTAATTGTTCCTCCAAGTTTTAAATACCGTTCGGCGAGTGTCTCCGACATAGGAGTGGAGCCGCCCAGAGGGTATCCGGCATTTTTATTGTGAAGGTAAGCGAATGTGAAGAGCATGAACAACATGGAGAATTCGGGCATCCACATCTCCTTCATAGCATCTCTCAACAACGGATCTTTGAAGCGGTCTGAAAATTCCGCAGCAGTGGTTTTCATCCACTTCTGAAACTTTTTACCTTTTATTACAAACGTCAGTCCAACACCTATTTTCTTTATCAGGCGTTTTATCAGAGGAGCATTTTCTGCTGGGAAATCAAAAACAAGGCACATTCTTATACCATCAATGAATTCTTTGATCGCCTCTTTATCGGATGGCGAAAATTCAAGCAGGTGCTTCTCAAGCCTGTCGATATCGGAATAGAAGATGAGTGTCCTGCCATCAGTGCCCTCGAAACGCATGTATTCTTCCATATTGATGATCTGACTTTTCCGGGCTATGCCAACCTCCTGCCAGTACCGGTTAAAACCGCTTTCCGGATTGGAGCCTACGAGCCAGTGTATGCATCCATCAAAGGTGTAACCCTTTCGTTTCCACGAAGTACACAGACCTCCGGGTTTGTCATGCATCTCGAATATTTGAGTCTTATAACCATTCATCTGTGCATAAATTCCGGCACCAAGTCCGGCAAACCCGGCACCAATGATAATGATTGTCTTTTCGTTTGGAGTGTTTGTCATTTGATTTACGGTTTGTTTTCTAACAAAAATAGAAGTTATTGCTGATAAGATAACAGTTAATCGGTTTATTAGCGGAAAAAACCGGTAACCGGCTGCCGGCTGCCGGCGAGAGGTGGAAGGCAGTGGAGAAAAAGGTTCCGGGAATGATCTGTTGATTATTCCCGGAACCTGTATCCTGTTGTCTGTTGGTTTTACCTTCTCCGTGTTGATTTTTCGTCGTCCTTCTCTTTTTTGCTGGAGCTTCTGCCTGAAGAGGTTTCTGCTTTTTTACTGCTGCTTCTCTTGCTTCGCGATGTACTCTTGCTTGCGCTTGCAGATGAAGGCCTTGTTGTTCTTGATGATTCAGCCCTTTTAGCCGGTTCAGATTTCGATTGGGTCCTCTGTGTTGCAGCAGGTGCTGACCTGCGTGATACATCAGTTTTTGGTGCAGATTGCGGTTTTGATACTGTCCGCTCAGTAGTACTGCCTGTTGATCTCCTTGTGGTTTCGGCTTTCTGAGCAGGTTCAGATTTGGGAGCTGCTCTTTCAGTAACAGTACCTGTCGACCTGCGTGTTGTACCTGTATCCTGCCCTGTTGAGGACTTGGTCACAGTTCTTTCACCTGCAGAGCCGGATGACCTTCGGGTTGTGGTGGTTCCAGTAGCAGCTCTTTCGCGTGTTGCCTGTGATGCAGTTCTTCTTTCCTGACTCACATGTTTTGCAATGGCATCATCTTCCGGTGTCCTTCTGTTCTGGGAGGGATACATCTTTGTATAGAGAGCCTCACCATCCCTGCGCTGTTCGGGACGTGCATATGTAGATCTGTAATTACCCCCCTTTATATTTACAACCACTTTCGGAGAAAATACCCTTATCTTGCTATAGTAGAAGTCATTGTATCGTGTGTACCGGGGACGGTCCCAGTAGTGGTAATGCCGGTAGTAATAGTGGTACCAGTTATAATGGTAACCGTAGTAGTAGTGCCAGTAGTATGAGCGCCAGGGTCTCCAGTACCTTGGGTAATAACCCCAGTACCATGAAGAGCGCCAGACTACATAATGTGGAAGATATATAAATCGTATCACCGGCCAGGTTGCAATCTGATAAGGTGTGGTCCTGACCACGGTGACATTCACTACTGTTTGGTTGCCTGTATATCCGGGATTTGGTGTCTCCTCATAATAAGGCTCAATTATGTAATTACTGCCGTACAGAGCCTCATCACCGACAAGCTGTATCTGTACAGATCCGTTTGAGAACCGCTGAACGGTGAATACAGCCACATCCTGGTATTCTTTCTGGTCGAGCACAGACCTTAATACTATTGTATGGACATCACCGTCGACATAATCGCTGACCGTTATATAATCAACATAGTTATCGCCGTTGAGATCGAGATTGTTGATCCTGGAATCTTCAGCATTGAGGCTTCTCTCAAAACCTTCCAGTGTTTCTGATTCCTGGAACAGCTTCATCACTGCATAGAGGTTAAGATTGTCTCCCGGCAGTCCCAGGTATTCATCAGGATACTCCTGCGCCATAACTGTGGTCCCAAAAGCGACCAGGACTGCGAGAACCGATGTGATTATTAACTTTTTCATTGTCGTAAGTATTAAGAAGAATCGTCTCTTCGTAATAACAATAACAAAAGGCGTACCAATTTTGCTGAGGGGGTGAGGGAGAGAGTGCGGGAGGGCGAGAAACAAGAACCGAGTACCGAGCTACATATACCTGATCTTTATTGTAATCTTTTTTGTCTGACCGTTGCTTATGCTGAATTTGAAAGCATCGAATTTGGGCTTTGTGATGCCTTTATGATAATAATCTGAGAATCCAAAACCTTCTTTTGGTATTCCCAGGAAGTTATATTCCATTTTGCCGTTGCTGTTCTCGTCATCAAGAAGGGAGAGGCCGTAAATACCCGGATCGAGACTGAATTTAACCATCATCTTACCCTCTGAAATATCTTTCTTAACGAATTGCTTATCCAGGAATGCATCTTCTTTCTGGAATGTCTCGTTGTCTTTGAAAACCCCTATCGCAATCTGTCCAATATCCGATCTTATCCCTGTAATCGTAACTTCCACATTCTGAGCATCCAGAATGGGTGTATACACTAGAAATACAAGGAACGGTAGTAAGATTATCCTGGTCATCTTTCAATTTACCTTTGCAATAAAATTATTTGTGTTACTTTTCTTAACCACGGAGTTACACAGAGGCCTTCACTTTGTTCAGGCTTACACGGAGTTACACAAAGCTTTTTCTCTGTGTAAGTTTTTCATCAAAGTTGAATAACTTTTTTCTCTATGATTTATTTTATCCCCATTTTCTTTGCTATGACATCCGGTATAGCGTTTTTATTAACCATTATATTCGTTGTGTGCAAGGCTATGAAAGGTTTTGAAACAAAAAGAAAACCTTCGTATTTGCCGGTTATGCCCCATGAATTTTTTACCTTATAGAAAGTATTTCCCTCCTGATCGGTTGCAAGACCCATGATCTCCATCCCGTGATCATCGGTAGTGGAGTAGTTATCAAATTCCTTCTGTCTCATCTCCTGGGTGATAACCATTTCAGTATGAGGTCCTTTAAAAAGCTTTACCGTTTCATCCTGGGTCATCTCGTTCCAGTTCTTTTCCGGTACAACAGCCACACCCTCTTTCATCGAAAAACCTTTATCACTAACATCACTGGCCCAGCCCACGGTATATCCGTTGGTTATAGCATTGTCGAAGACCTGCATGAATTCATCAAGAGGCAGGTTATAAAACAATCCGGCAGCCCAGTTGTCTGGCAGTTCCAGAACAAATGGCTCGTAGAACGGATGATGGGTGAATGATGTTAAACAGATATAATCGTCAGGATTTATGCCCAGCTCCTTCATGAAACTGACAGGAGTGTATGTTTTCCCGTCATAGCTGAATGTAGCCGGTATTTCTCCAAGGTATGCATCGAGGATACCATTAAATCCGGGCAACCATGCAGTTGTAAGTTTGGAATTTTTAATCAGGCCATCCATGAAGCCTTTAAGGACAGTACCCAATTCCCGATGGTTATGCTTTATCTCTCCATAGTTCAAACCGGGATACGCGGCATCAGGCAAAAGACCGGCCTCGCGGCTTACTGTAAGCAGATCACCGTATTCTGATCCTCCGGAAAAACTACAGCTGCCATGCATTCTGGTATACATTTCGGCTTTATTCTCATAAGTAACTCTTACGACATACATTTCCGAAAGGTCATAAACAGGTTTTCCCATGCGCAGAAGCTCTGACTCGAAGACAGAGATCCCTGAGAAGCACCAGCATGTGGATGACGAAGCCTGGTTTTTTACGGGTGTGCAGGGCAGCTCTTTCTTCATTGTAAAGACATACGCAGTATCCTGACTGTTTGCAAATGTGCTGACTAGCAGCAACGTAATGATAAGTCTGAAAATCTTGTTCATAGCATTGTTTATTTTGTTAATTACTGAAATCCACAATCACTTTTCCTTTCTCTTTTGTCAGATCGATCTCTTTTAAGACACCATCGACTGTAATCCTGTATTTTCCATAGAATGCCGGAGCGGAAAAAATCCCATTGTTGCCGGCACTTCCTGCCACTCTGGTCCACCACTCTTTGAAGATCAGGTTCTGATATGCTTCTGCTGCCGGCGTTGGCGACCAGTCGCGCCTGTAGAGTGATGACACCGGTATCCAGTTGGCGCCCTCCCAGAAGCCCCACATCAGGATGCCATCAACGGCAGGGTGGGAAAAACAGATCCTGTAGTAGTCTTCTATTTCCCTGGCCTTTATTTCTTCTTCCCCGGGTGTTAACTTAGAGATTTTGTCTCTGTAATATTTTGAGCGCTGGCCGGGCATATTGAACTCGGTAATACGGATCGGTAAATCAAACACCGCCAGTGAATCCAGTGCATTCTTAAGCAGCCCGCGATCAAATGTTTCCGCGTGAAGGTGACCCTGAACACCTATCCCTGCAACAGGTATTCCCTCTTTCAGCATTTTGCGAATATGCGCCATATAGTCCGACAACCTGTTACCGGTAAGGATATCATAATCATTTAACCAGAGCTTTGCCCCGGGATCTCCCTTATGAGCCCACTGGGCCATCTGTTTTGTAATGTCAGGGCCAAGCCGCTCTTCATAATAGTTTCCGTGGATCATCTCATTGTTCAGGTCGTATTCGACAAACCGTCCTTTATAACGACTGGTTACCGTCTCTGCCCTGTTTTGCAGCGTTTGCCTCAGTTCATTGTCATCCAGTTCCTTTACCCACGGTTGTACAAACTTCGGAATACCCCAGAAGAGGTTATGTCCCCTGAGAGGTATATTATTTTCCTTAGTCCAGTTTAAGATTGCATCTACCACCGCATAATTCACCTCGCCCTTGCGGCGTTCCATATTTCCCCATTTCACTGCATTTTCAGTGACAGCCGAATTAAAATTCCCCAGAAATTTTTCCTTATACTGTTTAATGTCATCTTCTGACCAGTAACCGCCAGCCAGACCATTGCTTATCGCACATCCGAACCAAAACTCGTGACTCAATTGTTCGACAGTCACCTGACTGCCCGGTTTTGTTTTAACCGTGATCTCACCCATCCGGTATTTTGCTATTGATTCATCGATACCGGTCTGCTGAGCATCAGTTACAGTTAAAAAAGGAACATGAAACAAGAAAACGACAATTAAGGATACAGTCACTTTTTTTATTAAAGAATAAGAATTTTTCATTTTATGACGACTTAAGACATAATTATTGATTAATGCAGTATCATATTTCGAAATATGAGATCAGATACTTTTCAGGTATTCGGCACTCTCCTTAAAGGTCTCCTGATCCATTTCCACGAAGATATTACTTACTCCTCCTGTTTCGAGTGTGGCATCCTGTGGCAGTCCAAAGCTCGAAAGGTAAATGCGATGCAAGAACAGCTGATCCGATCCCGAAAGCACTATTGCCCAGAAATTCTCTTCTTGATAGTTTTATCATATCAGATAATTTATATCAGCTAAGATAATAAAAAAGGTTTAACGGAACGACGGTATGACGGTACGACGGTATTTTGGGGAAGGAAATAATATGAACTCATAAGCCAGCAACTAATTACTACTTGACTTTCATTAAATGCGGTTGTAACTTTGAAATTAATGAAAACACGTGGAGAAAAAACATATATCAATATGCCAGTTTTCGCGGCAAGATTATATGACAATCTAACCAGTGTTAAAGGGGTGTACAGGTCTTTTAAGGAAATCTCTGAGTTTTTTGAAAATATTTTGAAACAGGGTAAATTATTGGACATCGGGACCGGACCAGGGCGGCTGCTTCTTGAAATAAATAAGAGATTACCGCAAATTGATCTGTACGGGATTGATATATCTGCATCAATGCTCAATGTAGCAAAAGAGAACCTGGAAGAGATAAAGAATGTGGATTTGCGGGTGGGTAATATTTCTCAAACTGATTATCCGGATGATTATTTTGACTGTATTGTCAGTACCGGAAGTTTTTATAACTGGGATGATCCTGTTAAAGGACTTAATGAAATATTCAGGATCTTAAAATCGGGGAGTAAAGCCTATATATTTGATACACACAGAGATTATGATAAAAAATTAATTATTTCCAGGCTGAACGATAATCTTAAAGGATATAACTTTATAAGAAAGAGATTGTCAAAATTCTTTTTAAAAAAACAATTAAAAATGACTTATTCGATATTAGAATATGATCAGATAGTAAAGCAGACAAAATTTGCAAATAGTTGTGACTTGCTGCAAATCGAACTTGGCAATCTGCCAGTCTATATTAGATTGGAAATGAGAAAAGTGTGATCACCTTATAATTTAACAAGACCACATGATTTAATAAATCGAATATAATATTTTCATGTAAAAATATGGAATCATTTATTTCTGTGCATCATAATCAATAAATAGTGAAATTGACAAATAGATGAACAGAATTATAGTAATTTGTTTTGCAAATATTTTAATAATAAAGTCTAATGAGATCTCACAGTACTATCCAAAAACTTCATTTTAAGGGATTATTGTTGGTCCCGGCGCTCTTCTTTACTGCCTGTTTTGCACAGGATCAGGATTTTTCTGACAGGCTGTATCCTTATCTGTTTGATTTAATGCCTGAATTACCATCACCCTGTAAACTGAATGATACTACTGAGACTATCCTGGTTATTACGAAAGAGAATAAATATGGTGTTGTACCGGTAACTATGGAAAACGGTAAGCCATTACTGTATAGTTATAAAGTGGGCACCTTGATGGGCAAAGATCAGCAACTGGCTGTTGGTGGCGGCGACTTCCCACCTCTTGCAAAAACAGGATTACATTCCGAAGAACAACTTGATAATAAAACACTTATCACAGGCATTCCGATAGAGGTGATAAGTTGTACCGGGCGTCCAAATGCTTATTCAATAGCAGGTTTTATGGCTGATGATGAGGATATAATTTCTGTCCTTAAAGGTGATAACGGGCTTGTCCGGAAAATGGGACTTACTCACCCTCAACTGGCAAAACCCCTGTTCAATATATGGAACCTCATACTTATGGAAATAGAGCTTGGAAACTGGGCACGTTTTTATGATAATATTAAGTATATTATTTACAATAATAATGTGCTGAACTTTTCGGCAAGCAGCAGCAAGGGGTGGCAGATCTCGATATTCTTTGATGAGGTGCAGGGGAGGTATAATATACATATTGACAGGGAGTTGACTGCCGTTGAAAATAATTATTTGGATACTGAATATTCCCCTCTGGACAACGAAGCGAGAGCATTATTAAAGAAGAAACTCACCACGCTGGATTTCAGTGAGATGAATCCATATTACATCATGAGATATGGATTTTATGAGGGACATACTGAATACAGGTGCGATCCTATAGCGATTGCTCTTATTTTTGGATTGAAAAGCCTTGAAGAGATTGATGAAGCATTTGACGGAAAATTATTCGAAGTCTTAACCGGTCACTTTTCTCACCACGGATTAACACGGATTAACACGGATTTTTATTCCGTGATATCTCCGTGCGCTCTGTGAAACCCGTGGTAATTTTTTTATAACGGGAAGAAGAAAATCATTTTTCTCACCACGAATAACACGGATTAACACGGATTTTTATTCCGTGATATCTCCGTGCGCTCTGTGAAACCCGTGGTAAATTTCTTCAACCCGGGAAAACAAACAGATAATTCCTTGCTGTCACTCTAAATGACATATCTTTGCCTGAAGTACAGACTTAGTTAATACATATCATGATTTACGAAAATATCCTTCAGACAATAGGGAATACCCCTCTTGTGAGGATTAACAGGCTTAATCCTAATAAAAATGTAACAATATGTGCTAAAATCGAAGGAGATAACCCCACAGGCAGTATTAAAGACCGTATTGCCCTGAAGATGATCCAGCAGGCGGAAGCTGAAGGTACACTTGTAAAAGGCAAGACAATCATTGAACCCACATCCGGAAACACAGGCATCGGGCTGGCTATGATCGGCATTGTTAAAGGCTATGATGTAGAGATAGTTATGAGCAGCGCAGTATCTTCCGAAAGAATAAAAATGATCGAGTCATTCGGAGCTAAAGTCACCCTTACCGATGCTGAACTGGGAACTGATGGTGCAATAAATAAAGCCAGGGAACTTATTGCGGAAAACCCGGAAAAATATTTCATGCCCGACCAGTTCTCAAACAGATATAATAAGATGGCACACTATAAGACAACAGGTGAGGAGATATGGAAACAAACGAACGGACGGGTTGATTATTTCGTTTCAGCAATAGGAACCTCAGGCACTATTATGGGAGTGGGGAAGGCGCTCAGGGAAAACAATCCGGCGATAAAGATTGTTTGTGCCCATCCGGTAAAAGGTCATTATATACAGGGACTGAAAAACATGGAGGAGGCTATAGTACCATCAATCTATGATCCTTCTAAAATTGATGAGACAATAATGGTTGAAACAGAAGCTGCTTTTGATATGACACGTCAGATCGTAAAAGAGGAGGGTGTCTTTGTCGGCATGAGCAGCGGCGCTGCAATGTATGCTGCAATAAAGATTGCTGAAAAAATTGAATCGGGAGTGATAGTGGTTATCTTCCCCGACAGGGGAGAGAAGTATCTTACTACGGATCTGTTCAGCATGAAACAATAGTTCTAAAAGGATATCTGTCATGGAAGTTAACAGCCTCTCATTCGGATCAATAACCATCGATGGTGTTTGCTATGATTATGATATAGTCATTAAAAACGGAGTTGTCAAAAAAAGAAAGAAGGGTGAATCGAAAAAATACAGGGACCAGTTTGGACATACACCGCTTTCACCATACGAAAATATCCCCTGGAAATGCAAGCATCTTATTATTGGCGCGGGTCATAGTTCAGGCCTTCCTGTTATGGGGGAAGTATATAAGAAAGCCCGTAAGAAAGGTGTTGAAATTCTTGCAATGAGCACTCCTGAAGCAGTGAAACATATCAGCGACCCGGATACCAACTTTATTCTTCATCTTACCTGCTAAAGAGAGGCACTGAACCAAATCAAGGTGATAAATATACTATCTTGATTTTGAAAGATTTCCGGTGAATTCAGGGACATAATGTTATGAAAAAACCGGAGATATGCTGATTCATTATCAGGTAAATTCATCAAGTATGGAGTTAGTAAGTATAACAGGTACTGATGATAATGGTGATGATATCAATATCAAACCTCTGAGCGATGAAAGATATAAGCAGGTAATGGAAATGTTTAAAACCAGAATACAGCAGGGTGCTTATACCCAGTTTGTTGCCTGGGAAGAGGGGTCAGAAGCCGAAGAGGTCAATACTCCTGCAGACGGATTTAAATGTATTTACCTGCATCCTAAATATTCTGAAATGTATGCCCAGCAGATGAAGGGATACGAAGAGTCTCTCAGGTCACAGGGAAAATCTGAAGCCGAAATAAAAAAGGTGATCTACCAGAATGAACCGAGAGTCTATTTCAATAATGACGTTCCAAAATTACTCCCGATGAATATTGCCATAGGCTGGATGCCATGGATTGAAGCATTTGGAGGAGTAGATGGAGGCCTGGTCGAATGCAGGCATATGGCTCCGATGAAACTGACAGAATATAAGAAATAGACAGACCATCATATCATCGTACTCACCTTCCCAACTACCTTTTTTGCGATATCTGAGCAGTATCCCATGCAGGGGCCTGAAATATAGCTTTTTACATCATTAATGTCAGAGAAATTGAGTCCGCAAAGGTCATGACAGGTTGTGGAACCGAATTTATTCCGGAACCAGGAACCCAGTTCATCTCATAGATTGATCGACCGGTTGAAGTTATTCATCTCTTCGTCCATAGCCTGTCAGTCCGGCACTACCAGCCACTGCAAGTGCAAGAATACTTCTTTTTGTAAATTCTCTCCTGCTTATTGATCCTTTAACCTTATTGCTGTCACTGTTTTTCATAAAAGAAGTCAGCTCTACTGACCGGACTAAAGTTAAGGAATAACATGAAATTTATGAAATAGTATGCAAATACTCAATATATTGTAATTACCGCCAACATTTTTGATGCCGGTTTGTTTAATTATAAATGAATCAGTAATAATTATTAAGCGCATGATTATAGTATATTTGGGAGATGAAAAACGATAGAGTTACAGGTCAGGGACGTAAAGTAGTAGTAGTGGGAGCAGGGTCGGTAGGAGCTACCTTTTGTTATGCTCTTGCACAGAGCGGTTTGGCCGATGAGATAATCCTTATTGACAGAAATGAAGAGCTTGCACGCGGACAGGTGCTCGATCTGGTCCATGGCAAGCCTTTTTTTCCAACGGTAAAGATAGGAGCGGGAACAGAAGATGATTATGCTGATGCACAACTTGTTGTGGTAACAGCAGGATCAGCACAGCGTCCGGGGGAAACAAGGCTGCAGCTTCTTCAAAAAAATGCTGAGATTGTGGGAAGTATAGCTGAAAGTGTTTCACGTCAGGGATGCCAGGGTGTGATGCTTATTGTAACCAATCCTGTCGATGTTCTCACCTGTGTTGCTCTTAAGAGGTCGGGGTGGGAAAGAAACAGGGTAATAGGATCAGGCACTGTTCTTGATAGTGCCCGGTTTCGTTATCTGCTTGGTAATCATTGCGGTGTCGACGTACATAATGTACATGCCTATATCCTCGGTGAACATGGCGACAGTGAATTCGCCGCATGGTCAATGACTAATGTGGCAGGTATAAAGATTAATGATTATTGCCCTATTTGTAACAAATGTTCCGACTGGAAGGCAGAACGCGGTAAGATCGAACAGCAGGTACGTGAAGCTGCATACCAGATCATCAATGCGAAAGGTTCTACCCATTTTGCAGTGGGAATGTCGCTCTTAAAGATCACTACTTCAATACTCCGGAAACAAAACAGCGTGCTTAGTGTTTCTGTACTGCTTAACGGTGAGTTTGGATTGAAAGATGTCTGCCTCAGTGTACCATGCGTGGTCTCCGATGGTGGCATAAAAAAGATCATTTCCAGTCCTCTTGATACTGAAGAGACAGTGTTGCTTAACCGTTCCGCGGCTGTTATAAAAAAGGCAATTGATTCATTATCATAATAAACAATCCTCAAGCCTGTGACAATCTTCTTTTCTTTTTATAAATTTGAATTATGACAAACTCCAGATCATCATGAAAATAAACAATAATGAAGAGATATTCGCTGCGGATGTAGAAATGGAAGGAGCGAAGGATGTGAAAAAGAAAGTACTTATCGGTTCTGATGACGGATCAGATAATATTATAATGAGACATTTTATTATTGCCCCGGGCGGCAATACACCATATCATCAGCACAACTATGAACATGTTGTTAAGATTGAAAACAACAGAGGAATAGTTATTGATGATAACGGGAATGAATATGAGGTAAAAAAAGGCCAGAGTATCTTCGTGAAACCAAATGAAAAACACCAGTTCAAAAATCCGTTCAGCGAAGATTTTGAGTTTACCTGTATTATTCTAAATCAGGAGAATATGTGAGTTTAAAAATATTGAAATTCAGAAATATAAATATTTATAACATAAATTATTATTATGAAAAAGACATTTAAAATAACAGGACTGATTGTTTTCGTATTATTATTGGTATCATGTAAGCAGGGTAAGGTAAGTGTCTCGTCTGAAGAATTGGGTCTGTCGGGTGATACCCTTGAACTTGCTGCTGAGAGTATGCAGAGCTATATTGATGATGGACAATTTGCAGGCATTGCAGTTATGACAATAAAGAACGGCACTGTTGTCCACGACGAGGTATTCGGTTATGCCGATATTGAAAACCAGGTATCGATAAAGGATAACACTATTTACAGGATCTTCTCGATGTCGAAACCTATTACTACAGTAGCCCTGATGACACTTTATGATGAGGGTAAATTCAAACTTGACGATAAGGTGTCAGAATATATCCCTGAATTTGCAGAAACAATGGTCTATACTCCGAATGAAGATGGTTTTACCCTGGAGCCGCAGCAGAATAATATGACTATCAGGCATTTGCTGACACATACATCGGGATTGACATACGGATGGGAACCCGGATCATACGTGGATTCATTGTATAATGTAACAGGTGTAATAAACTGGGATGCCCCTATTGGTGAGAAGGTTAAACAACTGGCAACGCTTCCTCTCAAATTTCAACCGGGAACAAGATGGGAATATGGTCTATCAATAGATGTTGCAGGTTACCTGGTTGAGATATTGTCGGGTAAGCCCCTGGATCAGTATTTTAATGAGACGCTTTTTGAACCTCTGAAGATGGATGATACGGGATTTTATGTACCTGAGGAGAAGCATGACAGACTTGCTTCTTTATATAGCAGGGACACTGCCGGCAAACTTATAGTGATGAGAGGATCAGCGGGTCTGTCGGAGTCGGAGGAAACTGATTTCAATGCGATGTTCAAATCTCCCACTATCCACTTCTCAGGTGGTGGCGGTCTGGTCTCCACTGTAGATGATTATGCAAGGTTCTGCATGATGTTACTGAACGGAGGTGAACTCGAAGGAGTAAGGATACTGGAGGAGTCAACAGTTGACCTTATCATGTCGGATCAGTTACCTGAAGGTGCCTCTTATGTCGAGGGTTCAGGCTATGGACTTGGAGGCAGTGTTGTACTGGCAACGGGGGAATATGGATGGGGAGGAGCAGCATCTACCAGTTTCTCTGTCTTCCCGGCAGATAATATGGCCACACTCGCCTTTACACAGTTTATGCCAAGTACATATACCTATGCCAATGAATATAAAGAAATCGTCAAAAGAGCCGTCATAAAATAAGGGGAACGTGATAATTGCATGATCAGACGATAAACCCACCCCAACCCCTCCCAGGAGGGGATTTTTTCTATCGCATGATTGCACGATTGCACCATTCTAATCTAAACACCCTGATTTTCTTCTAAAAAAGATATTTCCTATTTTAGCCGGCTGTGGTAATTAGAATAAACAAAAGATTATGGACAATAAAGAAACTGTCAATAAAAAAAGATTAGAGCTGAATTACAGATTCTTATCAATTGCAATTTTAATAATGATACTTCTTCCGGATTGTAACTCCTATACACAAACAACCTGTGACTGGCCCTCTTTTCATGGACCGGACCGGACAAATAAATCGAAAGAGACAGGACTTCTTAAAGAATGGCCGTCAGGGGGACCGGAGCTGTTGTTCACTATCAGCGGGCTGGGAGAGGGGTACAGCTCTCTGTCTTTCGGCGAGGGACTTATCTTCACGGCAGGCAAATACAGGGATCAGAGTTATGTCTTTGCTTTCGATATGAATGGCAAGCCTGTATGGAAGAGTCCGAACGGCAATGCATGGTCAACCACAGCACCATGGGCTTCATCTTATACTGGGTCGAGGAGCACACCGACATACGATAATGGAAGGATATACTATCTGAGCGAAGGAGGACGACTGGCCTCCTATGATGCAAAGACAGGCAGGGAGATATGGGCAAAAGATATTACAAAGGAATTTAATGCTCCCCAGGCAGAATATGGTTATTCAGAATCAGTGTATATAGAGGGTAATAAGCTATATGTTCGTCCGGCAGGTAAAAAGGGATTCCAGGTATGTCTTGACAAAAATGACGGCAAGCTTATCTGGGCTAATACAGACATTCCCGGAGTTGAGGGATATTGTTCTTCTATAGTTTTTGAATATGGGGGATACAGGCAGGTAACAGGTTCAAGCTCAAACTGTTATTATGGTGTTGATGCTGCCACAGGAAGACTTCTCTGGAAAGTTGATTTTGAGAACCAGCGCGGACTGAACCTCACTGATGCAATAGCAAAGGATGGTTATGTTTTTATCTCCAGCGGCTATGGGAAAGGTAGTATGCTCATTAAACTGAAACCTTCCGGAAATAAATTTATCCCTGAAACAGTGTGGGAGTCAAAGCTTATGGATAATCATCATGGCGGTGTCATCCTTCTTGACGGCTATCTGTATGGGTCGGGGAGCAACTCTAGGGGCTGGTTTTGCCTTGATTTCCTCACCGGGAAACAGATGTGGAATAACTTCCAGGGGAAAGGATCCATCACATATGCCGATGGAATGTTCTACCTCCTGGATGAAAGAAGCGGTGCCATGACATTGATAAAAGCAATCCCCGAAAAATATGAATCCATGGGTGAATTCAGCGTACCCTCGGGAGGCCAGAGCATGTATTGGGCCCATCCTGTCATCTGCGGCAAGAGGCTCTATGTGAGACACTGGGATAAAGTGTTCGTGTATGATATCGGGAAATGACAAGAAGAGGGCTAGAGACAAAGAGCCGGGTATTGTGGGGTAAATTTCATAATAAACATCTTATACTTTTAACAGGTTTAGTATTACGGAAAATCAGGATATTCGTAAATTTGATAACAGGTTCAATCATTAATTTCAAAAATCAACCATGAAAAGAGAATTAAAACGTCGTGATTTTATTTCCAGTTGCTTTAAAGCAGGAGTGATATGTTGTACCTTATCTTATGGTACAGCGCTGGCAGCACAGGACAAGACTGTTAAATTTGACCTGGTTAGTATGCTTGAGAATAACAAGCTTGAGTTTTTCAACAGGCAGGCATCTTCATTTTCGGAAGAGGGTAAAAATGGTATCCGGTTTTCTAAAAATATAGGTGATGGAATTGTCTGGCTTAAAGGAGTAGAATTTTCGAACGGCACTATTGACCTTGATATCAGGGGGAAAGATGTCTTCCAGCAAAGTTTTGTAGGTATTGCATTTCATGGTGTTGACAACCAGACTTATGATGCAATTTATTTTCGTCCGTTCAATTTCCAGTCACCCGAACAGGCCCGCAAAATTCATGCTGTTCAATATATCTCACATCCTGACAATACCTGGAATATCCTTAGAGCTAATCATAATGGTATGTATGAAAAAGAAGTGGTTCCTGCTCCGAACGGTAATGAATGGTTCCATGCCAGAATTGTAATTGAATATCCCAATGTGTCGGTATATGTCAACGGAAATCCGGAGCCCAGTTTAAGTATTGATAAGCTGAACACAAGGATAAAAGGAAAGATCGGATTATTTGCCGGGAATAATTCTGATGGTGATTTTGCTAATCTTCAAATAACTACCCGGGACTAACCTTTTGCGGCTGGCCGCGAGTCGCACGCCGGTCGCCACATATCATGCTCCGGCATAGATTAAAGTATTGTTAATTGACAGATCATTTGAAGTTATATGAAGAATTTTAAGAATGACAGGCTGCAAAGAATACTGTTCCTGATACTGCTGACTGCAACATCCGGCACTATTCCTTTATGGAGTCAGATCCCGAATCAGACCTACGACAGGAACCAGGAACTGATGAATGAACCTTTTGACATAAGCGGTGATTTCAGAAATTTCACCAACGCCTATTACCTGGCAGACTCTCTCGCATCTTTTGATCCCGCGACAGGCAAAGGAGAGATCATGTACCATCGTTATGAATATTACACCAGGATGGCATTCAATAACGTGCTTGGCGTGCTGAGACAGACAAAACCCATCGATTTCCCTGAAGGTGAATATGCTGTTTCACCTGTACTGCCTTTTTCAGTCGAATTCATTTCTCAGCGTACAATACGGATCAGGGCCACTTCACGCTTCCAGGTCAGACCGGACCAGGAATCACTCATGCTGGTCAACGGTCATGCAGTGCAGGACATGAGCGCCTGGAAATACAGCAAAACCACTGGCGGTCACCGTTATACAGGCCCGCACGGTTCGGTTGAAATATCTGTATCTCCCTGGCGGATAGCGGTATACGATGCCTCAGGCAGACTGGTTACTCATACTGTTCATAATATTGATGGTAATGAGACATATACCCCGATACTGCCATTTGCCTTTGTGCGTCGTGCATCTGATTATTCCACCAGCATGTCAGCTGTATTTTCACTATCACCTGATGAAAAGATTTACGGCTGCGGAGAGTCATTTACCGGATTCAATAAAAGAGGCCAGAAGATTGTGATGTGGGCTGACGATGCCAATGGTGTACAGAATGAGGCAATGTACAAGCCCATTCCATTTTTCATGAGCAGCCGCGGCTATGGTCTTTTCATGCATACCTCATCACCAATAACATGTGATTTCGGTAAGTATTTCAATGGCATCTCCTCCCTTATGATAGGTGATGATGAAGCCGATATTTTTATTTTCCTGGGAGAACCAAAGGATATCCTTAACGAATACACCACTCTTACAGGCAAAGCTGCAATGCCTCCCTTATGGTCATTTGGTTTCTGGATGAGCAGGATTACTTATTTCTCTGAAGATGAGGGGCGTGCAGTTGTCAATAAGTTAAGAGAAAACCGGATTCCTGCAGATGTTCTTCATTTTGACACCGGCTGGTTTGAGACCGACTGGAGATGCGACTACCAGTTCTCAAAGACCAGGTTCAAAGATGCCGAAAAGATGATGGCCGATTTCCTGAAGATGGGAGTCCATACCAGTCTCTGGCAGCTGCCATATTTTGTTCCAAAGAACACACTGTTCCCGGAGATCATCGAAAAAGGTCTTTTTGTGAAGGACAATAAGGGTAATCTTCCATACGAGGATGCTGTTCTTGACTTCTCAAATCCTGCTGCGGTAGCATGGTACCAGGATAAGATCGCAGGTTTATTGCGTCAGGGTGTAAGTGTTATCAAGGCAGATTTCGGTGAAGCTGCTCCGAAAGATGGTTTGTATTATTCAGGCCGCACAGGGTTTTATGAGCACAATCTCTATCCGCTGAGATATAATAAGGCTGTTGCGGATATCACCAGACAGGTAAACAACGAGACAATCCTGTGGGGCCGCAGTGCCTGGGCCGGAAGCCAGTGTTACCCGGTGCACTGGGGCGGCGATCCTGCCAACACCAATACGGCAATGTCTGCAACACTGAGAGGCGGACTCTCCATGGGCCTGTCGGGCTTTTCTTTCTGGGCGCATGATATCGGCGGATTTGTCCAGAAGAAACCCGAAGATATTTACCGCCGGTGGACTCCTTTTGGCATGCTTACATCTCATACACGCAGTCATGGCACACCGCCTACTGAACCATGGGAATATGGCCAGGACTTCATGGATGCTTTCAGGCTTGCTGATGAAATGAGATATAAGCTCATGCCTTATATCTATGCACAGGCAAAAGATTGTACCGAACGCGGCCTCCCGATGACAAGGGCTCTGTTCATAGAGTATCCTGATGATCCCGGTTCATGGCTGATCGACAATGAGTATTTATTCGGCTCCTCAATACTGGTCGCCCCGCTGTTCGAAAATGTCACGAAGCGTGATGTCTACCTGCCTCCCGGACAATGGATTGATTATCAGTCCGGGAAAACCTATGCCGGCGGATGGCACAATATTGATGCAGGAGAGATTCCTGTCATTGTTCTTGTTCGTGACGGCACTTTCATCCCGCATATTGCACTGGCACAATCAACATCGCAGATGGACTGGTCGAAGCTCGATCTTGAAGTATATTCAACAGGCACTGAGGAAGTCCATGGACTTATCTGTCGGCCGTCGGATAATGTTCTCCACGCAGTAACACTGATGAAAACTGCTGACGGGTACAAAATGGAAAATGATCCTTTTGCAGGGGAAGTCAAGTTTAACTTCAGTAAATAACTACCATAAATAAGGCTGCAGGAGGGAAAGGAAGAATGGCAACGGTAAAACGGTACAACGGTACAACGGTTGCCGGTCTTTCAACACCTATTGACTTTCAGATAATTATTGTTATCTTTATAAGAAACAAGATATATGGGGTTCAAATATTATTAAAAATCAATTAAACAGTTAAATCATTATATTCTTAACACAACCAGGCTTGCGAGCTCGTTGTTTTCATTTTGAAACATAATTATTTATAAACTTATAAAAAGAAAGGAAATTAAAATGAACTATTTGTATATAATAATTCCTGTAGTATTGATATTATTCGCAGGAATCAGAATTGTACGGCCGACTGAACGAGGTTTAATTGAGAGGCTTGGAAAGTACCATAATTTTGCCAATCCCGGATTTCACTGGATTATTCCAATCATCGATAGAATATTTGTGATAAATGTAACCGAACAGATGGTAGAT
>Ga0307419_10000429_pt1 | contig 20937 bp, 19 predicted proteins | sample SalMarWE160230MG_2_FD_202512 | JGI IMG/M metagenome (GOLD analysis project Ga0307419, IMG submission 202512) | Salt marsh sediment microbial communities from the Plum Island Ecosystem LTER, Massachusetts, United States - WE1602-30 | ecosystem: Environmental > Aquatic > Marine > Intertidal zone... | reverse complement strand
CCAGCGAATTCAAATCAAATCGATATTGTTATTCTTGTTTCAGGTGAACATCGTATTGCTTTTAAAGTGGATGATCTGGTTGACGAACAACCGGTACTCGTAAAAGGATTGGGGAAATTACTGAGACGGATAAGAAATATTTCAGGTGCAACTATTCTGGGTTCCGGCAAGGTGGTCCCGGTGCTTAATATCACCGACCTCATGAAATCTGCAGTGAGGATGAAAGGAAGTAAGATCGAAGCGCCTGCCGGAGAAGTTTTTGTTTCGAAAACCGGTAAGATTCTTGTTGCGGAGGATTCAATAACCTCGCGGACATTAATAAAAAATATCCTGGAAACGGCAGGTTACCAGGTAACCACTGCAGTTGACGGAGCCGATGCATTTACAAAAGCCCGCTCAGGCGATTTCAATATTGTTGTTTCGGATGTGGATATGCCGAAGATGAACGGGTTTGAACTTATTGCAAAGATCAGAAGCGATAAAAAACTGAGTAAGATTCCGGTAGTGCTGATCACGGCGCTTGATTCACGGGAAGACCGCGAACATGGTATCGAAGTTGGCGCAGATGCATACATAATAAAAAGCAGCTTTGACCAGAATAATCTGCTTGAGATAGTAAAGAAGTTGATATGAAAACGGCGTAACGGCGTAACGGCATAACGGCATAACGACATTTTTCCGTCCTTACGCCCTTACGCCCAATTATCAAGTAACCAGTAATAAAAAAACGTTATGATCAAAGTCTTAATAGTTGATGACTCGAAGGTAATACAGGAATTTCTTGCCCACCTTCTTACTTCCGATCCTGATATCCGGGTAGTTGGTTTTGCCAGTTCAGGCTCTGAAGCTATTGAACTTGTCAGGATGAAAAGGCCGGATGTTATAACCATGGATATTCACATGCCAGAAATGGATGGCTATAAAGCTACAAGGACAATAATGGAAACTGTTCCGACTCCCATTGTTATTGTGAGCGGGAGTTCAGGTAAAAAAGAAGTAATAAACACCTTCAGGCTTCTGGATGCCGGTGCCCTGGCTGTGGTTATTCGTCCGCCCAGTTTCGAACATCCTCAATTCACGGCTTACCGTAAAGAGCTGATTAAGACTGTAAAACTTATGTCGGAGGTCAAAGTTGTAAGGCTATTCCCGCGAAGCAGAAAAGAGCAAATAAAGCCAATTCGGTTTGTACAATCATTTGAAAATGACCTGAAGCGAATTCAGGTTATAGCAATTGGCGCCTCCACAGGTGGCCCTATGGCCCTGCAGATAATCCTTTCCAGGTTACCTGAAGATTTACCGGTACCTGTTCTTATTGTCCAACATATTGCCAAAGGATTTGTTAAGGGATTCCATGAATGGTTATCGGTAACATCCGGCATTAAACTAAAGATCGCCAAAGACGGTGAAACCATTACAGCAGGCATCGGTTATATTGCTCCCGATAATTTTCACATGGGGGTGATCAGGGGAAATAAAATCAGTTTGAGCGATCAACCACCTGAAAACGGATTAAAACCTTCTGTCAGTTTCCTTTTCCGTTCTGTTGCAAAAACCTTTGGACCGAATGTTTTAGGAGTTCTGCTTACCGGAATGGGCAAAGATGGAGCTGAAGAGCTGAAAGTTATGAAAGAAAAGGGGGCTTTCACTTTAGTACAGAATAAAGAAAGTTCTGTTGTATTCGGTATGCCCGGTGAGGCTCTCAGCATCGGAGCTGCCGATCAGGCATTATCTCCGGAGAAAATCGCTGAAATTCTTTCAATATCAGGCTCAAAAAAATAAATTATGAGCAAAATAGTAAAAATACCAGCTGACGTCACGGAAATCCTGATTGTTGAAGACAGCCCCACACAGGCTGCCCAGATAAAATATCTGCTCGAAAGTCATCATTACAAAGCAAAGGTCACCCGGGATGGACAGCAAGCTCTGGTTTGGCTTTCCAAACATAAGCCATCACTGGTAATTTCGGATATCGTTATGCCTGAGATGAACGGATTTGAACTCTGTGAAAGAATTAAATCGAATGAACGTACTGAAGATATTCCCGTGATTTTATTGACCTCACTTTCCGATCCCGAAGAGGTAATTGAAGGACTTTCATGCGGGGCTGATAGTTTCATAACCAAACCATACGATAACGATTATCTTATTTCCAACATTAAGAGACTACTTTCAGAAAAAATCGTTCCGGAAGCTAAAAGAGATACAAAGAGTACAGAAATTAATTACGGTGGAAAAAAGAGATTAATCCGTACCGGAACGCAAAAAGTGATTAAACTGCTTCTCAATATTTATCAGGGGGCCATTCATCAGAATAATGAACTAATTCAGACCAGGGACGAATTGAGACTATTGAATGAAAGACTGGAAGACCTGGTTGAGGAGAGAACGAAGGAGCTTAAAAAGGATGAAGAAAAAATTCGTGCTTTCAATGCAGAACTGGAGCAACGTATACGTGAACGAACTGCTCAGCTCGATGCTGCCAACAAAGCTAAAAGTGAATTTCTTGCCAATATGAGCCACGAGATACGCACTCCTATGAATGCAGTATTAGGCTATGCTGAGCTGCTGGGTTCAATGCTTGAGGAAAAAACCCAGAGGGACTATCTTGAATCAATAAAATCAAGCGGCAGAAGCCTTCTTACACTGATTAACGATATACTTGATCTGTCCAAAATTGAAGCGGGAAAACTGGAATTGCAGTTTGAGTTTATGAATTCACAATCTTTCTTTTCAGAATTCGAACGGATCTTTTCATTAAGATTATCTGAAAAAGGACTGAAATTCATTCTCGATATTTCTTCAGGTACACCGGCAGGTATCTATATAGATGATGCCCGGCTGCGGCAGATCATTCTTAATCTAATCGGAAACGCAGTGAAATTCACCGAGAAGGGAAGCATCAGATTGAAAGTATATACTGAAAATCCGCAAATCATCAAATATTCTAAGAATAAAACTGAAGAATTCATAGATCTGATAATTGAGGTAAATGATACAGGTATTGGAATTTCCAAAGAGATGCAGGAAGAGATATTTAATCCTTTTGTACAGGGGCAGAGCCAGAGCGTAAAAAAATACGGCGGAACCGGTCTGGGTCTGGCAATTACCCAACGACTTGTACAACTTATGAACGGAACCATTGACCTTAAATCTGAATTGAATAAAGGAAGCTCATTCAGAATAAAGATTCCGGGAGTTTCTTATTTGAGGGATTTTGAGAAGAGATCAGAGGAAATTCTGCTTGATACTGAGGATATTGTCTTTGAAAAAGCGACAATCATTGTTGCCGACGATGTTGAGCATAACCGGAAATACCTGAAAGATGCCCTAAGCAAAACAAATATTAAAATAGTTGAAGCTGAAGATGGACTGAAGGCATTTAACCTGGCTAAAAAGATAGTGCCTGATCTTGTTATTACCGATATCCGGATGCCAATTCTTGATGGTTTTTCTTTATTGAACAAATTAAAAAGTGTTGATGCGCTGAAACATATTCCCGTAATCGCCTATTCTGCTTCAGTAATGAAAGCTCAAAGAGACCGGATCCGGGAAAGCGAATTCACCGGTTTGCTTATAAAGCCGGTTCAGGTCATGGAATTATACATTGAGCTTATGAATAATTTACCCTATAAATCATCCAAAGCTAATAAACGAGAACAATCAATTCCGGAATCAAACCTCTCGGAAAAAATATCTGATCTTCCCGGGTTAATTCATTCCCTTGATAACCGGTTTAAAGAAATCTGGATGACTTTTGGAATCAGGCAACCGATCGATGAAATCAGTGATTTTGGAAATCAATTAGAAAGGTTAGGTAAAGATCACAATTCATCAATTGTTATCAAATACGGGGAAGAACTGGTATGCGCTGCAGATAGTTTCAATATTGAGGCTATACTAAACCTTATCAGGAAATTCCCTGAAATTATTGAATTATTAAAAGGCACAATAATCAATGAGGTATGAAAATATGACTAACGTAGATTACTCCGGACCTGTCATCCTGTTAGTTGATGATAATCCCCAGAATCTTCAGGTTTTAGGTAAACTTTTGCAGGAAGAAAAATATAAAATCGAATTCGCCGTAAGTGGAGAAGCAGCTTTGGAATGGTTAAAGAACAGGCAATTTGACCTGATTTTGCTGGATTTAAACATGCCCGGAATGAATGGATTTGAGGTATGTAAAAAAATTCGTGCAGATGGAGGAAAGTATGAAGTGCCAATAATATTCCTTTCTGCAGAGTCTGAAAGGGAAAGTATTCTAAAAGGATTTGAGGTCGGGGCACAGGATTATGTCACCAAGCCATTTGATACAAGGGAGCTGCTTGCAAGAGTCAAAACCCAGCTGGATCTTAAATCGAAAACTGAAAAGCTCGAAAAAATTAATGAATGGCTGGGAAAGAAAATCGAAAGCTGGCTGAAGGTCAGCGTCACCAGATCAGGCAGTAAAGAGACTAATGATCTGGGCGCTAAAATGATAGAGTTCGATAAAAATCAAAGTTATATTATGAAAGATATTTGCTTAGAGCTAAGGACATCTATTAATGAGGTTGAAAAATTGATTGGGAAGAGTAAGGCACCAAATATTAAAGATCAATTTCATGATATTATTAAACGGATGGAGGACTCAATCGCAAAGCTTGGGAGATTGTAAAAACAAAGTCAGAAGTCGGAAGTTGAAAAAAAATGAAGTCAGGAGTAATAACATTCTTCGGTCTTCGGACTTCAGTCTTCGGACTTATTGGTTAAAAAATATCTCACTGGAAACAAATGATAGCTGAACCGCTGATATTGATCGTTGATGATAATCCGAAGAATCTTCAGATCCTTGGGAACTATTTACGAAAGGAAGGATTCAAGGTTGAATTCGCATTAGATGGAAATTCAGCGCTGGATTGGATTAAAAGGACTGAATTTGATCTTGTTCTTCTGGATATCATGATGCCGGGAATGAATGGGTTCGAAGTATGCAGGATCATCAAAAATGACCCGGTGAAACAAAAAATTCCGGTGATATTTCTTACAGCTAAAGTCGATACAGAAAGCATTGTAAATGGATTTGATGTTGGTGCTGTTGATTATGTAATAAAACCATTTAACCAGAAAGAGCTGATTGCCAGAGTCAAAACACAAATTGAAATTAAAAGGAACAGAGACGAAATAGCAAGGAACCTGGAAGAGATTGAATACAAGAATAAACTTATTACCTACAGCATTCAGTATGCTCATACAATTCAGGCGGCAGTTTTGAAAGCGTCCCATAATGGATCAGATTTTTTCCCGGAGATGTTCTGCCTTATCCTTCCAAAAGATATTGTGAGTGGTGACTTTTACTGGTTTCAAAGAATCGATAATAAGTTGCTGGCCGGTGTTTTTGATTGCACCGGTCATGGGATTCCGGGTGCATTCATGAGCATGCTCGGAGTTACTCTGTTAAATGAAACGGCCAACAGAGATAGAATTGTTGAACCTCATTTGATATTAAACCGTCTGAGGGAAAAGATCATTGAGGCATTGGGACAAAAGGGAATAATTTCGGAGGTTAAAGATGGGATGGATGGTTCAATAATCAGTTATGATCTCAAAAGCAAAACACTGGTATATTCGGGAGCATTTAATCCAATGTACCTTATCCGTGACAATAGAGTCATTGAATTTAAAGGAGACAGAATGCCTTTGTCATATCATGATAAGATATTTGATTTTTCATGTCAGGAAATAAAAATCAGACAGGATGATCTTATATATCTGTTTACTGATGGTTATGTTGATCAATTTGGCGGACAGGAAGATAAGAAATTCCTGCGGAATCAATTCAAACAAGTACTGTTAAAAATTCATAAGAATCCTATGGTGGTTCAGAGAGAAATGCTCATGGATACTTATAATAACTGGAAAGGCAATGGAGACCAGGTTGACGATATAACTGTTGTAGGGTTGAAACTTTGTTCACATCCTGAAAATTAAAAAGGATATTCAACAATGAAAAAAGAAAGAAAAAATCCAATTCAAAAAAGCCCGGAAATACTTATTGTTGAGGATAGTCTTACCCAGGCAACTCAGATTAGGCATCTGCTGGAAAGTCACAATTATAAAGTATCAGTTGCCCAAAATGGGAAACAGGCAATGGATAGGCTTCCAAAGCATAAACCGTCTTTGGTTATCTCGGATATTTTAATGCCGGAGATGAACGGGTATGAACTTTGCAAAAATATTAAATCCAATAAAAGCACAGAGGATATTCCTGTGATATTGCTGACCAGACTTGTCGATCCGGAAGAAATCATTGAAGGTCTTACTTGCGGAGCAGATTGTTTTATTACCAAGCCTTTTAATGAAAAATATCTTCTTTCTCAAATTGAAAAAATTATTTCTAAGGAAATAGCAGCAGATCATAAAAAAGTGCCTTTTAGTACGCAAATCTTTTTCAAAGGGAAAGAACGCTTTATCCAGGCGGAACAGCAAAATGTTATCAGGCTGATGCTTGATATTTATGAAGGGGCTATTCATCAAAATGAAAGGCTCGTTAAAACCGAGGAAGAATTGCGATTATTGAACGAACAGTTGGAATCACTGGTGGAGGATCGAACCTCGGATCTTTATGAAGAAATAAAATTGAGTAACCAAATTGCAAACAGACTTAAGGAAAGTGAAGAAAAATACCGCAGAATATTCGAAAATCATGCCGCTGTGAAGTTGCTGATCGACCCGGACTCGGGAAATATTATTGATGCCAATAAATCCGCAGCCGACTATTATGGCTGGAGCTGTGAAGAATTGAAACGAATGAAAATCGATCAGATCAATACCCTTACACCTGACGAAGTTAAAAAGGAATTGGATAAAGTAGTATCCCAAAAAAGAATTCATTTCGAATTCAGGCACCAGCGAAAGGATGGTTCGATCAGGGATGTTGATGTATTCAGCAGCACAATTAAAATCGGGAACAAGAATGTTCTGCATTCCATTATCCATGACATTACTGAGCGAAAACAGGCGGAGGAAGCTTTACAAAAGAGTCAGCACTTATTTGAAACTCTTGCCCAGGTTTCTCCGGTCGGGATTTTCAGAACCGATCCGGATGGCAATACAATCTACATGAATCCAAAATGGATTGAATTATCGGGATTGACAACTGAAGAAGGTTTAGGATTAGGATGGCTTAAAGCGGTGCATCCTGATGACAGGGAAAAGCTGGTAAAAAAATGGAATTCAGATCTTCAATCTCAAAAGACTTCTATTGCTGAATACCGTTTTATAAGACCTGATGGGAGTATTGTCTGGGTAACAGGAAATGCAGTACCTGAATTGACTGACAATGAAATTGTTGGTTATATAGGTACTATTACTGACATCACCGGGCGCAAGCAGGCCGAGGAAGTGTTGAGAGAAAGTGAATCTTCATTACGGGATGCTCAGGAAATCGCCAAAATGGGTAGCTGGGAATGGGATATGGTTACACAAAAAACCAATTGGTCCGATAATTATTTTACTATTCTTGGATTTAAATCCAAAGAGGTTGAACCAGACTTTGGATTATTCAGAAGCAGAATTCACCCGGATGATTTTCATTTTCTTGACGAATTACATGCTAAAATAATAAGGGATAAAACACCTTCCAGTCATGAATTACGGTTAATCCAAATTGACGGAACAGTTAAATGGATTCAAAACTATATATCTCCTGTTATTGAAGATGATAAACTTGTCAAACTGAAAGGTGTAATTATTGACATTACCGAACGCAAGCTGGCGGAGGATAAACTGAGAAGTTCAGAAGAAAGGTTGAAGATATTGTTTGATTACGCGCCGGATGCATATTATCTGAACGACCTTAAAGGAAATTTTATCGATGGCAATATTGCTGCTGAGAAATTGATGGGCTACAATAGAAATGAGTTAATCGGAAAGAGTTTCCTGAAATTAAAACTCCTGTCTATTAAACAATTACCCAGAGCAGCAAAACTATTAGTTAAGAATTCATTAGGGCAAGGCACTGGCCCCGATGAATTTGTATTAAGCCGGAGAGACGGATCAAAAGTTACCGTTGAAATAGTTACTCACCCGGTAAAAATAGAAAATAAAACTCTGGTATTGGGTTTAGCTAGAGATGTCACCGAACGCAAACGGATGGAGGAGGCGATGCAGATAAAAGATTGGGCTATCGAATCGGCGATAAACTCCATTGTAACTTCCGACATTGAGGGAAACCTGAACTATGTGAATCCCGCGTTTCTCAAGCTGTGGGGATATAATTCCCGGGAAGAGGTGCTGGGGAAACCGGCTATAGGATTCTGGCAGATGGGAGAAAAAGTGGCAGAGGTTATGGAGGCGGTACGCACTAAGGGAGGTTGGATTGGGGAACTGGTTGCCAAGAGCAAGGATGGCGATTTCTTCGATGTCCAGGTTGCGGCAAGCATCGTAATTAACGATACAGGCCAGCCAGTCTGCATGCTTGCATCGTTTGCAGACATCACCGAACGCAAACTGACAGAAAAAACACTTAAACTTGCGAAGGAAAAAGCTGAAGCCAGCGATAGACTAAAAACTACATTCCTGAACAATATCTCCCATGAGGTTCGTACGCCTCTCAACGGTATACTTGGTTTTGCCGACATAATGTCTCAGGCTGACCTGTCTGAAGAAGAAAAAAAAATGTCCCTTTCAATGCTTTTTGAAAGCAGCGACCGCCTGTTGAATACCATAACTAACTATATGGATATTTCACTAATCACATCGGGTACTATGGTTGTTAATAAAAAAGATTTTATGCCTGAAAAGATTATGAGAGATCTTTTAAAGAATTATCTGTCAGAATGTTCAGGCAGGAAATTTGAATTATTATTGAAATTACCAGAACATTCCGACGAATTATCAATCAACTCAGATCCTGAGATTTTAAGTAAAGTAGTGTCTCATCTGCTGAGTAACGCAATAAAGTTTACTGAGGAGGGGAGTATTCAATATGGGTATACAATCGGGAAAAATGAACTTGAGTTTTTTGTGAAAGATACCGGTATTGGAATAGATAAAGAATCATTGAAAGACGTGTTTGTAGAATTTATCAAAGAAGATCGCGGACCTATAAAGATTACCGAAGGAAGCGGCCTTGGCCTGTCTATTTCAAAGGGTCTGGTTGAACTGCTTGGTGGGAAGATATGGGTAGAGTCAGAAAAAGGTAAGGGATCAGATTTTTTCTTTACTATTCCAATAATAAAAGAAAATAAGATCGATCATTTTGTTATCAGGGAAGATTCTCAAAATAAAAATAAAGTTATTAAATCTATTCTGGTTGCTGAAGATGACGAAATCAACTTCTTCTATCTTAAGGCTCTTCTCAAGCAAAATACATCTGCAGATATCATTCATGCCTCAAACGGCAGAGAGGCAATAGATAAATTCGAAGAAAATCCGGATATCGGTTTGGTGCTTATGGATATTAAAATGCCCGTGATGGATGGTCTTGAAGCAACACGACAGATTAAGGCCATTAACCGGAATATCCCTATTATAGCAATTACGGCATATGCTATGCCAGGTGACGAGAACAGGATTACAGAGGCAGGATGCGATTATTATCTCGTTAAACCTATAAATAAGAAATTACTTCTGGAAAAAATGGTGGAATACATAGTTCTGTAAATAAGACCCCGCCGAAGCAGGGTCAACGAATGATCATAATGTTTACTTTTTATATTGATCCAGGTAATCAATTACCTGGCGGAAAACATTCTCAGCAGTGAAACCGAATTTCTCATCAAGCACTTTATAGGGAGCCGAATATCCGAAACTGTTAACTCCCCATATATGACCTTTTGGTCCTACCATCCCCTGTAATGTTACAGGTAATCCGGCTGTTAGCCCGAAAACCGGAACATCATCCGGGATAATTGACTTTCTGTATCCTTCAGACTGGCTTCTGAAAAGTCCTTCGGACGGTACAGATACTATTCTAACCTTGATATTTTCCTGTGTAAGAAGTGCTGCTCCTTCCACAAGTGTAGACACCTCGGATCCGCTTGCTACAAGTATAATATCGGGCCCGCCGTTACTATCCTGTATAATATAGGCCCCGTTCCGTGCCTGCAGGGCATCGTTATATCTATCATTTGTGCCGGAGGGAAGATCTTTGATATTCTGTCGTGACAGGATAAGAGCTGTCGGAGTATTCTTATTTTCGAGTGCCATCTGCCAGGCAACGGTTGTTTCGGCTGCATCAGCAGGCCGGAGTACAAGCATGCTGTTTTCCCCATGATGGTTTTTAAGATGTTCCATAAGTCTTATCTGTGCTTCCTGTTCAACAGGCTGGTGGGTAGGGCCATCTTCGCCAACACGGAATGCATCATGTGTCCATATATATTTTACAGGCAGACCCATGAGGCAGGCCAGCCGTAAAGCCGGTTTCATGTAATCGGAGAAAACAAAGAATGTTCCGCATGCCGGAATTACACCTCCGTGAAGAGCCATGCCATTCATGATGGCTGCCATTGTCAGTTCTGAAACTCCGGCCTGGAGGAACGAACCGGTGAAATCTCCCCTGGTAAAAGGTTTTGTGTTTTTCAGGAATCCGTCTGTTTTATCAGAGTTGGATAGATCAGCAGACGCGACTATCATATTTTCGATCTTCCGGGCCAGCGTGCTGAGTACTGCCGATGATGCAGCCCTTGTGGCAATTCCCTCTTTCTGCGGGATGGCTTTATAATCTATTTCGGGGATGTCGCCCGAATAGTAAAGATACAGTTTCTGATCGAGGGCACTGTTTTCGGCGGCCCACCCGGCTTTCCTGTTTTTCCATTCGGCAGCCTGCCGGCGCTTTGTGTTCAGAATTTTACTGTATAAATCTTTTACCTCATCGAAAATCCTGAAAGGATCTGAAATATCACCTCCAAGATTTTCCAGGGACTTTTCATATGATCCACCGGCTTCACTAACAGGCATACCATGTGTGGAAGTCTTACCTTCAAAGCTTTTCCCATCATTGTCAACCAGACCTTTACCCATTATTGTTTTACCGATAATCAAAACAGGTTTCTCCGTTGATTGAGTGGCTTCTGTCAGTGCTTCCCTGATCTGGTCCTGGTCATTTCCATTAATTGTGATTACATCCCAACCCCAGGAGCGATACTTCATTGCAGTATCCTCGGATGTAACCGCTTTGGTTTCAGTAGAGAGCTGTATATCATTCGAATCATAGAACATTATCAGATTATTAAGTCCCAGGAAACCTGCAAGCCGTCCTGCCCCCTGTGATATCTCTTCCTGTATTCCGCCATCTGAGATTAATGTATATGTTTTATGTTTGAACAGCTCACCGAATCGGGTGGTAAGGAATCTCTCGGCTATGGCTGATCCTACAGCAATAACATGACCTTGTCCAAGAGGACCAGAGGTATTCTCTATGCCTCTTGTCACATTAAGTTCAGGATGTCCCGGAGTAGTACTTCCCCATTGACGGAACAGCATTAATTCCTCAATTTTGAAATGACCTGTCAATGTCAATACCGAATAAAGCATAGGCGACATGTGTCCCGGATCCAGGAAGAACCTGTCACGGTTGATCCATTTTGGATTGGCAGGATCAAAGTTCAGGAACTCGGAAAAGAGAATATGAATAAAATCAGCGCCACCCATTGCACCACCCGGATGACCTGATTTAGCTCTTTCTACCATCGACATCGCCAGGATACGTATATTATCAGCTGCCAGTTTATTTACGTCTTTGCTCATAAAATCAGAGGTATTTCCTGTCCTCCTCAGGAACTTCAAAGTATTTGTCATAGATCTTGACATCAGGTCCGGACTTTTGTTCAACTGTGCTTCCCCTTATCTTATAAGTACACTTTTCACCCGCGATTCCTGAGAAGTAGATATTGAATTCCTTACCCTCTTCATCTTTCATGAGTATCCTGACAAGGTGAAGATACTTCATACTGTTAAGCTGAGCGCCGCAGATAGGGCAGTTATAAATATATTCTTCCCCTTCCTTGATCTCAAATGACGGATGCGTAGTAGAAGTATAGTCACCTAGCTCGGGATTCAGGTAGACCAGTCCTCTCTGCATACGGTCATGAATATTCGTGGCAGAAAGGATAATGGAAGTCTTTACATTAAGATGCCCCTTGCATACTTTACAAAGATATTCTACAGCCATAATACGCCTCCTACAAATTTATTTCATTAATAATTTTATCAGCAATATTTATTACAAGATATGAAATATTTTCCCCGAAATCAACTTTTTCAGGTTGAATGCCTAAGACATATACGGGCATAGTGAAGAAATCTGACAGCCTGTTTAAAGAAATGTTGTGAGTATTAAATGTTATATCCTGTATCTGATTTAATTCCAGTAATTTAAATGCACCCGGATCAGATTGCAGTTCCATACAATCCAGGAGTACCAATAAATCAGGCTTAAGACTGTTTATTTTACCGATATAATTTTCTATGCTCGTTTCAACTGTCAGTGATGTGATATTGTCTCTGTTCTTTATCCGGTTGCTTATATAAACACCAACGCCGTCATCTCGTTTTAGAAGATTACCAATACCGACAAAAAGAATTTTTTTATCCTTCCGGGAAAGAAGATGATCCAGGTCCTTAAGCACCTTTATACAAGTATTTTACAAGTATTTGCCTCAGGCAGTTGGGACAAATGATGTTGAACATGTCCTTTCTTTTGAGGTCATCCCTTATTTCAATATCAACATCCTGTTCCTCAGCCAGCTTTAATTTTTCATTAAGGAGGTTGAGGTTAAGAATCGATGAGAATGCTTTAGTACCCAGTTTCCTGTGCATAAAATGCAGATGTTCTTTTGTTGTGATGATAGCGCCGCAATTCTCGCATATAAGAAGTTCCTTCTCCTGATACTCGACATTATCCTGCCTGTCAAACGCTGCAATATCGTAGATCTTATCTGATAATTTAACTCCCTTTCCTGTAATGCAATGTTCCTGACACAGTCCGCAAAAAATACATTTGCCGTAGTCTCTTTTGATTATCCTTACACCTTTTTCCTTATCATCAGTGACTGTAATAGCGTAAGGAGGACAAACATTTGCACAGGTTTCACAACCAACACAATTATCATTGTCCACAACAGGTTTACCCCTGTAATTCTCAAAAGGCACATGTGGTTTCGCGGGGAATTTTGATGTATATGCCGGTGTAACAAGCGATACAAGCGCCTCCTTAATCTCTCTTATCTTGGGGTATTTCATTTTACTACCTCCTTATAATCATCTTTAACGCTTTTATCGTATAGCTTTGTGCCGAAATGATAAGCACCCCGTATAAGCGCATGTGCTGCCACAGTTGAGCTGAAGAACAGTATTGGGATAGCGATCAGGGCTTTAAATCCCGCGTCGTTGAATCCAAAGTGAAAAATAACTGCGAGAAGAATGCTGCAACAACCGAGTGTAACACATTTTGTAGCCGACTGAAGCCTGTTATAAACATCCGGAAGACGTATTAATCCAATACATCCGAAAATATTGAACAATACACCTATACATATTAATATAATAGCTATCATATTACTCATTTAATTTTTTCCCGCTAAGGTATTTTGCCAGTGTCAGAGTTCCGATAAAGCTGAGAATAATCCATGCTATACCAATGTCGAGGATGAATGATTTTTCAGTTTGTATTGATATTATGGCACATATACCTACTACCAGAATCCCGAAAATGTCAATTCCCACCATCCTGTCCGGAATTGTCGGTCCGCGTATTATCCTGTAGAGGCAGACAGCACTCAGCCCTATCTGGATATAAAGCAGTATTGTAAGAAAATCAGTCATTCCGCAAATCTTTTAATATATTTCTCAAATTTTCCTGTGATCCTTTTGGTATAAACAGCAGGATCTTCTGAACTTACGTAAATCCAGTGAACATAAAAGTCATCATCGATAATGTCAACGGTTATTGTACCCGGAGTCATTGTAATGGAATTGGCCAGCAACATTTTTGCAAAACCCGATTTTAATGTTGTTTTTACTTTGACAATCCCAGGTCTTATTGGCATTGCAGGATGCAGTACCCTGTATGCAACATCAAAATTGGCTTTTATACAAGCCCAGATGAAAATGACCAGATAAACAAGAAACCAGAAATAGCGTTGTGGCTGCAGAAATTTATATACTTTATGGAAATAATACTTCGCAAAAATCACAGAGCATAGAGCAGCTGCAACAGAGCCGACAATAAGATTAGGGACAGTGAATCTGAAGGTTATGAGCAACCAGAAGACCAGGGATAATATGAATACTGCTACATATCTCATTTTACATGCCGGTTATAATTGAAGAATATTTTGAAGGATCCATTAATATATCGGTCGCCGGAGTCAGGATCATTTCCCTGATACCCGGGAAGACCAGCACACTTAGAAGGAGACAGACTATGCTTAGTATGATCATGCTGAACAGCATCGGGAATGGCACTTCCCTGATCTTTACTTTATTTCTTGTATCAGTCTTGTTGGAAAAAGCGTATCGCTGAAACTTCATAAATATCGACAAAGTAATTATACTGACAATAACAGCCAGAAGAGCAAGAAAATAAAATTTTGCCAGTATGGCAGCAACAATGATGATCAGCTTACTGAAGAATCCATTGAACGGTGGTATGCCGGAAATCGACAGAGAGGCAACAAATGAAGTTGCAGATGTTACAGGCATTGACTTTGACAGTCCTCCCATTTCCTGCAGATTACGTGTGCCGATAGAATATTCAATTGCACCGGCATTAAGGAATAACAATCCTTTAAATGCAGCATGGTTAATAAGATGAAAAATACCTCCTGCTATTGCCAGGGCAGCAATTTCTCCCCTTACACCTCTTGAGATAAGTATCATTCCGATACCAACCGAGAGGATGACATATCCCATCTGGCTTATGCTGCTAAAGGCCAGCAGCCTTTTGATATCCCATTGGCCGATTGCCAGAAAAGCTCCCACAACCATGGATAATGTTCCAAGGGTGGTAATAAGAATCGCCATACCTTCACTTATGGCAAACATATTGAAGAAGAGTCTTATAATGACATAAATACCAACGGCTTTTATGAGCACTCCCGACAGCATTGCAGATATCGGCGATGGTGCCGATGAATGTGCATCGGGGAGCCAGGCATGAAAAGGCATTATGGCAGCTTTCAATCCAAATCCGCTTAAAAGCAGAATCTGAACCAGGAGATAATATTTTCTGTCATATCCCGAGCTGAAAACATTTCTTATATCAGCAATATTGAGAGTTTTTGCTTTCCAGTAAATAAATGCTATTCCGATCAATATCAGGAATGAGGCAAGTCCGCCCAGTACCTGGTACTTGAATGTTGCCTCCAGCTCGTTTTTCTCAACTCCGAATGCAACAAGAGCATAGGAGGAAATAGCGGATATTTCGAGAAAAACAAAAATATTAAACATATCCCCGCTAAGAACCACTCCGTTCATTCCGGCAATCATCAGGCAGAAAAGTGCATAGAAATTATTTTCAGCAGTATACCTGCTTATATAAGATATAGAATAGAAAACTGACAGGAAACCAATAAGGTTAATAATACAAAGGACTATCGCCGTAAATCCGTCAAGAACCATATAAATCCCTATTGGGATGCTGTTCACGGCTTCCCATCCTCCGACTTTGTAAACTGATACTTTGCTGCCTGTGGTAAAAAGGAAATAGAAGCTGACGATCACAAGGAACAGAAGAACAAGAGAAGCAAGATATTTGTTCAGATTCCTGATAAAACTGCCAAGAATCATTATCAGGAAAGCTCCTGCGAGGGGAATAACAACAAACAAAGGTATCAGCGGATTCATAATTTTATCCTCTTAAATTTTTTATCTCTCTTATGTCAAAGGTTCCGTATTTCCTGTATATCCTTATTATCACAGCCATCAGCATTGCTGTTGTTGCAAGTCCGATTACAATTGCCGTCAAAACCATTGCCTGGGGCAAAGGATCAACATATGTTTTAACCGGATCAGCAGGATCAACTATTGGGGCCACACCGCCTTCGACAAATCCAATAAGTGCAAAAAACAGGAAGATGCTGAATTCCATTATTGACAGTGAAATAGCAATCTTGACCAGGTTTCTTCTGGTTATTACTCCATAGAGTCCAACAAGAAATAATATGAAACACAATAAGTAAGGTATCATTCCGATATTTCTTCTTTAAATATTACGAGTGCTAAAAAGATCGATAGTATCGAGGCAGCCACCTCAATACCTATAAATATATTATAAAGAGGCAGCATTCCGGCACTTACAAGCTCCCCGAGGGTCCCTTTCGGAAGCCAGTTGAGGAAAAATACCTTTGCCCCGAAGAGCATGCCGGAAACAGCCAGAAAAATCGCTACCAAAACAGCAAGGTTCTCATATATCGTTGATCCCATCTCCTCTCTGGTCAGCTTCATGAAGTCGCTACCGTTGGCAAGGATCAGCAGGATAAACGATCCGGCAATGAGAACACCACCGGCAAAGCCACCACCGGGTGTAAGATGACCGTGTATTATCACATATATGCCGTATAGAAATATCAGCCCAGCCATCAGCTGTGTCGTTTTCTTTACTATGAGTGTCATTCCTTTCATAAAAATGTTTATATATTTACCCACCCCTAACCCCTCCAGGGAGGGGAACTTATTATTTTTTGCCTTTAATTCTAAGTATTGTAATTACTCCAAGCACTGCTGTAATAAGCACTGTTGCTTCACCAAGAGTATCATATCCTCTAAAGTCAAAGATCACACCCGTAACAAGATTGGCACTCCCTGTTTTTGCAGTGGCCCCCTCAATATAGTGGGCAGCCATGCGAAGAGTACCATGTCCGAAAGCATCAAGAGTCTCAATTGAGATCTTGAAAAAGTAAAATAACACTACAACCAGCAAAATAGCTGTAACTGATGATACATATCCCTGTGCATCAGGCTTTGAAAATAATTCTTCCCTGGAGCTGTCAAGGACAACGGCCACCATTATAATAAGAGAGATTGTCTCAACAACTATCTGGACAATTGCCAGGTCGGGAGCCTTAAGAAGAAGGAAACAAATCACAAGTCCATAGCCTACAATACCACATGCTATAACTGCTGAAAGCAGATCTTTTGCATGGATTGCATATAATGCCCCAAGGATCATCAGGCCTGTTATTATGGATATAGTAATTTCCATGTAAATCAGGTTATTTATATCATAATGAGCAACATAATAATCAATCCGGCACAGGCCCAGATAATATAGCCAGACAATACCCCTGTATGAGCCTCACTGAACAGATGACTCAGCCAGAACACAAATTTCTTCGATAAATCGTAAATGTCAAACCACTTCTCTTCAGCTTTCTGATAGACCCACGAAAAAAACCTGAATTCTCCTAAAGTCTTATAGAATTCAGGTGTGGCGTAACTTGTCTGTTCCTGGAATCTCTCACCTCCAATAAAGCTGTCCTCACTTCTGAATTTCTTAAGATTGAGAGCAAGGTAAAGGATAATTCCGAGGGTCAATGAAATAATTACAAGAAGGGATACCAGTGATGAATTCCAGAATCCCATAAACTGGAATTCTCCTGTAACCGGTATGAACAGTTTAGGAACCACATAGTTTGTGGCAAATACTCCGAAGCCAATGCAAAACAATGCAAGTATAGCCATGGGCAGCCACATTAGAACAGGAACTTCCTTTACATTTTCAAGAGCAGGTTTCCTGCGGCTAAGGAATATACCGCCTATAAACTTGATAAAGCTGGCCAGGGTCAGAGCTGATCCCAGTACAGCCAGTCCAAGCCATATTACCCAGAGTTTACTTGCAATGCCGTTCCCTGAACCAAAATCAATAATACCCTGGTATATCATCCATTTTGATGCAAATCCGTTAAGAGGGGGAATTCCGGAAATAGACATGGCAAAAATAAGAGAAACAATAAATGTCACAGGCATCGCTTTTGAAAGGCCCCCGAGTTCATCAATATTTTCCTCACCTGTCCGATACTCAACACAGCCTGACGAAAGCAGAAGACCGCTTTTATAAAGAGCATTGTTTATCATGTGAAACAGACCTGCTGCAATACCGATAAGTGATCCGAGACCGAATCCCAGTATCATATAACCTACCTGCGAAACTGCATGGAATCCCAGCAGCCGTTTATAATTATGCTGGACGAGCGCCATCATAACTGCCGTGATGATTGTTATTACACCTATTGAAAGCAGCAGAAGTTTCATCCCTTCGCTGAGGATGAAGATATTGGTGGTCATTCTTGCCAGGAAATATATTCCCAGCAGTTTATCGAGTGAGGCCGGCAGCAGGGCGGATGATGGAGCCGGAGCATCTTTAGTATAATCCGGAACCCATGAATGAAAAGGAAAGGCTCCTGCTTTTGTAAAGCTGCCGACAAGGAGTGCCAGGAACGCAGTTATGGAAAGTATATTGGTAGTGGGCAAATTAATAGAATCCATGCTCAGAGACCCGGTGAGCCTCCAAAGCATGGCTATACCAATAATCATTATTGAATCTGAGGACCCAATGAGAATAAGTGTTTTTTTGGCAGTGGCAGAACTCTCCTCATTTCGGCCGGGAATAAGTTTATAAAGGGTTATCCCAAGAATTCCCCAGAAAGTGAGGAACAAAATAAGATTGTCAGCTAATACGGCACCGTAGGAACAACCAATGGTAATAAGAAACCACGGGTAGTAGTTCTTCACTCTTCCAGGCTTGATATATACAAGAGAGTATAATAATATAAGAACAGCAAAAATGCTGATAAACAATAATATGAGTTTACTGAGGTTGTCAATTGTGAAGGTAAAATATCTTTCAGCATCCTGCAACAGGTTTGAACCAAGCAACAGGGCACATGATTTTCCGATCATTCCGTCAAATACTACCATCTGGGCCGACGAGCTGAATAATGAGAGAGTCATGTATCCGGTTGCCAGGCTTATAAGAAGGGCAAAAATTCCTTTTACTGTTATGAACTTATCAGGGATCAGGAACAGCAGAACTCCTGCAGCAAGAGGTACAAGTATCAGAAATTGCAGAAAACCGCAAACAGATGGCTGTGATATTATGGATATAAACTCATTCATTTCTGCCGGATAATGTTTTTCTTAAGTTCAGATGTTTTACCTGATGATATATTAATGAGGTCGTTGGCATTCCAGATCTTCCTGCCCGATTTGTGATCATAGGCAACAGCCATACGCTCGGTACAGCAATAGCATGGATCGACAGCTGCAAGTGAAATTGTTGCATCTGAAATTGTCTGTCCGATACATGATTTTTTGAATGTTGCAATATTGACATAACTGGGAGCCCTTATCTTATGTCGCACAGGTGAACTGGAACCATCAGAGACCACAAAGTGAAATACTTCACCCCTTGGAGCTTCGGCACGACCTGTTCCGATACCTTCGGGTATCTCTTTTACAACGATGTTTATATCACCCTCCTTTGTTTTCTCAAGTCCATCCAGGCATTGCTCAATGATGGATATTGATTCATACATCTCAAGCAGCCTGACCTCTGCTTTTGCGAATACGTCACCTCCTTCGGCAGTGATAACTTTCCAGTTCACAAGGGGATAAGCTGCATAGGGATCATCCTTCCTTATATCAATCGCTACTCCGGAAGCTCTGGCTGTAGGACCAACAGCGGCATAATCAATAATGTCCTGTTTAGTAAGAATACCCACACCTTTGGTTCTGGCATGTATGACCGGATCGTCTATAACTGCACCTGTGAGGAGATCATTTTTCTTCCTGAAATCGCTGAGGGTTTTCCTGATGACATGTATCTTGCTGTTCTCTATATCACGGCGTACTCCTCCGACTTTAAACATAGCATAGCTGTTCCTGTTACCGGTTATCATTTCGAAAAGGTCCAGTATAGGTTCCCGGTATTTCCATGCCCACATGAATACCGTGTTATATCCCAGAAAATGTCCGGCAAGACCAACCCAGAGAAGATGACTGTGAATACGTTCAAGTTCCCCGATAATTGATCTGATATATTTTGCCCTGTCAGTTATCTCCTTTCCCACAATCTCCTCAACGGCATTGGCAAAAGCAAAAGGATGTGAGGTTGAACATATTCCGCAAATGCGTTCAACAAGAAAGAATACCTGCTCATAGGTCTTCGATTCACTCAGCTTTTCAATACCCCTGTGATTATAACCTGTTTCCCATTTAATATCCTTTACTATCTCTCCGTCGCAGTAGAGCTTGAATAACTCAGGTTCCTCCTGCAGCGGGTGATAAGGTCCTATTGGTATGAGTGTCTTTTTGCTCATCTTCTGTTCAGGCTCTTATTTAAACTCTTTCCTGTATGGATAAACACCTTCTGCCCAGTTGCCTTCTGATATCAGTTTTTCCTGGTTGGGGTGATTTATAAAATTAATACCGAATAATTCATGCATTTCCCTCTCAATCCAGTTGGAGGCATTGAACATATTTGATAATGATTCAATCTGCGGATTCTCCTTGTCGAGTATGACATGAATATTCAGTATCAGCTCTGTTTTATCCAAACTGAAATGATAGTGTATTTCAAATCCACGTTTTGTATGTAATGCTGAAGCGATGATAAATCTGAATCCGGCTGTTTTATATAAGTACTCTCCAACCTTAAGAATAGCATCAGGTTTTATTGTTACAGTAACACGTTTTTCGCTTTTTTTGAAAACCTCAACTATTACAGAATTAAAGTTCTCCTTAAAGTTCTCTATTACCAGGTTTGTTTCCATTTATCTTAATTACAACTTGAAACTCTAATTTTCCAGTATTACTTTTTAACCCACCCCTGACCCCTCCCAGGAGGGGAACTTCATTTTCCAGTACCCAGTACCCAGTACCCAGTACCCAGTACCCAGTACCCAGTACCCAGTACCCAGTACCCAGTACCCAGTACCCAGTACCCAGTACCCAGTACCC
>Ga0307419_10000428_pt1 | contig 21012 bp, 18 predicted proteins | sample SalMarWE160230MG_2_FD_202512 | JGI IMG/M metagenome (GOLD analysis project Ga0307419, IMG submission 202512) | Salt marsh sediment microbial communities from the Plum Island Ecosystem LTER, Massachusetts, United States - WE1602-30 | ecosystem: Environmental > Aquatic > Marine > Intertidal zone... | reverse complement strand
TAACGGTTCCATCTTATGATTTCACCTTCATAAAGATAGGTTCTCTTAAACAGTTAATCATAGATGAAGTAACTTTAGACAAGTTAAAAGATTTTGATGAAATTGAAGCATTTCTAAACTATATCGATCCTTTTTATCCAGATTTAAATATTAAAGAAAATAGTATTGAAGAAATTGAGAAAGCACTATTCCATTTCTTTTTTAAACTGATAGGGAAATTAATTTCCGTTTCCCCAATAAATATGAGGCGATTCTTGAAAGATTATTTAGTTAAATATGAAATAATGAATATCAAGCAAATCATATTAGGATTTATTATTGGGATCGATAAAGAAGAAATTTCAAAAAATGTCAATTTTTTAATAGAAGAATATTTAGAAAACACAGATTTAATAAAAAAAATTATAGAAGTAAAGACTTTAGATGAAATTCAGTTATACATGAAACCAACTAAATACAATAAGGTAATAAGAGAAGGTTTTCTTTATTTTAAGAACTATAATGAAATTTTTGTCCTTGAAGCATTCTTGGACCAATTATATTATGAAAATTTATTAAAACGAGAACATATTTTAAATAGGAAAGAAAAATCCATGATTTCTTTATTTAATTCCATTAATATTGAGATATATAATATCAATACTATCTATCGTGGTATAATTAACAATATTGATAAAAAATTATTAAGTCAATTTATCATTAATAACTATTTATTTTTAAAAGAAGATGAAATGGATAATCTTTTAAATCAAAAAACTTTAAATGATTTTTTTTCAACAATTAATGAATATTTAGGGGCAGTTCACGAATTACAGTACAAATTTAAAGCTTTAGAATTAGAGCATCCCCTATGGGAGCTTGAGAGAATGTATAAGAATTATTATTTCACAAAAATTAAGCATGTGACAGATGATATAGAATCCTTGGCTATTTTCGGGATTTTAGAATTAATTATAAAGAAAGAAAAAGAGATAAAATTAGAAATATTACCAATAGTAGTGAGTCTTATAAACAAAAAATATGATTCATTAAAATTGACAAATTAGCTAATAGAATGTGATTAATTTGGAATTGTTCAAATGGTTAAATGATATTGAAAAGATATACGAATCTTTAGTTAATAAGGCGAAAGAAGAGAGTGTTAATGAAATTCAATCATTAATTGATGCTGAAAAAAAAGAAGTTGAGGAACTCCTTAAAAAGAAGCAGGAGTCTGTTGATTTGGTTTTAAAAAACTTTTCAAAAGAAATTCAAGATTATTTAGAAAATTTTGAAAATAAAGATAATGATGAGATTAAAATGATAAAAGAAGTTTATCAAAATAATGAGGAAAAATTAATAAAAATAAGTTTAGAAAAATTAGGATATGATTTTTAGTGTCTGAGCAAAAAATACATGTATTAGGGTATGATTATATCGTTTCAATGTTAGGTTTATTAGGGATAGAGGGAACTGTCATTAAGGAAAGTGATGATTTTCAGAAAGAATTTTCCGATTTAATTAAAAAGCCTACAATTGATATGATAATCATCTCTTTAAAATTACCGAGTGAAATTGAAGATTTCTTGCTTAATTTTAAGTTAAACAAAAGAAAACCGTTTATCTTTTATCTTCCAGAAATTTTTAATTTAGATGTCATACCTAAAGATCTTTTCTTAGATAAGATATATGAATCAATTGGAAAAATATTGAGTTTAAAAGAGTGATTAATATTTCAGAAGAGACAGATTTAAAAAAGGCCGTTGGAGCATTAGGAATTTATATGATAGATAAAGCTCAACAAGAAATCAAAGAAATTCACAGGAGAACATTATTTCAAAAGGCTGAAATTAGAAAAGAATATTTAGAGAAAAAAATTAAGGGATCTAATAAGATCAAAACCATTTTCATCGAAACATACACACAATTTTTTAATAATAATTTAACATCTGCTCTTTTAAAATCTAAAGAGAAAATAATAAGTTTAAAGAATGAATTGCTAAATGACTTAAAATTCAAGATTTATGAAAGAATAAAAGACAAAATTAACAATAATTATTCGGCTTATATTGCGTTTTTTTTAAAATTTATGCATAGCATAAAAAATGACATAGATAACAAAGGAGATATTGTTATTCTTTTAAATCCTAAAGATTACAATTATTTTAGCAAAGATCTTAATAAAATTGAAAAGAATTTTAAAAATTCAGTTATAGTTAAGCAAGATTCTAAGGAGATTATTGGCGGATTTAAAGTAAATCTGCCTCAAGTACTAATTTCTTATGATTATACTCTTGAAACATTAATAAATAAAAATTATGTTGATATTGAAATAGAATTCTCTAAGCTAATTTCTGATTTAAGTTATAAAGAATTAGATGATAGTTTAGTAAAATTTATTCAATTAAAGAAAAATGATATAGAAGAATATATAAAAAATTATGAGTAAATCACACAAATATAATCAAACTGGATATATTTCTGCAATTAATGGTTCCTTAATTGAAATCAAAGGATTAGAACAAAATATTCGGCTTCATGATTTAGTTAAGATTGCTACCCATAATATATTAGGAGAAGTTATTCAAATATATGCTAATAGAACAATTGTTCAGTGCTATGAAAATACAAATAATATAAGATTAAATGAAGAAATTATTAATTTAGGCGAACCCTTATCTATGGAATTAGGTCCTGGGTTATTATCCAGTATTTATGATGGGATTCAGAGACCTTTAGAAAAAATATTAGAGCACCTTGAAAACACAAGCTTCTTGAAGAGAGGAGTAGAATTACCCTCATTATCAAGAACAAAGAAATGGCATTTTATACCATTATTAAAACCCGATATTGATATTAAAGGGGGTGATATAATTGGAGTAGTCCAAGAAACGCCTTCAATAAAACATTACATATTAGTACCTCCTATGGTCTCTGGAAATTTGACTTATATTGTAGAAGAAGGAGATTATTTGATTGTTGATGAAATTTATAGATTAAAAAGTGAATCTGAAGAAAAATCATTTAATATGATTCAAAAATGGTCAGTTACAAAAAGCAGACCGTTTAAAAGAAAGATCAGTCCCATTGAACCTCTAATTACAGGGACACGTATAATTGATTTACTCTTTCCTATAGCTAAAGGAGGCACAGTAGCAGTTCCAGGAGGATTTGGAACGGGGAAAACCGTAATTCAACAATCCTTGGCTAAATGGTGTGATGCAGATGTTATCATTTTCGTAGGTTGTGGAGAGAGAGGAAACGAAATAGCAGATAGTCTAAAAGAATTTACTAAAATTATTGATCCTAAAACTAATCGTCCATTATTAGAGAGGGTGGTAATGATAGCAAACACGTCAAATATGCCCGTATCTGCTCGTGAAGCAAGTATCTTTTCGGGGATTACAATAGCTGAATATTATAGAGATATGGGTTATGATGTGGCTCTTATGGCAGATAGTACTTCAAGGTGGGCTGAGTCTTTAAGAGAAATTTCAGGCTTACTTGAAGAAATGCCAGCTGAAGAAGGATATCCCGCGTATTTACCTTCAAAACTATCAAGTTTCTACGAAAGGGCCGGTGTTGTTTACCCCCTAGGAAGAAATATTTCAAATGAAGAACGTATTGGATCATTAACGATCATTGGTTCTGTTTCACCACCTTCAGGAGACTTTAGTGAACCCGTTACCGCAACTACCAAGCGTTTTGTTCAAGCTTTTTGGGCATTAGATGCGAGACTTGCTTATGCAAAACATTATCCTGCTTTAAATTGGCTTGATTCCTACTCTAACTATCCTGAATATATTTCTGAGTGGTGGCATAAAAGAGATATAAATTGGTCAGAGTTAAATCTCGATTGGTATGAATGTCGAAATCAAGTTAATGAAATTTTATCAATTGAAAATGATTTAAAAAATATAACTCAATTAATTGGAGAAGAAAATTTACCAGAAGATCAGCAACTTATTCTATTTTGTGCTAAATTAATAAAAGAGGGGTTCTTGATTCAAAATGCTTTTGATATTATAGATAATTTTACCGATACCAAAAAATTATTGGGGCTAATAAAAATAATTCTTATATTATATACAAAAGCTAAAGAGCTTTTATTAAAAGGAATTATAATTGAAGAAGTTAAAGATCTTAAAATTATAGATGAGATATTAAGAATTAGCAATTCCATTCCAAATACTGAATTTTCTAAAATTGAAAAATTAAAAGATAAATTATTAGATGAAATTTTTGAACTACAAATATCATATAGAACGATGAAAGAAAAATGAGTATAAGCTATACTAATATTAAACAAATAATCGGACCTCTATTGTTTATAGAAAATAAACATAACGTGCAATATGGGGAAATCGTCAAAATTCATACAAAAGATCAAGAAAATCGACTTGGTCAAGTAGTTAAAATAAGTAAGGAATTAATTGTCGTTGAAGTTTTTGAAGATACAAAAGGAATGTCTTCAGATAGTTCACAAATTATTTTCACTAATGATACATTCAAAATAAAAATTTCAAAAGATATGTTGGGAGGTGTTTTTAACTCCTTAGGAAAGCCTATTGATATCTTTACGAAAAAAATTTTGGATATAGATATTTTAACTGATATAGAGAAAGATATCAATAGCATTCCAATAAATCCATTTGCTAGGAAGTATCCTTCACAAGTAATACAAACGGGGATTTCGGTTATTGATGGGTTATTCACATTAATTCGTGGTCAAAAACTTCCTATTTTTAGTGGACAAGGTCTTTCCCATGGGAAATTAGCGGCCCAAATTGTAACGCAAGCAAAAGTTTTAACGGAAGAACCCTTTTTGATAATTTTTTGTGGAATTGGAATTATTCAGGATGAAGCAATTTATTTTATGAACCGTTTTCAAGAAGGTGGAAATATTCAAAATATCATTTCTTTTATCAATTTTGCTGATGATCCCGTGATGGAGCGGTTATTAATTCCAAATGTGGCATTAACAACCGCAGAATATTTTGCTTTTGAAGAAGATATGCATGTACTTGTTATTTTAATTGATATGACTAATTATGCCGAAGCCTTAAGAGAATTAAGTTCAGCTAAAGAAGAGATTCCAAGTAGAAAAGGATATCCTGGATACTTATATTCTAATTTTGCTTCTATTTATGAAAGAACGGGAGTAATAAAGGGTAAAAAAGGATCGATAACACAAATACCAATTTTGACTATGCCAAATGATGATATTTCGCATCCAATACCCGATACTACCGGTTATATTACTGAAGGACAATTGGTTCTTAGTCGTGGGTTCCAAAAAAGAGGAATATATCCCCCTTTTGAAGTTTTAGCTTCAATATCACGTTTAATGAAAGATGCCATAGGTAAAGAAACAACAAGAGAAGATCATGCTGATGTTAGTTCTCAGTTGCTTGCCTCTTATTCTAGTGCTTTAGAAGTAAGAGATTTAATATCAATAGTAGGAGAGGATAGTTTAAATTTAGAACAAAAAGCGTTATTACAATTTGGAGAAGACTTTGAAAAAAAATTTTTAAATCAAGGATTTCATGAAAATCGGGATTTTATTAAAACACTTACAATAAGTTGGGAAGTATTATCTAATCTCCCAAAAAATCAATTATATAGGATTCATCAAGAATATATAGATAAATACTACCCAAAAGAGGTGTAAATCATAAGTTTTAGGAAATTACAACCAACAAAGACTAATCTAATTTTACTTAATAAAAAATTAGATTTTGTAATTAAAGGAGAGAATTTTTTAGAATATAAACAAGAGCAATTAATAAACCAAATCAAGAATCTTTGGATAGATTATAAAATTTATCAAGATAATCTTTATAAATCATATAAATTAGCATTATTAACTTTAAATGAAACATATAAAGAAATGGGAAAGCGAGAAATTAATATAATAGATCAAATTAGTCAAATTCAATTTAAACCATTTATAGATATAAAATATAAGAAAGATATAGGTATTCTATTACCATCCATAGAATATGAATTAATTCAAGATAAACAACTCCCTCCTTATTCTTTTCAAAATACAAGTCATCATCTTGATGACTTGATTATCTATTTAAAAGATTTTTTCAAATATCTTATTTTATATGCTGAAAAAGAAGCCGTACTTTTGAGCCTTGCATTTAATTTTAAAAAAATTAGCCGAAGAATAAATGGATTAAAGAATGTTATCAAACCCCAATTAGAATCAGATATTAAGATTATTAAAGAAATTTTAGAGGAACTTGATAGAGAAAATTTTATTAGATTAAAAAAAACTAAAAGTTTGATCAAAGCTTAATAGGAAATTTATAGGAAGTGAAAATGATGAAATTTGGAAACGAGATGTCTCTATTTAAAATAATCATCAATAAAGATTATAAGGATCTTCTTTTAACTAGTCTTGCTGAATTTAAATTAACCCATATAAGGGAAAAAGGAGAATTTCAATCACCAATAAAAACTGAAGAAGATGATATATTTAAAGATAAACTCAAGAATTTAAGACTTAATTTTGAAACGTTATTGCAAAAACTAAACATTACTGAACTTGATTTTCAAGCATTAAACATTAAAAAAGAAGAAAGAATCAATTTCGTTGCAAAAGACTCGCATGATTTAATTAGTTATTTTTCTGAAGAGATTAATTTTTATACAAATCGTTTCAATGAGTTAGAAAGATATTCATCAACAACAAAAATAGAATTAGAAAAAATGAATAATCTGGAAAAAACATATCATTTTCTTGAAAATTATGACATATCACGCGAGAAACTTTCTAATTTAACTTATTTTAACTTTAGGATTTTTACAACATATACAAAAAATTTGAGTATATTTAATGATATTTTCGAGTTTTCTGAATTTCCAAGTGTAATTCAGACTCATACAATATCGAATGATAGGACTGCTTTTTTTATCATTTACCCAAAGGAAAAAAAAGACCAATTAAGAGAAAAAATTAGTGTAATCCATGGAGAGCTTGTACCATTACTGAAGAAATTCTTAACACCAACAGGGATTAATTTTAAAAGAATTAATAATGAACTTGAACTAATCAATAATTACTTAAAAAAATATGAAACTGAATTAAAAAGAATTAGAGATAAAAACTTATTGAAGTTTGCAGCAATAGAAGAAGGAATATCAAATCTTGAAGAATATAGTTGGGTAAGTAGTCAATTTGAAGAACTATCATTAAATCGTTTGAGTTATAAATTTTTTGTTCTACAATCGAAAAAAGATGAATTAAAAAGAAAATTAAATGATATTTTTCATGATAAAATAACATATGAAGTTTTAAACATAGGTAAAGGCGGAAAAGTAACAAGGGATCAAGATATAAAAGATAAGACGTTAAAAAAAAAACCTAAGAAAAAGCGATCAAAAGAAACCACTATAGATAAAGAAGCATCAAAAGAAAAGGTGGATAATACTTTAAAAGGGGAAACGCCAACCTTGATGATGCATAATCGTTTGATAAGACCTTTTGAAACGCTAACAAAAATGTACGGAACACCTAGTTATTCCGAAATCGATCCAACCGCATTTTTATTCATTACATTTCCTTTGTTATTTGGAATTATGTTTGGAGATATTGGACATGGACTGATTTTGGTAATATCAGGACTTGTAGGTGGAATACTTTTTAGAAAACGAGAAGGTAATCTTCGTAATTTTAGTTGGATCATTTTTTGGTGCGGTTGGTGGGCTATTCTTGGAGGTTTTCTATATGGTGAATTTTTTGGATATGAAGAAATTTTTGGGTATCCTCTTAATCCTATTCCAATACCGATTCCCTTTATAGGATATATAAATTTGTATGATCCATTAAATAATGTGATGGCAATATTTTTTTTAACTATCTTTATCGGGATTGTTCATCTTAATCTTGGTTGGTCAATACAATTTGTAAATTTGTGGAAAGCGTCTAAAAAGTATACCGCTTTTACAGAAACTTTAATGAAAGCATTGTTTTTAGATATGGGCATCCTTCTAATTACGACATGGGGAGTTGATCTTAAAGCATGGCTTGCTTCTCCTCTCCCGCCTATTTTACTCCCTCTAATCCCTGCTTTAATGTTAATCCTATTTAAACCTATTGGGAAGTTATTAGGGATTTCTTATTTAAAGAAAGAGTCCTTCATGGAATTAATTGGAAAGGGATCATTGGATACGTTTGAGACGGTTTTATCGGTATTAAGTAATACACTCTCATATATAAGGTTGTTAGCTTTAGCGTTAACACATGTATCTTTATTGGTCGCGATTCAAGCTTTGGTTTCAATAATTCCGGGCCAAGGTATATTTATACAAATTGTTGTCATGCTAGCATTGATACTTGGAAATATTCTAGTAATACTTTTAGAGGGAGTTCTTGTTTTTATAAACGCAATTAGGTTGCACTTTTATGAATTCTTCTTTAAATTTTATGAAGGAAGGGGTAAAGCATTTATTCCTTTTATTTTAGATGAAAACTATTCTACTATTACATTTAAAATGGACACGGAGAAGGATCTTATCTCTAGTACCATAGAAAGAGAGATTGAAACGGAAAAAACACGGGAGAGTATTGAAGATGCAAGGAACTATATTTCTTCAAAATATTTTTAATAATTAATTTACCAAAATAAAATATAATGATAAGTGAAATAGAAAAACCAAAAAAGAAATCTCAAAAATATATTTTCCAATTAGTTCTATTAATAATATTTACGATATTTCTTTTCTATTTCTATAATAGTTTGATAAATCTTGGAAGTTCTCATCCACTCGCTCTGCTAATAGTCTTTTTTTCTTTTCTATTATTTCTTGGTATATTATTTAAGGGTAAGGGAATTTTCACCTTATTTAAACGTAAAAGATATAAAGAGCAGAATGAGAAAGAGAAATATCTAAAGGAGTTTGAAACTCATCATATAAGAAGGATTGATCATATTCAACTGGATTCAAAATATAAAAAACCAATAGTTCGAAAATGTCCAAATTGTGGAATTTTATTGCCTCATTTTGCTAAAAAATGTCCGAATTGTGGAGAATCACTATTATCTTAATGAATATAAACTAATTTATATTATATCATTTAATAAAAAAGATTAAAAATATGACGGAATTAGAAAAAGGATCTATTCGGGGTTATATCTCCGCTATAAATGGATCTTTGATTGAGATTAACGGCTTAGGAAATCAAACAAGATTATATGATTTAATTAAAATTTCCCGCTTTAATATTTTAAGTGAAGTTATTCAAATTTATAAAGATCGTGTTATAGCTCAATGTTTTGAAAACACGAATAATTTAAGATTAAATGAAGAAGTTATAAATTTGGGAGAGCCTCTCTCTATGGAGTTAGCTCCCGGTTTATTATCTCATGTATTTGATGGTATTCAGAGACCATTAGAAACAACTTTTGAAAAATTTGAGGGAGGTGAATTAAAAAGAGGAATGAAATTTCCAGCACTTTCCAGAAAAAAAAAATGGCATTTTATTCCAAAAAAAAAAATAGATGAAGAAATCATTGGTGGAGATTTAATTGGAATTGTAGCCGAAACTCCCGTAATAGACCATAAAATTATGGCACCTCATAATGCTTTTGGTAAATTGTCATATATAGCAACTGAAGGTGATTATACCATAATAGATAATATATATCGAATTAAATTTAAGCAAGAAGAGAAATCTTTTTGCATGTTGACAAAAAGCCAAATTTCTAAAGCTAGACCTTTTACGAAAAAGATTGATCCTTCAGAACCATTACTTACAGGAATAAGAATAATTGACTTATTATTTCCTATTGCAAAAGGAGGAACATTTGCAATCCCTGGAGGATTTGGCACAGGGAAAACAATTCTCCAAGAATCTATCGCTAAGTATTGCAATGCGGATATTATTGTGTTTATAGGATGTGGTGAACCTGGTAATGAAATTGCTCATGTCTTAAAGGAATTTTCCGAGAATTTGGATCTTAGAACAGGTCAACCTATTTTGGATCATGTAATTCTTATTGTGAATACTTCAAATATGCCAGTTTCTGCACGAGAAGCAAGTTTATTTTCAGGGATTACCATTGCTGAATATTATAGAGATATGGGATATGATGTTGCGATTGTAGCAGATAGTACTTCAAGATGGGCAGAATCATTAAGAGAAATTTCCAGCTTACTTGAGGAAATGCCTGCAGAAGAAGGATATCCCGCATATTTATCATCAAAACTTTCGAGTTTCTATGAACGAGCTGGTGTTGTTAAATCCCTGGGATCTGACCTTTCAGATAAAGATAGAATTGGTTCTTTAACGATAATTAGTTCAATATCACCTCCCGGAGGTGATTTTAATGAACCAGTCACAGCAGCAACTAAACGAGTGGTTCAAGGTATTTGGGCATTAGATCCTAAATTAGCATATTTAAAACATTATCCTGCTATCGACTGGCTTAACTCGTATTCAAATTATCCTGAATATCTGGTAAAATGGTGGGAAGAAAGAAATTTTCAATGGGATAACATGAATCTCGATTGGTTTGAATGCCGAAAACAAATAAATGAAATTTTATCTCATGAAAATGAATTTAAATTAGTCTTGCAATTAACGGGAGATTTAGATCTAACAGAAAATCAAAAATTAAATCTATTCATGGCAAGATTAATTAGAAATTGCTTTTTAATTCAAAATGCTTATGAAAAAATAGATATGTTTACAGACTATAAAAAATTATTAGCCTTAATTAAATTAATTCTCATCCTTTATAAAGAGGGAAAATCTCTCTTAGAAAAGGGTTTCAAATTGGACATTTATCATTTTGAAGAAGTATTAAAAAAATTTCACAATCTCAACATTTCTATTCCAAATGAAGATTTTGAACAGATTAGATATTTAAAGGAAAATATTCTCAAGGAATCGTTAGGAATAATGTTTAGAGCCTAATAGCCGAGAAAATTATCTCATCACAATAAAACTTCTTTTGGGGATTTATTACTAATTCTTTGTGAAATTGATTGCTAATTTAGGGTTTAAACCATTCGAAGAAATAATAGCTGATTGTTAGAGGATTAGCTATTACAAACTTTTTTCTCACGGATGTGGCCAATCTTCCAGCTCTTACCATATCAATTGCAGTAATTTTGGAATCATGGGGGAGAACATGCACTATAAATGGAGAGTGTTCTAATCCAGGACCTTTCTTGTATACAACAAAATCAGCCCCAAATTTAAGTCCTGGGCGAGGAATATAACCTTTTTCTCTTAGGTCTTCATATATTATAAGTTTTTCTTCGAATTTGTGGTGAATTTGTTTTCCAATATCAAAGAATTCTTCCAAATTTAAGTTTTTACCTTTTTGAGGATCATAGATTGTAATTTTTTCCTTTTTTAACAAGTAATATGCTTCTATGAGCGATAATTCACTAGGTTTGGAAAAATATTCCATGCGTGGTTTACTTATTCCCAAAGGCGCCCCATAGAAATTGTATTTAACATATAAATAGGACGCGAATAGTGGATTAAATACGATTACTCTTGAATTAATGAATTTGGTGGGTATTTTGGCTGGTAAATCTTCTTCCTTAATATCATCTATGGAAATTGGGGTGACATTTTCCTCACTCATCAAGAGAGAACTATTAATCATGACTTAATAATTCTTTCAATTCGGAATTAGTTGATTACAATAATAACTATAATAATCTGTAAGATTGATATTATAGATTTCTGAAAAACAAAACATCAGTTAACTTTTTAAAAAAAAAGTGAGAGTAGCCGACTCAGCAAGTATAACATAGGTTTATTATTCGGAATTATTTTAAAAGATGAGTTAACTTAAAATTATATTAATGACAATGATATTATTAAAATACTAATTGTTTTAATGAGAAATTCATGACTATTATTCGACGTATGGCTTTAGCTGGAAGTTGGTATCCTTATTCTGGAGAAGCATGTTCAAAAAAAATGAATAATTTTCTAAAAGATAGTAAATTTGGTCCTGGTGAGGAATTTCTCTCACCAAAATTATCTGAAAGAACTATGATTGGAGGTGTATCACCTCATGCTGGGATGGACTACTCTGGACCATGTGCGATTCATACTTACCTAAATCTCTTCAAAGAAAAGTTCCCCGATGTTGTTATCGTTCTGGGTTTTGATCATCGTCAACTTGTTAAAGATTCGTTATTAAAGGAAGGAGAATGGGAAACTCCTTTAGGAAACTTAATTATTGATAATGATTTAGCTGAAGAAATATTGAAAAAGAGTAATGTATTAGTAGCAGATAATTCCGCTTTTATCGGAAGAGATGAAAACAGTATAGAACTACAAATGCCCTTTATTAAATTTTTTGCAGGGAAAAATGATGTAAGAATTATACCTGTTAAAATATCTTCACATGATTATAAAACGATTGATGCAATTTCTGAGAATATTGCTCAAGTAATTAAATCTTCAAATAAGGACATTATCGTTATAGCTTCCTCCGATTTGTATCACGAGGATGTTTATGACGAAGAAGATTTGCAGAAATTCAAGGAAAAAGATGAAAAAGTTATAAAAGATTTTGAAAACCTAAAACCAGAAAATATAATAAATCTTGGAAGAAGAGCATCAGTATGTGGGCAGCACACGATTTCAACATTGCTTCAAATAAGTATTAAATTAGGTTCTAAGAAAGGTAAAATGATGAAACACTACACCAGTACTGAGATTGTTGGAAAATTTGGATATTGTGTAGGCTATTTTTCAGGAATCATCTATAAATAAATTCATTCAATATATTAAAATTAACATTATACATGAAGAATAATGCCGGAAGATAATGAAAGAATTGAAGATTTTATGACTTTGTGGAAAGAAAAAAATGAACAGAAAAATAATTCACCTTCTGTTATTGGTGATACTTTAAAACAGATGGAAGTTTTAAAAGCAGAAAACCAAGATTTAAGAAAAAAAATCTCCGAAAACATTACTCTAATCAGTAAAACAGAAGACATCATAAGAAATTTATCTTCTGAAAAAGAAAAATTGAAAGTTGATAAAGAAGAAGCACTCATGGATTTAGCATTACGTGTAAGTAATTTAGAAAATGAGAATCAAGCACTTAACACAAAGGTCAAAACCATGGTACAATTATTGCTTGAAAAAGATGAGGAGATAAAAAGATTAGAATCTATTGGAGTAAAAATACTTACTCCTCAAAATGATAATGCCAATCTAACCAATGAATTAAATTCCCAAATAAATCAGAAGAATTTGTATATACTTTCATTAGAAAAACATGTAGCGGAGTTAACTTCCAAGAACGAAGAATTAAATGCTCAAATCTTGGCAAAAATTAAAAATATGCCAACTGATTATGTAAGACCCGTAAATGCTCCACAAGAAACAATGCTTAAACCCTTACCTTCCAAAGGAGTATCATTACCCTTGGAATCCTTATGTCAAGATTTGCAGGCAGATTTAAACAAATATAAAAAAATAATTGAACAGCTTTCTAAAGATAAATCCCAATTAATCGGTTTAATGGAAAATCAAGATGTAGGATTAAACATTGAAGAGATTAAGGTTTTAAAAACAGAAAATGAAAATTTAAAACAAGATGTACTTGAATTACAAAATTCATTAAAATTCCAATCAAAAGAATCCATTCAAGAATTAGCAAATGCTGAAGCAGAGATGAAAATAAAAGAACTTCAGTCTAAAATTCAAGAAAAAGACATTTTAATTGCTGATATGAAATTATCTCAAGGAGCTCAAGCAAATGAACCAACAGGCTCAATGGCAGACTTAGTAGAGGAATTACAAAAGAATATTAATAAATTAAAGATTACAATAAAGGAAAAAGACCAAGAAATTCAAAATTTAAGCAGAATGTCAACTTCAACTTAGTGGATTTTTTAATACACCATGCATTCTTCTTTTAAAGGTCAAATTTTTGAGGAATAAGACATTATCTAAATAAAAGATGTCACATCATACCATCGAATCAACGAATATTTTCTTTATTGGACATTTCGCAATTGACACGATCATTAGATTCAAGAAAAAACGAAAACCAAGCTTGGGAGGAAGTGTCTCATTTGGATCATTAGCTTTAAGGAAATACACGAAAAAGGCTTATGTTAGAATAATTTCTAATATTGGAAATCAGAACTTTGATCCTCTATTATTAAAGCCTCTAAAGAAAAAAAAAATTAAGTTATCAATCAAATGGTTTGATTCGTTAAATACAAATTTCATTCTAAATTACGAAGATCATTCAAGATCTCTTACTCTTAAATCTAGAAGCCCAAATCTCGAAATAATCGATATTCCTATTAAATTGAGAGAAACTCCAATTGATATTATAGTATTAGTACCATTATGTAATGAAATATCAATCACATATGTAAGAGATATTCTGAGGATGTTTCCAGAAGCTTATATAGGAATCGATCTACAAGGTTTCATACGTAAGATTGATCCTGAAAATGGGATTGTCTCTTATTTTTATGATGAGACCTTATTAAAAAATGTTAAAGAGATTATTACTTTGATCGGGAATAAGTTAATACTCAAAGGTTCAGAAATCGAGATGAAATTACTTTCTGGAAAAAAAAATCTATCAGAAGTTATGGGGTTTTTTAATGAATTTGATAATGAGGGGATATATATCATGACTTTAGGAGAAGCGGGGTCAATGATTAAGAAACAAGGAGAGAAGGTTTTAAAAATTCCTGCTTTTACACCAGATAATGTCGTAGATGAAACTGGTGCGGGGGATGTGTATCTCGCAATCTTTCTTTACGAATTTTATAATTCAGATTTTTCTTGGAAAGCAGTTGAAAAAGCCGCTTTATATGCTTCTTCAGCAGCATCATATTTAGTGGAGAAGAAAGGCATAAATGGTTGTAAATCAATGAAAAGAGTATATAAAAGGATGTGTCAAAAAAATTATATTCTGGAATGTGGGTGATTACTTATTCATATTAATAGTCATTTTGCTGTTGGTGTATCTATAGCATCAGTATTGAATTATTTTTATTCGTTTTCATTTTTTGACTTTATTTTAATAGTGATATTTTCCTTTATTTGTGATTTTGATGTTTTTTTCTCAAAGTATGCAAAAGATCATAATCATAGAATGTTGATAACTCACTCCTTAATTCCAAGTCTTATTTTAATATTGTTTGGTTTTATCTTTAATTGGCTTGCTTTAATTTTTAGCGGTGTATTATATTTAATTCACATTCTGATAGATACATTTGATTGGGGAACAAATCTTTTTTTTTTCCATAAAAAACCGGTTGGTAGTAAATTATTAATTTCCAAGGAAGAGCTAGAAAATTTGCCCAAATATCTCGCTAACTACAAGTATAATGAATCTTTTTTTGATAAAAAATATTATACCAATAAAGCGTGTTTGGCAATTGAAATGATAATATTCTTTATTATGATGGTTTGTGTCATTATTTTTGCTTCAAATTATATTTATATCCTCTTATTTTATTTTATTGGGTTATATTTTCATTTAGCACGTCATTATCATTTAAAAAAATTAGAAAAAAGATAATTTAATATCTCTGAATATATTTAAAATCAAATATTTTTAAGAATAATATTGATTTTGTGATTTATAATATTATAAAATTTTTAGTGTGAAAAATGTCTGAAGAAATAACAACTAAAGTGGGTCTCTCTTTATATGAAGAAATGATTTTTAAATGTGATCTTGGAGATATGAATGTGAAAGATTGTTATATCGATGATACCCACGATTATGAAGTTGATATGCTTGGACCTAATCCCTCAAGACTCTTGGGATTAGCTCTTCTAGGTTGTTTAAGTGCTAGCTTCATTTTTTGCTTGAAAAAAAAGGATCTTACATTAAAAGATTTAAAAGCTGATGCTTTAATACATATTGGAAAGAATGAAAAAGGTTTTCTAAGGGTTCTTAAAATTGATGTCAATATCAGAACATTAATCGACGATCCTGATACCAAGAAGAGAGCAGAACAATGCAGGAAAATGTTTGAACAGTATTGTACGGTAACTCAGGCAGTGAGAGAAGGAATTGATGTAAATGTAAATGTTGAGTTTTAAACATTCAGATTTTTTTATCTTATTTTATAATTAATCTAATCAGAAATACCATCTTCAGTAATAGAAAAAATGGCATCTTCCTCTGGTAGATTTGGTGCATCGACAATTTTAGCTACCCGTTGTTCTCCTTTACCCTTTCGCAAGTAAATCCGTATAGTTGCACCATGCGCAACAATATTTCCGCCGGTTGCTGTAATTGGATTTCCATAGAACACATCAGGTCTTGCAGAAACTTGATTTGTAAATAATACAGCCATTTCATCATACATCTCACTGATGCGTAAAAGATCATGGATGTGCGTATTTAAAATCTGTTGACGATTAGCTAAAGTTCCCCTTCCTATATATTCACTCCTAAAATGACCGATTAAGGAATCTACAATAACCAATTTAATGTTTTTTTCCTCAATTATTTTTGAAGCCTCCTTGGTTAGAAGTATTTGATGATCACTATTATATGCTCTACCAACAACAATATTCTGAAGTGTTTCTGTATAATCCATATCTTTAGCACTAGCCATTTGAATAATACGTTCAGGTCTAAAAGTACCTTCTGTATCTATATATAGTGCAGATCCCTCAAGACCACCATCTTCATAAGAACGTTGAACGTTTACACATAATTGGTGAGCTAGTTGCGTTTTACCGGATCTATATTCTCCAAATACTTCAGTAACTGCTCCTGTCTCCAGACCGCCTCCAAGTAAATCATCTAGATTTTGACCACCTGTTGAAATTCTCCGCATCACTTTTCTTTTTTCCCAAATCACATCAGCTGACTTGAAACCCATTTGTTCAATATCTTGAGCGGCTTTTATGAGCTTTTCCGCAGTTTTTTCACCAATACCTGCATCCTCCATTAATCTTGAGAGAGGATACATTGCTAACAAACGTATAGATATGATACCAGAAGCTTTTAGTTTTTTAAGAGTTACATCACCCACTCCAGGTAAATCCTCCAGTTGATATGTCAGATTAGAGTCTGAATTTTCATCTTCCTCATCGGTTGGCGCTTTTTTCTTAGCCATAATTAATCAACTATTTTAAAAAATCGTTTTCTTGATATAATATCTTCATAAATATATAAAAATAATGTCCAAATAATAATAAAAGAATAAAAAAATGGTTTTATTTTTTTTTCTGAAGTTCCTCCTTACCACTTCGAGTAATAATTAATAGCACAATAAATAATATAACACTCATGAGGAGTGTAAGTACTGCAGTTGCCTCGGGCAACCATAAATAGCTCAAATATAGGAATGGCAAGATGAACAATGCGATTATAATAATAAACATCGGTAAAGGAACTTCTTCATCCTTGATATCTAATATCAAGGGGATAATAACTAAAATGATCATTATAGTTGCTGTAATTCTAAATGTTAATAATATTCCTTGATTAACCCAGGCTTCGGGAGTATATGTATCAGTGTAAATATCTGGTAAATTGAATACAAACCAAGGAGTTGTGTTTGTTAGTAGTGTAGGAACGGATACTGGAAGAATAGCAGTTATGATTAATTGAAGGAGAATGGCTAAGGCTATATACAAGACAATATCATTAATTTCTTTCTTATTTTTTTTTACACCCCAAAGGTCTCTAATTAAAGTAACGCACCAAAGTATGAATAATAATAGGTAAACTCCTAAAATATCGAAATTCAGCAGCCATAAGAAATTAACGGGTAATAAAGCGACAATGTAAGCCATATAAGCATATTTTTCATTTCGTTCGAACAAATCAAATACCAAGAAAACAGCAAAAATAATGATAAATGTTATTAACACAATGATAGAATTAAGGTCGAATAGCGCCACGATTATACCTTCTTTTATTTTTAATATATGAATTAATTAATATTATTATAATACCACCACTATATTAAATCTTTAACTGAATCAATTCAGATTGTAAAAAAAATAATATAATTTTATCTATGAAAAATTGGCTATAAGTATTGATAATTCTTCTATCATTTCCTTAGATTTTTTAGGATCATTTGATTCAGACGATATAAGAATTGAATCCCGATTTAAAGCGACTTTAATGGTCGCACTAACATCCGTACTAAGGATTTTTAATTCATTAATTATATCATGATATTTAAAATCATGAGTTTCAGCGAATTCAATTAATTTATTGTGAATTGATTGAATTATATTTGCTGATACGGGAATGGTTTTATTCACTTTAATTCCTTTTGGAAATCCTCTTGTTAATGAACTTAACAGGTCATTTTCTTTTGTCATTATTTCTAAAATTTTCAACAGGATAAAATTCCCATCTGAAAAGGGTGCATATTGCGGAAAGTAAAATTTCAAAGTATCTGCAGCAGCAAAACATGCTCTTTCTTCTCTAATTTGTCTGGAAATCTCTCCGGGATCATTTTCAACTTGTTTAATGGGATAACCACTATCTTCTATATATTTTTTAATAACTGGAGAAAGATGGTGAGTCGTAATAATTGTATTTGACTTGGATTTTTTTATTCGTTCATCATAAGTGATAAATAGCATGAGCAAAATTTCAAAATTTATTTCTTGTCCAGTTTCATCTATTACTAGAATTCTAGATCCATCAACATCAAAACAAACACCCAGATGACTATTTGAAGCTTTAACTATATCTGCTGTATTTCTTATTGTGTTGATGCTTGGTACGGGAATTGATGATCGTTCTCTATAATGTGTATTGAGAGCTATTACTTCTACACCAACATCATTGACTAATAATGGTGTAATCTTTCCCGTAGGCCCGTAAGAACAATCGACCACAATTTTTAATCCAGCATTCTTAATTTTCTTCTTATCAACAAATTGCTGCAAGGACTTAATATAAACATCTTGTGTTTGTGGAATTGCTGTAATTTGACCAATTTTACTGGGCTCAACTCTTCTTATAGTATTGGGATAAGTGTTATATGCTTCGATAATCTTTTGAATATCTGGTTTTGAAAACTCGATGCCTCCAGCATCAACAAACCTAATGCCGACATCTTCACTATATAAGTGTCCTCCAGAGAAATATACTCCTCCACTGGCTCCAAATCTTCTAATAGTAAATTGAAGTAATGGATATGTACAATCACGTAAATTCAAGACATTAACACCAGTACTCATAACCCCAGAAGTATATCCTCGCTTCAACATGCGACTATCATTATGATAATCACGTCCAATGACGATAGTTTCATCAACGTTAAATAGACTACCGTGAATGGATCCTATTGAGCTTGAAATTTCTGGTGTAAAGATATAATTAGCCCTTCCGATTATTCTGCCATTTTTATTAAGTTCACCGAGATTTGAAACCATTTTCATCCGAATATTGAGATTTATTCAATTGGATATTATAATTATATAAAACTAAAATATTTTTGTATAAAATTTCAAGCTTCCTTATATGTCCTCAATATATTGAAATGTTAGATCAAGATCCCATTAATTTCTTATTAATGAGATTAATAGATATTTAGCTAACCGTATATTATTAAATTTAATTGGTCATGAAGAAAATCATTTGCAAATAGAATTGAATTAAAAAAAAGTGAATATTAAAAAGTGAAATTATCAAAACAAGCAAGGAATCAATATCATCTTGAAGATTTTTCATTTACTGACAGTGGTAATGTTGTTTTTGCAGGTGATATTTATTCCATCAGAAAATTTATACAAAAAATTAACCAAAAAAAGGACCTCATCATGTTTCCTGAAATGGCATATAAAACGGGTCATTTTAATGGAATGGCTCTAATTTATAAGATTCAAGAACATGTACTTGAATTATATAAAAACGAGACAAAATCTCCCGAATTAATGGAGGATCTTTTTGATCATATAAATAATAAATTTACTGGTAAGGAAATCTATGATACTTTAAAGACTTTTATTGAGGAATTTCCTCCGGAGAATGTATATAAAAAGAAACTAAGTACATCTGAATTCCTTAACAGTGAAACAGGAGAAACTAATAATAGTGCTTTGATATTAGAGGAATTCATTCCACTTTGGTTGGGAAATAATAATCCATCATTTACTCCATATTTAGAACTTTTTAACGATGAAAAACTCGAAAAAGGTACTAAATATGTAGAAATCATTAATGAGATAGAAAATTTTTTTGAAGAACGACCAAAATTTGGTCCTAAAAATCAAAATTTAATAAAAATGTTAGAAGATCCCATAAAAATGCATCCATATTCAATTCGTGAGCAATTAGAATATCTCTATGAAAATTGGGGCGATATTTTAGGAACATATTCTCAAGCTATCTTATTAGCTTTGGACCTCATTCAAGAAGAAGAAACATTCAGAGGATTAGGTCCTGGTAAATCTAAAGCATATTCTTATGATATGCTTGAGATGGAAAATTTTACACCTGATAAAGATTGGATGCCAAAAGTGGTTATGCTAGCAAAAAATACGTATGTATGGTTAGATCAATTATCCAAAAAATATCACAAATCAATTACTAAATTAAATGAAATTCCCGATGAAGAGCTTGATCAATTAAAGGATTGGGGATTCAATGCTCTATGGTTGATTGGTTTATGGGAAAGAAGTCAAGCATCAAAAACAATAAAAAATTGGTGTGGTAATCCCGAAGCAGAAGCAAGTGCATATTCATTATATGATTATATTATTGCTTATGATTTAGGTGGTCAAGAAGCTTTTGAAAATTTAAAACAACGTGCATTATATAGAGGTATTCGTCTTGCAAGTGATATGGTGCCGAATCATACTGGGATTGTATCTAAATGGATGATTGAGCATCCCGATTGGTATATCTCGCTTCCTTATCCTCCATTTCCGTCTTATACATATTCTGGTAATAGTTTATCAAATGATCCCAATTATGGTATCTTTTTAGAAGATAAATATTTTGATCGAACAGATGCCGCAGTAACATTCAAACGTGTAGATTATCGTACGGGAGAAACAAAATATATATACCATGG
>Ga0307419_10000427_pt1 | contig 21013 bp, 20 predicted proteins | sample SalMarWE160230MG_2_FD_202512 | JGI IMG/M metagenome (GOLD analysis project Ga0307419, IMG submission 202512) | Salt marsh sediment microbial communities from the Plum Island Ecosystem LTER, Massachusetts, United States - WE1602-30 | ecosystem: Environmental > Aquatic > Marine > Intertidal zone... | reverse complement strand
AAAATACAGGCCCCCATCGCCGTCCAGCGTCATCTCGGAATTCAAGACCACGGGTTCGCGCCGCAGGGGCGTCGTATTGATCAGCTCGATCTGTGGGTGGACGCGGACATATTTCAAGATCCTGCGCGTGGCCGAGAAGTATTTCTTTTTCGCGTCTTCAGGCCAAAACACGCCCAACGCATAATTCATCTGGAGCCTCTTGAAGCCCAACCGGACAAGATGGATGAAGTTTTGATACATGCGATCGACATTAGACGGCATAAAAACGCTGATGCCGTAATGGGAGATGCCCGTCGTTTTCAGGTACGCGAAGTTGTCAAGCATCTGACGATAGTATTTTCTTCCGTTTTTAGCCCGTCTCATCTTGAGCTGGTTCTCCACGTCCCCGTCTATGCTGAATTCGACCACGACACCATGCTCTTTCAAAAAATCCGTTTTTTCCCGGGTCAAAGCTATGCCGTTCGTCGTCAAAAGGAACATAATGTTTTTCTTGTGTTTCTCGTTCTCCCGCTTTGCATAATGGACCGCCTCTTTGAGCAAAGAGAACTCCAGGAGCGGCTCTCCCCCAAAGAACTGGATCTGGATGTCCCTGGCCAGGGAGGTGAACAAGAGGTCGATCCCTTTGAACAGGGTGCGCTTCTCCATGTCGGCTGAGAATTTTCTGACGCGGCAATAGCGGCACCGCAATTGGCAGCGGTGCGTCAAAAGAAAGACCATCCTGTTGGGGTACGGGACGAAGATCTCTTTTAAGAGACGGCGCTCTGCGGTCCGGCCGCTTCTTTGGAGCCTGCGAAAGACCGAAAAACGATAATGCGCGAATTTTTCGAGGGTCCGGGAGAGGGAGGCCGTGGCCGCGGGGTCTTTGTTCAACAGCAAAAACAACTCCCGCTTAAGCAACAGCGAAAAGAGTATCTCTTCCATCCGATCCAGGGATGCCGGATCGTGATCCTCCGCAAATCGCTTTAAGAACCCCAGGATCAATTTTTCCATTTATGGAGGGCCTCCGAAACCCTGTAGCCGGTCTCAACGTTATTGAAGATAATATCTTTGTGGCGGGGAGCGAACCGCAACATCCTGATCAATGTCTGCGTTTTTGTGAATTGGATCTCTTTTAAGGCCTTCAAACCGCCCAAAGAACCGAGAGGCGGCACCTTGGTCGCGTCGATCTTTTCGAACAGCCAATCCGTGAGCAGATGCACGGTCCCATCCGTATCTACCATGACTTCGCTGTTAAGGATGGCCGGTTCATCGCGGGACCCAAGATTGGTCAACCTGAGCCGGGCATTTTTTAGGAACGGCCGGATCTCTTCAAAGATAAGCTCGCATTGCGTGATAAAGCTTTTGACGTCCGTAGGTCTCCAATAGCTGCACAAGGCATAATTAATACCGATATTGCGGATCCCTAATCGTAAAAGATGGTAGAAGTTCCCATAAAGATGACGCGTTGTCTGCGGGGTAACGACCATAACGGCATAATGGGCTATGCCGTTTGACTGGACCAGGGGCAACTTTGAGGTCGTCGCCCGGTAAGGATTAAGCTTACATATCTTGCTGCGTTTAAAAAGGTTATGTGTTTTTTCCGTGCCGTCAATGGACAACTCCAGAAAAAAATCCTCCTGTTTCAGGAATGCGGCCATCTCCTGCGTCAAGGCGATCAGGTTGCTGACCATATAAAATGAAATATTTTTGTTTTTTCGCCGCGCAAGGACTTTTGAATACTGCACGGCTTTCTTGATGAGGTCGAATCTGAGCAGGGGCTCGCCTCCGGTAAAATCCAGCCGCACGTCCTTTTGGGAAGAGGAGAACAAAAGATCGATCGCCTTCATCAGCGTGCCTTCGGACATGTCTTTGTCTTCTTTTGAAACAGGACAATAGCTGCAACGGAGATGACAACGCCGCGTCACCATCAATTGGATATTATTTCTCTCAAGGCACGGCGTCAGGGGCCGCCCGTCCGACCTGCGGGAGAACAAGCGCGCGCGGTCCCTGAGGAACAAGAAAGCCTCGCCGGATGAATGGCGGCGGGCCAGAATGCCGGCCGCGCGGCATAAAAAGTGGTCATAAATGCGTGCGTAGTGATGCTCTTTTTTGAACTCCTTCTCCAGGAAGGGAATGATCTCCGCCACGCGCCTTGAGGCCGGAACATCATGTTCCACAAGAGGATAATCGAAGCGGCGCTCTCTCTTCTTCTTCAATATCTGCCGCGTCTTGATGCTGTTTCTGCCGGACCCTGAACGCTTTTTATAGGTCTGCGAAGGGAACAAGGGGACAAGATACGGGATGATAGGCGTCAGGATGCGGAAATAAGGCCCCCATTTATGTTGCAACATGGCGAAATGCCGAAGGTTGATAAAGAGATCGTTCACGCGCGTCTGGCGGTTAGAGGCGATGAAATGGCATGCCGTTTTGACGCCTCGGTCCGCGAGGGCCTCGATGACCCGGACGGCCTGACGCGCCTCATAGCCCTTCCCCAACCGCCGGAGTTCGTCGTCCGAGAGGTTTTCGACACCCAGATAGATATGGACGTCTTTGTTGTCCGCAAAGATGTCCGGCGTGATCGATCGGATCAACCCCTCGTGGAGACGAGGGGTACCCCTTGCGCCGCTCCTGAGAAAAAAAGAGTTCACCCCCGTCTGAAAAAAATTGATCTTCAGGGGCGACTTTTTGAAATACGTGAAAAGACCCATGGCCCTTTCCGGCGAGACAAGAAAATCGTCATCATAAAATGCGACGCTCATCGCTTCAGGCGGGGGGACGCCTGCGAACACGGCCCGGGCCCTTTTAAGATACGCCTCACAAATACTTTTTACGCAAGCAAGGCTTTTTGTGAGGGGCCTTTTCTTGAATACGCTCGTGCAAAAAAAACAGGCATTGAGGCATCCCCATGACGTAAAAAGATAAAGTCCGTCCTTAAAATCCTTTTCGGTAAAAAAATTAAAGGACAAAGGGGACCGGTCGAAGCATTCCACGGAATTGACGTGATCAAGGCGGCACGCCACCGACCGGTCTTTTCCGGCCAGGGCCATGCCGGAGCACTGTCTCAATCCCAGGATCGCACGGGGACCGAGGGGCGAAAGGCGCGTCTTTCCGCTGAGGGCGGCGATGATCTTCGGCAAGACCTCCTCCCCCAACCCCCGGACAAGAATGTCTGCCTCGGGAAGATGGGCGAGGACATGGTGCGGCGTCAATGTCGGCATGGGGCCGCCGACGACAATAAAGGCGCGCGCGTTCTGTTTCAAAAAATGGATCAGTCGCGAGGCCTCTTGAAAATAAAACTCCGATAAGGTGATGAGTATGAAATTGATGTCTTTATGGATCTGGAGGACCCTCAGGAGGTCGTCCCGATCGCCGGGGTCCCTTCCCCAGGAAGCGGGACCGATATGCGGCGGGGCAAAGACGATGGACACGCCCGCTTTCTCAAGGGCGCTCGCAAGAACGTGGCTGCCGCAAGAAAGCGCTTGGGCACCACACTCCCCCGGGGCTCCTCCCCAGGCGTTGGAAAAGATAAGGACTTTATTAGGACGCGGGTTTGTCATGTGCGTTGCCGGGCGTCTCCGTCATAACAACGGGGATGAATTCGGACCATCCCTTTCTTCTGACATATTGAGACCATACCCCTTCGCAGAGAGGGTCATAGCGACACGCCCGGCACGCCGGCCGCTTAGTGCGCTTCGACCTCTCCCTGGCCCCGAGGCGTATCTTATGACCCCCTTTAACCATAAGTATATTTTCATATATATTTAAAAAGTCCTCATATCCCCTCAAAAGACAAAACGGCAACCCTAAGATCCTCAGGTTATAGCGCTCCTTGAGGGATATGCCGTGCCGGCCCTCAAACCGATCGATGGCAGACGTGAGGTCTTTGACGATCTTTGTCTGATCCGGAACAAGGATGCGAAGATACCGCAGACCTCTCCCGAACGGTATGAGAGAATTGACGGTGATAGAGTCAACGGTCCGGAATCCAGATGCGAGGCGGAAAAAATCGTAGAGATCATGGGAATTAAGCGCCGTAAGTGTAAAATTAAGGTCCCAGATAAAAGGTGATCTTTTCTTGAGCCTGTCCAGGTTCCGGCATGCCTGAAGGGTCTGCGTAAAGCTTTGGGGGGTCCGCGTCAAGGCGTCATGCACTTCGGGACGACTCCCATGAAACGAAAGACTGAGTTCCGTCAATCCTGCCGCGAGCAGCTCTTGCGCATATCGCAGATAAGAAAGAAGCCTTCCGTTGGAGACGAGCCGAACGGTCGTATAACCCTGCTCCTTGGCATAACGGATGGCCAAAGGAAGGATCTTGTTAAGCGTCGGTTCGGGGCCCGTAAAAAGGACGCTGTCCGTTCTTGATCTTGCCCGCTTCAGCAGTTCTTTAAGCCGGGCAAAGGACGGGATCTTCAGATTTTTTAGATTGGTCTCCATGCAGAAAAGGCAATTATTATTGCACGAACGCGAAAGGCTGACGTGGAGGGCCGCGGCAGGGCGCATCTTATTTTTCAAGAACGGGGTTGAATTCAGACCAGCCGAATGCTTCGGGATACTCTCTCCAAGGGCCCTCACACTTTCGGTAATAAAGACACTTCCGGCAGGAAGGCCCCCTTGCCTTTCCTTCGGTGACACGGCTGACCGTGAAGTCCTCAACGACCCCTTGACGGTCATAAATGGTCGTGGGAGGAATGATCTCCTCGGCGATGTACGATTCAAAACCGAGCATAAAACAATAGGGGATCGCCTCGGTCATGACACGCAAGCCGGCATCGATCCCTTTTTTCAGCCCTTCTTTGACATAAGGCTCGATAAGGGGGAAGCGGGGGACGATAGAGCGGAAATTCTCTTTGGCGCGGCCCAGGGGATGTGCAAAAGCGAACTGGAATTGATCGACCCCTGATCGGATCAGGACATCTGCGATGGCGGGCAGGTGACGAAAGTTGGGTTTTGTGATCACGGTGTTCGTGATGACCTTCTGCCCCATGCTTTTCAAGTTCTTTATGCCCAGGACCGTTTGCAGGAAACTTCCCGGCGCCCCCGTTAAGAAATCATGGAGATCCGGCCGGTGGCCGTGGAGGGCCGGCGAAAATTCATTGGCTCCCGCTTCGATGATCTCGTCACAAAACTTTTTGTAGCTGAACATCCTGCCGTTGGATTGGATCTGGATCGTCTCGTAGCCCGCCTGCTTGGCATAGCGCGTCAGCTCGAGAAGTTGCGGGTGCAGACAGGGCTCCCCGCCCGTAAAAACGATCTCTTCGGCTTTTTTCCTTCCCTGAAGGATGAGTTTTTTCAGCTCCCGTCCGGGACGGCTGCCGAATTTACGCTTATCGCCCTGAACGCAAAAACGACAAAAATTATTGCAGGAAAAACCTACCTTAATATCGATCCGTCCCACGCGTTATGTCTCCGACAAACTCATTTAAGGCCCGGTTAGCGGCGCGTGTTCCCGAAAGAACGGGCGCCGGCGTATGGCGCGCGATAAGCCGGGAGATATGTCCCGGCCGGGGCGGCCGTCCGCGCCCCGGCAGCGCAAGCTCTTCCACGCGGCCCATGCGCAATTCCTCCCTGAGGCGGCTGTAGCCCCTGGCAAGGAACGCATTGTTGGCGAACACGTCCCCGTTACAATCTATCACCAGCCCGCTGTTGAACAGAGGGTCCGGTTCCCAGGCATCGCGATTTTGTATCGTGATCTTGTTCTTCAGGGGGGAGTGCTTCAAAAAAAAGGCCACATCCTTGAATTGTTGACGCAGCCTCCGGACGGATGCGGCGTTCCACGGAATAAAAAAAGCGGGGAGAAAGTTAAAAACGGTAAAACCCGAGCGAAGGAGAAAAAGGAAATTCCTCGCCATCTTATGGACGACATTGGGGTGGATGACCATATTAACGCAAAGGTTGGGCAACCGGACCCACTGCCTTCTTTTTGAATAGATCGCCTCAAAGGAGTCATGGCGATCACGGACCGATCTTCTATTTATGAGTTGGGTCTCTCTGTCTCCGTCCAGGCTCAAACGCAGCTTGATGTCCGGACTTTTCTGAAAGTAGCCGAAGTGGCGACGCTCCATCAGCGTCCCGTTCGTGGTCACCTCGAACTCAAGGGACCGGCCCAGGACCCTGGCGCGACGGCGGCCGTAAGCGACAAGGCGCTTCAACAAGGAGAAACTCAAGAGCGGTTCTCCTCCGGAAAATTTGAGAAGAGATGTGCCGGGATTGTTGTTCAGGAGAAAACGCAGCCCGCTCGCGGCCAGGTCAAAACGGATCTCTTTTTGGCCTTTGATCAAGGGGCAATAGCGGCAATGCAGATTGCATTTATTGTTCAGTACGACGATACATGTCGACCCGCTGGATCGCAGAAGTGCTTCACCATTGCCCATGTGACCCATGCGACCCATGCGATCCGTGGGACCCGTGCGACGAATGGGACCCGTGGGACCCGTGCGACGAATGGGACCCGTGCGAGGACGACAAGTGTCCGGACGCCGCAAACGCATTGACGTGGGGGCCCAGCGAGCTGGTGTGGGCGGCTTGCGCTTGCTCGACGACGGGGGAGGACATCTCAGAGCCGAACATCATGGCGAGGGTCGCGAAAGACAACCCGAGCTTAGCGATATCCTTTTTCGTGATCTTTCCCTCTTCGCTCAACAAAAAATCACTGATCTCTTTCTTGATCTTCGGCAGAAATTTCTTTCTTTTCTTTTTCATTGAACGGCCTCCTTCGTTGGCATTTCTGGGGTGGCCCTATTACCGGCATCTTCGCGATATGCTTTGATGAATTTCTTGTAGCTGGCGCATTCGTTACAGGCGGACTCATTGCCGCGGACGTCCGCCATACAGAGGGCCTGGATACCTTCTACCTTGATCTTTTTGCAGATGTTCTCACTGCGTTGTTCTATCGCTTGAAAATACAGGACGCGGTCCACGCAGTACTTGTCGGGACACCTGGAAGCATCCCGTTTGTTATAGGCTTGACATTCTTTGGCTTCCTTCGAACAAATGGAATCGTCCCGTTTTATAAAACCTTCGATGAGTATCTCTGCCGTTTGTATGGTATTGCCGGGTTCCCTCGTCAGATAAATCGAAACAAGCTCAGGCGTCTTGATCTTCCCAAGGATCAACTGTCTGTAAAATTGATGCAACGCGGTAAAATTGTTAAGGCAATACTTGGCGTCGTCATCGTTGAGATGAGAACACAAGTCCGACGACTCCCGGACGGCGGCAAGACACAACACATAAGGCAGCATAAACCCGCTTCTCTTGCTGTACGAATGCAGCTCAACCTCCCCCATGGAATCGAAGACAAGAGCCTCCTCGAATTGCTGCCCGGTCTTTTCTTCCTGCGCCGCCAAGATGCCGGAGACGCCGAGAAAACACGCGGCCGCGAACACCACCACTACCCCCACACGCCATTCTCTTTTCATAAGCGACCTCTCGGTTTTAGTTGGGATCAAGCCAACCCAACAATTTCTCTTTATCGCCAGGATCGTTGACGGCGTTAAAGATCAGATCCAGGGTCTTCATATTATAAAAACACCGTGGGTCCTTGTCGCGCGATAAAAAAAGCGAACCGCTTTCGGCGTAGTTCATGAGCGGGCACAGCCCGCAATAAGGCTTGTACGCGCACTCGCTGCACCCGGGCAGGTTATCAAGGCATGACGCTACGGTCAGGGCTTTGGCGGTCGGATGCGACGCGACCTCTTCGTACGTGTTATCAAAAACGTTTCCGATGGCGAACGAAAAATCCCTGTTTCGTGCCAGCATGCGTCCTTCATCGCATGTATAGACATCGCCGTTATGATCATAAGCGATCTGGCCGATGCCGGCGCCGCAGGGCGACCTGAGATCGAGAAAATTCGGATCGATCTGGCCGTATATCTTGCTTAGAAAGATTTGCGCCTTGCGCTCGGCAAACTTATGGCCCTCGCGGTTGAGCTTGAGAATATAAAGAAAAGCCTCCCGATAAAAATGCATGAAATCTTGCGGGCTGTAAGACAAGTTTTTCTGGGCGCGGGGGTTAAGCGCGAACGTGCTCACGGGCCGCAGAAATATGCCTTTAAGCCCCAGGCCTATGTATTCGTCAACGACTTCCCGCGGATGATCCAGGGTGTCTTTTGTCACGGTCAAGAGGGCCTCGGGACGGTGGGCGTTGCCCCGGGCCTTGGCTTTCTTTTGAAAGATCCTTAACCAGCGGACCGTGTTGGCGTGAGACCCTTTGGCAAATTTAGACGTCGGGCGGTTTTTGTTATGGAGGAACGCCGGGCCGTCCAGCGACGTGCAGACGGAGACGCCGTGCCGGAAAAGATAATCCGCGATGTCCTGCGTCATCGGCCCGAAGTTCGTCACCAGAATGATCTTAAGGTCCTTCTGGCTTGTCTTGTTCTTCTTTTCGGCATACTCAATGACGTATTTTATAACGGGGAAATTAAGGAGCGGCTCCCCGCCCTGGAATTCGATGGCGATATCTTTACCGGGAGAGGCGAAGATCATGTCCACCGTCTTGGCCGCTGTCCGCTTGTCCATATCGATGTGCCGCGCATCTTCGACGCCGGAATTCGACTGGCAGTAAAAACAACGATGGTCGCATCTGAGGGTCACGACCATAATATGCAGCGAAGGTCCCGCAAGCAAAAAGCTGTTCTTCAGCCTGAACTTATTGCCGTAGGCGTCCACGTCCAATTTGTCCCTGATAAAATTTTTGGCGGTCAGCTCGCCATAGATCTGTGACGACGCGGACTGCAATCTCTTATGGGCGCCGGAGACGAAAGACCTGAAATCCCGCTCTGAAAGGAAAACATGATCGCCGGTCTCGTTCGTCAAAAGATACGACCGGGGGAATTTTTTGAATCGAAAGGGCGCCGTTCTGGTGAGGTCGATGTCCAGGGTCTTTAGAGACATTTTTTTGAAAGCCCCAGCACATAATTGCCGAATTCATCGGCAAAATGGTCTTTGACATCCTTGTCGATATTCTTCATGGTGACGTGACACGCCTGCCTTGATTCTCTGAAAGTAAAAGACGCATGGGGCGCGTAATCTTTCATGGCGCGTTTAACGCTTGAAAGCGGGTAGATCGTTTTATGGAATTTCAAGGTTGGCACGTTATTTCTTGTGTTTTTTTTCCCAAGGCACGGCGATCCCCAAGGGATCGCTCTTGTAATCTATGTCCGCCGCTTCGATCTTGTCTGGTTCTGCGGGCAAGGCCGATAAAAGGGCCTTGCCGACGATAAGCTCCCTTACCGTCTTGGTCTGCTCGCTCACCTGCTGCCTAAGGGATGCATAAATAAGCTCATTGAGAAATTCACCCTTTAGGCGCGCCAGTTGCTTTTGCGACGTCCCCTCTCTCGCCCTAAAGCGTATCGTGACCCGATCCAGGCCGGCATCGCCGTCTAAAAAGATGTAGGCCCTGTCAAGAAAGGCATAGCACGCGTTCAATATGGCTTCTTTTGGATACAACTGTGTGCGAACGATTACTTCCATGGACTCTATAATATCTCTCGTTCGATCCGGGGATTCAATGGTCTATAAAGACAGCTTCCCGCGCCCCATATGCAATCATGGCTAAGGGTTATGTCATATCGAAACTATAACATGCCGCCAATACAAAGTCAACTATTTCAAGGCGAACGGCGCAGGATGCCGCGGAAGGAAGAAATCTATTGAAACACCCCTTGATTTTCTGTATAATCTCACCACTTAAAGATCTTTCGGGGACGTCGCTTAGCCTGGTTTAAGGCCCTTGATTGTCGATCAAGTGATCGCGGGTTCGAATCCCGTCGTCCCCGCCATATACCGGCAGCTGCCTGTCTTCAGGCAGCTGCCTTGTTTTAACCGCGGGTTCCCCCGATCCCTGCCGCCCGGCAAGGTGGGCGAGGATAGATCGTGGGCGATAGAGGACTCGAACCCCTGACACCCTGCGTGTAAAGCAGGCGCTCTAACCAACTGAGCTAATCGCCCCGAATGCGTAAGACTAAAGGTCCAACCTTAGCCTCATATTTTGTCTCGCCTCAGCGCGCCTTTGGCGTTTGCGCTGAGGCGAGCCCCTGAGCTCTGCGAAGGGGCACTTGATTTCAGCGAGCCTCTGGCGCTTTCGCTGAAATCACCCCTGAGCTCTGCGAAGGGGCACTTGATTTCAGCGAGCCTCTGGCGCTTTCGCTGAAATCACCCCTGAGCTCTGCGAAGGGGCACTCCTTACTCTATACGAGCTTTCCCAACAGGCCCATGGCAAAGGCCATGACGAAGAGGGCCACGGTCTCGATGATGCCCAGGACCACGATGTAGTTGCCGAAGCCCTTGCCGGTCTCCCCCATCGCGTCGGAGGCAACGGCACCGGCCTTGCCCTGCATGAACGCGGACAGGCCCATGGCCGCGCCGCAGAAGACGCCCACGCCCCAGAGGTAGTTTCCCTTGACGGCGAGCTCGGCCATCCGGTTCATCAGGATCATGCCGTAGATCGTCTGCGTCAGCGGCGCGCCGACGAACGCGACGAGCATGAACGAGGCGGCCTTGTTCTGCGCAAAGGCCTTCTTCCAGGCGCCGACGGCGGCCATGCCGGCCACGCCGGTCCCCAGCGCCGAACCCAGCGCCGACAGGGCCAAGACCGCCCCCAGCCCCAGATCTTTAAACTGCACCAAAACCCCGTTATCCATGAGTCGCTCCTTTCAAAGGCCGATACGCAAAACCGCTCCACTTCACGTCGACGTGATTACAGAACTCCAACACATTGAGCCGCACGCCGTGCACCAGGACGGCCATGGGCCCCAAGACGATGTTCAACAGGTGCCCCAGGGCGAGGATCAGGGCCGCGATGAGGCCCGAGGCGACGCTGCCGAACCCCACGTCCGCGGCCATGGCATTGAAGGCGTCGGCCACGGCCACTGTCGCCAGCCCCACCGCAAAGAGACGGATGTAGGAGACGACGTCCGTAAAGCTGTTCACGAGATTGAGGAGCAGGTTGCCGAGCCCCGCGCCCACGCCCTTTAAAAGGTTTTTGCTCTCCGACGTGAAGAAGACGACGAGCGCCGGCCCGACGATGAAAAAGAGCTTCGCAAAGCCGGGGAAGGGGGCGCCGGAGATGAGCGTCCTCGCCAAAAAGAAGGCACCCCACAGGACCGTCACCCACCCCGCGTCCGCCAACGCGGTCCTCGAGGGCAGCCGCTGCAACGCGTGCCAGACGTGGCCGATGCTCAGATGCAGGGCGCCCAGGAAGAAACAGAAACCCTGCAGGACCGTGTCGTGACGAAGGGCCGGCACGAGCGGCTTAAGGCCCCGCGGCAGCCACGCCTGCCCGAAATACGTCCCCGTCAGGACACCCCACACGACGACGCAGCCTCCGAAGAGGTACATCAGGATGAAGACAGAGTCGTCTTTCATCTTGGCCTGCCGCCTGCGCTGGAACAGAAAGGTCAACCCCAAAAGGACGAAGCCGTAGCCCGCGTCGCCGACGAGCATGCCGAAGAAAATAGACAAAAAGATAAGGGCCCAAAGGCTGATGTCGAGCTCGCGGTACCCCGGCACGACCTCGATGACCTTGAAGAGGGGCGCGATGAGTGCGACCCAGCGGGGATTGCGGATCAGCGTCGGCACCCGGTCGTCGTCAGCGGGGTCCTGGACGAGGATCCCCCAGGCGTTGAGCCGCGCCGATGTCGTGACATCCCTCACCTTGTCGACCGGCACGAACCCGACGAGATAGGCGAGCTCTCCCGCCTCCCCCATGCCGCTCACCGCGCGCCGGAACTCGCGCTCTGTGTCGACCTGCGCCTTGTGGTGCTCCAGGCACTTCCTGTGGCACAACGCCAGCCGCACCTCGGCGGCGAGGCCGGCCATGACGCGGCGGTTCTCTTCGAGCCGGCCGCGCATCTTCGCCAGACCCATCTCGGGCAGCTCGGTCTCCTTAAAAGGGACAGCGACGTCTTCCCGCCGCGTCACGACGGCGCAATGCGCCATCCCCCTTGACGCGAAGAGGACGCGGCACGCCGCGTCCCTGGGAAACCGGTCCGCCTCATTGGCCGGCACGCTGTAAAGCCGCACGAAGACGCCGTATTCCCTTAACTCCTTGATCGCCGCAGGGTCAAAATCGCCCCAATCCTGCCAGGCGGTGATCCTGTTCTCCAGCTGACGCGAGAACCCTTCCAGATTTTCATGGCGCTTGGCCGTGTCTACCACGTGCAGGGCCGTCCGGCGCCAGTCCTCGGCCTTTTGGGCCGCCGGCTCCTTGACCCCTTTGCTGAAGACGTCTTCGGCCAGGACGCGCAACGCCCGGTCAAGGAGCTCCAGGTCGCTCTCGCAGGCCTCCACCTCCTTGCCGGCGGGCGCGCGCTGATGCTCGACGTGCACGACCCCCAGCGCGCGCAGGCCTTCCACGGTCTGCGTCACGTCCTTCTGCTGGACGACGAGGCTCACCTTCTTCATCGCGACGATCATGCCGCCACCTCGACCATCAATGCCTCGATCTTACGCTTGGCCATCTTGCAGCGGCCCACCGCGTTCGTCATCTGGTCGCCGATATAGATCTTGATGACCCGTATCGCCTCCTGGGCCTCGGGGATCTTGACCTTCTCGAAGAGATTGACGCGCTGCGTCGTCACGCGCAGCTCGTCGCGCAGGAGCCGCCCCGCCTCCTCCAGGACGCGGACCTCCTCGCGCAGCGCAGCGAGCCGGCGCAACGCCTCGAGCCCGGCGTCCACCCATAAGGGCGTCGCAAAAAGATCGTAGACCGCCTCGTCGAACCGGACACCCTCAAAGACCGGCAGGTCGAGCCCGGCGACGTTGCGCACCCCCCGGGTGACGCTCTCGACCTTCAACCACTTCTTCATCTCGTGGCCGGTGTCCGTCAGGAGCCCCGCCCATCTCCGGGCGGCCTGGCGTTCCCGCTCCTGCCGGTGGCGCCGGTCCTGCAAGACCTCGCTCAGCTGGAGGACCTCCCTCTGGAGCTGCTGCTTCTTCAGCTGCAACGTCGGCAGATAGCGCTGATACTGCCCGAGGGCATCGCGCCGTCGCTTGAGCTCCCCCTTGGTCAGCTTGATCTTAGGCATCGCGCGGGCCGTCTTTTTGTGCCTTCTCTTTTTTTGCGGGCCTGTCCGGCCAGTACTTTTCGATCATCGCCTTCTTGATGCCCGTCTCCTCCGGCGAGAAGGACTCGGCCAGGATCTCCCAGCCGCGGTCCAGCGCCCTCTCGAGCGGGATGTTCACCTCCAGCGACATCATCTCCTTCTCGAAGAGACGGCCGTAATGGAGCAGCTTTTTGTCCCAGGCACTCATCTGAAAGCCCATCGCCAGCTTCTCGAGCGTCTCGCGGTAGCTGGCGAAGAGCTGGATCATCGTGTCCATGATCGTGCGGTGGTCGTCGCGCGTCTTGCCGTTCACCTGCTGCTTCAGGCGGCTCAGGGAGCCGAAGGGCTCAATGACCTTGCTCTTGAGATAAAGCTGGCCTTCCGTGATGTATCCGGTGTTGTCCGGCACCGGGTGCGTGACGTCGTCGCCCGGCATCGTCGTCACGGCCAGGATCGTGATCGACCCGGCGGCCTCGAAGTCCACGGCCTTCTCGTAACGCGCGGCGAGCTGGCTGTAGAGGTCGCCGGGATAGCCGCGGTTCGACGGCACCTGCTCCATGGTGATGGCGACCTCCTTCAAGGCGTCGCAGAAGTTCGTCATGTCGCTCAGGAGCACCAGGACACGCTTGCCGTCAAGGGCGAAGCGTTCGGCGGCGGCGAGCGAAAGGTCCGGCACGAGCAGGCACTCGACCGTCGGGTCGGCCGCGGTGTGGACGAAGAAGAGGACGCGCGAGAGGGCGCCGTGCTCCTCGAGGATGTCGCGGAAATACAGGTAGTCGTCGTGCTTGAGGCCCATGCCGCCCAGGATGATGATGTCGACCTCGGCCTGGATGGCGATGCGCGCGAGGACGTCGTTGTAGGGCTCGCCGGCGATGGAGAAGATCGGCAGCTTCTGGGACTCAACGAGCGAGTTGAAGACGTCGATCATCGGGATGTTCGTGCGGATCATGCGGCGCGGGATGATGCGTTGGACCGGGTTGACGGGCGGCCCCGCGACCTCGACGAGGTTCTCGGAGAGCGCCGGCCCGCCGTCCAGCGGCTGGCCGCTGCCGTTGAAGATGCGCCCCAACAAGTCGTCGCCGGTCGACACCTGCATGGGGTGACCCAGGAACCGGACCCCGTCGCCCGTGGAGACGCCGCGGCTGCCCGCAAAGACCTGCAGGGAGACGCGCCGGCCGTCCAGGCGGATCACCTGGGCCAGGGAGACCCCCTGGCGCGTCTGGACCTCGGCGATCTCGGCATAGCCCACCCCCTCGGCCTCGACGGTGATCACGTCGCCCGCGATCTGGATGATGTTCGTGTAGACCTTACGCATCGTCGTCGCCCTTCGTTGGCCGCAGCCTGGGCCGTATCAAGGCCTCGATCTCCTGCTGCGTCTTTTTGAACTCCTGCGTGTCCTCCTTCGTGGAGTTCCAGCCGCGAAAGGCCTGGCGCAGCTCCTGGAAAAAATGCAGGGCCTCCTCCTTCGTCGGAAAATCGAAAGCCGGGACCAGGACGTTGTCATGGATGAAGGCGTAAACGGCCTGCTGGCGCCCGGCGGTCGTGGCCTCGTCCACCGGGTCAAAGGCGTTCTGCTGCAGATACACGAAATCCAAAAACTCCCCCTTGAGGTAATCAATGTAGTCTTTGAGGGACGTGCCCTCTTCGCCGATGACCTTCATCATCTGCGCGACGTCGTGGCTTTTCTGCAGGATCGCGTGGCCGGCCTGCCTTTTTTCGGCGTCAAGGAAGCTGGGATACTTGCTCCAGCTGATCAAGGGGTCGATGGCGGGATACCGCCGGGCGTCGGAGCGCTCGCGCGACAGGCCGTGGAAGGCGCCCACGACCTTGAGGGTCGCCTGCGTGACGGGCTCCTCGAAGTTGCCGCCCGCAGGGCTCACCGACCCGCCGATCGTGACAGAACCCGTCGTGCCGTCGTAGAGCCGCACCATGCCGGCGCGTTCGTAGAAAGAGGCGATGCGCGACTCCAGGTACGCCGGGAAGGCCTCCTCGCCGGGGATCTCCTCGAGCCGGCCGGACATCTCGCGCATGGCCTGGGCCCAGCGCGACGTGGAATCCGCCAAGAGAAGGACGTTCAACCCCATCTGCCGGTAATACTCGGCGATCGTGACGGCCGTGTAGACGCTCGACTCGCGCGCGGCGACCGGCATGGAGCTCGTGTTGCAGATGATGACCGTGCGGTCGCTCAAGGGAGTGCCGGTGCGCGGGTCGGTCAACTCGGGAAAGGTCTTCAGGGTCTCGACGACCTCGCCGGCGCGCTCCCCGCAGGCGGCAATGATGACGACGTCGACCTCGGCGTGGCGGCTCGTCAGCTGCTGCAGGACGGTCTTGCCCGCGCCGAAGGGGCCCGGGATGCAGTACGTCCCGCCGCGCGCGACCGGAAAGAACGAATCGATGAGGCGCATCTTGGTGACGAGCGGCTCTCCGGGCTTGAGTTTTTCCGCGTAGGCGCGGATCGGCACCTTCACCGGCCACGTCTGGCTCATCCGGCACGACACCTCGTGCCCCTTGGTGTCCTTGAGGCGCGCGATCTCGTCGGTGACGTGATACGGGCCGGCCTCGGCGACCGACACCACCTCCCAGCGGCCCGCCAACCCAAAGGGGGCCATGATGGCGTGGTCCAGGATCTTCTCAGGCACGCTGCCGAGCTTCGTGCCGGCGCGCACCGTGTCCCCGGGCTTGACAAGGGGCGTGAACGGCCACTGCGTCTTGTCCGAGAGCGGCTTGATATAGACCCCGCGCTTCAAAAAGACGCCGCTGCGCTCGGCGAGCTCCGGCAAGGGGTTCTGCAGGCCGTCGAAGATCTGCCCCAGCATGCCGGGCCCCATCTCGACGGACAGAAGCGCGCCCGTGAAGGTGACGGCGTCGCCGACCTTGAGCCGCGTCGTCGTCTCGTACACCTGGGCCTCGGCCTTGCGGCCGCGCACGCGAATCACCTCGGCCTTGAGCCGATCCTCGCCGCAAAGAATATAGGCCACTTCGTTCTGGACGACGAAATCATCGAAGGCGATCGCCGCCATGTTGCCGTTGATGGCCGTGATTCTACCGGTCCTCTCTTGCGACATCAGACTCTCCGTGGATCGTTACGGTCACAGGTCGATCGCACCCAACGCCTTTTCTGTATCGGCCCCCCGGACCCTCTGCCAGCGCTCGAGGATAAGGAGCTTGAGGCCGTATATCATGAGGGCATCGACGTCAAAATAATGGCCGAAGCACTGCGCCTCCAGCCCCTGCCAGCGGGCCGCGTCGAGCATCCTCTCGGACTCCAGGATATCGGGGTGCCGGCTCGCGTTGACGGCGAGCTGGGTGAAGGCTGCCTCGGCCCCCGCGTCCCCGCGCAGGTACGGCCCTGCCTCTTTGTGCTGGCGCGCCGCGCGGACCTTCGCGAGTTCGTTGCGCAGCATCCGCTCAAAAGACGCCCAGGCCCTGACCGCGCCGGGCCAGGCCGTCTCATCGGGAAAGGCGCCTGGGCGGGAAAAAGGGGACAGGCTGCTTTTTCCCATCGCGGAAAAAAAAGACAGGCTGCTTTTCCCCAGCGCCTCAAGGAGACCAAGCTCCTCGTCGCTGACCAGGCCGCGGCAGACCGCCTGAAAAGCCTCAAAAGTGATTGGCGGCTTAACCCCGAAGTGCAACATGGGCAACGAGGACAAGAGATACGCGTAATAACCGGCCATGGGACCTTAATCCTTTTCCTCGGGCGCCGGGGCCGGCGTCAGCAGCTCGGCCAATCTGGGCCGCAGATATCCCCCGAAGTGCTCGGCGAGCGCCTTGTCCGAAAAATCAAAGTGCGACTTGCCGGCGTCAAAGCTGATGACGAACCCGCCGCCGATATCCTCGTCGGCCTTGAGGATGATGTCCTTCTTGAGCTCTTTCTTGAGTTGGCCCAGAGCCCCCTCTTCGAGCTTCTTGGCGTCGCTCTTATTGAGCGCCACCTCGATAGCGCCCTGCGAGACCTTGGCCTCCTTGACGAGATGCGTGATGAGCTCGGTCATCATCTCGACCGTCATGGCCTTGCGCGCCTCCTCGGCGAGGAGCCGGTCGAGCGTCGCGGTGATCTGCTGGTGCAAAGAGAGGAGCAGGTCGCGGCCCGCCTGCTGGAGGCCGGCGCGCGATGCCGCCTCCTCCTGTTTGATCTTTTCCTGGGCCTCTTCGCGCAGCCTTTGGGCCACGGTCCGGGCCTTACGCAGCACCTCCTCGGCGCTCTCCTTGGCCAGCCGCTCTATCTCCTGGGCCTTCTTCTGACCCGCCTCCACGCCTTCCTGCTTGATCTTATCGATAAATGTCTTGAGTTCCTCAGGCATGACCATCTCCTCGATTCATGTCCTTCTTGATCGAACACACTACCTTCAGCGGGTCCGGCGCCTGGACGACCGGCCGGCCCACGACGAGATAACTGCTGCCGGCGCGCACCGCCTGCCGGGGCGTGGCCACGCGCTTCTGGTCGGCCGCTTGAGCGCCGGCCGGCCGGATCCCCGGCGTGATGATGAGAAATCTCCTGCCCAACAGCCGGCGCAGCCGGCCGCACTCGTGCACGGAGGCCACGACCCCGCGGCACCCGGCCTCCTTGGCCAACAGGGCCAGCCGGAGGACCTCCTTCTGCGTCTGCGGCGACGCCTGACTCGTCAGCACTGTCACGGCGACGATATCCGGGGGCCTGCGCACCCGCTGCCCCCTCCTCCTCGCCGCCGACGCCGCCTCGACAGCCGCCCGGAGCATCTCGCGACCGCCCTGGGCGTGCACCGTCATCATGGCGACCCCCAGGTCTGCCGCCGCCCGCACGGCGTTCGCGACCGTGTTCGGGATGTCATGGAACTTAAGGTCGAGAAAGACGTGACCGCCCTTGGCCCGGATGAAGCGAATGATCCGCGGCCCGCACAGCGTGAACAACTGGCTGCCGACCTTGAAATAGCGCACCTCCGGGCTCAGCCGGTCCACCAACCTGGTCGCCCTCAGCCAACTCGGCACATCCAGCGCCACGATCAACTCCGCCCTCATTCCCCCTCCCAAAATGAGACAAACAGCCAGGCTCTTTGTCTCATTTTTGAACCGCAAATTTGAGACAAAGAGCCTGACTCATTGTCTCATTTTTCTGCTACTTCAGCGAACCGACTAACTCCTTTATATCGCGAATGTTGTGTTCTTGGCAATAGGCTTCTATCCCGCGGCAGACCCCGGCCGAGGCCGCGGGGTCAACGAGGTTGGCCGTACCGACGGCCACGGCGCTGGCGCCGACGATCAGGAACTCGAGCGCGTCGGCCGCGGTCATGATGCCGCCCATGCCGATCACCGGGATCTTGACCTTGTGCGCGACCTCCCAGACCATGCGCAGGGCGATAGGCTTGATGGCCGGGCCGCTCAGGCCGCCGGTGACATGCCCAAGCACCGAACGCCTCGTCGTGACGTCAACGGCCATGCCGATGAGCGTGTTGATGAGACTCACCGCGTCCGCCCCGGCCTCCTGGGCCGCGACGGCGATCTCGGTGATGTCGCGCACGTTGGGCGAAAGCTTGACGATGACGGGCCGGCGCGTCGCCCGCCGCGCCCGCGTCACGGTCTCGCGGGTGAGCGCGGGATCCTGCGCGATGAGCCTGTCCTCGCATTCGATGTTCGGGCAGGAGATGTTCAACTCATAGGCGCTGATGGCGGGGCAGGCGTCCAGGCGGCCGATGACCTCGGCGTACTCCGCGCGGGTGTGACCGCCGACGCTGACGATGACGGCCGTCGGGAAATCCTTATAGAGGGAGGCCTTCTCGGCGAGGAAACGGTCCACGCCGTCGTTCTGGAGGCCGATGGCGTTGAGCATCCCGCCGGTCGTCTCATAGACACGGGGCGGGGCATTGCCCGGCCACGGCTCCTTCGTGATCGTCTTGGTGACCACGGCTCCCAGGACAGCCGGATCGACATAATCTTCAAACTCGTTGCCGTAGCCGAATGTCCCGGAAGCGGCAAGGACCGGATTCTTGAGCGTCAGCGTGCCGATCTTTACGGACAACGAAGGCTTCATCCTGCCTCACTTACCCCAGATCATTTTGGCGGCGATCACGAGGAGGTACACCCCGAAGGCGCGTTTGAGGACGAGATCGGGGATGTGCTGGACGGCGACGGCGCCGAGGTACCCGCCGACGAAAAATCCCAGCGCGATCAACGCCGCCGGCCCGATCTTCACGTGGCCGGCCTGCCAATACCGCCACGCCGCCAAAAGCCCGATCGGCGGGATCATGGCCGCCAGGATCGTCCCCTGCGCGTCATGCTGGGTGAACCCGTAGAAGAGGACCAGCGCCGGTACGACCATGCTCGCCCCGCCGATCCCGAGCAACCCGCCCAGTATGCCGGTCACCAACCCCAGTAATAAGTATTGTGTGTGCATAAGATTCTAAATGGCCGGTACGACCATCCCTTTTCGAGGGGCATGTTCGCCGCCGGAGCGGGCACGGTTCGCCGCCACCCGCCTTCCCGCGAGAGCGGAGGCGAGCGAACACTGAGCGAAGTCCGGCCTCGCTGGGGCCGGACGAGCATACCCGAGAAAGGGGATGGTCGTACCGACCACTCTGGTTATTACCACACGATGTCGCGGGCGTCGAAGACCGGCCCGTCGTGGCAGATGCGCTGATACCCCGACGTCGTGCGGATCGCGCAGCCGAGACACGCACCCAGGCCGCAGCCCATGAACTCTTCCAGCGAGACGTACGCCGGCACGCCGGCAGGGCTCACCGCGGCGGCGACGGCCGCCAACATCGGCCTGGGGCCGCACGCACAGACCGCCGCGGAACCGCCGTCGACGCCGGAGAGCGCTTTTTTGAGCAGGCCCGTCGTGACAAAGCCCTTCGCGCCCTTTGACCCGTCATCCGTGGCGACACAGACACGACAGCCCAGGTCCCTGAACATCTTTTCGCCGATAAGGCGGCTCTTCGTCTTCGCCCCGATCAGCACAAGAGGCGGCTTGCGCCCCCGGACTTCGAGGAGGCGCTTGGCCAGGAAATACAGCGGCGCGACGCCCATGCCCCCGGCGACGAGGACGGTCTGCCCAACGCGGCCGAGCGCCTGGACGTCAAAACCGCGGCCCAGGGGGCCGAGGATATCGAGGTGGCTGTGCGGCGCCTTTTGAGAAAGCATCTGCGTCCCCTTGCCGACGACCTCATAGACGATCTTCAAAAGGGAACGCGGCCCCTTGCGGGAAATAACAAGATCATGGATGGAGAGCGGCCGGCGCAGCAACGGATCGCAGGAATCCCCGACGCGCACGTGCACGAACTGCCCAGGAACGGCTTTTGCGAAGGGCCCCTTGGGCACTTCCAATTCAAGAAGGAAGTGTCTATGCGCCAGGCGCCGCTGCCGCACGACGGGGGTCCTCATACACCCCCCGTCCCGGCTGAGACCGATCCCTCTTTTTCCACCGGCGGACGCCGGCTCTGGACGACCTCCCGGAAAAGCTTCATCCCCAAGGCACGGCTCTCCTGCGAGATCTGCGCCTGGCGGCTTGCCTCCTCCAAGGCCCCCCTGTCCAGCGCGTCGAACGACAAGAACGTCGCCTTCACCGCCTCCTTGTATACCTCGTGGGACCGCCGGAAGACCAAGGGCACCTTCAAAGCGTTCAACTCGTCGTACAGGTCGTGCATGTACACCTTGGCCGTCTCGAAGTCGTCCTTCGTGACCACGGAGAGGTCCGAGTACATCGTATCGACGATGACGAGCTTGGGCGCGTAGCGCTGGGCGATCTCGCCGAACTCCTGATAATACGCAAACTCCTCCTTGCTGAGGACCTCCTGGATCTCCTTGAGCGAGTACCACCGCGCCACGTCGAAGGCGTCCCTCTGCTCCTTCTTGTAGAGCGACAGCTCGTAGCCGGTCTGCCGGCTGCCGACGTCGAACTTGACCTTGTCCACCTCTTTCAGGTAGGGGTTCTGACGCCGGGCAGAATCCTTCTCCATATCGACGTGGTCGACCTCATCGGCGAAAAAGCTCAACCGCATCTCTTCGCCGTCCGCCTTGACGAC
>Ga0307419_10000426_pt1 | contig 21041 bp, 18 predicted proteins | sample SalMarWE160230MG_2_FD_202512 | JGI IMG/M metagenome (GOLD analysis project Ga0307419, IMG submission 202512) | Salt marsh sediment microbial communities from the Plum Island Ecosystem LTER, Massachusetts, United States - WE1602-30 | ecosystem: Environmental > Aquatic > Marine > Intertidal zone... | reverse complement strand
ATCATTAGAATCCTAGACACCGTTATCCCAGAAAATAACGGACCTTATATAGCTATTATTTGGACAACTACCTCACAAGCAAATGTTGATGTGTTAACAGAAAAACTAGAATCTGTCGATAATGGTCCGGTAGCCGTTTTTCCGTTAAGTAAATCTCTTTATTTTCAAAGCACGATAGATGATAGTCGATATGATAGGTTACTCGAGCAGATTGACCCGATACTTGAAACCAGATTTGAACAAGAAGATTTGGATGCTATTAAAGCTCTAGTAAGAGATAACATTGACCCTGAAGCGAAAAGGGTCTTTATGGATGACGGTCTTACGAAGATTACCGATGAGTTGCGGGAAAAATTAGAAAAATATGATACATTCCATTTGTTTACCTTTTGGGAGAATATTATCAACAAAGCATCAGGGGAAATCGTAAGTAATTTTTCCAAATTATATCCTACTGATGATTATTGGCAAGATAACCTAAAGACAGGGATTTTCCGGCTTGCCCATGCACAACTAGGAAAGAACATTATCTCCGTTGATATTTATTCAATAATATCAAATGCGCTGAAAACTTTGAATCAAATGTTTGTCGAAACCATTGAAAATAATACTTATGGGATAGAAGTTAATAATATCCTTTCAATTGATCTAGATGCTATCTGTATAACAGAATATATAGTTGATAAGAAATATCAAATCAAATGGAAAGTACATAAAAAAGAAGATACATTTCAACTTTATATTAATGATACTCTTTTTCCACCAGGATCTCCTGGTAAAGCACGTATTGATAAAATATCTAAAAACATACAAGATCCAAATGACAAGGCCAGAACTGAATCACTTATCAAGAAATTCAAATCAATGGTTCCAAAAATAAATACCAAGCTGCTAATTAACAACGTAATTACTAATATTCTGCAACCTGGGAATATATATGAAAGAAAAATCAGAAAAATAGACAGGAAGAAAGAGCTTATAAAGAGTTATTTTAAGGAGAAAGCAATCCTGGACGATGAGGGGAACCTTAAATTAACGGATATCGAAGTCCAAGGAATTATATTTATTGAGCTCGAAGTTACACCTTTATGTGACTTCGCCCAGAATAAATGGATAAAATCCCGATTATTACCGGGCATTCTTATTCCAGACGGACTCAAGGTAGAGGTAAGCGAAGCAGATTCTATATACAATAACATTCCTGAGATAGAGCATAGAGGTAATCTATATAAGCCCATCTTCAATTTCAACTTAGTTAAATCATGTGATTTCGACAAGCTTAAATCTAAGAAACCATTATTTAGAATAAAAACACAGTTATTCACCGATATCCTGAATAAATTATCGAGCCATATTAGTAGAGTAGGAATAACATGTATCCAATGAAATGACTAATAATATATGGATAAGAGATGAGCTGATCGCGGCCTTCAACCTTTACTGTAAAACTCCGTTCACCAAGATTAATGCTCGTAATAAGGCTGTCATCAAATTGGCATCGATAATCCACCGTACTCCTTCGTCTGTCGCTTTAAAACTTGCTAACTTTGCCAGACTTGACCCAGCATTACAGGAAAGGCATATTTCAGGTATGCGTCATGGAAGCAAAGCAGAAGCCGAAATCTGGAATGAATTTAGTCATAATTGGGAAGAACTGGCCTATCAAAGCGAATTGATACTGGCTAAATTTAAAAACGAGCCAATTGAAAATTCCACCGGAATCACTAAGAAAGGTTTACCAACAGAAGGGAAGGAACGTGATGTCATTGTTAAAGCAAGGGTAAACCAATCATTTTTTAGACAGACCATTCTCGCATCATATGATAACAAATGCTGTATAACAGGTATATCAGTGCCGGAACTTCTTGTCGCGGGTCATATAATTCCCTGGGCAGTTGATAGGGCAAATAGAATGAATCCCTGTAATGGCTTGTGCCTTAATGCACTTCATGACATGGCTTTTGATAAAGGCCTTATTACAATAACCACTGATTACCATGTAAAAATATCAAAGGTTTTAAAACAACAATCCGGTACCGAGCTGTTTTTCATTCCATATGGCAATAAGAAGATAGCTTTACCTCAAAGATTCACCCCATCGAAAGAATTTATTGAATACCACAATAAACACATTTTTAGAGAGGGTTGAAATACAACTTTGTGATATTGAGTTCGGCATTAAATGCCCACCATCTCTTTCAATGGAGCTATCATCGTACTTCGTGAATATGAACCTGTAAAAAATGAATCATTTGCTGTTAGTTCTTTGCTCACAGCTTCCCGCATATTCTGCTGTCTCGAAGAGACCGTAGTTCTTTGTACCCTGAGATTTCAATATTCGACTTAAATACTCTAGAAGCACCTTCAATTGTTGTTGTCATTTCATGCTATGATCACAGGAATAACTCAACCTGTGATAGTAATGGCAATCACACAAAAAACGAGCTTTCATAATGTTTTGATCTCTTGCCACTCCATGTAATCCCAGATCTCTTTTGATATCAGAATGATATATTCAGAATGAAACTTTCATGCCCATTCCGGGCACCACGAAGGATGAAAATTAATTCTATTTTCGGATTAAAAGGAGAAAACACCGGGAAACGGGTTAAGGATTAAGAGATATAGTGGAGTTTAAAATCTTTTTTTGACAAAACTCCTTGAATTTTATAGATAGAGAGAAACATTCTTCTTTATTCCATGCAGACCAGCATACTTCGGCCTTTACGCATTTAATAGCCTGGCGCCTTTTATCCCGTGATGAACAGGGCTATGCAGTTTTTCTCACAGACAATGACATGATTCGATGTAATCTAACGATGATGTAGTATAACAATGATTAATGAAAAAGATTGGAAGAAACGACCCGTGCCCGTGCGGTTCGGGAAAGAAGTATAAACATTGCTGCCTGGGCAAAAACGCTCTGCCTGATGAAAAGGGCCCAGCCCAACAGGTAATGGGAGACATACGGGAGGTGTTGAATAGCTGGGAGTTTGATTCCCTGGAGGAGACACAGGGATTCCTCGACCGTTTCACGGAGAGAAAAAACAGGGTACCACAGCTCGATTTCTTTGGCTTATCCTCGGACCAGGTCTACCGTATGATGTATCACCCGCTGGAGGATCTCGATGACATGCTCCGGTTCAACCACCGCCTCGAACCGGAAGTTTTTCAGGATATCCCGATTGTGAAAAACACCCTGTTCTTTTTGACCAGGTTGAAGGATCTCGAACCCCTCAGGGCCACGGGGAAAGGCAACTTGCCCCTCGAGTTTGCACGGGAACTTCACGATCAATTCCTCGATCCCTCGCGACAATTTCAATTCAAGATCAGATCCGAGGAGGAATCAGTATTAGTGAACACCCTGCGCCATGTCCTCAGCATGTGCGGCTGGGTGAAAAAGGAGAAGAATTACTTTAGCCTGACAAAGAAGGGCAGAAGCCTCGTGGACCGAGGGTTTTCGGAGGACCACTTCTACACGCTTTTACATGTGTTTACACGTCGGTTTGACTGGGCCTTTCAGGATGGGTATCCCTCATTCTGGATCATCCAGGAGGGCTTTGTTTTCTCCTTATACCTGTTGCATCGAAAGGCGCGGCGCTTTATTGAGGACAACGACCTGGGCGATTATTTCATTAAGGCCTTTCCCGCGGCACTCTCCGAGGCAGAAGGAATTAGGTTTTTTGATCCGAGCGATACCGTAAAAAATTGCTTTTCGTTTCGCTTCCTGGAGCATTTTTGCGAGTATTTCGGGTTTGTGGATACCCGGAGGGAGAAAAAGATGCCGTACGGGTTTCACCTCTTTATCAAAAAGAGTGCTTTTTATGATCAATACATCACCTGGTCCAATTTCTCCTGATGTGCAGAAGCAGAGTTTCTCTTTTTATTCCCATGGATGAGATCGTTTGACTTTGCGGCTTGGTGTCTATAAGGCCCCAGAAAAACGGGACGTTCGTGCAGAAATTGCTAAAACTCAGCCTTAGGGGAGTACAAAAATGCTTGATCTTCCAAATCTTTTATCATCCAACGTGCGAAAAAAAATCTTCCGATTCTATTTTTGGATCACAAGGAAAAAACACCGGGAAATGGTTTGAGGATCACGAGGTATAGTGGGAGCGGTTATCAATAGATCGTTTGAGGGTCATACTGTCTATATATTTAAGGTCACCACCAAGGGGAATACCCAAGGCGATTCGTGTAATAGATAAATCTTTTCCATTGAGGAGGTTTGCCAGGTATGAAGCTGTGGCTTCCCCTTCTACGCTTGGATTGATTGCCAGTATAACCTCCTTTATAGTTTCTTCTCTCAGACGGCTCATGAGCTCAGCTATGCGTATGTCCTCTATCCCTACACCATCTAAGGGGGAAAGGACCCCCTGTAGAATATGGTATCTCCCTTTAAAGGTCCCTGATTTTTCAATGGCCAGCTGGTCTCCAGGCCCTTCAACTACGCAAAGGACGCCATTTGCTCTCCCCTGATCGGTACAAATGGGGCACGGATCTTTATCGGTAAGATTAAAACATACGGAACAGAATTGAATTTTTTCTTTTACCTCCACAAGACTTCGGGCCAATTCCTCAGCGAAATCTTTTGGAGTTCTCAAGACATAAAGCGCCAATCTCTCCGCTGATTTTTTTCCAATACCGGGAAATTTGCTAAATTGTTCAATTAGGTTTCCCAGTGATGATGGATAAATCCCCATTTCAATGCCTAAAATTATCTACGATATGTGATATGTGGCTCACGTCGCATATGTATTACATTAAGCCCGGGATATTAACGCCACCGGTTAGTTTCGTCATCTCTTCGCTGACCATTTGCTTTGCTTGAAAAAGTGCATCATTGACTGCTGCTAAAACAAGATCCTCTAACATCTCAATATCTTCTTGATTGACAACTTCGGGATCAATCTTTATAGAAGCGATATCTTGCTTTCCAGTCGCTACAACTGTTACCATTCCGCCACCAGCTGATGTTTCAACTGTCTTTTCACTTAGTTCTTCCTGCAGCTTTGCCATTTTTTCCTGAAGCTGTTGTGCCTTTTTAAGCAAATTACCCATGTTAGGCATACCTTTTAACAATTCTACCTCCTTATATTATTGTTTGCTGTAGTTGTTTCATTCGTTGTGTTTATGAGTTTAGCTTTTTCTTTGCCGTGTTTAGTGCTTTTTTAACTTCTTTCGGCCCAGTTCCTCCCTTACTATTTCTACGCTCAATACAGGATGCTGGATCAAGCCATCCGTAGACATCATTCTCAATAAGCTTGCTAAAATGTTTCATTTCGTCTACGTCAAGCTGATGCAGTTCCTTATTTTTCTTTTGGGCTGCAAGGATCATATCACCTACAATGTGATGAGCTTTTCTGAATGTCATGCCTTTGGTCACGAGATAATCGGCCAGGTCTGTTGCAACAAGATATCCACTTTCAGTTGCCTTCTTGAGATTTTCTTTTTTGAAATCTATCTCTCTGAGGAGCAGCGAAAAAATACTCAGTGATTTTTCTACGGTGTCAACAGTATCGAAAAGGGGCTCTTTATCTTCCTGCATGTCCTTATTATAGGTAAGAGGAAGGCCTTTCATGGTTGTGAGTAGTGATATCAAGTGACCATATACCCTTCCTGTCTTTCCCCTGATCAGCTCTGGTATATCGGGATTTTTTTTCTGGGGCATGATGCTGCTACCAGTAGCAAAGGAATCGGAGATTTCTATAAAGTCAAATTCCTGGGTTGACCAGATAATCAGTTCTTCACACAGACGGGAAAGATGCATCATTAAAAGGGCGGATATAAAGATAAACTCCACTATAAAATCTCTGTCTGATACTGCATCCATGCTATTTGCCGTTATACTTTGTAGATTCAGTTCCTTGGATAAAAATTCCCTGTCTATGGTAAAGGTAGTCCCAGCCAGTGCAGCGCTCCCCAGAGGAAGGATATTTGTTCTCTTCAAGGCCTCCTCATATCTCTGCGTATCCCTCTTGGTCATCTCATAGTAGGCCAGTAAATGGTGTGCTAAGAGCACGGGTTGCGCCCGTTGAAGGTGGGTATAACCCGGCATAATCAGGTCTTGGTTCTTTTCAGCGAGCTCGATCAGGGATAATTGAAATTTCCTTATCAGTTGTAGAATGTTTCCTGTTGAATTTTTTATGAATAACCTTGTATCAAGGGCTATCTGGTCATTTCTGCTTCTTCCGGTATGGATCATTTCACCCAGCGTGCCGGTCTTGTGTATCAGGGCCTTTTCAATAAGGGTATGAATATCTTCTGATGACTCATCAAAGATAAATGTATCTTTTTCTATCTCGCTATAGATCTCTTGCAAGGCAGAGAGAATCTTTTTGGCTTCATCCTCACTGATTATACCCTGTTTTCCCAGCATTTTGCAGTATGCTAAACTGCCTTGGATATCCTCTCTCCACAGCCTTTTATCAAACTGGAGAGAGGAATTAAAGGTATTCACCATGTCGTGTGTGTCTGATGTGAAGCGGCCTCCCCAGAGCTTTTTTGCCATTTTACTTTCCCTGTCTCATGAGATTTGCGATTTTCGATTCATAACTATTACGCATAATAAATCCGTCGGCATCTTTCTGGTTATATACCGTGTCTTCTTTAAATGTGATAGGTTATCAAGGGCTAAAAAATCCTTTTTCATATCTTTATTGCCTTAAATATCTCATCCAGACAGGTGATTAATAGATCAATCTCATTTTTTGTTATGATTAAAGGAGGCACAAACCTGAGAATATTTCCCTGGACACAGTTTATTAAAAACCCTTTTTTCATGCAGGCACTTACAATGTCAGCTCCATCTCTATCAAGCAATACTCCAAGCATAAGGCCCAAACCTTTGATATCTTTTATGATACTATATTTTTTTTGAAGATAAGTGAGCTGATTTTTAAAATAATCCCCCATCGTTCTGGCATTTTCGATCCAGCCATCATTCAAAAGGCTTTTGACAACAGCGAGGGCACCTGCAGTAATCAGGGGTGTTCCTCCGAATGTTGTTGCATGGCTTCCTGGGCCAAAGGCATCAGCTAATTTTTCTGTTGCCAGCATAGCGCCGATAGGAAGACCGTTACCCAAGGCCTTGGCAAGGGTCATGATATCAGGTATTATTCCAAAATGCTGGTAGGAAAAAAGCCTTCCTGTTCTTCCCATGCCGGCCTGCACCTCGTCTAATATTAAAAGAAGCTCGTGTTTTTTACAGATCTCTTTGACACCTTTTAGATAATCACTGTCAGGAACAACGACACCCCCTTCACCCTGTATTGGTTCTAACATTACGGCACACACAGATCTATCTATAGCAGCACTCAGGGTATCCAGATCGTTAAAGGGTACATATCTAAAGTCTTCAAGGAAGGGGTCAAAGCCTATTCTGATTTTTTCTTGACCTGTAGCTGAAAGTGTGGCCATTGTCCGGCCATGGAATGAATTTTCCATGGTTATGATAGCATATCTCTCAGGCCCAAATTTATCTTTTGAATAACGCCTGGCTAATTTTATGGCTGCCTCGTTAGCCTCGGCTCCACTGTTACAGAAAAACACCCTGTCTGCAAAGGAGTTCTCTACCAAGATCTGGGCAAGCCCTACTTGAGGCTGTGTATAAAATAGGTTAGAAACATGGACAAGTATTGTAGACTGTTCATGCAGGGCTTTGCTCACTACGGGTGAGCTATGTCCAAGGGCACAGACAGCTATTCCACCAACAAAATCGATGTATTCATTACCTTTCTCATCCCATACCCGGCATCCATCACCCTTAACCAGAGTGATAGGAAAGCGCTTGTACGTGTTGAACATGAATGTATCTGCTTTGGATATAGTATTGGAAATCATGTTTATACCTATAGTTTAAAGTGAGCCCGCTCTGCCCGCCCTGGCGCGACTTCCTTGGCAAATATTGCAATTTTTATATTATTTATAAGTCCTGGCAATACAGCCTAAGCATTGCATACCAGGTCTGGGCCAGGGCTAAAATTATGGATGGGATTCATAATGATTTATTAACTTTAGGCACTTTTAAAATTTAGGCACTTTAGACACTTATTAATTGAGAACTATCTCTGTTCCTACTCCTTCATTTGTGAATATCTCTAAAAGGAGGGCATGCTCTTTTCTGCCATCAATAATATGAACCTTTTCTACACCTCCTTTTAGTGCATCAAGGCAGCATTGGAGTTTTGGTATCATTCCTTCTTTAATAACCCCACGAGTTATCAATCTTTTCGCATCATCTGCTGTAATACTACTCACAAGATTGCCATCTCTGTCAAGAACACCCTCGACATCAGTTAAAAGTATGAGCTTTCGAGCCTCAAGGGATGAGGCAATATGACCAGCAACAAGATCGGCATTGATGTTGTATGTCTCATTGTCTTTGCCCGCTCCAACAGGTGCAATCACAGGAATAAATTGGTTGGCTATGAGGCTTTTTATTATTCGGTTATTAACAGAGACAACCTCACCAACAAGTCCAATATCTATTATCTCCGGAGGGTTATCAGGTTTATCCATTGTCTCATCAGAGTTTGGTGGAAACCGAAGCTTTTTGGCAGTAATAAGATGACCATCTTTACCTGATAGGCCAACTGCCTGTCCACCATGTTGATTTATTGTGGCAACAATCTCTTTATTTACCTTACCAGCAAGAACCATCTCAACTACATCCATCGTTTTTTCATCAGTAACCCTATGACCATTGACGAAATTCGATTGTATGGACATTTCGCTCAAGAATTTTCCTATTTGAGGGCCACCACCGTGTACTATTACTGGATTAAGACCGACGTATTTCATTAGGATGATATCTAAGGCAAAATCCTTTTTTAACCTGGAATCAACCATGGCATGGCCGCCATATTTGACGACAATTGTTTGGCTATTAAATTTTTGTATATATGGCAAGGCCTCAATCAGGATTTTTGCCCTGTCTAAACCAGTATTCATCTGAACCTCATCTCTTAAGTCTCCAATGTGAGCGAAAGTAGCTATTCCAAAAACTCTCCTCCACCATTCGTAACACTGACTAAATTCTAAAGCGACTAGAAGTATAATTACCAGATTTACAATTCTAAATCCCTAAATCCCTAAATTCATAATCCAAAATTACTATAGAATATATTTACTTAGATTTATGTCTTCCAGTATTTCGCTTAACTTATCACTCACATAATCTCTATCAATTGTTATCTCTTTTTCTTTCATGTCCGATGCATTAAAAGAAATATCATCCAAAAGTGCTTCCATCACAGTATGTAACCGGCGTGCACCTATATTTTCCATTGTCTCATTAGCCTGATAGGCCATTTTTGCTATCTGGGCTATGGCTGATTCAACAAAGTGCAGCGTAACTCCTTCCGTAGCCAATAAGGCTTCGTATTGAATTATTAAAGCATTTTGCGGCTCCGTGAGTATCCTTACGAAATCCTCTTGGGTAAGGGAGCTGAGCTCTACTCGTATAGGGAAACGGCCCTGAAGTTCAGGTAAAAGGTCAGAAGGTTTGCTTCCGTGAAAGGCCCCGGATGCAATGAATAAAACATGATCGGTCTTTACCATTCCGTATTTTGTAAGGACTGTTGATCCTTCCACAATAGGGAGAAGATCTCTTTGCACTCCCTCCCGTGATACATCCGGGCCGGATGTTGAATCGCTTCCCACTATCTTGTCCAGTTCGTCTAAGAAAATTATACCGTTTTGTTCTGTCCTGCGAATGGCCTTTTCAACAACCCTATCGATATCAATCAGCCTCTGCGATTCTTGCTGTGTTAATATCCCGATAGCATCTTTTACCTTTACCTTCCTCTTTTTAGTTTTAGCAGGAAGAATTTGTCCAAAAATTTCCTTTACATTAATATCCATCTCTTCTAATCCGGCACCAGAGAATATCTCTACAAGTGGAAAGGACTTATCGGTTATCTCCAGCTCTACGTACCTTTCATCAAGTTTCCCTTTCCTTAAAAGACGCCTCAGTTTCTCCCTGGTAGAGTCAGAATTAGCAGGTTCGATTTTAACTACTTCAAGCATCCCCTCTCTTTTTTCCTCGGTATCTTTCTCTATTTCTTTTTTTGGTTTAGGAAGGAGGATATCAAGAAGTTTATCTTCTGCAAGCTCAATTGCCTTGGTTGTTACCTTTTCCTGTTCCTCTTGCTTGGCCATATTCACAGCAAGCTCTGTCATATCCCTAATCATGCTCTCTACGTCTCTGCCAACATATCCAACCTCTGTGAATTTTGATGCCTCTATCTTTAAAAATGGTGAGTTAGCTAATCGAGCAAGACGTCTTGCTATCTCAGTCTTTCCAACGCCTGTAGGGCCTATCATAATTATATTTTTGGGTGCTATTTCATCTCTCAACTCTTGAGGAACCTGTTGCCTGCGCCATCTATTTCTGAGGGCAATAGCCACAGAGCGTTTTGCATTGTCTTGGCCAACAATATATTTATCCAGCTCTAAGACAATTTCTTTTGGGGTTAAGGGCTTCATCTCTTCTTCTATCTCATCGGTCTTTTCCATTAGGTCTCCATTAAATTCCCTATATTAAGAAGCGGGCAGTAATCGCTAAAAACCTCTTTGCTGCCTGCTGCCAACTGTCTATTGCTTTCTTTCTTATGCCTTTGGATTGGGCAGAAGTTTTACTTCAAACTCTTCATTGGTATAGATACAGATGGAGGCCGCGATTTTCATTGATTCTATGGCTATAGATTTGGCATTTAAATTGGAGTGAGCCATAAGAGCCCTGGCGGCAGCTAAGGCATATGGACCTCCAGAACCGATAGCTGCTAATTCTTCATCCGGTTCAATCACATCGCCATTACCCGATAATATCAGGGTATGTTCCTTGTCCATCGCAAGGAGCAGAGCCTCTAATCTACGAAGAATTTTATCTGTTCTCCAATCTTTGGCTAACTCTACAGCAGCTCTGGATAGGTTTCCGTTGTATTTCTCCAGCTTTGCCTCCAGTCTTTCAAAAAGAGAAAATGCATCTGCTGTTGCCCCGGCAAAACCTACAAGTACCTGATCGTTATACATAAACCTGAGTTTTTTAGCCTTTTTTTTCATAATTGTGTTTTCCAGGGTTACCTGCCCATCTGCTGCCATAACTCCCTGTCCCTCTTTCCTGACAGACAGGATTGTGGTTCCCCTGATATTCTTTTGGTTTGACTCGTATCTTTTTTCAAATCCTAAGTCCAATAGATAACCTCCTTGGTCAGGAAGAAGCTCTGGATTGATGGAATAATATTCCAGCACTCCAGGTATTTTTCCTTTTTAGCTTCGTGGGTGAGATTTATCATAAACCTCCATTAACTTATCTATACTCACATGCGTATATTTTTGAGTAGTTGAAAGGTTTACATGGCCTAATAATTCCTGGATTGATCTTAAATCTGCCCCACCATCCAGGAGATGGGTTGCAAATGTATGGCGAATTGAGTGAGGGCTGATTTCAGCTGTTATCCCGCATTCTCTTGAATATCTTTTGACCAATCTATCTATACTTCTAACAGAAAGTCTCCCTCCTCTGTAATTAAGAAAAAGAGGCCCACGAGTTGTGCTGAATCCAGCCTTTTTTCTTGCCTTCTCAGTATTTTCAAGATACTCTTTGATCACAACAATAGCCTTTCTTCCAACTGGCAAAAGCCTTTCTTTCCCACCTTTACCTGACACCCTCACAAGACGAGAAGTAAGATCTAATTTTTCTATGTCTAAGGTGACAAGTTCATTGACCCTGAGACCACATGAATAAAGTAGCTCCAGAATGGCCCGATCTCTGAGCCCCAGCTCTTTTTCCTTGTCAGGTTGCTCGAGTAAGGCAAACATATCATCTATCGGTAGATACGAGGGAATACGCTTTTCTTGCTTGGGCGTAGTTATATCTACCGCAGGATTGAACGGTATAAGTCCTCTCAATTCCAGATAGCTAAAAAATGATTTTAATGTTGAAAGTTTTCTGGCTATTGTTGTTCGCTTGCATGTATCAAAAAGTTCTCCCAAATATGATCTGATCAGCGTATAGTCTACACAGTCAATTCCTGGATCACCTTTTTTAATACCCTTTTTAGTTGCAACAAATGTGCTAAATTGCCTTAAATCGCTTTTGTAGTTCCTGATTGTGTGCCCTGAATATCCTTTTTCTGCCTTTATGTATTCGATAAAAGAATGTATGAGTTTTCTCATTGCATTGAATGAACTGCAACACTATCTGAGAAAGATAGTAATAATATTAAAAATATATATATCTATCACATTTGTTAATATAAGCAATTAAAATTTTTTATCAATGGCACCTTTGGTTTTTAATAGCATCTACATGAGGATTTATTAAATATTAGGATGAGGGATGAGAGCCGGGTGATTGCGGTAAAGATCTTTTTCGGTAAAAGGCCGTGAAAATAAATTACAGCTGATCTAACAAGACTAAAAAATCTTTTTCATAGCCTCGTTGAATAGCTTGTTAATTGACATAGTTAACTCGGATGCTTTTTCAAGACAACTAACCACATCCTGTAAGTCCTCTATATCTGCCTTCTTTGACCATTCAAGGTAGGTTTTCGCATGATCTTCATTGTGCTTAATCCAATAGTGGAAAAGTTTGCCCAATTTTTCCTTTTCTGGTAGCGAATCATGATCTTCTATGTGTGTATCTTCATGGTGATGATGGTGATTCATTGTAGACTCTCGCTTATAATTATTGTAATCATTTATCCTGTCAAATCGTCCATAGGGCGTTGCCCTAAGCTGGGAATGTAGAAGAATTTATTCTTCTTCAAGCAAAATTCTGTGATCAACAAGATTCATCTCTTTGATTCTTGCTTTAATTGTGCGCTGTCCACCAAAGATATCCTGAAGATATATACCATTGTTCTCAGGTCTTAAGGTGTCGACGTTTTCCATAATGAGTTTTTCTTCCCCATCTTTTATGAGATATGCATTTGCCTCGCACATTTCTACATCTCCTTGTAATTGTAATAAAAGTCACGATGAAACAATTTTAAAAAAGACAACCAGAAAGGGATATGAATATTTTTTTATAAGCCTTTCTGGATTTTTTCAGTTCGTCTACCTTTTTGTAGCTTCTTGCTAACGCTTGTAGAATTTATGTAAAATAGAAAACTATACTTGTCAATAAAAATTGACGGATTCCTTGCTTGTAAGAGGTGTGGAAATTGTAAGAAAAGGAGACCACCAGATCAAGAGAGTGAGGAAGAATTCATTTTCACTTGAGGATGGCAGTTGACTTTGAATGGGAGTTCAAAGGGAGAGGGAGGTAATAAGCATGGTGAATTACATGCACTCTATGATCTGTAATGAGATAATTTATATAATCTCTGGCTGAGCTGGGGAAGTTTCTCAAAATCATGTGGGCTATCTTCTTTTGAATCCACCTGAAGTTTTATAATATCACTATTAATAAAGCTTATGGCGTTTTTAAAATTGAGTTCAGAGAGGGCGCCGATATGATCAATAACGCCTAGTTTATAAAATCGTTTTCCAAGGTAATTCATATTTTTTAAAAGGTCTTCTATTTTACCATCTTTATTTTTTTGTTGGCTCATTGATTTGGCAGCAATCCAATATGATTCAAGGAATGTTTTGGCCAGAGCGGCCCAGATGGGTAATTTATTAAAACCGAGTTTTGTTATTTTGTATCCCCCATTCCCCTTAGATCGGGATAAAAAGGTGGAATCCAGAAAATATTCCGTTAAAGAGATGGCTTTTTCTTGGAGACTCTCAGTCTCATCAAAAACAAACTCGTTTTTAAAAAGATTTTTCAAAAAGGCATAGTCGGAAATGATTGATTTGAGATCCTTTTCTTCTTCAGTACCAGTTAAGAGCGATATAGCGACAAATGAGTGGGGGATGAAAAAGTGGATGATGCTGTTCTTATAATATTCAAGCTGTATTTTTTTATCTTCATCTACGTAGTAAAAAGTTTCCTCCTCTCCTGTTGCATCTTCCAGAAAATCGACAACCCTTTGGTTGATTAGCAGTGATAGTGTTTCCTCTATTTTTTTTGATGAATCTACAAGGGTAGATGTTGTAGGGACGTCGTATCTTTTTATAAATTTTAAAAGAATGTCTACTGTTTCAGCAAGTTCTGAAAGATGGAATCCCCTCTGGTGATTGGCCAAAATAGCCGTAGTGATCAGCGAAAGATGTGTTACGAGAGAGACAGCATTTATTGACCGAACTAAATGAAAGGCCAGGTCACGGGGAGCATTTTTTACTGATGTATCTATTTGAGACAGATACTCATTCAAAGAAAAAGGATGGCTGAATCGAATATAAATCTTTCCATATTTTCTTTTTAGAAACCGTCTCGCTTTTATGATCTGCATGAAATTTTCTTTCTTTTTAAGACCTCCTCCAATCTCTTCATGATAGGATTTTTCCTCCATGATTCGATCATAAATTATAGAAGCGGGAACAAATATCAGATCTTTACAAAATCCTTCACGATAGGCACGAAGCAGGATTGAGAGGAATCCAGTTTTGGGAAGTATCAATTTGCCGTTTCGGCTTCGGCCACCTTCAATAAAGAATTCAATGGGATGCCCTTCTTCAAGAAGTGATTTAATATACCTTTGAAATACCTCTAAATAAAGTCTTTCACCCTTGAAAGAGCGACGGATGAAAAAGGCACCGCATTTTCTAAATATTTGGCCCATCGGCCAAAAAGCCATATTTTTTCCAGCAGTAACCCTAGGGATATGCATATGATAATTATAAAGTATATGATTGAGGATAAGGTAGTCGATGTGGCTTTTATGTGAAGGAACATAAATCAGTGTTCCTTTTCGAGCCCATTCCCTCACTCGTGCAAGGCCACCCATATCCACATCTACCCCTTCAAAGATCTTTTTCCAGAACCAATTTAATGCTATAATAAAAGCCTGTATATAGGTCGTATTATAATCTGCAGCGATCTCTTCAAAATATTCTCCAGCCTCTTTTTTAAGTTGCTTGAGCCTTTTTTCATTGCCAGAGGCCAATATATTGATTTCCTTATTGACCCTTTCGTCAGTAAGGACGGATTCCTTGACCTGCTGTCTGGATTTCATGATCGGGCCTAGAATTACCCTTTTTTGTTTGTCAATGCTATTGATAAGCATCTGCCTCATTTCTGCAGCCATATCATGGAAAGGTCTTGTAGGTGGTTGGTTTTCTAAATAGGCCTTTAGATCCAGGGGACGGCCAAAGTCGATAAAGGCACGACGATTGTGCCTGAAGAAAAGGACAATTTTTCTTATCACGCCAGGGTTGTCTTTAAACCCAAATAATATATCATTTAAGGTTGAATAGTCCCTTTCAGGCGTCGTTTTATAGAGGACGAGTTGCGGAACGATATAAATGGGACGATCCATATTTTTTTGTGTCTCCAGGAGGAATTGCAGATGGTCTTTTTCTGCATGAATAAATTGTCTGATAAAGCCCTTTGGGTCAACAAGAAAGATAAGAGACGTAGTACCCTGTTGAATAGCCTTTTCATAAAATCCTGAATGATACGGGTTTGGAAGATGACCGTGCTGAAGCAGGTAGGAAATTTGGGATACAATGACTTTTACGAAGCGAGTAAAAGGTAATAACATAGAAATATTGAGGTCAAAGGCTATTGTAGGATATGGTAAACGTTTTCTGCGGAAATTATAATGGTAGAGAAGATAATCCAATTGCCCCCTATACTTGATTGCATAGACTACTGTACCTTCCCTGTGCATCTGCTTCAGGTCTTCTTTCATGCTTTCACTAAGGCTTGCTCTTTTAAAAAGTCTATAGAGAAACCAGTTGAGAAAGAATCCCGGTTTATGATCAAACACATAAGGGTAAAGAGTTTTTTCTTGAGGCTTATTCATGAATTGATTGATTGAATTGAAATATTCCCTTTGTTGGATAGGAAGTATAGGAAGAAATAGAATTATGTGTCAAGGGAAAAGGGGCCACAAGATATGCGGTTCTGAAGTGAGACAATAAGGCGGGCAAGTATTAACCCGCTAGAAGTATGGCGTGTTTATTGTCTATAAACTCAGGTGCTTAATGATAGAGAAATCTAAACCTCAAATGCTTTTTTTCCTTCTTTGGCAGCATTAGAGCTGTGTAGTAAAATCTAACGGAGAGGGCTTTATCAGGCTTATCAGTAATAATACCGAAAAATCCATTGTGTGAGTGAGATCTCATACCATGTAGAGAAGGGGAGCATGGTGTGACAGAAAAGCATCGAGACACTACCAGTTTTTTCCAATTCCGCAGAACTTCTGTGTTATTGTTAAGTAGCAGATTGATGAAATATGTACGTTTAAATTTTACCTATTTATGGGTCCTTCTAAGTGTTTCTGCCAATGCCTTTATCTCTGATAAATCCTGTCGCATCGCACTCCATCCGTACCACAATGCATAGTCAGGATTTGCATGAAATGCCCCTTGGAATGTTCTCATGCGGTGCTTCATAAACATAAGAAACAGTCTCTGCTCTATCGGTGTTGGTGCGTCATGAAACGAGAGCATGTCAGGAAACGAGTACGTGTAATTTTTCGGTTTTTTGAGGAATCCCTTGCCATATAAATCAGCGACAATGTGGATCGCCTCGGCCATCAGTAGATCTGCTTCCCTGATTATCTGGTCGCCTTTTTCTAGCTCCATTTGAGCAAAATTGAGGGAATGGCACTGGCTGCAGGATTCCAGCATTGTATCGCGCTCCCTTTTCCATTCGTCCTGTGTGAGGCGAGCTAAATCTGCCTTCTTTACCACCTCAAGCCTGGCCGTGGGATTTCCATTAGGATCAAGCACTCCGAGCGCTTGCAGAATTGTGATACGGGCCGAGGCCCATATTTTATCCTCTGGCATAGGTAGCCGTACTGCGAGGAATCCCCACGCGGTCCTCACCTCGTGATTGCCATCCTGCATGTGACATGTTTGACAGGTAGGGGCCGCGGTAGTCTCAGGCAAGATCCCATTCTGTTTCAGTAAAAACCTTACGCCGTGCTTTGATGAGGAGTACATCTCCCATTGTGGATGATCAAAGCCCATATGACAGGTTTGACAGGATTGTGGTTGCCTCGCTTCTTTCGCGGAGAAAAGGTGCCGAGTATGGCACACATCACATGACGCAAGACCGAAGCCTGTGCCTTGTTTCTTTAGCATCTTAATCTCAGCCTCTGTCTTGATTCCAAGCTTATGGCAGCCGCCGCAGCCCTTCATCCCTTCAATCAAGGCCATAGGCTGCCAGTGTGCTGTAGGCATGGCCTTCATCGCTGCCCATGCCAATGCATGCTTTCCTGCCTTGAACTGTGCCCCCTGTTCTTCATGACACTGTTGACAGGTATCTGCTGTTGGTGTCACTGCCTTTGCCACATCTTCTTTAGATATGTGCTGATCGTCGTGACATACTGTACAAAACACGTCATTCTTGCTATGTTTACTCAATTGCCAGTCTTTTACGATACCTGCGGTGACTTCCTTATGGCATGTGACACAGGCTTGTCTCTCAGTGGACTTTAACTTTGCCTCTGTGGGAAATCCCGCTTTGACCCACTCTCTATATCCGCCCTTAAGGGCGAAAACATTCTTAAAACCAATCTTTATAACCTTCCGTGCCACCCTGACACTGGTCGATTCGCTCGGTCACGCTCAGTAAAAGATAAGTGTCTTGTCTTTGGAATAGTTTTTTGCCCAGGATTCTGGTTTTGTTGGATTTTCGTGAACTGCCCCACGAATTTTCAGCTCACTCGCCTTCCACTGCTGCTCAGGGCGAACATCCAGAATAATTACATTAGGATTCCCCATCATTGATTTAAGATCACTCTTTGTGACCAAGGGAACATCCTTGCTTGTAGCTGTTGTCGCAGACACACAACCTATTGAAAAGCTTAAAGCGATAATCAAAACCATTTTCATTACAGTTTTCATATTATTGCTCTCCTCTTTTATAGGTGTATTTTTTATGCAGCTGTTTAAAAAGATTATACCCTAAGCACTACGAAGTGGGCAATAAATTTTTACTGAAAACTGTAATGGCGACAATAACCCATATGACTTGAGATGCTGAAATAGGAAATAGAGCTCCTTTTTGTCCTTCAAAGTATGTTAGGACATTTTTATTGTGCACTTAAGGGCACATAATAAACACTCTTACACATGTCTGATAAAGCGCATGATATGGTGGCTGCGCAATTTTAATACCTTTTGTGAATTTTCATCATAGAAGATTAGGGTGGGGTGAAGGTGGCATTGAGAGCAATCGTTTTCCTTGATATGCCTCTGGTGTTAACGAAACGGTTAAATGCCTTGACGCGCAGTGAGTAAAAAATAGTAGTATCAATTGCTAACTGCACCAATCAACTGTCGAGGAGGAGGAGAGGTGAACTTTTATCTCTCAAGGTTTTATTGGCAACTCGGTATAAATGGTGGGTGATAGGGATTACTTTATAGCTGCCAAATTACTTGCCGCTAACCCTTTTTCAGCTTTCCAAGAAGACCGGTCAACTGGGCAATGTGCCCTCGCTCTTCCCGTATTATATCATCGATCCTCTCAAGGCCATACTCTGGTGATACGATGTCCTTTATGCCGAGGTAAAACAGGACAGATTCTTTCTCAAGGCCAATGGCAGTGGTGAGCACCTCCTCCATGGTTTGAGTACCAGTGAGTGAATCTGCCGCAGACGGGCTTCCCTCACCACCGTGTGTGTCTGCCATTGCAGATAGATACAGTGATAGCTCGTCTTGAGGGTCGAAAACCTTCCCACCTTTTTCTTTATCAGTAAGCGTTTTCTGGATTTCGATGAATGTTGCTTTATGGCCGTCCTCCATTGTAGCCAATTTTTCGAGAAACTTACGATTTTCTGTATCTGATTGCAATCCCGCAGCTTTTCGATAGAAAGCAGCACCGTTTTCCTCGATCCGAATCGCAATCTCGAACACCTCATCCGCATTAAAACCTATAACCATCTCATCCTCCTTATTAAAAGAGAGTAGTTGAACTGATATTTAGTTGATTGATAGGCACTTCTTTTTGTCGTTTATACAGTATAGAAAATGAACCGTTATGTGTCAATGACAAAGCCCATGATTGTGTTAGCTGCTTATTTTCCGTCAATATGACTTTTAACATGCAGACTCCATATTTGAACATTTATTCCCTGTTATTAGACACATGGGAGGATATACCTGTAAGGCATTTAAGGGGCCAAACGCCTTATCTTGTTTCCCATCGTTAGGTCTGTGACCAGCCCTGGATGCCTGCTGAATAACAGTCATTCCCTGGCCCAGAATGATCACCAATCCTGCTTGCTTCAAAAGCCTGACTTGGAACAGTGCATAGTCCAAACCTATGATAAATAAACGGGTCGCAGCCCTGGCCCAGCCCTGGTATCCTGTGTTAATCGCAAGGGATCGTTCCTTGAGCAATAAACCTAAATTTTAACTTCAAAATGGGCTTAGTCGCGCCAGGGCGGGCAGGGTAGGCTCTCTTGAGAGAAAAGGGCGCGGATAATGTATCTAAAATACTGTTTGACTTTGTGACCCAAAAAGATTAGCTTTTTTTGAATTCAATCACGTGACTCGAATTTCTGCCTTCTTTGTGACGGTACGTATTGAGATTCAGTATTCTTTTGTAGTTCTGATCGCTCGAACGCGATCTCGAAATTCGGTATCAATAAGTTTCATCCAAGCATACATCTGATGCTTGAGAAGCATACGCCAATCCGTTTTGTAAACAATATTAAACATTGGTAGATATTCCGATGCATCTTAAGAGAATTACCATTCATCCCGAAAAATTCCCGACCACAGAACACTATCCATTCAACCTAAACATTTTTCATGAGACAAAAAGCATTTTGTTCAACTCGCCGGTTACATTTTTTGTAGGAGAAAATGGCACCGGAAAGTCGACTTTGCTAGAGGCTATAACGCACAAATGCGGCATATATATATGGGGAAACATTGAGAGAAAACCCTTCAAAGTCAACGTATATGAGAAAAGGTTGCACGAGGCTATTGATGTCGAATGGACTCAGGGTTCCGTACACGGGTCATTTTTCTCATCCCAGATATTCCAGAACTTTGCCCAAATTCTGGACGAATGGGCAGCAGCAGACCCTGGATCACTTGATTATTTCGGGGGGGAATCTTTACTGACCAAATCTCACGGTCAGTCGCTCATGTCGTTTTTCAAGGCTCGCTACAAAATCAAAGGGATTTATTTTATGGACGAACCAGAGACAGCACTCTCACCAAGAACCCAATTAGATTTGCTTGGGGTGCTTAAGAACATGAGCCAGGACGGGCACGCACAATTTATCATTGCCACTCATTCTCCAATCCTCCTGGCATGTCCTTGGGCGAAGATACACAGCTTTGACTATGTGCCTGTAAAAGAAATTGATTATGAAGAGACAGAACAGTTCCAGATCTACAAAAACTTCATGGTGGATAGATACAAATACCTGAACGCAATATAAAAAATACCATTTGACTTTAAGAAGCAAATCCATTGACCTCACAGGCACTTTTCGGGGCAATGGCGATTTTATTATTACACAATCTCCTCCAGGGATAGTATATAGTTGAATGGTTCTTGGATGATGCTTCCACGCATAATATTTTAACTTTAAGATTCTATGGTTTCTTCCTGCTGTAATTTAATCGCGTAGAAGCCTCTTTTTTCTTCAAATGAAATCGCAAAGCGATTATATTGAATAGAAAACCTTCAATCTTTGTCTATGAGCCTAGGCCCTCAAAATTTCAACGAAAAACTGCTGATGGGATTGAAAACGTTAAATAGTGATTTTTAGTCAGGAAACTTGGTTAAATCATTACTAATCTTTCCGCTATGCAAGTTCGTATATGTCTGATAATAGTTAACAGCACCCCACCAGTTAACTGTCGACAGGTTTAGACTTTTGGATAAATTTACTACTATGAGGAGGCTATCATGTATAAAACTATATTGGTACCATTAGATGGTTCAAAGAGGGCTGAGGCAATATTAGGCCACATTGAAGAACTGAGCACGTTCTACCATGCAAAAGTTATCTTTTTAC
>Ga0307419_10000424_pt1 | contig 21102 bp, 11 predicted proteins | sample SalMarWE160230MG_2_FD_202512 | JGI IMG/M metagenome (GOLD analysis project Ga0307419, IMG submission 202512) | Salt marsh sediment microbial communities from the Plum Island Ecosystem LTER, Massachusetts, United States - WE1602-30 | ecosystem: Environmental > Aquatic > Marine > Intertidal zone... | reverse complement strand
CGCGACTGGGGGAACGCCTGCGCCGGCGGCGAGAGCGGCTACATCGCCATCGACCGACTCGACGAGGACATCCTGTACGGGACGTCGTACGACGGGTCGGTGGTACGCTGCGACCAGAGGACGGGCGTCCGGCAAGACATCTCACCCGAGGCGGCCTGGCCGGACTCCACATTCCGGGTCTCGTGGACGATGCCGATCGTGACCTCGGACGCCGACGCGCACGCCGTCTATTTCGGAGACCAGTACCTGTTCGAAACGCGCGACCGGGGGCAGAGCTGGAAGAAGATCAGCCCCGATCTCACGCGGAAGGCCCCGGGCGTGCCGCCCAACCTGGACTCGGCCACGGCCCACGACCAGACGGCGGCCGAGCGGGCGGGAACCCGGTGGGGCGTGATCTACTCGATCGCCCCCTCGCCCCTGGACTCGGCCGAGGTGTGGGTGGGGACGGATGACGGGCTGGTGTGGGTGACGAGCGACGGCGGAGGGAGCTGGAACGATGTCACGCCGCCCGCGCTCACGCCCTGGAGCAAGGTGGCCATGATCGAGGCCTCCCGCGCCGATTCGGCCGAGGCGTACGTGGCCATCGACCGCCACCGCCTGGACGACTTCGCCCCTCACCTGTACCGCACGCTCGATCGCGGCCGGAGCTGGCAGGAGATCGTCAAGGGGCTTCCGGCGAGCGCCTGGGTCAACGCCGTCCGCGAGGACCCCGCCCGGCCGGGCCTGCTGTTCGCCGGCACCGAGGCCGGCGTGTACGTCTCGTTCGACGACGGGGACCGGTGGCAATCGCTGCGGCTCGGCATGCCGGCCACCTCGGTGCGCGACCTGGCCGTGCGGGACGGAGACCTCATCGCCGCGACGCATGGCCGCTCCATGTGGGCCCTGGATGACGTCGAGCCGCTCCGGGAGCTGGCGCGGATCGAGGGGGCGCGCGGGGGCTCCTCGGCCGGGTCGGCCGCATCGGCCGGGCCGACCGGGTCCCACGTCCACCTGTTCCGCCCCGACACGGCGATCTTGCTCCGGGGCCGGAGCTTCTCGGTGCCCGCCTCGGCGCGGCCCTACGTGGACCCGGTCGAGCTCGCCGCAGGCGACAACCCACCGTCGGGCGCCGTGATCGACTACTACCTGCCGGCGAACGCCGACTCGGTCGCGCTCGAGGTCCTCGGCGAGGACGGACAGGTGGCCCGCCGGTACTCGAGCACCGAGAAGCCCCACCGCACCGATCCGAAGAGCCTCGACATCCCGGCCGGCTGGATCCGGACACCCGCCGTCCTTCCGGCCACGGCCGGGATGCACCGGTGGGTGTGGGACCTGCACTTCGCCAGCGCATCCGGGGGCGGCCGTGGGGGAGGATTCTTCGGCGGAGGGAACGGCCCCTGGGCGGTCCCGGGGAGCTACACCGTCCGTCTCGTGGTGGGGGCCGACACGGTGGCGGCGCCGCTCCGGGTCGTGACCGACCCGCGCTCGACGGCCCGGCCGGCCGCGCTCCGGGCGCAGCTGGCACTGGCCCGCGAGGTCGAGGCGGCCACGGCTCGCGCCGCCGCCGCGCTCCGCGAGATCGGGGGCGTGCGGTCGCGCATCGACTCCGTGAAGCCGAAGGCGTCGGGCCGGACCTCCCTGGTGGCCGAGCTCGCCGACGTCGACGGCCGGGCGGAGGCGATCCAGGGAACGCGGGCCCGGCCCAACCCGGACGCCGCGGGTGTCGGCGACGGTGGACCCGCGCCGGGCACGCTCCTCTATCTGCAGGGCTTCCTGCGTGGCCTGCAGCGCACGGTCGAGGGCGGGGATTCGGGACCCACGGACCAGGCCAGGACCGGCTTCCAGAAGGCGAGCGCCTCCCTGGACGCGGCGCTGGCCCGCTGGAGCGCACTCCGGAAGGGCGCGATCTCGGACCTGGACGCCAGCCTCCGGCAGGCCGGCCTTCGGCCGGTCGGCGCGGCTACCGGTACGGGGCGGTCATCCCCCCATCGACGATGAAGGAGTGGCCGGTCACGTAAGAGGCCGCCTCCGAGCACAGCCATACGATGGCATCGGCCGCCTCTTCCGGGCGGCCGATTCGAGCCACCGGGATCCGGAGCTCGTACTGCTGGCGCGCCGCCCGCTCGCCGCCCATGTGATCGAAGATCCCCCGGAGCATGGGAGTGTCGATGGCGCCGGGCACGAGCGCGTTCACACGGACGCCAGCCTGCGCGTACTCGAGGGCAGCGGCCTTGGTGAGGGCCAGCACGCCCGCCTTGCTGGCCGAGTAGATGGACCCGCGTGCCGCCGCGCCCAGGCCGTTCACCGAGGAGACGTTGACGAGCGCGCCACCGGTGGGCTCCTGGCCCAGGATCTGGCGGATCTCGTGTTTCATGCACAGCCACACGCCCTTGAGGTTCACGGCGATCGTACGGTCGAACTCCTCCTCGTCGAACTCCACGGTCGTGTGGAAGACCCCGGTGTCGGCGGCGGCGTTGTTCACCGCCGCGTCCAGGCGTCCGAATCGGTCCACGGTCTCCCGTAGGAGCCGTTCCACGTCGGTGGCCCGGCTGACGTCAGTGGCCACGAACAGCGCCTTTCCGCCCGCCTCCTCCACCTCTCGGACCACGGCCCGGCCGCGCTCTTCTCCCCGGGCGGCCACCACGACCCGGGCCCCCCGACGCGCGAAAGCCAGCGTCGCGGCACGGCCGATCCCCGAGCTCCCACCGGTGATCAGGGCCACGCGGCCCTCGAAGTCCCTCATCGTCTCGCGCTCATGGGTCATGCGAGCCCTCCCCCGGGGATGCAGGTTCCCGGATCTCGTACAGTCGGTGCATGGCTCCGGTCCCGGAATAGAGTTCATCGCGCAGGTAGCGGAAGCCCAGCTTCTCGACCAGCCGACGCGACCGCTCGTTCCGGGGATGGTGGCCGGCCACGATGGCACGGGCTCCGAGCTCCGAGAAGCCGTGCTCCACCACCGCGCGGACCACCTCCTCGGCCAGGCCGCGGCCCCAGTACGCCGGGAGGAGATGGACCCCGACCTCGTATACCCTCCGGTCCGGATCGTAGGGACGCAGCCCGCAGCAGCCCACGAACTCCTCCGTCGCGAGCTCGAAGAGCGGCCAGTACTGCACGCCGTGCTCCTCGTGGCACGCCATCTCACGATCGAGCCGCTCGGCCACCTGCGTTCGGTCGAGCCGGCCCCGGCGGTCGAAGAGCCGCGTGACCCGCGGGTCACCCCACAGACTCATCGCCAGATCCAGGTCGTCGGGCTCCCAGGCGCGCAATCCCAGGCGCCGGGTGGTGAGGATCCAGGACGCTGACGCCCCGGATGGCCTCACGGCGGCCCGACAGCGGCGGCCGGCGAGGACCCGACAGCGGCGGCCGGCGGCGACCCGGGCCGTGGACCGTGCAGGGCGCGGAGCCCGCGGGTCAGCCCCACGGGGACGACCGACGTGTGGGTCTCGCCCCCCAGGACGTGAAACTCCTCATCGAGCGAGCGACCACCTCGGCCCGCTCTTCGGCCACGCGGGCCTCCAGCTCCACCACTCGTCCAAGAGGAAGCGGAGGAACTCGGGCGACCGGCGGATCGGGCGAGGGTCCCCGGAAGCCCGGGACCGGCGGCGCGATCCACAGCCGGTAGTCAGCGTCCGCCGCGGCGGAGCGCCCCCGGCTCCCTGGCCCGGACGTAGGGAAATCACCCACGTCCCGCTGCAGGAATCCCCCGACAGACGCGGAGGAGGCTGGAGGGCCAGCTTGTACATTCCGAGAAAGGAGGCGCGACGTGTCCCGTCAACATAGAGATCTCCTCTGGAGCCTCGCCCTCGTGCTCCTCGCCGCCGGGCTGGCGCTCCTGGTCACGACCTCGAGCCTGGCGGCTCGCTAAGCTACGCGTCGCAGCCTCTCCGACCCTTCCCCGGCCGGCCCTTCACCGGCCTGCCGATCGCCGGCCGCGGGCCGCCGGTGTCGCGGACCTCCAGACGGCCGCGAGCGCTCAGCCGGCGTCCGCCTCTCCCGACAGCCCCATCTCCCCCGCCAGCTCCCGTCCCAGCTCCGCCACGATCCCGGGAATCTCGTCCATGTCGATCGACGTGGTGTTGAAATTGACCACGCACGAGCGAAGGGTGTAACGGCCGCCGATGACCGCGTTCGAGAGGAAGGCGCGTCCGGCCTTCTGGAGCCGGTCCAGCAGCGACTGATTGAGCTCGTTCAGTCGCTCCTCGGTGCCGGCCTCTCCGACGCGGGGGCGGAGCGCGGCGGGCACGTACCGGAAGGTCGTGATACTGAGCTCGTTCGTGAACAGCTCCAGCTCGGGGTGCTCGCGCACGCGCCCGGCCAGGTGAGCGGCCAGCGCGATGTCGTCGGAGATCATGCGTTCGTAGCCGCGGCGACCGGCCTGGCGCAGGGCGAGCCACACCTTGAGCGCCCGGAAGCCGCGCGAGTTCTGGAGCCCGAAGTCCACGTAGTTGGTGGCCTCCACGCCGAAGTGGTAGTAGGCCGGGTGGTAGGCGAAGGCGGCGCGCAGGTCGGAAGGCTCGCGCACGAGGGCGCAGCCCGCCTCGAGCGGGGCGTACAGCCACTTGTGCGGATCGATGGCGATCGAGTCCGCCATGCCCAGGTGGGCCAGCTCGGGATGGGCGCCCGGCACGGCGGCCGCGAAGCCCCCGTAGGCCCCGTCGACGTGGAACCAGAGCCCGCGCTCCCGGCACACGCCCGCGAGGGCGCGGAGCGGATCGACGGCCCCGGTGCTCACCGAGCCCGCCGTGCCGACCACCATGATCGGCCACAGGCCCGCCGCTCGGTCCGACTCGATGGCCCGCTCGAGGGACCCGACGTCCATGCGCAGGTCCGAGTCGGTCTCGATCCAGCGGACAACGCCGGTTCCCAGTCCGAACAGGTCGGCCGCCTTCTGCACCCAGGTGTGCGTCTCGGCCGAGACGTACACGACCGGATCGGCATCCAGGGCGCGCAGGCCGCGCTCGCGGACCGCCTCGCCCATGACGGCCGTGCGTCCGGCCAGGAAGCCGGTGAAGTTGGCCATGTTCCCGCCGCTCACCAGCAGCCCTCCGCACTCGCGTGGATAGCCGACGAGCTCGGCCATCCAGCGCACGGCCTGCCCCTCGATCTCGCTCGCCATGGGCGAGAGAATCCACGCGCCGCAGTTGGCATTGACCGCCGACGCCAGGAGGTCCGCGAGGATCCCGAGCGGCGTCGGTCCCGCGGTGATATAGCCCAGGAACTTGGGGTGCGCGTTGAAGGTCGAGTGGTCGAAGAGGAGGCGGGCCGCTTCGTCCAGGAGCTCCCGGGCGTCGCTCCCCGTCTCGGGAAGGGACGCCTCACCCCCGATCAGCGCCCGCAGCTCCTCGGGCCCCTCGGGCGGCACGACCGGCCGATCCGGGAGGCCGGCCAGGAATTCGGAGATCTCGTCCACCAGCCGGTGTCCGAGCTCACGGAAACGCTCCGGATCCATGGCCACGGGCGTATCGGCTCCGCCACGCACAGCGCGCATCACTTCTCCTCTTCCCGAGGCTGTCGGGTCGTACGCGAACCTCTCCTCCCCGTCCGGGGCGGACCCGGACAGGACGTCCCCGCTCCTGGGCCACAGCATAAGGCCGGCGGCGTCCGGCCGAGAGAGCCGGCGGGTCGTGCGAGCCGAAACCGGCTCCAACCGCCATCGCCCGGGCGGCGTCCAAGCTCGATGAGAGCGACCCTCGAGGCCCCGGAGAGCCGGGACTCGTCCCGGCGGGAGCGACAGCGATGGGAGAATGGACTCGGGACCTGCGACTGGCGTTCCGCGCGCTGCGGCGCCGGCCGGGCTTCGCGGTCACCGTGCTCGGGACGCTGGCCCTCGGCATCGGGGCCAACACGGCCATCTTCGGCATCTTCCGGACCGTGTTCCTCGAGCCTCTCCCGCTCCCCGACGCGGGCCGCCTCACGTTCGTGATGGAGCAGGGAGGCTTCGGGTGCTGCGGTCCCGCTTCGGGGCCCGACTACGTGGATTGGACCGAGCGCCAGCGGTCGTTCTCCGGCATGGGGATCCTCTCGCCGGGGACGGTCACCCTCACCGGAGGCGGCGAAGCCAGGCGCGTCTACGCCACCGCCGCGTCGGCCAGCGTGTTCCGTCTGCTGGGCGTGGCGCCGCGGCTGGGGCGGACTCTCCTCGACGCGGACCAGGCTTCCCCATCGGTCGTGGTCCTGAGCTACAGCCTGTGGCAGAGCCGCTTCGGGGGCCGGAGCGACGTCCTCGGGTCCACCCTCGACATCGACGGCGCGCCCCATGCGATCGTCGGCGTGATGCCGAAAGGCTTCGACATTCCCTCCCCCTGGGCCCGGACGATCCACCACCAGCTCTACACGCCCTTCGACGCTTCCTGGCTCGGCGGCAACCGCGGGTCGCACAGCTATCCCGTGGTGGCCCGCCTGGCCCCGGGAGTCTCCCGCGCCATGGCGCAGGCGGACATGGACCGCATCATGGGCGACCTCGCGCGGGCCTACCCGACCACGAACGCCGACCGCGGAGTCCGGGTGTTCGGCGCCCACGACTACATCTTCGGCAGCGCCGGCCGTGAGCTCGGCCTCATCCTGGGAGCCGCGGGGCTCGTTCTCCTGATCGCCTGCGGCAACGTCGCCGGGCTCCAGCTGGCGCGCGCCGCCGACCGGGAGACGGAGCTGGCCGTGCGCACCGCGCTCGGGGCCTCGCGGCGGCGACTGGTCCGGCTCCTGTTCTCGGAGAGCGTGCTGGTGGCCGCCCTGGGCGGGCTGGGGGGCGTCCTGGTCTCGATGCTGGCCGTGCGCGGGCTCCGCTCCCTGCTCCCTCCCACCTTCCCGCGCGCAGCCGAGGCCGGGATCGACGGCTGGACGCTCCTGTTCGCCGTCGGCGTCTCCGGGCTCACCGCCCTGGCCTTCGGGATCCTCCCGGCCCTCCTGGCCTCGCGCAGCGATCCCGCCTCGGGCCTGAGGGAGCGCGGCACCTCCACGCGGGACCCGGCCCGGGAGCGCGTGCGCGACTCTTTCATCGTCGCGCAGATCGCGCTCGGACTCGTGCTCGCCAACGGCGCCGTGCTCCTGGTCCGCAGCTACACTCACCTGCTGAGCCAGGACGAGGGCTTCCGGCCGGCCCACGTGCTCACGGTGTCGGTACAGCCCTCGGGCGACCGATACGCGGACGCGACCGCCGTGTCCGCCTACTACGACCAGGTCCGCGCTCGCATCGCGGCCATCCCGGGCGTGGACGCGGTGGGGACGGTGAGCCGTCTTCCGCTGGCCGGCGGCGCGAACGGCAACATTCGAGTCGAAGGAAGGCCGGCGCCGAAGGTGGCCGAGCAGGGGCCGCTGGTCGAGGTGACCAGCATTTCCGGGGACTACTTCGGGGCCATGGGGATCGACCTGGTCCAGGGTCGGGCGCTCGTTCCGGCGGACACCGCCTCGGGCGCCGTGAACGTGGTGATCAATCGCCACTTCGCCCGGGAGATCTGGCCACGAGAAAGCCCCCTCGGGAAGCGCTTCGCCTTCAGCGGCAACCCGCCCGCATGGCTCACGGTGGTGGGCGTGGTCGGCGACGTCCGGCAGTGGGGCCCCGAGAAGCCGCCGATCAGCCAGGTCTACTTCCCGCTCACCCGAGGCTGGACCAATTCCGCCTACGTGGTCGTACGGACCCGCGGCGATGCCCTGTCCGTGGCCGGATCGGTACGCCGGGCCATCATCGGGGTGGACCCGTCGCTGGCCCCCTCGGACATGCGGACGATGACCGAGCGCGTCGACCGGACCTTCGCCCAGCGACGCTTCTATACGACCCTCATCGGCCTGTTCGCCCTCGCCGCTCTCCTCCTGGCGGGAGTGGGGATCTACGGGACCGTCTCGTACTACGTCACCCGGAGGATGCGCGAGCTCGGAATCCGGATGGCCCTGGGAGCCCCCGGCCGGAGCATCGTCGGGCTGGTCGTCGCCCGCGGCGCCCGCCTGGCGGGCTGGGGCATCGGCCTCGGTCTCGTGGGCGTGTGGGCCACGCGAGCGGTCGTGGCGAGGTTCGTGTACGGCATCGCCGCGCTCGATCCGTGGACGGTCGCCGGCGGCTGCGTCCTCCTCGTCTCGGTGGCCATCGCCTCGGCCGCGCTCCCGGCCCGCCGGGCCGCGGGACGGGCCCCGTTGATGGCGCTACGGGCCGAGTAGGGGCCTCACCAGCTCCGTCCGCCAGGTCGAGGGATCCCCGCCCGATTCCGGCCCCGTGACGTACCGCTCCCACGGGTCCGGTGCCCAGCGGTGGCCGGCGGATTCCATCCAGGCCTGGAACTCCTCCCAGGCTCCCCCCAGGCCCTCGTAGGCGCCGTGGTATACGGTGCGGGCCACGCGTGCGGCAGGGAGCCGGCCCGGCCGGACCCGGCCCCTGGCCGCGACCGGTCGCGCGACGGGCAGGCCGACCTCGAAGTCGAACATCTCGGGATCCATCCGCAGGTGGTGGGCGAACACGGGGCCCGTCGGAGGTATGCCTTGCTCGGACAGGACCCTCATGAGCTCCTCGATGGCGGGCCCCATGACCTCGGGCATACGCTCGCGCTCGATCGTGAGGTGGATGACGGCCGCGTGCTGCTCGGGCACCGCCTCCACGCGGGGCGTCTCGATCATGGTCTCACTCCCTCGCGAACCGTGCGAAGTGGACCCCCTGGGGGTCCGTGGCCTGCGCCATGCAGCCGCAACTCTCCCGGTCCTGGCTGTCCCGGCCGAGGGCCTCCGGGCAGAACTCCCGTGCGCATAACAGGTCGGGCGTCGGGAGATCGTACCCTCCCCGGTATGCGGCGCGGCTCACGACACTCCCGACTCTCGCCACGCGATCGCGAGCACCGGGGACGGTCGAGCGATCTAGCGGGTCGGCTCGCCGACCGCCGGCCCCACGATGGCCCCCTCGAGGCCGGCCACCCGGCGGGCGATACCCAGCTGTCCCACGTGATAGGCCTGATGCAAGGCCAGGAAGCCGAGCGCCCCGGCACGCGTGGTGTCGCCGCCCAGCGGGTGCGGGACCCGGTCGGCCAGTGCGTCGTCCGCCAGCCGGCCGATGGCCTCGAGGCAGCGGTCCCGCGAGCCGAGGAAGCGGTCCCGGAGCTCCTCCCAACCCAGCGCCTCCTCCGGAGTCCGGATCGGCTCCGAGCGAGGTCCGGCCAGGCGCCCGCATTCCCACACGGGCGGGTCATCCAGCAGCGCCATGACGGCGTTCTGAACATAGGTGAGGTGGCTCAGGATCCAGTTCGCGCAGTTGCCGCTCTCGCCCGGGAGCGCGAGGGAGTCCTCGTGTGTCATCCCCTTCACGTTCATCGCCGTGGCACCGTACACCGCTCCGAACTGGTCTCGGAGGAGATCTCGTACCATGGCCGGTCCCCCTCCCTTGCAGTGTGGCCGGACCGTCGCTGTCGCGACTCAGACCTGGCCGGGCCGGGCGGCCGCCGCGGGCTCGCCTTCTCGCGACCCGACGTCCCCGGCGACCTGTGCGGCTCCTGCCTCTGCTGCCGCCACGGCCGCGTCGACTCCGCGCTTCAGCTGCGCGGTGAGCTCCTCCCCCAGCGCCTCCTCGACGCGCTCCTGGGCCCGCGTCCACACCGGCAGGGCCCGTTCGAGTAGCTGCCGGCCGTCTGCCGTGAGGACCGGCAGGCGGACCCGACCATCGCTCGGGGAGCGGACGATCCGCACGAGGCCATCCTTCTCGAGGGGCCGCAGGCTCCGGGACAGGGTGGTGACGTCCATGGCCAGGACCTCCGCCACCTCGCTCATGGGAGCCTCGCGGGCCTCGAACAGAGCCACGGCGTTCAGCACGGTGAGCTGCGTGGCCTGGATCCCCAGCGGACGTAGCGCCTCATCGTACAGGCGCGTGAGTGCACGGGAGACGCGCCGTACCCGGAAGCAAAGGCAGTCGTCCGCCATCCTCCGGGCCGCTTCCTCGTACCCCATGATACATGCATATACATATTGTTGACGGAGAGGGCAAGATCGAGGCTGCGACGCGGTGGGGAAGGGCTGGCGGGCGCTCCGGAGCGGAACTCAGGGGTCCGGGAGCCTCCACCCGGCGGACCCGGAGTTCAGTCGCGCCTTCACATCGCTGGCGCAGAGAGGCCGCGAAAAACGGAAGCCCTGGACCAGGTCGGCCCCCAGCTCCCGCAGGCGCCGCACCTGGTCGGTCGACTCCACCCCTTCGGCGATCGTCAGCACACCCATGCGGCGACCCAGGGTCAGCATCGTCTCCACGATCGCGCCACTGTTGCCGTCCTCGGTGAGGCCCTGGACGAACGACATGTCGATCTTGAGGCCATCCACCTCGAGGTCGCGCAGGTAGTGGAAGGAGGAGTAGCCGGTTCCGAAATCGTCGACCAGGATCGCCACGCCCCGGCTTCGCATGTCGCGCACGCGGTCGGTGGCCCGGATCACCGCCGATTCGGTGATCTCGAGGTAGATCTGGGCGAGCCCGAGCTCGGACTCCTCGAGACAGCGCTCCAGCATGGCCGGGAATCGATCGGATTCGAACTGCCGGCCGGAGACGTTCATGAGCAGTCGGGTCGGCTCGGCGTCGGGCCGGCTCACCCACCCGGAGGCGTGGCCCAGCGCGGCCCGGCAGAGCTGTTCGCCCAGCTCGTGGATCACGTCGATCTCCTCGGCCAACGGAATGAAGTCGGACGGACCGAGGATCCCTCGCTCGGGGTGCCTCCATCGAGCGAGGGCTTCCCAGCCCCAGATCCGGCCGCCCGCCAGGCTCACCACGGGCTGGAAGAAGACCTCGAACTCCTTCCTGTCGAGACCGCGACGGATATCCTGTTCGAGGCGCAGGAGGTCCCGGTCGGACCGGTCCTCACGGTCGCGGTAGACGTGGACCGACTCACCGGCCTTCTTCTTGGCTTCGATGAGCGCGATGTCCGCGTGACGGATCAGTTGCTCGACATCGCCGTATCCGCTGGCTCGATCGGGATCGTACAGGGCCACGCCCACGTTGAGATCGACTTCGAGCTCACGACCGAGGACGTGTATGGGTCGGCGCAGGCTCCGCAGGAGCCGGTGCGCCGTCGTGAGGGCATCGTCGGGTCTCGTCAGCTCGCCCAGGACGATCGCGAACTCGTCTCCGCCGAAGCGGGCCACCGTGTCGTTCTCTCGTGCCTCCGAGGTCAGGCGCCGTCCCACCTCCTCGAGAACCCGGTCCCCCGCCGTATGACCGAGTCCATCGTTGATCCGTTTGAATCGACACACATCGGTCATCAGGAGGGCGAGCGTCGCCCCGTTGCGCCTCGCCCGGGCAACGCCCCATTCGAGCCGCTCGCGCAAGAGCGTGCGGTTGGCCAGTCCGGTGAGGGGGTCGTGCAGGGCGCGATGTCGGAGGTCGTCTTCCAGGAGCCGACGCTCCGTGACGTCCCGGACGATGCTCAGGATGCGGCTCTCTCCGTCCTCGTCGAGGAGGCTCGCCGTGAGCTGGACGGTCCGTACGGCGCCGTCCCGCAGCCGCGCCTCGATCTCGAAATCCGAGACGGCGCCATCCTCACGAAGTCGCTCCAGCAGGCTCTGTCTCGCGGCGTCATCCACGTACAGTGAGATCGTGTCGACCGTGGGAGGCTCGCTCTCCCCGACCCCGAAGAACTCCAGCCAGGCCCGATTCGCCCGAACGACGTGGCCCGACTCGGTCGTGAGACTGATCGGGTCGCGCGAATTCTCGAAGATCTTCCGGAACCGCTGCTCGCTGCGGCGCAGCGCCTCCCGGGCCGCCCTCTCCTCGCTGACATCCTTCTTGATGGCGATGAAGTGGGTGATCGCATCGCCGCGGTGGCGGACCGGCACGACGCTCATCCCCTCGGGATAGAGGCTCCCGTCCCTTCGCCGATTGACCAGCTCGCCCCGCCACGTTTCCCCGGCCAGGATGGTCGACCACAGCTCCTGGTAGAACGCCTCGTCCTGCAGCCCCGATTTCAGCACGCGGGGATTCCGTCCCCGTATGTCGGGCCACGTCCAGCCCGTCATGCGGCTGAAGGCCGGGTTGGACCACACGATGCTCCCGGTCCGGTCCGTGATCACGATGCCGTGGTCGGTCGCGTCCACGGCGCTCTCGAGCACGTTTCGCCACTCCTCGGCGCGCCGAGTCTCGGTGACGTCCTGCACGCTCCACAGGAGACGATCCTCTCCGGACAGGACGAGCCGGCGGCAGGAGACCAGCATCCGCCCCCTGCGGCCGTCGAGGCTGCGGAAGCCGGCCTCCTCGCCATAGAAGGACCCGTGCCGCATGGCGCGGTCGACGAGCTCGAGCCGCCGGTCGGGATCCTCCCACATGCCGAGCTCGACGGAGGTGGTTCCGCGGAGATCTCCGGGCCGAGCGCCGAACATCGTCGCGAACGCCTGGTTCATCTCGAGCAGCCGGCCCGTGCCGGCGTCCGAGATCACCAGTCCGACCGGGAGGACATCGAAGACCGTGGCCCAGCGTTCCTCGGCGGCCCAGCGCTCGCGCGCCGTTCGATGCCGCAGGTGGGCATAGTGCAGCACCCTGGCCAGAGCCCGGGGGGACAGTTCTTCCCGGGAGAGGAAGTCCGCCGCGCCGGCCGATATCGCCCGGTCGGCGTCCTCGCCATCCTGGCCACCGAGCGCGATGATCGGCGGACGCGTGTCCGCCCGACCCAGACGCTCGATGACCTCCAGGCCGCGGCCGGACGAGATATCGAGGTCCACGAGCACGGCGTCGGCATGGCGATCCCCGAGCAGCTCGACGGCCGTGGTCACGTCGGGGGCGTGCCGGAGCGCGCGATCGATCACGGTCCCCGCCAGGCAATGGCTCACCCGTCGGGTCAGAGTGGGGTCTTCGGCGATGAGGAGGACCTGAAGACGTGACCGGTCCACCCGCTCCCGGGACGTTACGACCATCCGGTCGGCTCGACGCTCATCCGCCGCATTCCTGTCTCTCCGGAATCGCTCCGCTGCGGGCGCGGAGCAGGTGATCTCGCGCCGTCCGCGCGAGGATCGAGGAGTCCCGCATGGATGAAACATCGGTGCCGAGAGGCGGCCGCCGGCGGGTGCCCATGCGAGCGCCCCGGGTCGGGGTGCGTGGCAGCGTCACGGGCCCGGCTGCCGGGGAGCAGAGCGTCACGAGGAATCGCTTTGCATGACAAGCACTTGTAGCCATGGCGTCCGGGAGTCAGTCGGGAGGTTCCGGAGTCCGCGCGTGGGGGTTTTCCCCACGGGGGCCGGGGGATCCGCCAGGGCCGGCCGCTCCCCTGGAGTCCGCTCGTTTTTCGAGATGTTGCCGCATGCTGCGAGACCCGGTGAGGGGCCTTCCACGTCCCGTCGCTGAGGAGCGAGACGTGCTCGCGCCCCACGATATTTAGACTGGCCAAATTCGCTGCTGTCTCCTATGTTCGGGGCGTCCCTTCGCCGGCCGTCCGCGAGGGCGACGGCTCTGCACCTCGAGAATCCTGGACGAGGACCGAGTTCCGTGGCGCGATGGCATCTCCCGGCGGTCGCGGCCCTCACGCTCGCGACGCCGACGTTCCTCCAGTTCCCCCCCGCGGCCGTGCCGCTCTCGATGCGGGGATCCTCCGTGGCGCCGGTCGATACGGTGCCGCTCTACGACGACCTCGGCGATCACCGCTACGGGATCACCACCGGCGTACCGCGCGCCCAGGCGTACTTCGACCAGGGGCTCCGCCTCTACTACGCCTTCAACCACGAGGAAGCCATCCGTTCGTTACGGGAGGCCCAGCGGCTGGACGCGACCTGCGCGATGTGCTGGTGGGGCGAGGCCCTCGCTCTCGGGCCCAACATCAACCTGCCGATGGACTCGGCGGCGGGCGTGGCGGCGCACCGGGCCATCCTCGAGGCGGACGCGCGCAAGGCCGGGGCGTCTGGAGTCGAGCGAGCGCTCATCGACGCCCTGTCCAGGCGATACGGAGCCGATCCCGGCGCGGAGCGCGCCACCAGGGACTCCGCCTATGCCGGGGCGATGAGGAAGGTCGTCTCCGAGTTCCCTCTCGACGTGGAAGCTCGGACGCTCTACGCCGAGGCGCTCATGGACCTGAGTCCCTGGCAGTACTGGAACCGGGACGGCAGTCCGCGCCCGGGCACGCCGGAGCTGCTCCGGCAGCTGGAGCGCGTCATGGCCGAGCGTCCCGACCATCCGGGTGCGAACCACTTCTACATTCACGCCGTGGAGGCCGTGCACCCCGAGCGGGCCGTGGATGCCGCCGAGCGCCTGGCCGGTCTGATGCCGGGTGCGGGGCACCTGGTCCACATGCCCGGCCACATCTACGTCCGGGTGGGCCGGTACGCGGACGCCATCCGGGTCAACGAGCACGCCATTCACGCCGACGAGACGTGGATTCGGGATCAGAGCCCCGAGTTCGGCATCTACGTCGGTGGTTATTACCCGCACAACTACGACTTCCTCGCCTTCGCGGCGAGCATGATCGGCCGTGGCGACCAGGCGATCGGCGCCGCGGAGAGCATGGCCGATCTGACGCCGGCCGACCGGGCGAGCGCTCCGGGCATGGAGTTCTTCCAGCACCACATGACGCGGCACCTGCAGATGAAGATCCGCTTCGACCGCTGGGGGGAGATCCTCGAGGCACCGGAGCCGGCCCGGGGACTCGAGCACGCCCGGGGGATGTGGCACTATGCCCGCGGGCGCGCCCTCGTGGCGCGCGGCGACCTCTCCGGGGCCCATCGCGAGCTCGAAGCGCTCCGGGCGGCGGCGGGCGCACCCGGGCTGGCGAACCTCCGGCTGGAGTTCAACACGGCCGGTCGGATCCTGGGCATCGCGACCGAAGTCCTGGCCGGTCAGCTGGCCGCGGCGAAGGGTGACGGCGAGATGGCCGTCACCCACCTCCGGGAGGCGGCCAGACGGGAGGATGGCCTGGTGTACGGCGAGCCGCCGGACTGGTCGATCCCGGTGCGGGAGGAGCTGGGCGAGCTCCTCCTCTCCGAGCACCGCCCGGCCGACGCGGAGACGGCGTTCCGGGAGGACCTGGCCCGCTTTCCGGACAACGGCTGGTCGCTCGGCGGGCTGGCGGCCTCGCTCCGCGCGCAGGGTCGCGCTCGGGAGGCGGAGGCCGTCGAGGCACGCTTCCTGGAAGTGTGGGAGGGGCCGGGCCGGAAGCCGTGAGTCCCCTGGCGGTCAGACCTCGGCCGCGCCCCGTCCGTACTCGGCCCGCAGCACGGTCTTCTGCACCTTCCCGGTGCCCCCGAGCGGCAGGGCGTCCACGAAGATCACATCGTCGGGAAGCCACCACTTCGCCACCTGGCCCTCCAGGAACTCGAGGACGCTCTCCCGCGTGGGGCTTCCGTCCCGCGTCGGCACGGCGATGAGGAGGGGACGCTCGCCCCATTTCTCGTGCGGGATGGCGATCACGGCCGCCTGCGCGATCTCGGGATGGCGCATGGCCAGGTCCTCGAGATCGATCGAGCTGATCCACTCGCCGCCGGACTTGATGAGGTCCTTCTTTCGGTCGGTGATCCTGATGCAGCCTTCCTCGTCGATCGTGGCCACGTCCCCGGTCGAGAACCAGCCCTCCGCGTCCAGGGCGCTGCCGGCTTCATCTCCCAGGTACGCGGAGGCCACCCACGGACCGCGGATCTGCAGCTCGCCGCTGGCGACGCCGTCCCAGGGGAGCGGCGCGCCTCCCTCGTCCACGATGCGCAGCCGAACGCCATACAGCGGCCGGCCCTGCTTCATGAGGACGGCGATCCGGTCGTCCTCGTCCAGTCCGTCGTGGTGCGCCGTGAGCCGGCTGACCGTGGCCACCGGGCTCGTCTCCGTCATGCCCCACCCGTGGCGCACATCGATCCCGCGGTCGAGGAAGCCGTGCAGCATGGATCGGGTCGGAGCGGCTCCACCGGTCGTCGCGATCTGCATGGTCGGGACGCTGGTGCCGGTCTCGTCCCAGTAGGCCAGCAGCCCCAGGTGCACGGTGGGCACACCGAAGTAGTGGGTGACCCCCTCCTGATTCATGATCTCCGTGAGGCCTTCCCCATCGAGGCGCGGACCGGGCAGGACGAGCTTGTAGCCGCACACCGCCGCGGCATAAGGGACGCCCCACGCCATCACGTGGAACATCGGGACGACCGGGAGGGCCACGCCGTCTTCCGCGACCGGGAACGCCCCGGGGAGCGAGCTGCCCATCGCGTGGAGGACGGTGGACCGGTGCGAGAAGACGACCCCCTTGGGATGACCGGTGGTCCCGGAGGTGTAGCAAATGCCCGCCGCCGCGTTCTCGTCCATCTCGGGCCACACGTAGTCGGTGCCGTGCCCGCCGACCCACTCCTCGTAGCAGACCGCCCCGGGCACCTCCGTATCCGGCATGTGCCGCCGGTCCGTGAGGACCACCAGGGTCTTCACAGTCTCGAGCTGGTCCCACACGGCCTCGGCCAGCGGGACGAACGTGAGATCCACGAACAGGACCCGGTCCCTGGCATGGTTCAGCACGTAGACCAGTTGGGAGGAGTGGAGCCGGGGATTCACGGTGTGAAGGATGGTCCCCGTCCCCGAGACCCCGTAGTAGAGCTCCAGGTGGCGGTGCGTATTCCACGCCAGCGTCGCGACCGTGTCCCCTTCCCGGACACCGGCCGCCTGCAGCGCCGCGGCGACCTGGAGGCTCCGGCGGCGCGCGTCTTTCCAGGTGTACCGGTGAATCGGCCCTTCGACCGTGCGCGTGACGATCTCCGTCTTCCCGAACACGGTGGCCGCGTGCTCCACCAGCGACGAGATGAGGAGCGGCGTCTCCATCATGAGTCCACGCATGGGCATCTCCCGAACGACGATGTGGGCCCGGCATGCCAGATACGCTGGCGGCCACGGCGCCGATTGGGGCGCCGATCGACCCGTCGCACAAAGCTAGATTGGCGGCCCGGCGCCCGCACGGGGTCGACGCCGCCACTTGCTGGCCCCGAGCGGCGGATGGATACTGTGGCGGATCGGCGAGAACTTCCGCTGTGAAGGTCTCCTTCCGGTGATCGCTTCAGCATGATGGAAATGGACCGCCCTCCGGCGGGCGAAGCTCCATCTTCCAGGACCGGCGTCCCGGGCGGGATGGCTCCCGGCGAGCCGGCCGAGACCGACGAGCGGGCTCGCCTGGAGCAGGCACTCGCCGGCCGCTACCTCCTGCGTCGTGAGATCGGACGGGGCGGCATGGCGACGGTCTACCTGGCCGAAGACCCGCGCCATGGCCGTTCGGTCGCGCTGAAGGCACTCCGGCCCGAGCTGGCTTCCGTCCTCGGACCCGTACGTTTCCAGAGGGAGATCGAGATCGTCGCCCGCCTCAGTCATCCCCACATCCTCCCACTGCACGACTCTGGAGAGGCCGCCGGCACGCTCTACTACGTCATGCCGTACGTGCAGGGAGGATCGCTGAGGACGAGGCTCGAGCGCGAGGGCCAACTGCCGGTCGAGGAAGCCGTGGCCGTGGCCGGGCAAGCGGCGGCGGCGCTCGAGCACGCCCACGCCCGCGGCGTGATTCACCGCGATGTCAAGCCGGAGAACATTCTCGTCCATGCGGGCGAAGCCGTGGTGGCCGACTTCGGAATCGCACTCGCGGCAGGCGCAGCGGGCGAGCGACTGACCCGAACCGGGCTGGCCGTTGGCACGTCCGAGTACATGAGTCCCGAGCAGTCACTCGGGGACGGTCCGGTGGATGCCCGGAGCGACGAGTACAGTCTGGCTTGCGTGCTGTACGAGATGCTCGCGGGCGAACCGCCCTACACCGGGCGGACGGCGCAAGCGGTCATCGCCAAGCGGCTCACCGACCCGGTGCCCTCGGTGCGGCGAATCCGGCCGGCGGTGCCCGAGGGGGTGGATCGCGCCCTCATGAAGGCACTCTCGCGCGTCCCCGGAGACCGCTTCCCTTCGGCGAAGGCCTTCGCCGAGGCGCTGGTCTCCGAGACTGCGGGCGCCCCGGCGCTCCGGTCGGTGGCGATTCTCCCCTTCCTGAACCTGAGCTCCGATCCCGAGAACGAGTACTTCGCCGACGGGATCACCGAGGACGTGATCGCCCAGGTGTCGAAGGTGCGCACCCTGAAGGTGATCTCGCGCACCTCGGTCATGGCGTTCAAGAACCGGGAGCACAGCGTGCGCGAGGTCGGAGCCCGGCTGGGGGCCGCCACAGTGCTGGAGGGCAGCGTGCGCCGCGCCGGGGACCGGGTGCGGATCGTGGCCCAGCTCATCGACGCCGAGACGGACCGGCACCTGTGGTCCGAGACGTACGACCGACGGCTCACGGACATCTTCGAGATCCAGGCCGACGTGGCGCTGCACATCGCGGCGGCGCTGAAGGCCAAGCTCACGCAGGAGGAGAGCGAGCGCATTCGACGCGAGCCCACCGAGGACATGAAGGCGTATCAGCTCTACCTGCAGGGCAGGCACTGCTTCGCGCGTGCCGGCCGGAGGGACATGCTCAAGAGCATCGAGTACTTCCAGGAGGCCCTGGCCCGGGACCCCGGTTACGCCCAGGCCCACGTCGGCATCGCTCTCGCCTGCGCGGAGCTCATCGAGAACGGCCTGGTCGAACCCGAACGACTCTCCTCTCTGGGACGCGCGGCGGCGATGAGAGCGCTCCAGCTGGATGGAGACCTCGCGTCCGCGCATTCCATCGCGGGCTTCATCGCCTGCATGTGGGATTTCGACTGGGTCCGCGCCGAAGCGGAGCTCCGCCGCGCCCTCGAGCTGAACCCGAGTGATGCCGACACGTACGACTACTACGCCCGCGTGCTCTCGGCCCTGGAGCGGCACGACGAGGCGGTGGCGGCTCACCGGCGCGCCTGGGAGCTCGATCCCGCGATCCACAACAACGAGGTGTCGCCCGACCTGCTCCGCGGTGGTCGCTACGACGAGGCCCTCCAGGCGGCTCTCGTTGCCCTCGAGTTCGATCCCATGGCCGCTCGGGGCCACGCCACGCTCGGATGGGCTTACCTCAAGAAGGGCATGCCCGACCGTGGGCTCTCCGAGCTCCAGCGGGCGGTGGAGCTGGCCCCCGGCCACGGCATGTGGCTGGGCCAGCTGGGACAGGCTCTGGCCGAGCTCGGAAGGACGGAAGAAGCCCGGGAAATTCTGAACCGACTGGAATCCATCGCCCGGGAAGGCGCCTACGTGTCTCCCACTCACCGGGCGTACGTCCACACGGGTCTGGGCGACCAGGAGGCTGCGCTCGATTGCCTGGAAGAGGCTTACCGACAGCGAGCCGGCTCGATCTACAGTATCAAGGGATCGTTCCTTTTCGCTTCGCTCCACCCCCAACGCAGGTTCCAGGCGCTCCTGGCGAAGATGAACCTGGCCTGAGAACTGGCCCCGGCTCCGATGCTCGGTCGTGTCCGGCATCGGACAGCGGATCCCAGGTTCGAACGCCGCCTTGATCGGGATCGACATCACTCGATGCGGTAAGCTCATGTCCGAGTGACGGTTACGGAGCCAGCCGCGACTGGCATGCCCGTTGCCACCGTACCGGGCACTTACGGGCGAGGACTCCATGACCGACCTGATCGGACAGCTCCGCCGCTCGCTCCGGCGCGTCCTCCGCGAGCCGGGAGTCGCGATGCCCACGGTGGGCATCCTGGCCCTGGCCATCGGAGCCGGCGTCACCGTGTTCAGCGCGGTCGAGGGGGTGCTCCTCGACCCGCTGCCCTACGACCACCCGGGGCGGCTCGTCTTCCTCTGGCACCACACCGCCCGGTCGGAGGGCCGGCGGTCTCGCATCCCGGCGCCGGACGTGCCGGAGATCGCGAGACAGAGCCACGCGCTCGAAGACGTGGCGTTCACGAACGACGTGTTCGACGCCGTGGCGGCGGGCGACGGCTCCCGGCCCACCCACGTGACCGTCGGTCTCGTCACCCCGAACTACTTCTCCGTGCTCGGCGTGGAGCTCGCGCTCGGACGCAGCTTTCGGCCGGGCGAAGCCGTGCTCTCGCGCGACCAGATCCGGGACACCGCCTTCGTCGCGCCCCCCAGCGTCGTGGTCCTGGGATACGAGCTGTGGCGAAGCCGCTTCGGCGGTGACTCCGCCGCCATCGGGAGAACCCTCCGGCTCGATGACGTTCCGTACACGATCATCGGAGTGGCCCCACGCGGATTCGAGCTCGTCATGCCGCCCGGCGTCGGTCTGGCATCCGAAGTGGATGCATGGACGCCGCTCCGGATCCCCCCGGCGCTCTTCCACCGCGACAGGGAACGACGGTGGCAGGACCAGGACAGCGACAACTCCGGAGCCGTCATCGCCCGCATGGCGCCGGACGCCACGCTGGCGGACGTGCGCGCGGAGATGCGCGTCATCGCGGCGCGTCAACGCGCGATGATCCCCGCCTACCGGAAGCGCGACGTGGACATCGAGGCCGTTCCCGTGTCAGCCGATGCGGTGGCGCATGTGCGTCCGGCCTTGCTGGCCCTCCTCGCCGCCGTGGCGCTGGTCCTCCTGATCGCCTCCCTCAACGTGGCCGGCCTGTTCCTGACTCGGAACCTGGACCGGATCGGCGAGCTGCGGCTCCGGACCGCGCTGGGCGCGGACGGTGCCGACCTCCTGCGCGAGGAGCTCGTCCACAGCCTGGTGCTGGCGGCGCTGGCAGGCGGACTCGGTCTCGCCCTCGCCGCCTGGGGAATCCGCGTCCTTCCGGCGCTCGCGCCCGCGGGGATCCCTCGGCTGGGCGACCTGCGGGTGGACGGCCGGGTTCTCGGATTCGCCTCGCTCGCCGCTCTCGCCGCGGCTCTCGCCTCCGGGCTCTTGCCCGCCCTGGTGGCGCTGCGATCGGTGGGCTCGGGACTCGACGGCGGATCGACCAGGAGCGCGACTCGCGGGCCGGGCCATTCGACATCGGGGCTGATCGCCGGCCAGGTGGCCCTGTCGATCGTTCTCCTGGTGGGCGCGGGCCTCCTCCTGCGCGGGTTCGTGCACCTGCAGGATGTCCGACCCGGCTTCGAGCCACGGGGCCTGGCCACGTTTCGCGTCTCTCTGGCCCCGAACGGCTTCGGCGGGCCCGCCGACCGCGCCGCGTTCGTCAAGCGCCTTTCGGACCGGATCCGTGCCCTTCCGGGAGTGCGGGCCGTCGGCGTCGTCGGCGGACTGCCGCTGGGCGGCGAGGTGTGGACGCGCCCGTACGGCCCGGCCGGATCGCCGCCCGCCTCGTGGAACGTCCGGCAGGCCAACTTCCGGGTCATCAACTCTG
>Ga0307419_10000422_pt1 | contig 21142 bp, 12 predicted proteins | sample SalMarWE160230MG_2_FD_202512 | JGI IMG/M metagenome (GOLD analysis project Ga0307419, IMG submission 202512) | Salt marsh sediment microbial communities from the Plum Island Ecosystem LTER, Massachusetts, United States - WE1602-30 | ecosystem: Environmental > Aquatic > Marine > Intertidal zone... | reverse complement strand
TCCAGTATCCTATGATTTCAAGAGGATTTCCTTTATTATCCCGTACCAGTTTCATTTCATCACGTACCCATATATATCTTCCATCTTTGCATTTGAAGCGATATTCATAGGCGTCTTGGCCTTTTTCAAATAACCTTCTTATCTCATCCGAAACAATCACCTGGTCTTCAGGATGGACACGGTTAGTCCAAAAACTCGAATCCCTGATGAAATCCTCCGGGTCGTAGCCAACCAGTTGAACAACGTTACTGCTGGTGAACGTCGTTCCAAAATCTCCCGAGACCTTTGCTGTGTAGATAACTGCCGAGGTAGATGAGAGCAGATATTGAATTCTCTCATTGGCAAAGAGTACTTGTTCCTCTGCTCTCTTGCGTTCGGTGATGTCGCGGCCAATGCCCATAAGACCTGTGATCATCCCTTTTTTCATCTGGGGGGAGGCCAGTACTTCTGTCCAGCCATAGTCCCCGGATTTTTTTCGTATACGCAGCTCAACCGCCTGAGCTGTGTGTCCCTTCAGCAAGTTCGAAAAACGTTCCGCAGCCAAAGGAATATCTTCCGGATGCAGCAGATCCGTGAATGGTTTCCCGATCCACTCCTTCGTTTGCCAGCCGGTGATCTTCTCGAACGCCTGGTTTATAGAACAAAACAATCCTTGTGGCGTTAGAGAAAAAATAACATCGCGGGACAAGTCCATCAGCTCTTTGTCAGGAATCCCGGGCTCCGATAATTCCTCCTCAGCCAGCTTATGCCGGGAGATGTCTTTTTCGTATGATGTTTTTAATGAATCATACTCCTTCTGCAATTTCTCGAGTTCTTTTATTAGGTCGGCTTTGGATTTATCCCTGTAATTCATTTTGTTTATGATTTATATTAAAAGAATACGGGGTTCAAATAACATTCTCATTTATTAGTATCAGATATAAAGTCGAAGTAATTTTCCGGGGTAACAATTTGAGTTTCATTATTCGGGTAAGCTTCAAGAAATGATTTTGAAAAACGTGCTTTAGCTTTCTTATTCCACTTAAACTCAAAAGCATAGATTTTTCCATCTCTTTCTTCAATATAATCTATTTCCTGCTGGTCCTGCGTACGCCAGAAATAGCGGTTTGCCCAAATCTGATTGTAGCTTGTAAACTTTAACCGTTCGCTGATAATATAGTTTTCCCACAAAGCGCCAATATCCGTTCTTAATTCAATAGGATTTAAATTGGCAATTAAAGCATTGCGAATGCCATTATCGTAAAAATAAATTTTTCTACCCTTTTTCAGTTCTTTTCTCAAATTCCTGCTAAAGGCAGTCAAGCGAAAAATGACATAGGTTTTTTCCAAAAGCTGAATATACTTTTCAACTGTTTCATTATCCAGATCAATCATTTTTCCCAGCTCGTTGTATGAAACTTCATTACCTACCTGCAACGCCAAAGCTTGCAATAGTTTAAGTAATCTTTCCGGTTTTTTTAATCCGTTCCATTGCAAAATATCTTTATACAGATAACTGTCTGATATTTGTTTTAGCATCTCTTTCTCTTTACCCGCATTTGTAACAACTTCGGGGTAGCACCCATAAACTAGCCTGTGTGGTAGCATGCGTGTTTCTTCCAAAAAACCAAAATGATTGGATAGTTCCCGGAACGATATCGGAAACAAATGGTATTCCCATTTTCTTCCGGTTAATGGTTCGCTAATCTGGTTTGCCAATTCAAAAGCAGATGAGCCACTTACAAACAGTTTTTTGTCGGGTAACTGATCGGTGATCAACTTGAGTTTTATTCCAATGTCTTTAATCCGTTGGGCTTCATCAACAAAAATATATGAATAATTTGCGAAATTAGCTTTTAGCCGGGTAGATGTTGCATTTTCAAATAGCGACTGAATATCAGGTTCATCGGCATTTAGCCACAACACATCAGTAAGGGCGGATGCAATAGTTTTTAATAAAGTGGTCTTTCCGGTTTGCCTTGCACCAAGAACGATGATAGCTTTATTATCTTTGATATGCCTGGAAATAGTTACTTTTAAGGTTCTGGTTATCATAATAGCACAATATTTCGATTATAATCGCAAATATAACGTTTTATTTGCGATTTAAATCATTAGATACCTGATTTATTGTCCAAGCATCAGGCTCTAACTACTGGCCACAAACTACTAGTCACCAGTCACTATTTGTTTATTGTCTTTTTACTTTTTACTTTTTACTTTTAACTTTTTACTCCCTAATTAGGCATTAGTGTAATTTCGAGATTAGTGATGAGATCATTTTGCTGATTAATTCAACCAAATCCCTACTTCGCTACCATATATTCAAACCCTTAAAACTTTTTACAGACATATCTATTATTATTAGTTCTTACTATTCCCTGATGCCTGATGCCTATTTAATGTAAAACTAAACGTGCTTCCCTTTCCTTCCTCACCTTCCACCCATAACCTGCCACTATGGTTTTCAATAAATTCTTTACAAAGCAACAATCCAAGTCCTGTACTTGGTTCACCTTCCGTACCTTTACGACTGGTTTTTTCATTAAGCAGAAATAACCTGTCAATCAACTCCTTACTCATGCCAATTCCTGTATCGCGGATTTTTATCTCAATTGTATTATCGGGTGTGACTGTCGCCGATACGCTAATCTCTCCGGATTTCGCAGTAAACTTAATAGCATTGGAAACCAGATTGCGGATTACAGTTTCGAACATATGTGAGTCGGCATAAATTGTTAAATCTTCCGGAAGAGAGTAGTTTATCTTAATTTCCTTTTTCCGGGCTGATTCTGTTAACACCGCAATACTTGCAGTAATTTTCTGTTTCGCATTAAATATCTCAGGAGTGAAATCCATCATGCCCCGTTTCAGTCTTGACCACTCAAGGAGGTTTTCAAGCAATCCATAGATGTTTGAGGCAGATTCCTTCATACTGATAGTAATCTTCTTAGTCTCTTCCAGGGTCATATTCTGGATTTCCTCCGTTAATATTTGTGTGGCTCCAAGGAAGGCGCTTAACGGTCCTTTCAGATCATGGGCAAGGATTGAAAAATACTTGTCTTTCTCAGCATTAATGGTCTCGAGCAATTCGTTTTTCAGTTTAATTTCTTCTTCCGCTTTTTTGTGTTCAGTAATATCCCTGGATATACCAAATGTACCGAAGATGTTTCCCTCTTTGTCACGTAATGGTAGTTTAATTGTTGAAACCCAGGTATCAGGACGATCGTGATGTGTCTCCCTTTCTTCTATACTCAACATTTGCCCGGTACTAATGATATTCTGTTCATCATCAAACGCCTGCTGTGCATGTTCCCCGGTAAAAAAGTCAAAGTCTGTCTTGCCAACAGCCTGTGAAGGATCACTAAGACCGAACATTTGAGCATGCTTCTTACTGATTCTGATGAAGCGGCTTGCGTGATCTTTGAAATAGATATATTCAGGAAGGTTATCCATAAGAGTATGCAACAGGTATTGTTCCTGAGCCAGCGCTTCTTCGGCCTGTTTGCGTTCGGTGATGTCGCGAAACACTCCCTGCATTGTTTTCCTGCCATGAATATTCACATGATTGGCTTTGATTTCCACTTCCCTGATAATGCCTGTACTGGTCACAATGTGCGTTTCCAGAGTCTTACCTTCTTTATCGGTCCGGTGTTGTTCAAATGTGGGAGAGAAGGCTGCCTTGTTATTATTTTGCAGGTGCAAAATCGTTTGCGATTGCCCTATCAGTTCCACCCGCTCTCTGCCTACTAAAGACAACAACGCCTGGTTGCAATCAATGATAAGACCTGTTTCCGCATCTGCCAGACAGATCCCGTCCAGGGCCTCGTTAAACAGGATCCTGTAATGCTCCTCGCTCTCCTGCAGAGCCTCTTCCGTCAGCTTGCGTTCGGTAATGTCCCTGGATATGCCGAATGTACCGACGATTTTTCCCTCTTTGTCACGCAATGGTAGTTTAATTGTTGAAACCCAGGTATCGGGACGATCGTGATGTGTCTCCTTTTCTTCTATGCTCAACATTTGCCCGGTACGAATGACATTCTGTTCATCATCAAACGCCTGCTGTGCATGCTCTCCGGTAAAAAAGTCAAAGTCGGTCTTCCCAACCGCCTGGTCAGGATCATTTAATCCGAGAAACTGGGCCAATGATTTATTAATCCTTATGAAGCGGCTTTCACGGTCTTTAAAATAGATATGATCGGGAAGGTTATCCATAAGAGCGCTCATCAGATATTGTTCCTGGATCAGCGCCTTTCCTGTCTGTCCGAGTCCGTTGATCTTTTTTTCGTACAATTCCTTCAGTGAGTTATTTTCTTGCTGCAAATCAAGGAGCTCTTTTATCAGTTGCTCTCTTGTTTTATCCTTGTTTTTCATGTTGGTTTTGATTTATAAATTATCATTCAATGGAAAAATAATCCAATTTGAGTTTAACTATTTGGTGCGAGTAATTTTAAATAAGTTCCTCTCTCGTGCTAATCAATCACAAGTTACTAAATTTCTGCCATATGGTTGGTAATTGTTGCCTGCTTCATTTTAATAAATTGAGTTGAAGGGTTCAAGAGTTGAATTCGTCACTTCTCCATTTCAACATTTCAACATTTCAACAATTTCTTTTTACCTTTGACGCTTTAATTAAAAGAAGGAAATGCAATACGATATTCAGCCGGGAATAAAAGGATTAATATTTGATCTTGACGGCACTCTTGCCGATACTATGCCTTATCATTTTGAAGGATGGAAAAAAGCTTGTTTGAAATATGGAGCAGATATTGATACCTCATTTCTCCGCAAACATTCCGGGAGTCCTGGCCGTTTCATAGCCAGTGAAATAATCAAGAAAAGTAACCTTAACAATGGTGTGACCATTGAACAGATACTGAAAATGAAGACTGAAGAGTTCTTTAAGGTACAGCATCTGGTTAAACCGATTGAGCCTGTTGTGGATATAGTAAAGAAATACTACGGTACAATACCTATGGCAATTGGTACAGGCGGTCACAGGAAGGCTGTAGAACGCACCCTTGAGGTTACCGGACTTCGCAAATACTTTGGTATTATTGTTACTGCCAATGATGTGGATTACTTCAAGCCGCATCCGGAGACATTCCTGAAATGTGCTGAATTAATGAAAGTTGATCCTTCTCAAATTGAAGTTTTTGAAGATGGAGACCTGGGCATCGAAGCTGCCCGGATGGCAGGGATGATAGCCACGGATGTAAGGTCGTGGTATGATTCAAACTGGTAATTTAGACAAGTATTTTTGTAGTAAGGTTGGTAATACTCTTATTTATATCCTCGAAAATTGTATTGTCCCTGCTCTGATCCTGCTCTACTATCATATATTTCATTCCGGCAACATCTTTGGCTGCAAGTATTTCATTGAAGTTTATTACGCCTTCACCTACAGGAGCAATGTCATCTTTAATAACATCATAGAAGGGTTCTTGTTTCGTGTACATATCCTTCATATGGAAAAGCGGGAACCTGCCGGGATATTTGTTAAATAACTCAACAATATTTTGTCCGGCCTTAGTTACCCAGAACAGATCAATTTCCATGACAACCAGATCTTTATCCAGTTCCGCAAGCATAACATCATAATAAGGGATTTTTCCTTCCACAGTGGCAAACTCGAAATTATGGTTGTGATACCCGAACTGCATGCCAAACTCTTTCATTATAGATCCTATCTGGTTCCAGTTTGCCGCCATTTTCTGATATGTTGTAATTGATGTTCTCATTTCTTCAACAATCCATGGCTGCAAACAGTATTTCGCTCCGAGAGTTGCATGATCTTCTGCCATCTTACGGGCATTATCCATTGTTACGCCGACACCTTCCACCTGTGTATGACTGCTAAGTATTTCCATACCCAGGTCATTCACCATTTTTTTGAATTCAACCGGTGAATAGTTATAAAATTTACCATCGGCATAGTCTGCAAGTTCAACATATTTGTAACCTGCATCAGATACTTTTTTCAAAGTACCTGGTACATCTTCTGCCATGGCATCACGGACTGTATAAAGCTGAAGCCCTATACCAAAGGTTTTAGGATCAGCAACAACCGGTGCCGGTGCTTTTTTTGAGGCATTCCTGCATGAATACTGCGTGAATGCCAGTGCTCCCAAAGCGCCTGCTGCAGACATTTTCAGGAAATCTCTTCTTGAACGGTTTGTTTTCATGGGCATGTAAATTTTTATATATAATGTATCCTTTTAATATGACTCTATGAAATGAGAAAATAAAAATAATACAATAACAATAAAAACAGAGGGCTCTATTCCTTTTATTTTTAATAATTTTATTCTTAATTTCCGGGGGATGAAGTCACGAATTATTATAACGGTATTGCTCTGGTTCAGTTTTTTTGGTCTTTTCGGTCAGCAGACTGACGAGACAGGACTAATAAAAATTGAGAAGCTGGATACTGATGATCTTTCCTTTAAGGTTGATACATCGGAGATGAATGTAGTTTCTGCCAGCCGCAGTTCAAAAAGGATTGATGAACTCCCGATTACAATATATGTAGTTACTCGTGATGAGATAATCAAGAATCATTATTACTCGCTGATTGATGTTATCAAAAACCTTCCGGGAATAAGAGTTTCCCAGCCCGGAACAGGTGAACTTGGAGAAAGTTTCAACCTGAGGGGGCTTATCGGAAATCTTTACACTCTGATACTTATTAACGGACTGCCTGTCAAGCCGACATCAACAATTGGAATGCCGATACTAAACCAGCTTCCGATACGGCAGGCCGAAAAAATTGAAATCATTTATGGTCCTGCAGCTGCAGTCTATGGAGCAGATGCAGTTTCAGGTGTCATCAATATTATTACACGTGAAGCTGATAAGGGAACATTTGTCAATGGTGATATGAGCATAGGTCAGAACGAGTTCCGGAACACCAATTTTATGATTGGAGGGAAAGCCGGGAAAAACAAGAATATCCTGCAATACAGTTTTTACGGAGCTCTGATAGAGACTTCTGACCAGAACATAAAAGAGGGATATGATGAAGTCTATAATCCATTGCATTACCTGCAGGAGAAAGGATATAAATACACACTGGGATCTACTCAATATGAACCGATTGAAATCACCAGGGATCTGCTGCAGGAATATGGTATCAGAACGGTTGACTTCATGAATGAAAATTACTGCCCGGAATATGACGGATCGCTGAATTATCCCGCAATGGAAAACCTGCCTTCCGAGAGCAATCTTCTGGGTTTTCAGCTCCGTTACCGCGACATCAGTCTTTCATATAATAATATGTATCGCCGGTCTCACAGTTCACTCGGGCAGTCATCGTACCTTTATAAATATAACAATCCTCAAAACTACTGGGGAGAGACGATCAGGTCGACTACACTGAGCTACAATCACGAATGGTCGCCCAGGTTCTTTACGACTACCAACTTCTCGAACCTTCTGTATGAGATGGACAATAACTCGAGCATGGGAGTCACATTCATCCCCTATACAGATAAAGTTTACAGGTATGCCGCCAGCAATGACATCCTCTTTGAACAGCTTTTCACAATCGTCCCGTTAAAAGGACTTGAAATTGTTACAGGACTTTCATACCAGAATTCCGCCCAGCTTAAACAAACTAATTTTCTTGATGCTCCTTTCGATCCAAAAACCTATAAATTCTTTAAATCGAGGGTAGAAGCTATTGACTCCGTATCAGGTTCATTCGGATATAATGCCGGTGTTCATCATGATCTTTCAGCCTTTCTCCAAACCTATTATTCACTCAAGTCATTCAGGTTCATGGGAGGTATAAGAGTAGATCACAACTCACAGTACGGGATATCTGTAAACCCGAGAATCGCGGGTCTTTATATTTTTAATCCTAAAACCAGCTTCAGAAGCTCCGTAGGATTTGCATATAAAGCTCCGCCGGCTTCAATGGCCTGGCAATCACTTGCGTATAAAGCTGGAACTAACCTTGACAGCCTGATCTATCTGTCAATCCCGAATCCCGACCTTGAACCTGAGAAATATATGTCTGTTGAACTCGGCCTGATCAAGAAATACCGAAAAAATGTTAACCTGAATATTTCGATTTACTACAATTCAATCAGGAATCTGATACACGACAAATATGTAAGACTTGACGAACTAAACCTTGCCCGTGCCGTTTTCACATCTGATACTGCCACCGTTCTCACCAAAGTAAATGAACATAATGCAATTTCAAGGCTATATGGCCTGCAGGCAAATATTAAGATCAACGACCTTGTAAAATCAATAAACTTGGATGCCGAGATTAGTCTGACATTTGCCAAATCGAGCCAGTCATTTCCCGATATCTTTGAAATTGCGGGAAATTACCTCACCCTGAACGATTTTAAACTTGTCCCAAACCATTTCGGACAGTTGAAGATATCAATGCAGCCTGCTAAAAAGCTCTATATCCAGATCTCAAGTATCTGGGAATCTAGCTGGCTAAGACTTATAATTCCATTTAAAGAACTATACAGTGAGATTATAAAGAATGTTGATGGTTTTTACAGCATGGATGCAGTGGTAAATTATCAGATCGGCAATAACCTTACCAGCTTCATTAAGATCCGGAATCTCTTTAATGAAAAATATGGCGGACCTGTTTATTCAGGCATGAGTACTCCCCTGCCCTATAATCCTCAAACCGGCCGAAATATTCAGCTTGGTCTAACCTATACACTGAATTAATGAAAAGAGTAGCCATATTGTTTGTTCTGGTGCTGGTCTCTATATCATTCGTGTATAAAGCCGGAGGGCAGGACAGCCTGCCTGTCAGAACAAAATTCAGCCAGGAGAGGGAGACTGATTCGGTTAAAGCCGCTAACTATCTGGAAAAAGCACAGAGGTTCAGTTTAATTAATCAGATTGACAGTGCACTGACATATATATCAAAATCACTTTCGATTGCATCGGAAAAAAGCATAACACACATTGAAGCTGCTGATTATGAATTATTTGCCACATTATATGAAGAACAGGGAAACTGGGATGAAACTCTACGTAATTATTTACGGGCATCAGCGCTCTTTACAAAACTCGGTGACAAAGAAAATGTAGCAAGGATACTCAGATTAATCGGCTGGAATTATTTCAGGGCAGGTGTATATAAGAAATCTGCTCAGTATTCTGAACAGGAGTTCAATCTTTATGATGAACAGGATACAGGATTCAAAGCTATTGCAGCCGAATTAGCCGGAAAATCATATTACTATCTTCCTGTTGACTCATTATCAGCGCAATGGTATGATGATGCTGCATCCTGTTATGAGAAGGCAAATGATACAGAAGGATTCCTGCGATGTTATGAGAAGCTGGGAATACTCTATATTCAGATGGGGATGTATGACCAGTCTTATGAAAAATACCGGGAAATACTATCTTACTACTCCCGAAAAAATGACTTTAAGAACATTGCCTCCACCTATAACCAGTTAGGTTTCCTGATGTTCAGAAAAGGTGACTTGAATGGAGCTCTTGAATACTTTATGGAAGCGGTTAATTTTTCAGAAAAGGGAGGCAGTGATGAATATTTTCTGACTGATGTCTGGTCAAATATTGCCATATGCCATCAAAATGCAGGTAACCAGACAGAAATGCTTCGAAGTATTGAAGAGGCTTTACAGCATGCCAAAAAATCAGGAAGAATAGATGAAGTAGCACGTATAAACCGGATCCTGGCAAAGATCTATTTCAATAAAGGTGATAATTATCATGCAGAACTCTATTGCCTGGACTGCATTGAATCTGCAAAGGCTTCAGGAAATCTTGATGTGCTTCAGATCTGTTACCAGGACTATTCAGAGGTTCTTGAAAAAGGAAATGATTTTGTCAAGGCCCTCGAATATTACGAAAAACATCTCCAACTCCGTGATTCATTGAATTTTGCAGATCGAATCGCGGAAAGAGAGATAGCAGATGACCTGGCCGAATTTGAAGCTACCGAACAAAGGATAAGAAATGAACTGGCCACCGAGGAGATAAGCGGACTGGAAATGAAGACAATGAGGGCCGAAGCATTACAGAGGGAAAATGAACTAAAGCTCCTGATGAATGAAAGAGCCCTGGAGAGGTCAGAGAAAGACAGGCTTGCTCAGTCGCTTATCCTGGAAAAGGAAAGATATGAACTTGGCCTGAGAGAACAGGAAGTGAGATCCCTTCGCCAGCAACAGGCTATTGACAGCCTTATGCTGAAACAAAAAAATGATGAGGCTCTGGCCCTTGAACAGGAGAAACAACTTCTTGAAAAAGATAAATTACAGAAAGAGACGGAACTTAAAAATGAGAAGCTGGCACGCCGGCTGGCAGTGGGTCTCGGCTCACTGGTACTGCTTGTTGCTGTAATTATCCTGTTTAGCCTCCTGTCGACCAGAAAGAAAAACCGCCTGCTTGCTGAAAGCAAAAAGGAAATTGAAAAGATCAATACAGACCTTGAGGTCAAGAATACCGAAATAATAAAGCAGAAAGATATCATTGAGCAAAAGAACCAGTCAATAACCGATAGTATTCAGTATGCCAGCCGGATACAGGCTGCCGTTCTCCCTTCTTCAAATTTTCTTTATGAATGGGGTATAGAGAATTTTATACTTTATAAACCCAAGGATATCGTGAGCGGCGATTTTTACTGGGGAACAAAACAAAAGAATAAAATAATAGTGGCTGCCGGCGATTGTACAGGTCACGGAGTCCCCGGTGCTTTCATGAGCATGCTCGGACACGCCTTTCTGGAGGAGATAATAAATACAAGGGAAATCGAAAATGCTGCCATGATATTGAACAATCTCAGGGATGAGATAATCAATACTCTAAAACAGAAAGGAATATCAGGAGAAGCCAGGGACGGTATGGATATTTCACTGGTCATGTTTGATATGAAATCAGGAAAGCTCGACTATGCAGGAGCCAATAATCCTCTTTACCTGGTCAGGGACAGCAAGATGTTGAAATACCCTCCCGACCGTATGCCCATAGGTATACATTTTATCTCATTCACTCCTTTTACTAACCGGACCATAGAGATCAGAAAAGGTGATTATCTGTACCTGTTTTCCGACGGATATGCAGATCAGTTTGGCGGTCCCAGAGGAAAGAAGTTCATGTACAAACCGTTTCAAAATCTGCTGCTAAAAAACCATAGCAAACCAATGGAGCTCCAGAAAGAGATACTTGACACTACATTTGAAGAATGGAAAGGTGACCATGATCAGGTTGATGATGTGATAGTGATCGGGATGAAGTTATGAAGTTCAGGGTTCAGGGATAACTTAACTTAATACTACAAATTCATTTGAAACAGGTAGTAAATACCGCCGATGGTTCGCATACCATATATGTACCTGAACTGGACGAGCATTATCACTCGGTTTATGGAGCCATACAGGAATCTGAGCATGTTTTCATAATAAATGGATTTGACGTTTGTAATACCGATCCGTTACACATCTTTGAAGCCGGCTTCGGTACCGGGCTGAATGCACTGTTAACAGCAATCCGGAACATAGACGGCAACCGGGAAGTATTATATACAGCAATTGAAAAATATCCTGTTGACGAAACAACAATAAAATCACTTAACTACGACAGCTTCTTTGGTTCAGAGGGAAAGGAGATCTTCAGTCTAATCCATTCATGCGGATGGGGACAAATGAACAGGATAAGCAGAAACTTCTCATTGAGAAAAGTAAAAGGGGATCTTGTTACTGATGTCATTCGTGGCAGGTACGGATTGATTTATTTTGATGCGTTCGGACCTGACAAGCAGCCTGAGATGTGGACAGCGGACATTTTCAGGAAAATCGGGGAGGTGACTGAAAAGGAGGCTGTTCTTGTCACCTATTCTTCCAAAGGAGAGGTTAAAAGAAACCTGAGAGCCTGTGGTTTCAAGGTAACTCTTCTTCCAGGGCCACCGGGTAAACGTCATATTATCAGGGCAGTCAAAACCTGAAAAATAAAAGTACCAAAGACTTTTTTACTTTGCCCAAAGTATTAACTTTGCGGAAATCTTAAATTAATATATTCAAAATGAAAATCAAGGGATTAGTTGTTTTTACTATCGCAATGGCCATGATTCTTGGCTCCTGTGCAAAAACTGGAGTAAATTCTGCAAAAATGAAAACCAGATCAGATTCGCTGGCTTATGCCCTGGGTACTATTTATTACAATGGACTTATTTCTGACAGTCTGGATTTGAATCCGTTACTGGTAGCCAAGGCTATGTTTGACGTTAAAAACGGGAAAGCCGTAATGACTGATGAGGAAGCCAGGACGTTTGTCATGCTATTCATTAATGATCGTGAAGCTGATAAAATAGCAAAGCAAAATGAAGCTAACAAGGCATTATTTAAAGACTATATTACAGAGAATGAGGAATTTCTGGCCAAAAACAAAGAGAGAGCTGAGGTTAAGGTAACAGAAAGCGGATTGCAGTATGAGGTGATCAAAATGGGGACAGGACCAAAACCGACTTTGGAAAACATTGTTAAGGTACATTATGTTGGAACACTCATTGATGGTACAGAATTCGACTCATCAATAAAAAAAGGCGAGCCCGCACAATTTCCCCTCTCCGGTGTTATTCCCGGATGGATAGAGGCTCTTCAGCTTATGCCGGAAGGATCAAAATTCAAGATCTATCTTCCCGAAAACCTGGCCTATGGAGCAAGTGGAGCAGGTGCCCAGATAAAACCATTTTCCACCCTTATTTTTGACGTTGAGCTTCTTGAAATCGTAGAATAACAAAGACAACTGAATATGTCATTTGAAACTACAGGCAGGATAATTGATATCTCTCCGGTAAATCAGGTAAGTGATAAATTCCGAAAACGAGAATTTGTCATCGAGAAAAAGGAGGCAGGAGGAGTTGCGGTATTTGTCGATTTTATTAAATTCCAGCTCACACAGGAAAAATGCGAGCTTATCAATGAATCATTTATGAATGAGGATGTAAAGATATGGTTTAACCTCAGGGGAAATAAATGGGAAAGAGATGGAAAGGTAAACTACTTCACCAATCTTGATGTCTGGAAAATTGAGAAAATATCCTCTCAGGAACAGGACCAGAACCTTTCGTCCGACATAACCCTGGAAGACATCCCTCCTGAAAATGAAGAGCTGAACGACCTGCCGTTTTAATATTTAATCAGGTTTATGAATCCACTCCTCCAGGACTGGAACACTCCGTTCAATACGCCCCCTTTTAATATAATAGAGACTGCTCATTTTATACCGGCAGTTGAGGAAACTATTAAATCAGGTACAGAGGAAATCAAGGTAATAGCCGAAAACCCTGAGCCTCCTGATTTTGAAAATACAATCGCAGCACTTGACAGGACAGGCAGCAAACTTGGTGACGTCACTGCCATCCTCTTTAATCTTAACAGCGCTGAAACAAATAAAGATCTGCAGGAGATTGCCAGAGACGTCTCCCCTCTCCTCGCCCGTTTTTCAAACGACATAACCCTTAATGAAAAACTCTTTGCAAGAGTTAAGAGAGTCTTTGATTCAATGGGATCATCAGATCTCTCAACCGAGCAGAAAATGCTCGTGGAAAAGAATCACAGGAACTTCATTCTTGGTGGTGCAGGACTCAATGAAAAAGATAAAAAACGTTTCAGGGAAATATCAGAAGAACTTTCCCGCCTGTCATTAAAATTTGAAGAAAACATACTGGAAAATACCAACTCATTTGAACTCCACATTACTCATATGAATGATCTTAAAGGTTTGCCTGAAGGTGCCATGGAGATGGCTGCCATGGAAGCAAAAAACCGGAAGACTGATGGATGGATCTTTACTCTTCATTCTCCGAGTTACATTCCTTTCATGCAGTATTGCGATAACAGATCCCTGAGGGAACAGATGTACAAAGCTTATACATCGAGAGCATTTCACGGAGACAAAAACGATAACCGGGCTCTCGTGAGGGAAATAGTTAATCTGCGTCTTGAACTGGCCAGAATACTGGGATTCAATAATTTCGCTGAGATGATCCTTGGTAACCGGATGGCTGATACAACCGCTAAAGTCGAAACCTTTCTTAATGAGCTGCATTCCGCTTCAAAACCGGCTGCTCACAGAGATTATAATAATATTAAAATATTTGCTTTTAAGAACGGACACTCAGGTGAAATTCAAAGATGGGACTGGGCTTATTACTCTGAAAAACTAAGGAAAGCAAAATTTGATATAGATGATGAGGTCCTCAAACCATTTTTCGTGCTGGAGAATGCTGAGAAAGCGATATTCAGCCTTGCCACAACACTCTATGGAATAAAGTTCGTAAGGAACAACTCAATACCTGTTTACCATAAGGAAGTGAAAGTATGGGAGGTCCTTGATGCTGACAATTCTTTTCTTGCCATCCTTTATACGGATTATTTTCCGAGACATGGGAAAAACAGTGGCGCATGGATGACAGGATATCGTGAACAGAGAAAGAAGAATGGGAAACATGTCAGACCATTAATCTCAATAGTGGCAAACTTCACAAGACCGACGGAAACAAAGCCTTCCCTGCTTACCTTCAATGAGGTCACCACCTTTCTTCATGAATTCGGTCATGCCCTCCACGGAATTCTGACAAAATGTACCTACGAAAGTCTTTCCGGGACAAGTGTTGCACGAGATTTTGTAGAAATGCCATCACAATTCATGCAGAACTTCGCATATGAGAAAGAGTGGTTGTCATTATGGGCAGTTCATTATATTACAGGTGAGAAGATCCCAGATAATGTAATTGCGAAGATCAAAGAATCATCAACCTTCAATGAAGGATATGCGTGCAACAGGCAATTGAGTTTTGGATTCCTCGATATGGCATGGCACACGGTTACTTATCCGATAACAGACGACATAGTCGCATTTGAATCCGCAGCGGTGGAGAAGACAGAATTGTTCCCTAAGGTGGAAGGTTCAAATATGAGTGCTTCATTCGGTCATGTCTTTGGCGGAGGTTATGCTGCCGGTTATTACGGATACAAATGGGCAGAAGTACTTGATGCAGATGCTTTTAAATATTTTAAAGAAACCGGTATCTTTAATACTGAAACTGCATCAGCATTCAGAAAAAATATATTGGAAAAAGGCGGCACCGATAAACCTATGAATCTTTATATCAGCTTCAGGGGTAAAGAGCCAACGATAGATGCCTTCCTTGAGCGGAGTGGACTGAAATAACCTTCCTGCCCCCCTGAAGGGGGATTTGGGGGGTAGAAAAGTCAAGAGGGCAAAGACAAAGAATCATAAACATGTATTATATTTACCTGTTCTTAATAAATTGAATTTCTTCTTTTAACATATTATAAATCAATATATTAGTTATTATATATGATTCTCTTCTTCAAAGGCTCCGGTAAAACACTCTTTGCGGTCGGAGTTGCAAAAAAGCTGTTAAAGAAAGATATCAACAAACTGATATGGCTTTTCAGTAATGCTGCAAAGCTGGATGTTGAAAAGCTTAAAGGCATGTATTTGGGCCCTCGTAAAGAAATGGTGACTCCATGGAGTACTAACGCCGTTGAAATAACCCAGAATATGGGAATCTCCGGGATAATGAGGATAGAAGAGTTTCACCCGGCTTCAAAAAATACAGAATGGGATCCGATGCTGCAGTCTTTATATAAGGGGCTCGATCAGGATATTTTTACAATTGACAGGCTGCCCGACCCGGTAATGTATATTGATGATATAAGAGCATATAACGACAGGGAAGGGCTGGCTCTCAGCAGCGAGGAAATAGAATATCTCAGTAAGCTAAGCAAGAGCATCGGACGAAAACTTACTGACAGTGAGATATTCGGATTTTCGCAGGTTAATTCGGAGCACTGCCGCCATAAGATATTTAATGGCACCTTTATTATTGATGGAAAAACAAAAGAGAACTCACTTTTCCAGTTGATCAAACTGACAACAAAAAATAATCCCAATAAAGTCATCTCAGCATATAAGGATAATTGTGCTTTTATCCAGGGTCCTGTTATAGAGCAATTTGCGCCCGTCGCACAGGACAGATCAGGTTTTTTCAGGATAACGAATTATGAATCAGTACTATCGCTGAAAGCTGAAACACATAATTTCCCTACTACCGTTGAGCCCTTCAACGGTGCATCTACAGGAACCGGAGGAGAAATAAGGGATCGTATGGCCGGAGGAAAAGGGGCTTTCCCCATTGCCGGAACAGCTGTATATATGACCTCCTATCCCCGGCCTGACGGAGCAAGATACTGGGAAAAAAAGACAAAAGAGAGACCATGGCTATACCAGACACCCGGGGATATTCTTATTAAAGCATCAAACGGAGCGAGTGATTTTGGAAATAAATTTGGTCAGCCTCTGATCTGCGGGTCCTTATTAACATTTGAACATTTTGAGAATTTGAAGAAATTCGGCTATGATAAAGTCATTATGCTGGCAGGCGGAATAGGTACAGGAAAGAAAAAGGACAGCGGGAAGAGTCTTCCCGAAAAGGGCGATATTATTGTTCTTCTCGGTGGAGATAATTACAGAATAGGTATGGGAGGAGGAGCTGTATCGTCAGTCGATACCGGCAAATATGCCAGTGCCATTGAACTCAATGCTGTTCAGCGTGCCAATCCTGAAATGCAAAAAAGAGTCTACAATGCCATAAGAGCTCTTGGCGAATCAGATAACAATCCCATTATTTCAATCCATGATCATGGTGCAGGCGGACACCTGAACTGCCTTTCAGAACTGGTGGAGGCAGCCGGCGGAACAATTGATATCAGCAAGCTGCCTGTCGGCGACCCTACCCTTTCAGCCAAAGAAATAATAGGTAATGAGTCGCAGGAACGCATGGGGCTCATAATGAATAAAGTGTCAGTAGATACGCTGAAAAAGATAGCTGAAAGGGAAAGAGCTCCGATTTATATTATCGGAGAGGTAACAGGTGATCATCAGTTCACACTGATAAATCCGAAAACCGGAGAAAAACCTGTTGATATTAAGCTGGAATCCCTTTTTGGCAATCCTCCAAAGACAATTTTGACCGACAATACTGTCAAAACAGTTTTCAGGAAAGTGAAATATGATCCTGCCAGGATCACGGAGTATGCTGAGCTTGTCCTCCAGATTGAAGAGGTGGCCTGCAAGGACTGGCTGACAAATAAAGTTGACAGATCTGTAACAGGAAGAATAGCCAAACAGCAATGTGCCGGTCCTCTGCAGCTTCCATTGAACAATCTTGGGGCAATCACTCTCGATTACACGGGCAGATCAGGTATGGCAACATCTATAGGTCATGCACCTGCTGCCGGACTGGTTAATGCGGCTGCAGGATCAGTATTATCAATTGCTGAGGCTCTTACAAACATTATTTGGGCTCCTCTTTCCAATAAACTCAAGAGTGTTTCATTATCGGCAAACTGGATGTGGCCGTGCAAAAATCCAGGTGAGGATGCAAGGCTTTATGAGGCAGTCAAAGCTGCAAGCGACTTTGCCAACTACCTGGGTATCAACATACCTACCGGCAAAGACAGCCTCTCCATGACACAAAAGTACAGAGACAAGGTGGTCTATTCCCCGGGAACTGTTATAATATCAGCATCGGGTGAGGTAAAGGATATAAGCAAAATAGTCGAGCCGGTCATCGTTAATGATCCATATACCGGTATCTTTTATGTTGATATGAGTAGTGACACCCTGAAGCCTGGAGGAAGCAGTTTCGCACAAATCGTTAACAGGCTTGGTAATGATGTTCCTACAGTAAAGGATCCCGGATACTTTGCGAAAGTCTTTAATGCTGTACAGGGACTCATAATGAAAGGTATGATACTCGCCGGGCACGACATTTCAGCGGGAGGCATGCTGACCACTTTGCTGGAAATGTGCTTCTCAAACACTTCCGGTGGATTATCAATCAACCTGTCGGCTCTTAATGAACCTGATACGGTGAAATTACTTTTCAGCCAGAATCCGGGAATACTGTTTCAGGTTAAGGATGAGGATGAAGTAGCTGAGATTCTTCTTGAACATGGCATATCGTATCTTTCTATCGGGCATCCGGTAAATGAAAGGGCACTGTTTATCACCAATCATGACCATAAGATAGAGTTTGATATTGACGAACTGCGTGATAAATGGTTCAAAACCTCCTATTTGCTTGATTGCAGGCAGTGCGGACCTGAGCTTGCTGCAGAACGGTTCCGTACATATAAGGACAATAAGCTTAATATCGATCTTGCCGGATTCCCGGGAACATTTAAATCGCTGGGGATAACTCCCGACCGCAGAAGGAAAAGCGGGACGACGGCAGCTGTAATCAGGGAAAAAGGGGTTAACGGCGACAGGGAAATGGCTTATGCTCTTTACCTGGCAGGATTTGATGTAAAAGACGTTCATATGACAGACCTGATCTCAGGAAGGGAAACCCTCGTAGAGATTAATATGATAGTCTTTGTCGGCGGATTCTCAAACTCTGATGTTCTTGGATCGGCAAAAGGATGGGCCGGTGCGTTCCGTTATAACAGTAAAGCAAAAACTGCCCTGGAAAAATTCTATAATAGATCCGATACTCTTTCACTGGGTGTGTGTAACGGATGTCAGCTAATGGCTGAACTTGGACTCATCTATCCCGGGCAAAAGGATAAGGTAAAGTTGCTTTTTAACAAATCGCGCAAATTTGATTCAGCTTTCCTTGGTGTCAGGATACTGCCTAATAAATCAGCCATGCTGTCGAATATGGAAGGTATGGAACTTGGTATATGGGTTGCTCACAGCGAAGGTCAGTTCAGCCTGCCGTATCCTGAAAAGGAATATCATATCCCGATAAAATATTCCGGGCATACATATCCTGCAAATCCCAATGGCTCGGACTATGATGTTGCAGGCTTATGTTCTGACAACGGACGCCACCTGGTTATGATGCCGCATCTCGAACGAGCATATCTCCCCTGGCAGTGCGGTTACTATCCCACCGAAAGGAAAAATGATAACATAACGCCCTGGATACAGGCATTCGTTAATGCCAGAAAATGGATAGAATCAACGCTTAACAGGAGTAAATGATACGGAAATCAGTTCTGCAATATCTTCAGCTGAAGATCTGCCTGCACGATAATTTTCAGGTAAGATCATTTCACTTGTAACCTGTATATAAAACTCTCCCGTATCCTGCAGATATAAAGTACCTATGAATGAATCAGCCCTGAAGTAAGGGAAGGGAACATCAGCCGAATTTTTTACGACCTTATCACAGTCAGGTCGTGCCTGGATCATTTTATCCTGCACATTTACTTTGACTGAGTTTTGATAATTAAGATCAGTAGTATCTAAAGTAGCACTCGAAATCCATACATTGTATCGTCCCGATTTGTTAACCACCACGTTCCATTCGGCAGTATTATCCGAACGATCGCCCATATCCGTATAACGATAAGCCTTCTTTATCTCCAGTGATATTGTACCATCATCCTGCTGCCTTGTTTTTTTGGTACTGCTGTTTCCCGATTGCCTGTTGTAACATGAAAATAACACGCTGATACCTGCTATCATTATACACCCAAAGATTATTCTTTTCATTAACGGTCCTAATATATTATTATGATTTATTTTTATAAACGCAGCAAAAACTGTTCCATTGTTCCGATATTAATTAAATAAAAAATAAATCGAAATATTTCAATTTTTAGATATAAGTAAAGAAAGAAAATCTTTGACGAGACAATTTGTATTATATTATTCAAAGGACCTTTACAGCCTTTTTTCTCCGGAGAGGCAAGCTGGATTTTATTTCTTTTACCGGGGGGACAACTATAGCTTCCGCTACTATTTCCGCGATGTCTGCAACCCTTGTGTCAGTAGCAGCAGCAAATGTCTTTTTGCACAGGGGGCATGAAGTGGCAAGGATATCCGGATTACCCTGTGTCAGTTCAGCTGCTGCATCCCGGGCGATACTATTCCTGCTCTGATGGTTGATCTTCATATTACCGAGGCTTCCTCCACAGCACAATGAATTCTCATCATCAAAAGCCGTCTTTTGAAGAATGGCAACATGTGAAAGGACCTCTTTTGGTTCGTCATAAATCCCGGAACCTCTTCCAAGGTCGCAAGGTGTATGGTATGTGACCCTTCTCCTGAGAAAATTCAGTTTAAGCTTATCTTCTTCAATCAGCATCTTAATGAATTGTGTATGATGCAGAACCTCTACATTGAGATAATAGCTTTCATTGAATACCTTATAACATATAGGACATGATGTCACCAGTGTTTTTGCACCCGATTTCCAGATTAACTCTGAATTAAAGTTAATAAGTTCCCTTGCCTCTTTGTCCTGTCCGGCAAGCATGAGAGGACGGCCACAACAGACTCCCCCTTCTGCATCCATGAAATTGTATTTTATACCTGAGGCTTCAAGGATTTTAACCATCGAATTTTTAATGGCCGGCGTCAGATGAGTCATGCATCCGGCAAAATAGAGGAGTTCCGTTTTTACAGGTTTTTCTTTTGGCAGCCATGAAAATGCCGGTATTCCGTTTGTTTTTACCGGTGTTACATGTTGTATATCCGGAAAATATTTTTCCAATATATTAGTTTTACCGGGTATGGTCTCTCCTGCCCTCCTTGCAATCATCCTGATTGGTGTAAGCTCTATTCCAACCGGACATTTCTGATCGCATCTTCCGCACATAAGACAGTTAAATGCAATATCGTTAACATTTTCATGATTGCGAATACCCTTGAGAAGATATGCAGCCTGGATATTTGTTATACCGGCAGAAATATTAAGCTGGCATGCATCGATACATATACCACATGAGGAGCATGAATAGGTCTGCATTTCCTTGAAGGCGCCGGGCTGGTCTCCTGTTCTTATTCCTGAGTTGCGTGCAAATATCAGGAACAGTTCTGTCGGAATATGCATATATCTTGTAAGAGGCAGCAGGATAAAAAATACTCCGAGAGACAGTGAATAGAGCCACCAGAACGGGTAAGCGAATTCCCTGGCTGGCTGAAATGAGGCTAGCATTGTTCCGAGTGATCCTGTCAGGAAGCTTCCTGTACCGTAGGCTCCGCTGGTAAAGCTTTCTGCAATAAGACGGCTCGGAAAGATAAGCCATAATGAAGTAAGGGCAACTTTATCGATAATTCTCAGTTTCGTGGTTTTTTTCATGCCCACCACCTTTGAAGAAAATCT
>Ga0307419_10000421_pt1 | contig 21146 bp, 8 predicted proteins | sample SalMarWE160230MG_2_FD_202512 | JGI IMG/M metagenome (GOLD analysis project Ga0307419, IMG submission 202512) | Salt marsh sediment microbial communities from the Plum Island Ecosystem LTER, Massachusetts, United States - WE1602-30 | ecosystem: Environmental > Aquatic > Marine > Intertidal zone >... | reverse complement strand
GACCGCCGCCAAGCTCGTGCTGGAACCGATCTTCGAGGCGGACTTCGAGGACAACGCCTACGGCTACCGCCCCGTCCAAACGGAGCGATGCCGCACGGCCCAAGCTACCGCGCCTATCCTCGACTCTACCATAGGAGAAGAATCCTGGCCTTGCCGAATTGGGCTGCTTGTTGGGGTGCTACGGCCATCGGCGCCCTCGCATGCGCGCCTCGGAGCGGATCGCACAGGGATCGAAGGCCTGCAGCACCCCTCGGTCGTCATCCCCGATATCGCTTATTGCCTTTGAGGCGTAGTGTGGAATCGCGAGCCGTCGCACTTTCGCCGATCGGAGCGCGACGCAGGCTCCGATATCATAGCGCTATGGCGAACGAATATTGCCCATCTTCATCGACCGTGGCGCTCCAATTTCATTTAAAAATATCAGTTATTTAAACTGGGGTGAGCAAAGGCTAGTTGCTTACAACGCTGGCCAATGCGCTAAATATAAGCTCATTGTAAGCACCAAAAAATTGCTGCGTCCTGCCCGGTTTGTCGCACATGCGGGCGGAAGATACGTAGCGCAGGGGGCTTCCCCGAGCGGCTTCGGGGACACGGGCTATCAAGCGGACGGCGCCCTAAAGTCGAGCGCTTAGACTAGCGGAGGTTGTTTCAAGCCGAAGCTTTCGCTCTTCCCAGCCGGGCATCACACTGGAAAGAAGGTTCCGCCATTTCTCACTATGGTCGCTGTAAAAGGCGTGAGCGAGCTCATGCAATTACGTAGTCGATCAGGTCGAGGCTAGCCCGCACGAGATCAACATTAAGCGTTATATTGCCACTGGGCGTGTAGCTGCCCCATCTCTTGGTCATGCGACGAATGATCAAATGGGGCCGCTTGAGGCCTCTTCGCTCGAATGGCGGGAGCATCGCCGTTAGGCGGCGGAGGAAAACCGAACGGGCTTCGGTCGCATAAAATGCGGTAAGGAGCCGTCGGCAAGGTGCAACATCATTTGGCTCGCGTGCACTAATGATAGGACGGGCGTCGTCGATCCGTACAAACGGATCGGCTGACCGTTCAACTGCTAGCCGATAGGGTCGGCCAGCAAAAAGGTGCGTTTCCCCCGAGAGGTAACATCGTTCGGACGTAAAGGCCGATGCAGTCTGCATCCGGTCTAGCTCACGGAAGACCCACGGACCTTTGCGCCGACACCGGAGTGCGATGGCTTCAGAAGGGACATCGCTTGGAGCAAACACCGTGACTCGCCCCCCAGGTTCGATTTCTATTTTCAGAACCCGTCGATTCAGTCCTACAAAGCTTCGCCGGTATCTCGCGCGAGCCCCAAGAAATCGCGATCTGTTCCGCCTCATCGAAGTGTATAAGGCCTGAGCAATCTCCGCCGAGGACGTCGAGGAAACAACAGGTTTTGCTGGAAACGCGATCGATTGATTTTTCGCTGATTTGGACACGAGATCCTCCGTTCGGCTTGCGCGGCGTTCGCCGCACCACCGAAGCCCCACCTCGGCTATTGAGCCGGCGGGGCAGGATCTCAGAGCGCCCTGTGCGCCCGGAAGTGACGTCAGTACCGCTCCAATGGCGCTCGAATACAAGTCCTTTCTTGGTAATCGTATTGCTCAGTTTCGCGCAGCACGATCGTGGAATTATCGTCTGGCCAACCGGATGACATTTGCGATAGGGACACGGCAGCGCTCACTGTCTCAAAAACTCTGACGACGGACAGTGCGACACATCCAAACTTCTCCAGGACGACCAGCGCCCCCGATGCATTTCTCTGTTGCAGCTGCTCATGAGCGAGATCGGCCGCTGCCTGTCGCCGGGTTTAAAGGCACACCCGAAGAGATCGAGCGACAGTGGTACGAGCAGGTCTATCGCGGCCGCGGCGACAGCATGGCGCAACTTACTTGGCGCGCGGTGCTGATCGGCTCATGCCTGGGAGGCGTGTTGTCGCTCACCAACCTCTACATCGGTCTCAAGGCCGGCTGGGGCTTTGGGGTCGCCATCACGGCCAGCATATTGTCTTATGCGATCTGGACGAGCTTGCTCAAAGTCGGCCTCGCGCGCACGCCGATGACCATCCTTGAGAACAACTGCATGCAGTCGACCGCCAGCTCCGCTGGTTATTCCACCGGGGGCACCCTGGTCTCGGCCTTTGCCGCCTACATCATTGTCAATCACCAGTCGATGTCCGTGCCGTTGATGCTGGCCTGGGTATTCTTTATCGCCGTACTCGGGGTTACGATGGCCATCCCCATGAAGCGGCAGATGATCAATATCGAGCAGCTGCGCTTCCCTTCCGGCATCGCGGCGGCCGAAACCTTACGCGCGCTGCATGCCAAAACCTCGCATGGTCTGCGCGCGGCCAAGGCACTCGGCCTCGCCGGGCTGTTTGCCGCGATCGATAAGATCTGGGCGGAGGGGCTGTCGACGATAAGCCCGAGCCTCGAACGCTTTTCGAGCGCAGCCCTTCTGACGGACCTGCAGAAGTGGCTCCTCGGCAGTCACTACGAAGCTTGGTCGGGCCGCACCGTCGTCTTTTCCTGGGATTTCATTTTCCTAGCCGCCGGCGCCATCACCGGTATGCGTGTTTGCGCGACCATGTTGGTCTCGGGCACGATGTGTTGGGCTGTGGTCGTGCCGGTTCTCCAGAGGCGAGGCGTCATCGAGGTCGCGGGCTTCGCCGCCGTCGTGCAGTGGACTCTTTGGTTCGGCGCGTCCTGCATGGTGGCCGCAGGACTGTTGAGTTTTGCGCTGAGCTGGCGCACGGCATTAAGCGCATTCCGTGATCTCGGACAAATGCTCTCCTTCCGCTCAGCGGCTGCAAGCGAAAGAGACCGCATCGAGGCGCCAATGAGCTGGTTTGCCGTCGGCCAGATCGTGTCGCTTGTTGCGCTTGCCTGGCTAGGGCACGTGAGCTTCGGGATGCCGGTCTGGCAAACTGCCGTCGCGGTGGTGCTGTCCTTCTGGCTCGCGCTCCTCGCCTGTCGTGTGACGGGTGAGACCGATACGACGCCTGTTGGCGCAATGGGTAAAGTCACGCAGATCACCTTTGGCGCGCTAAGCCCGGGCGCCATCAATGTCAACTTGATGAGCGCCAACATCACGGCCGGTGCAGCAACTTCAGCGGCCGACCTGCTCACCGATTTGAAGAGCGGTTACCTGCTTGGTGCCCACCCCCGTAAGCAGTTTCTTGCCCAGTTCTTCGGCATCTTCGTCGGTACCGTTGTCACCGTCCTCACATTTGCAGTCCTGGTCCCCAACGCGCAGGTGCTCGGCACCGACCAGTTCCCGGCGCCGGCGGCCCAGACCTGGTCCGCTGTCGCCATCGCGCTCGGCCGGGGCTTGTCGTCGCTCGAGTCCGTCAAGCTGTGGCTGATATTTGCAGGCGGTGTCGTCGGAGTGGTGCTCACCCTCGCGCCTGTCTTGCTCCCGGAGTACCAGAAGTATCTTCCCTCGGCCGCAGCGTTCGGCCTCGCCTGGGTGTTCCACTGGTACTATGGGCTTTTGTTCTTCCTCGGCGCTCTGGTTGCGCTCCTGCTCGAGAGACGGAAACCGAAGCTCGCCGAAGAGTTCACCTTGCCGGTGGCGTCGGGTGTGGTGGCCGGAGGCTCGCTGATGGGCGTGGTGCTGGTGTTATGGGCCAATGGCGGCAGCATTCTCACCAAGCTCCTTGGCGGTTAATCACGCGCGGGAACCTCTTCGATAACGTCGAACATCAGACCACTTGAGCCCTCGCCGCGGCCACTCAGTGTGCGCCGGCCAAGCCATAATACGACGCGACCATCGACCCAGCGCGTGCGCTGGAAGGTCCGCACGACGATACGCCCCGCACGTGGCGCCTCCTCTTCATTGATGAAATACGGCGCCGGTTCGGCGATGATCCTGCCCAGCGGCTCATGCGGCCCGCGCGGAAGGCGGGCACGCTGCAGGCGTACGCTGCGAACGCTGCCCGGAACGTGAACCGGGACAAACGGACGCCAGTTGAGCGGTGCGTCGGTCCCCAGCCGGTACCGGGCTGTTGCACCGTACGCCGGCGCGGGATCCGGCGGCGGCGGTGGTATCGTCACGAGCGCGAACTGTTCGCCGTCGACGCCAATTCCGGCGGCCGACAGCACGGTGCGTTCCACGGCCCAGCATAGGTTTGCCATTTCGTCGCGCAGGAACACCACCCGCTCGATCGGCTGGCTCTCCAGCATGGTCGGCGTCGTCGGCGGAATGAAGATGCGGGGTTGTGCGGTGTCGCCTGCGGTCGCCGTCTCGAGGCCGAACATCGCCCAGCGCCGCCAGTCCTCGTCCTTGCCGCGGTCCGCCCCGCGGATCAGCGTCTCGCCGCCGAAGACATCCTTCACGACGATGCCAAGCGTGTCACACAACGAGCCCACGTCTACTTCGAATGGCAGCACGCACCAGTCGTTCCCATAGACCAGCATGAACTCGGTCAGCAGCATCTTGCCGATGTCGGTGGTGTGTGCCGTCAGCGCGCCGAACTCGACCTTGCGGTCCTCCAACTCCCAGTAACGATGACTCGGCATGCCCGCGAAGCTCACAGCGACCGGCAGCACCGACAAGGTCGTCTCGATCGGCGCGATCGGTGCCTCGCCTGCCTCGCCAAGGCTCGCGTCCGCCGCCGCGACATCCACCGCATACCAGTCGAGTCGGCCATTCGCGTAACCGCTGCCGGTGAGCACCGTTTGCTGCGTGCCAGGCTCCGTCGCGCAGGCAAACTGATAGTCGAGTCGCGACGGCACCCAGGCATAGTCGGCAGCCGTCGGAGGCGTCACATAAAGCGACGCGTACCACGCTGCAGCATCGGCGCCGGCCTGCTTGGTTGCGGCAGCGAGCGCTGCAGAAAGCCCGAACTCGGCATCGACGCGCTCGTTGAAACCGGGGCTTGATCTGGTCTCGGCAAGAAATTTGCCAGCATCGAACAAACGGGAGTCGGCGAGAGCGGAAAGTTGACGCGCCTCGATGTCGGGGACTCCCTCCAGCGCCGCTGCAGCGAGGGGGTATGCCGTGCGCATGGCCGCATGGATCGTCGCGCGATCCGCAGTCGCCACCCCGGCACGTGCAAGCGCCTTATCGAACGCGCGGTGCACCTGGATGAGGGCTATTCGATCCAGCGGCGGCATTTCGCGCTCGACCACAGCTTCCAGCGGCAGCGCGGTCGGGAAGTCCTGGGCGGGGCCATTGCGCGCCTGATATCGCGCGAGTTTCGTTTCCCGTAGCGAGACCCGCGCCTCGATCGGCGAGCCGGCATCATCCGCCTTGAGCTCGAGGAATTGCCATTGGCGTGTCAGAAACCAAAGCGGATCGCGCGCCTCCGCGCGAAGCGCGCGTTCGAAATTCTCAGCACGCGGCCTGCCCTCCAGCCGGTTCCAGCCCTCCACCAATGGCTTCGGGGTGAACGGCTCGCCAAGGATCTGCAGCGTTTCAATGGTGAACGGCATCGGTCAGACATCCTTCACGGCTGGGTTGACGAGCGCGACGTTGAGAAATGTCGAACCAAGTCCGTGGATTTCGGTAAATGGCATCAACGTCATCGGGAGCGCCTGGAACAGCGCCGAGCTTTGGATGATGTCGGGCTCGATCGCACGCAGCCGTGCGCGGTCGAATGTATCGGTCACCGTGCCGACGAGTTCGGGCCATCGCCAGCGGCCGTCCGCATTCGGAGGCACCGCGAGCAGCAGCGCCTGCGGCGCAGCCGCATTCGGCCGATCAAAGTTGAACACGAACCCGGTCGTCTCGCGGGTGGTCGGAACGGTTTCGATCCATTCGTCGAGCAGAAGTCCCTCGACATCAGCGTTCAGCGTGGCCGGCGCGTCGACCGTCATGACGCTCATCACATCGCCTTGCGATGGCGGTGTGGCCCATTGCGCGGCGGCCCACGGATCGCCGGCGCGGCGCGGGAGTTGAACCGGAACAAGCTGCGGCTCGTGACCGGTCATCCACTGGGCTGCCGCGCTCGCCAGCGCGAAATCCGCAATCCGCGTACGCACTCGCGATAACGATTGGAGCCATGACTCGATTGCGAGGGGATCGGTCTCGATCGGCGTTGCAAGGCAAGCCTCGACCTCAGCGCGCGCATTCGGAGAGAATCGAAAAACAGGTTGCAGAACGAAGCTCGCGCCGAGCGACTGGTGCGCAGCATCGAGCAAGTTGCCAAAGCGCTGATCGAGCCGACCGGCCTTGCGCCGCGCCTCGTCCACCGGGTTGGTCAGCGGCGGCTGTAGGGGAAGCGGCGCCAGCGCCTGCGTCGCCTTGTCGAGTCTTGCCGCAACGGCGACCGTCACCGCCTTGGCCTGCTCGAACAGTGCGAGGGCAGCGCCGACCGTCACGCCGGCGGCGCTGCGCGGCAAGGCTTCGGGCACTCCGTAGAGCGTGATGGCGCGCAGTCTCGCGCGCAGCGTCACAAACGAGGCGGTCCACACCGCCGGGTCAAACGTCCCGGCGTCCGCAAGCGCAGCCTTGTAGGGCGCGTCAAGCGCTGTCAGCACTGTGCCAAGCGCCGCGTTTTCTCCCGCGAGGGCATCGTGCGCGCTCATGATCCGCGTTGGAAGATCCGCGAGGTCGCTGCTCGGGTCGAGTTTGTACCCCTTGGGATTCTCCGGATCGGCATCCTCGAGGTCGCTCGGCAGCCGATAGTCTTGCGCGTTGAGGCCGCGTGCGGCGCCGAGCAGTCGGCGCAGTGCGCGCAATTGCGGGAGAAGGGTAGCAAGCGGTGTCGCAGCAACACCCGCCGCGGCGTCGAGTATCACGTAGTTGGTCGGGCCACCGGCGGCAGGAGCGGCAAACAGTGTCGTGACGTCGTCGGAAATGCCGTTCGCGCCACGCCAGAAATCGGCGAGAAAGCGTTCGAGTTCGCTGGAGCCGTCGCCGAAACGATCACCGCTCATGAGCACAACATCGAGCGCGTCGAGGCCGCTGGCATCCATCGTCATGGTGACCGGCGCTCCCGCCGACGGCCAAAGCTCGACACCGATCGTCGCGGGCGGCGGAAGCTGCGCCGCCAGCCATGCATTGAGGCGCTGGTTGGCGAGAGCGCGCGGCGTCGGAGGATTAGTCCATGCCGGCGCAGCCGGCGGCAGATGTAGCACCACCCTCTGGGTGAACACGCGGCCGCTGCGTGGCGTCTGCACCACGTCCGGCACGGGCGGCATTTCGCCATCGGTCACGGCCGCGAGCGTCCCGCGCGCACGATCGATATTGGACTGCACGGCCTGGTGCACGCTCTCGGCGGTCATCAGGTCCGTGATCGAATCGAGCGTGTCTTCAAGACGCGCAATCTCGGCGATGATCGCATCGGCTTGGGCTGTTGCGGCGGCCGGAAGTCCGTCGATGGAATACGGATAGGTCTTGCCGCGGACGTAGTCGAGCAGGTCGTAACCGTCGATCACATTGCGCGCCTCGACGACCTCGGCCGCAGTGCCGTCGGGTACCGGTGTGAGTCGGCGCGACACAAGCGGAAAGCGCGCGCGCAGCACGTAGATGAACTCGTCGAGTTCGACCCCCGGATGGCGCTCGTGCAGGCCGCGCTCGAGCTGATAGCCGAGCAGCGCTGCCAGATCCTGACCCGCGCGGATGCCCTCTACAAAGGACATTGCGGCGCGCACGCGACGCGATGTCAGGTTGACGCTCATGGCGTCGCGCAGGTTCGGCTCGGCGTGGGTCAGGTACGCATTGCGCAGCACCGCCGCCGTAACCGCATGGATAATGGAGGGCGCATGAACGAAGCCGCCGTTTTGCGGCTGCTCCGTGATGGTGCCCGAACTGCGCAGGGCTTCCGGCAGTTCGCTCTGATCGACCGGAGTTGGCTCGGGATTTGGCACCAGATTCTCGACGAATCCGTAAGCGCCGAGGTAGATGCCGCGCGACCGCTGTTCGCTTCGCCGCAGCAGATCGAGTCGGCGCGACATGAGACCGGTCTGCCACGCGTCGAGCCGATAGCTCGCCAAATCGATGTGCTCGGCGAACAGGCGCTCGAGAACCGCAGTTGGCAATCTGGAGAGACGCTCGATCGCGCTGCGCTGGCTCTGTAGCGGCAGGGCCTCCGGCGGCATGTTGATGGCAGCGCCGGTACGCGCGAGATCCAGCACGTAGTCGCCTAGCGTGCGCATGTTCTGGGTGAGGTTGAGCGCCGAGGCATTGACACTAGGCGCCTGCGAGTCCGGCAACACCTTGCGCGCGCCGACATTGACGATGGAGGACGAAACGCTCTCAGTCACCAAGAGATCGGGGCGCAATCGCGCGAGGATGAGCCGCGACACCTCCACGAAGCGTCCGCTCCAGGCATGATGCAGCAGTTGGTACAGCAGTGCCCGCGGCGGCGAGATTTTCGCTCCGGTGGCATCGCGGAACACTTCGTCGCGCAAATCCGCGGTCGAAGCGGTCAGCAGCCAATCGATGTAGTTGTGCACTCCGTCGAACGGTGCGATCTCGTCGCTCTCGGACAACGGCACGTCCGGATCCTGATCGATCACCGGCACGGGCAGATCGTCGGCCGTCTCAAAGAAGGTGAGGTCCGCAAGCTTGAGGCCTGCCGGCGAGACGCCAAGTTGCGCGAAAGCCGCGTTCTTGCGCGTCTGCAGCGTCTGATACCAGTTCGCCAGCACCAGAGGGATGACCCTCTCGAATTGCAGCGTGTTCCAGGAGACTTCGTCGGCTACGGCCTTGCGCGAGGCGAACGTCACCGAGCTCGCCTGCTGCCCAATCACCCGCATCGTCATGGCCAGCGGATCGCTGCCGCGGCCCACCTGAGCGATCTCTTCTTCTCGCTGCGTAAACAGGTCGCCGAGCCATCTCAGGCCGTCGACGATTGGCTGGATGTCTTCTCCACCGCGCGGCGCCGGCTTGGGCTCAAACCAGTTGCGCAGGTCGCTGGTCGCGAGAACCCCGTAAGGCTCCGTACCGACGCGAATGGCGGGCAGCAGGCTGCGCCCGGTCACGTAAGTGAGAAAGTAGCGCTCGATCTCCGACTGGACCGCAGCTGGAATTCTGTCGCCGATGAGTTTTTGCAGGTATGTGCCGATGGTCGCCGACCATAGCGCGCGGTTCATCGCGAGCGCGTCTGCGATGTCGGTCGCCCCGGCATTCGGCCAATCATTGATCGACTCGAACGTAACCCCGAGGGCCTCGGCGAGGCGCTGGCTATCCGACTTCTCCGCGTGATCGAGCACGGCGACCGCGACCCGTCCGTTCACCTCCTGCTCGACGAGGGCCTCGTCGGCCGATAGGTCGGTCGTAAAGGCCGACGCCGCGCCGTCAGTGTTGTTGGTGGGTGATCCCTGGCGGAGAATATCGATGCCGCGCGTGAAGCGGTGATCCGAGAACAGCTGCTCTAGAGCGGAGGCCGCGTCCGCCGGCGCGAGCGAGAAGCGCACGCCAAGCGCGATCACGCGTGCGATGGGCATGCGGCGCGCGAGATTCAGGGTCACCGCCATTCCGGCGTCGACCGCGCGATCATAGTCGATCAGCCAGGCAAGGTTGGCATCCGCGGCGAGACGTCCGGCATCATCCCGTCCGAGCGAGGCCGCGGGCGCTTCCGGATCCGGTCCCATCTGGAGTGCGTCCGAGACCGGACGGCCGCTTGCCTGCGCTATTATATTGTTGCTGGTATCGAGCGCCATCACGACGAAGAAGTCCGGAAGCAGATGCGCACGCGGCGGCACACCGGAAAGCGCGTCGCGAATCGGTTCTGGCGACGGAGCCGGTGCACTCGGGGGCGGCGACGGCCATCCGGCCGGCTTGGTCTTTCGCGCGATGTAACGCGCGCGCGGGCCGCCGAAGCGGGTCGCAAGCATCGACCACGCGCCCTGCTCCACATTGCGTCGCTCATCGGCGGCAAGGCTCAACGCATTGGTACGGTCAACCCAGTAGGCGTCGCCCGCGTCGCGTTCCGACTTGCTCAGCAGCGGATCATGGGCCGAGACCTGCACATCATCCGGAAAGATCCGGACGCGCAGATCGACGCCACGGCCCGCCGTCACAAACCGTGTTTCAAGCCGCACCGGAAACATCAGCATTGGAATGTTGTCGTCGAGCTGACCGACGAGATCGTCGACCGACGTCTGCACCAGCACGCCGAGCGCTCCCGAGGCGTTCTCGGCAAGTGCTGCGAAACGATCGCGCTGTTCCTTGAGCCCGCGATCGAGCGCTCCGAGCTCGCGTTCGAGCTGCGCTGCTTCCCTGTCAGCTCCGCGACGCTGCAGCGTGGCGAGACGCGCGCGCAGGTCCCTGGCCTGCAGCTCAATAGCGCGCGCCTGCGCGGCCGCCTGATCTCGCTGCACGCGCAGGTTGGTCAGCTGCTTCTGCGTTTCATTCAGGCTCGGCATCGGGCTTGCTCCACCTGTCCTTCAATCCACCTTGCCGCGCTCAAGCATCTGCCGTGCATGGATGGCGACCAGCACCGGCTTCTGGCGCAGGATCAAGGCGATATCGGCGGCGTTCGCGCCGGCCGACGGCGCCCATGCCAGATTGTTCGGATTGGTGCCCGTGGGCGTATGCGCAAGCGGCGCCGCGAGATCGATCGTCTGGCGCCCTGCCGCGAAGGTAAGATCGGACCACGCAAGATTGTCCCAACGCACCGCGCTCTCCATGCCCGGAGGCGGCGACTCTTCATCAAGGCCGAAACGCGTCTCGGCAACGACCTCCTGCAGTACGAAGAACCAGCCGAGCTTTGATGGCGACACCTTCGCGTGAGCCTGTGCGGTCTCATCGAGGTTGGGGTCTCCGCGGACTGTTTCGAGCGAGGCATCGAAGCCGATGAAGGTGAGGTCGGGAGGAACCGGCGCCTTGAAGATCGGATAGTGGATTTTCGGATCCGCAATATTGGCGAGCGCTTTCTCGCCATCCTCGTCATAGAGCGCGAGCTCGTTCTGATGCTGCGGGTCGCTGCTCCAGACAGCATCCTGCGCGTAGATGATCGTGTTCGGATAGCGCTTGAGCAGATCGCCGCGGATAACCAGCACAACATGCTCGGCGCTCGTGGCGATGCTCGCACGATATTCGTGAGTCCCGAGCGCCGACGCCGTGTCCCAGGTGTGCAGCGGCGTGATGTCCTTGAGCCTCGCTTCCCGCTGGGCCTCGGTCAGCCCGGGCGTCGGAATCCCGGCGATTTCCCAGAACTGACGGAAGGGCGATCCGCGACAATCGGTCGGATATTCGCGCCAGAGAAGCTCGCGCGCGAACTCATGGTTCAACCCCGCCATATATGCTTCAATAAAGGGCGGATTGGTGAGCATCAGCGAGATCGTGTTCGGCGGTACCAGCCCTAGGTTCGGTACCAGAAGATCGTCGGACAGGCTGGCAAGGGGCCGGTACATCGCGTCCTTGAAGTCCGGGTAAGCCATCACCGGCACGATCCGCGGCTGTGCGACGGCGACGGGCGGCGCCTGATACGCGTCACGCACGTAGTCGATGATTGACCTCTCGCCGATGCGAATGACGCCGGCGGCACGGCGCGGAAAGGCCGCGACCGGATCGAGCGCGGCCAGTACCTTGGCGCGCGCGTTGCGCATGTCGAAAGCCGGCGCGGGCTGTTTCGCGGGCGGCCGCGCCGCGATGAATCCCGCGAAGCGCTTGAGTGCGACTGCAAAGTCGGCTGCGGCGACAGGATCCGCTGGCGGGGATGTCGTGGGCACCGTCGTGCTCGGCGCCGATAGTGCGAAGCCGGGCGGCGCATCCGAAATCTGGTCCGGCGTCAGGGCCTCGAGATGGAGGGACGGACGAGCCGCACCGCCGGGCGGCGCGCGCACCAACGCCGCGAGAACCCCGCCGGCCACCGCGACCAGAGCGCCGGCGACGACGAGCCCGGCAGCGCCGCCGATGGCGAAGACGGAGAGCAGCGCGAGCAGCAACAGCAGAAACAGCAGCAGGATCAGAAAGCCCCTTCCAGCGAGTGCAGTCGAGCCGCCTTGCCCCGGATCGACGGCATTCGCGACCTGTTCCAGCGTCGGGCCCGCCACCGGCGGCGGCTTGGGGGCTGCGGACGCCTGCTGGTCATTGATCGCCACCGCGAGCCGGCTGGCAGCCGCAGCGCGCGCATCGGCCGGCAGCGCCCGCTTCGCGTTAAGTCCTCGCGGCCGAACCAGCTTGCGGAAGGCCGGGCTCAGCGCCGCTTCCGGCAGTCGGCTGTCCGCGAGCAGACCGCGGATCGTCTGCGGCGAGCCGAGCACCCGTCCGAACACGGGTGCGGTGAGAGACAGAAAGCGCTCCTCCGGAAGCGCCGACAGCGTCTTGGCAAAGCTTTTCTCCGCGGCGCGCTGTGCGAAGCGAAAGAATGCGACACGCCGGTTGGCAGCAAGAATTTCGCCGACCTGCTCCCATGCGAGCTTCATGTAGTCGTCCTGGCGAGCTTGGATCACGCGTCCGCCGAGCCCGCCCGCCGCACGATGGCGTGGATCGAGATTGAGGTCGTTGACCCACGTACTCATGCCCGCCGGATCGACGCGATCAACGAGCGCGTGCCAGCCGCCGTAGAGCGGCGGCGCGACGACGGGATCTCCTTCTCCGGCAGCCTGTGCCACCGCCGGCGCATTCACGATGCCGGCCGCGTCTTGCGGAAACTGGCTGGCGGCGTCGAGCGGCTTTGGTTGGGTGCTCGGCGACTTCAGCGCGCCTTCGAGGCCGACCACGCCCTTGTGGTGATCCGGACCAACAGCCGGCGTCACCACCGGCATCCCGAATCCCGGGCTCGCGATATCCATGTCGCGAATCCCGACGCGTGGATCCATCGGGCGCGGCACCATGCGCTCGACCAGATCCTCGAAGTCACCTTCCTCGCCGGTGCGGAAGGTCCATTCGTAGTAGACGGGAAATTCGGTTGCCCCGCCGCTCCAGGCAATGGTGACGCCGGGCGAGGTCGCGTCATCGAATGACTGCTTGAGCCCCGTTTTGCGGCCGACCTCGAACGTCGGGATGATTACGGCCGTATAGCCCGTATTGGGGCGAAGGCGTCGCGGACAGATCAGTCGTGAAATTCCGCGGTCAGGCGCCTGAGTGAGCGCGGTGTCGAGTGCCGCCGCATCAGGCGAGGTATCCGTGCCGGCGATATCGCCGGAGATCTGTACATGCGCCCAGGCCCAAAGCTGGTCATCGGGCGGAAACAGGTTTGCCGGATTCGCGGTCTTGATCTGGACGGACCCGAGCGGCAGGTCGGGCGTGCGAATGCGATCGAACTCGCCATCGGCCAGGACCAGCAAGGTCAGCCACGGCGTGAGCCGATGACTGCCGGGAGGCGCCGGCGTATGCAGCCACGGGAAATCCTCGTCGTAGAAGTCGACAAAGGCGAGGTAGTTCGGCTCGAAGTCGGTGACGAGGGCACGAGGCTCGATGCGGATCACCTGGTCCGCGATGAGACCGGTGATGTCGCCCGGACCCATGAGCTTGAAAGACTTGGTGATAGGTGCGCCGGTCGCCGCCCCGTCGTTGACTGCAAGCGATATGTCGACCACCGCGCGGCTCGATACCGTCGCGGCATCCTTGATGGCATTTGCGACGCCGCGTCGCAGCCAGGGAAGATATGTGTAGCGCCCGAGTGACATTACGCCGCCGCCTCGAATGATCCGACCACTTGAAGCTTCCCGGAGAGGCGCACGTTCTTGCGAACGATGTCGTTCATGGCGATGACCGCGGCCGACTCGCTCGTGAAGACGAGATCTGGGGCATGCGGCTTGAGGTCGGTCACACCAGCCACGACAAAGGTCTCGGTCGGGAGCGTGACCTCGGGCGTGCCGAGACCGGTCGGTGCGCGCCGCACGGCGCTCAGCCGCGATCGCGAAGCCGCGGACGTCGCGCCATAGAGATCGAGAAGCGCAGCAGCGAGCTTGTACAACAACGAGCGGCGTGGCTTGCGGAAATAGATAACCTCGTAGGTGACATCAACGCCGCGCTTGAAATCCGCGCGCGCCTTGCCGCCGCCCGCGACATCGACTCCCGACTGGAACGGCTCAAAGGAGCGCCGTGACAGTTTCTCCGCGTCGCTCATGTCGAGGAATTGCGCCGCCGCGAACTGCTCAGTGACAGGGGTCGTATCGGCGCCATCCTGTCCGACGGTCACATCGACGATCGAGAAATTCGCGCTGCCATCGATGGGGCGCGGCCCGAAATGCGCGAGCGAGATGCCAAGCGGAGCAACCCGCTGCGACACGCCAAGGACGCCGCCCGGCGGGATCACGACACCGCTGCCCGCGGGCAGCGTTCGGACGGTCACATGCGAGCGCAGAACGCCATCAGACACCGCGCGCCAGCTGCCATCGTCCCCCAGCGCGGCTTCGATCAAGGGCGCGACCCGGATCGGCGGAAGCGACGTGTTGCGGTTGTCGCCGAACGTGACGTCGAAATGCACCGAGATCGTGATCGTGAAAATAAAGCCGATCTCGAAGGACCCTCGTCCATACGCATGCCAGGGCGTCGGACCTTCCAGGGTGAGGTCGAGGCGGATCGCGAACAACACGCTGCTGCCGGAGCGCACCGCGATCATCGCGCCGATCTGGGCGATGAAATGGAACGGATTGAACTGGATCAACGCATCCAGTCCGATGAAGCCGTAGACGTTGAAAATATCCGCGCCGGCGTAGAGCTCGATTTTCGCGCCGAACTGCACGGTGTTCGAAGTGACGGCAAAATACGATTCCGCGCGCAGGTTCGGATTGCCGGAGAATATGACGATCGCGAGCCGGTTGAGCGGCCCGAGGCCCATCGGCGGCGGATTGTAAGCCGGATGGAAGCCGCCGACGGTCAGCAGGAAATTGGCGCTGTCGCCCCAATAGAGGCGCACCGCCATGTCCCCGGTGAGCGTGAACGTCAGAACATGCGAGTCGAACAGCGAGGCGTCAAAACTCAACTGCTTCTGCTCGAAATCGACGACGCCGAGAAAATTCACCTGCAGGTTCAGAATCGCGACATCGTCGGCGGGAAGCGCCATGCGCAGCACGCCGAGGATCGCGAAGGTCGGGCGCGGGATCTCGAGGACGACGCCAAGCTCGAGCGTGATGAGCGGCGGCGTACCCCAGCCCAGTTTGGCCATCGGGCCGAGCAGGAAGTGACCATTGAAGGGCGGGAAAATGCGCTGCAGGTCGTTGATGATGCGCGGCGCGTTCGCGACCACGTCCTGCGGGAACAGAACGCTGTTTAGCGAGCCGTCGCGCACCCCGAGCCGAAGCGGCTCATAGAGCACCGTCCGATTGACCCCGAGCAGTCCGCCGACGCCGTTCAGCGTGAATCCGAAGCCGAGCTGGATCGGCACGAACTCCGCCGTGATGATGACGAGCAGCGAAAATCCTTCGCTTCCGTCAGGCATGCGCGTGTTGAGGATTCCGACGGCCTTGAGATTGATGAAGTCCTGAAACTGAAGCTCCAGCGTGCCGGAGTACTGGCCCTTGTCGGGCTCGATGCCGAGGAATCCCCCACCCGAGAAACCGCCGCCCGAAATGCTGAGACCAACGCCGCTTGGCGGCTTGAGGCCCGGATCCAACTGCAGTGGTCCGAGGTTGCCGCCGCCGGGCGGGAACGTCGCGCGCAACTCGATACCGATGCGATCGACACTCGCTTTGAATGGTCCGAGTTCGCCACGCACCGAAGCCGACAGCTCGAGCGGAATTCCGCCATCCTTGAAGCCGGAAACGATGTAGATCGTCTCGATCGTCGCGGGGCCGATCCGCGCGTGTGCCGGGATCGCGACCTCGAGCGTGGCACTGCCGGTCAGCTGCAATCCGCTTTTCGGCGTCCAGGTTGCTCCAATGGAGACATCGGCGCGGCCTCTGCCCCCACCTGACAGCGCGTTCATGAAGCTGTCGCCGCCGCTCAGATCGAGCACGCACACAAGCTGATCCAGCGTCGCCGTGACGACTGGCTCGCCTTCCGCGCGCCCGGGCGGCAGCGACCATTGGGCTTGCGCCCCTACACCCGCCTCCAGACTCGTGAATTCCAGCCGCGTGCCTCCGGTAATGCCGACAAGCGGGATCGGTTTGCCGTCGGAACGCACCGCGCGAAGACCCGCTGTGACATCGGCCTGCGCCGTCCCGGTGGGCGGCGCCAGCACAAGCCGGCCACTGGGGAAAAATCCGCCTTCGAGTCCGGTTTCGAAGCGTGCTTTCGCATCGACCACGAAAGACCAGAAGCCGCCGATCGGCGTGGCATTCGAAAAATCGGCCGTGGCGGGCCTGCGAATGCGCAGAGAGAGGCCGGGAGGCGCCGAAGGATCTCCCGGATCTGTGCCAGCGCTGGCGCGCAGCAGCAAGGCCTCAAGAACCGTCGGCTGACCCGGGGGCCGCAACAGCATCGCCGGCACGCCCGCCACGCTCAGCATGTTGGCGATGCGCTCCAGCAGCTCCTTGCCGTCGAAGGTCGGCTGTCCCCAGCCATAAAGATTCGAGAAGAATGTCGCGGGATCGTTGGCGAGCTTGCCGATGGCATCGAGATGCAGCCGCCGCACACGATGCGGAATCTTCAACGGATCGTTGACATCGCCGGGATCGAGCCGATCGTCTGCAATGCCCGCGAGAGCCAGCAATGACACGGCGCGCGGCGCCTTGCTGTCGAGGTTCGCAAGGATGAGAAACTCGAGCAGGCGTTGCGGAAGCTCCGCGGCGAATGCTTCGAGCGTGGCGCGCTGGGCGAGCGTAAGCGCCGCCGCAGCGGCCGTGGCCGCATCAGCGATATTCTTTACCGCTGCCACAAGTGCGACGATCTTCGAAATCGTCTGGACGCCGCTCGCGACAAGCGTGGCAATGCTGCCCAGATCATTGGCGTCGGCCGCATCGATCGCGGTGGCGAGAGGCGGCAGCGAGTCGGCAAGCTGCTGTGCCGCCGTTGCGCCACTGGTCAGCGCCGTGCCAACCCCGCCTGCAGCCAGAAAGCCGTCCGGCGGCCGCAAACCCAGATCCTCGAACAGCGCGCCGACCTGCCCGGCCTGAAGGCGATCCTTGAGCGGGCTCAAGGATTCGCCCACGACGCGTGCGATCAGCTCGAGTGCACCGGCTTCGGAGCTCACTCTACACCGCCGTTCTCCACCATTGCGTCGAGCTCGTCCCACGAGGCGCCCGGCAAGGCCTGCAGGAGGTCGGCGTAACGCGCGATGTCAGCACGCAGCGCTTCGCTCCCGTAGCGCGACAACAGGAGCAGCACGCGGTGCAACGGATGGGACGCCTGAGCGGTCGCGAGCGCCGATGGAACGGGGGGGTCCGGCGGCACATCGGAAAACACGATGCTGCGTACCAGTGCGGGGCCGCCCTGCCGCTGCCAGACGGCGCCGACACGCCGGTTCGTGTCGATCAATCGCTTTACCTCGTCGAAATGCAGGCTGACCAGAGCGGCGAAAAGATTGAAAGCCGGACGGGCGCTCAGCGTTTCGGTCCAGCCCCGCAACCGATCCGCCCAGTTCACGGCCGCGATGTGACGCGCTGGAACGGGGCGCGGTTGTGTCTCCGCGATCGGCGCGGCCACCATCGGATTGATCACCGCGCCGATCGTGCTGACCGCGTCGACTTTCCCGGCGCCCCACAGTTCGGCCGACGGCGGCCAGCCCGGCGGCAGTGGCGGCGCATCCCGAAACTTTGTCATCAACAGAGTCTTGACCTCCTCGAGGGTAAGAGTCGGGTTCTGCGCGAACATCAGCGCGATGAGGCCGGTGATGTGCGGAGCCGCCTGGCTGGTCCCTGTTTCGGCGATATATCGATCGACGCAGCATTCGCATTCGAGGCAGCACTTGCGCGCCTCGGCTCTGGGCGCATCGATCGCGACCCCGGGCGCCGCGATGTCAGGCTTCGCGATAACGCTTGCGGGATCAAAGAGGCCGAGGCTCAGATTGTTCGGCGCAGGTCCTTGCGCGGAGAACGTCGTGAGCGGCGTGCCGTTCTCCTGTGCGTTGTAGGCCGCGACCGCGATCGAGCGGGGCCAACCCGCAACCTCCGAGAGCGTGCTGCGGATCCATTCGGCTGGCCGCTTCACGTCCCGCTCGGCGTCCTGGATGGATGGCACTGCGCCGGGAAACGGAAGAATGGCCGAAGCATAACCCGCTGGAGTCGTGACCCAGAAATGCACGTTGGCGTCCGCCGCGGCCGTCGCAGCGATGTCGAATTCCCAAATTCCGGACATGACGTTGCCGCCCGCCTGGCCCGCGATCACGATGGTAAAATGTGCGTCCGGATCGGCTGCAGCGCGCGCGACGAGCCGCACCTGCACGAGGTGGGAGCCCAGCGGCTGTGTCGCATTTGCGGCTCGCACCTGTTGCGGCGCGGTTTGCACCGCGGCGCCGGACACAGGCTGGCGCATCACACACGATAGAATGGCCGCAGGATTGTAGCTCGCGAACAGCGCAAACCGCTTCGCCGTATTGACCTTGAGGTTGACCCGAACGGTCTGCAACGTTCCTCTCGGGATAGTGAAGGCGGCGTGCAGATCAAGCGCCCGGTCATTGCCGGCGCTAAGCACGATCGCGCGACCCTGGTTCAAAGCACCTGCGGTGAGAGCCTCGAACCCCCTTCCGCTCAGGCCTTGTCCGTTGTGCGGTTCGGTATGTCCGCCCAGACTGATGTTGATGGCGCACGGTTTGCCGGTAGGGTGGCCGGTTGTCGGAACCGCGGCGATGCCAAAGATGTATTGTGCGGCGTCCACCACGTTTTGAATTTGACCGGGCCCAACGCCGGTCTTGACGATGACCAGATCGGCCTGGGGAGCGACGCCGACATACGTGAAGGGGTTGGTGCATTTGTCGTTTTGCGCACCATTCCCGGCAGCGATGCCGGCCACGTTGCTGCCATGGTAGACGACCGATCCGTCCGGCTCATTGACTGGCTGGTCCCGCAAGGATCGCGGCAGGTCCTTGCCATCCGGATGTGCCGCGAGCGCGGCTCTGATCTGGTCGAAGGTAAATTCCGCGCCGTAGTTGAAATTGGCACCAAAACGCGTCGGAGCCCGCGCCGGAGTCAGGACCGCGCCATGTTCGTCCGTGGGCTGCTGATCGCCGGTGAGTGGAGCGCCGGAACTGTCGACCGGCAGATTGGTGGTGGAATCGTAGCGAAACGTCTGGTCCCAAAGGGCGAGAATTCTCGTCGTGCCGTCGGCCGTGCGAAACGCGCCGTGGAAGACGTCGATCCCGGAGTCGATGACGCCCACGATCGCGCCTGCGCCCTGGCCATGCGCGAGGTCGCTCACCGCGCTTGCGATCGCCCACGCATCGCGCGCGCCTATCTCCGGGACGCTCACATCGAGACGGATCGGCAATTGGGGCGGAATACCGACGAAATGAACTTGCGGGAGCGCGATCAGCGCACGGATTTGCGCGGGCGATAGCCCTCCACGCGCCGCGCCGGGCACCAGCCCGTACAGCGGAAAGCCCGCCGAGCGGAGCGCCTCGGACTCGCCATCGAATTCCACGTGCACTTCGATCGGGGCATCTGCCAGACGGACCGCATCTCGTTCATTTCGTGTGACGGCTTGCGCGTGCGCCCGCTCACGCTGCTCTAGCAAGGTCCACAGTTGCGGATCGAGCTTTTCCATCGACGCCCAACGGGGGTGGAATGGAGTGTGGCATCGTTTTCGTCGCTCGGTCCGGAGTCAAGTAAACTTCTAGCTCAAATTGTTTGCATTTTGCGGCTTTCTGCCGGACCGCTCTCCGCTGCGCCGAGGTGTGCAGCGGAAAGGCGGGTGATCCACGACGAGGAGGCCCGCTATAGGTCTTGGCTGTGTAAACTGGCGGTGTCCCGCGGCATTTTGGGCTGGCATGAGGCCACCAGGTCTGTCGAGCCTGCGAGTAATCGAAGCTCGGCTTCGAATTTTCGAGTGCCTCGTTCTGCCTCGGCAGGATGTTGGTGTCCTTTAGAATTCCATCTGATAGGCGCCTTCGCGACATCGGAGCCCACCTTAAATAAAGGAAGCACCCGACATGGAAGTGATCGACCTGCGCTCGGATACTGTGACCCAGCCATCCGCGGCGATGCGCGCGGCCATGGTGCGTGCCCCGGTCGGTGACGACCAATATGGTGAGGATCCCACTGTCAATCTGCTGCAGGAACGGATCGCGGCTCTGCTGGGCAAGGAGGCCGCACTGTTCGTGCCTAGCGGCACAATGGCCAACCAGATTGGACTAAAATTGCTGACACGACCGGGCGACGAGATTGTCGTCGGTGCGGAAGCTCACATGGTTTGGCACGAATCCGGCGCATCCTCTGCCAACTCCGGCGTGCAGTTCACGGTTGCCGGACAGGGCGGTATATTCGACGAAGTAGCCTTCAGGAGCGCCTACAAGCCGGCAGGGCATATGGTGTTCCCACCAACGACGCTGGTAGCCATCGAAAACACGCATAACCGCGGTGGCGGCGTAGTTTTCCCGCAACAGGATGTCGTCGCTATCTGCACAGCGGCTCGTGCGCTCGGCGTTGCCACGTACTTGGATGGCGCGCGCTTGTTCAATGCGGCGGTGGCGAGCAACCGATCCCTCGCCGAGTTGGCCGCCCCCTTCGACGTTGTGTCCGTCGCGCTTTCAAAAGGAATGGGCTGCCCAGTCGGCAGCCTGGTGGCCGGCACGGCAGCGGCGATTTTCAGCGCAATTCGCGCCCGACGCATGCTCGGCGGCGCGATGCGGCAGTCTGGAATTCTCGCAGCCGCTGGTCTGCATGCGCTCGACCAAGGCATGACGCATCTAGCCGAAGACCACGCGAACGCGCGAGCTATCGCACAACTGATCGCCGAGACAGAGGCGGAAATCGACATGGCAACGGTGCAGACAAACATCGTGCTCTTTCGGTTACCCAACCAATTGCCAGACGCGGAGACCGTGGTGCGGCGCGCAAAGGAGCAGGGCGTTCTAGTTCTGGCCTTTGCGCCGCGAACCGTGCGCGCCACCACCCATCTCAATGTCAGCGCGGCGCAGTGCCGGCGCGCAGGCGAAGTCCTTGCGTCGGTCGTTGCGACCTAGGGCGCACTCATTAATTGCGTCATGCACGAATGTCCGTGTCGCCAGCAGCTGGGCGAAGCTGGTTGCTCTTGCCGTCGCCATTCCGTTGTCGTCGGGTCCTCGAAACTCGCCCGTTCCGTCCTAGTCGGCTGCGTCAACTAATTTGAAAGGATTGGATGATTCGCTTCCGTCGCGATTCGAGCGACGGAGGCGAGCATGGCTGCAAAGGATATTGCGGTAAAGAAGTATGTGGTGCGGCTGGGC
>Ga0307419_10000419_pt1 | contig 21159 bp, 14 predicted proteins | sample SalMarWE160230MG_2_FD_202512 | JGI IMG/M metagenome (GOLD analysis project Ga0307419, IMG submission 202512) | Salt marsh sediment microbial communities from the Plum Island Ecosystem LTER, Massachusetts, United States - WE1602-30 | ecosystem: Environmental > Aquatic > Marine > Intertidal zone... | reverse complement strand
CCGGACTGAAAACGACGGGCTGAACACTCGGGATTGAAAACTCCGGACTGAAAACGACGGGCTGAACACTCGGGATTGAAAACTCCGGACTGAAAACTGCGGGCTGAACACTGCGGATTGAAGGTGGTCAGTTTATAAGAAGGGAACGATAGACCTCCAGCAATTCATTCCGGATCTGCCTGCGGTCAAACTGGGTGACCAGCTGCCGGGATATCTCCCTGGCTTCCCTGAAAAATGTTTCATCCTTCATCAACCGCCGGGTCATTTCGATAAACCCGCCAGTGGAACCGGTTTTCAGGTAGGGATTCCTGAAAAGAAGAGCATATTCGGGAAGGTCCCGGAACAAAACGGGCAAGCTGCAGGCTGCTGCTTCCAGGGGGGCAAGGGGACAGTTCTCCTGGTAGGAGGTGAACAGCATAGCATCCGCAGCCGCATAGACCAGGGGCATTTCCTCCAGTTCAAGCATTCCTGTGAACCGGACGTGTCCGGGTGCCCTTTTGATCCTGGCATTGATCTTTATGAGTCCATCTGATAAAACTCCGAATGGCCTGCCTCCAGCCCAGATGAACCTTGCTTCCGGGATGGCCTCAGCAACATCCAGGAAGTCTTCCACTCCCTTGCGTTCAACCAGCTGGCCCACGCCCAGCACAACGAAATCATCGTCCCCCAGGCCAAGCATCCTGCGCCCCCTTTCCCTTTTCTCCGGGGTGAATCGCCAGTGTTCCATCATGACCGGGTTGGAAATTTCCACGATCCTGGTTCTGGTCCCCAGTTCCCTGATGGAATCGGCAACCCGGGGAGAGATCGCCAGGCACACGTCTGCATACTCGTACACCTTTTTAAGGTACCATTTGCTCAGTGGAAGGATCAGTTTCCAGAGGGGGAAGGAACCCCTGACTGAATCGGGGATGACATGGGCGGTGAAAACCCTCCTGCCTTTGTATTTCCTGCCTGCCCAGAAATACCGGGGACCGTAGGTATGGCTGTGGAAGACGTCCCCTTTGCCCCTCCTGCTGACCACTGCTTCGATGTCCGGCCCATCGTTTAGCAGTTCAATGGAATCCCTGAAAGCGGTGTGAACGCCATTTCCCCTCATTCCGAAAGGCGCTTCACAGAACACGTGTACCTTCATGGCGCAAAGCTTTTGTGTAAAATTAAATAGCCGGGATATAAATATCAATAAACGTAAGATAAATGATGATTGTCCCTAAAAAATATTAAATTATGCCTTTGCATCGTTTACCATACCTTCAATACCCATGAGAAAGTCTGAATTCCCGGTTTTCGCCGCCATTGGATCACTCACCCTGGTATTGATAATAACCGCCGCCTGTGACCGGTCAGGTTCCGGGCATGAAACCGGCGAACCATTAACACCAAAGGAACAACTCGGCAAACGGTTGTTTTTTGAGAAAAAGCTGTCGACTCCAGGGGGACAGGATTGTTCGGCATGCCATGCGCCTGAACGGGCCTTCGCGAATGCGGAAACCGGGCTGCCTGTATCAAAAGGAGTGGTGAAGGGAAGATACGGAAACCGGAATGATCTGCCTGTCGCCTACGCATCCTTTATTCCCCCTCTTCACAGGGACAACGTGGAAAATATATGGGTGGGCGGGTTGTTCTGGGACGGGCGCGCCAATTCGCTTGAGGAGCAGGCAATGGGCCCCCCTTTAAATCCCCTTGAGATGGCAAACCCTGATGTAATCTCAATAAGGGATAAGCTCAGGGATCTTGAGTATGCAGGCATGTTTAAAGAAGTTTACGGTCCCGGTTCACTTGACGATCCGGCAAAAGCCTTTGCTAATATGGCCGATGCCATCGCGGCCTATGAAAGAACCGCGGAGTTCAGTCCCTTTGATTCAAAATACGATCACTATTTGAGGGGGGAAGCGGAACTGACCGGGCAGGAACTCAGGGGACTGGCTCTTTTTGTGTCTGCAAATAAGGGGAATTGTGCTGCCTGCCATCCGCATGCAGCATCGCCCGACGGAGCTCCGCCCCTTTTCACCGATTTCAGCTACGACAACCTTTGGGTGCCCAAAAATCCTGAAAACCCGTTCTATACCCTGCCGCGGGAACTGAATCCCGATGGTTACGGATTTGTGGACCTGGGACTGGGAGGTACCCTGAACGATCCGGCCGAGAACGGCAAGTTCCGGGTGCCCACGCTCAGAAATGTTGTTCTGACCGCTCCCTATATGCACAACGGCATTTTCAAAACCCTTTTCCAGGTCGTTGCGTTCTACAACACAAGGGATACCGGGCCATGGGCTCCGCCCGAGGTGACTGAAAATGTGAATGATGAAGAACTTGGGAACCTGGGACTCACAACTCCGGAGATCGAGGACATCGTAGCGTTTCTCATGACCCTTACGGACGGCTGGGAACCGGGAAAATAAACCGAAAATCTGCAAAGAAATGGCCTTCAGAAAGAGTTTCTTTCCGGTTTCAATGCTGATACTCACCCAGCTTTTGCTATACGGCTGCGGAGGTGGAAGCAGACCGGGAAAATCCCCCGAACCGACCCTTCAGGGTAAAAACCTGCTGGCGGAAGAAATGGAAAAAAGCCTTTTCGGGGATCTCCTGGATTACTGGTATCCCCGGAACCTGGACACCCTCCGAGGGGGATACATTTCAGACTTCGATTACGACTGGACCCCCTCGAAAGGTTTCCAGGTTAAGGCCCTGGTGCAGCAGGCGCGCCATGTCTGGACAACTTCATTCATTTATGAAAACTATCCCGAACGAGAAAAATTCCTTGACTATGCAGCGCACGGATTCAGGTTCCTGAGGGACCGGATGTGGGATCCCGAATGCGGAGGGTTTTTTACCTTCTGCAACCGGGACGGATCACCACAGAAGGAGAGCATAAATGAAAAGCGCATCTACGGCCAGGCTTTTGCTGTATACGGACTGTCGCAGTATTACAGCGTAAGCAGGGATCCGGAAGCACTGGACCTGGCCAGAAAGGCTTTCCTGTGGATGGAAGCCCACAGCCATGATCCGCAGTACGGCGGGTATTTCGAGTTTTTAAGGCGCGATGGCACCCATCTTCCTGCCGGGGATACCGGCGAGACCGGGCTCTGGGATTCCCCTGCAGCGGGACTGAAGGATTACAACAGCTCGATCCACCTGATGGAAGCCCTGACCGCCCTGTACGGGATATGGCCGGACAGCCTTCTACGCAGCAGGCTGGAAGAGATGTTTTTCCTGATAAGGGACACCTTCGTGCACCTCGACGGGTACCTGCAGCTGTATTTTTACCCGGACTGGAGGCTGGTCCCAGAGGAGATTATGGATAATCCTTTCGGAACGAATTACTGGTTTAGCCAGCATTATTCCTACGGGCACGATGTGGAAACGGCTTTTCTCCTCCTGGAAACCGCCCGTGTCCTGGGATGGGGTGGAGATAAAGAGACCCACCGGATCGCAAAGCTGCTCGTGGACCATTCGCTGGAATCGGGATGGGACACCATTGCCGGGGGATTTTACGATGCCGGCAAGCAGAGCGGAATGGAGGTCACGATCCTCAACCACCATAAATCCTGGTGGGGGCAGGCGGAAGGCATGAACGCCCTGCTGATGATGGCCCTGCTTTACCCCGAGGATCCGAACGACTACTACGGGAAATTCCTGAAATCCTGGGAATATATCGATACCTTTCTGATCGACAGGGAGCAAGGGGGGTGGTACAATTACGGGCTGGATACCTTTCCGGAAAATACCGGGCAGCGCAAGAGCCACATCTGGAAAACCACCTACCACAATACCCGGGCCATGGTCCACTGCATCCGGATGCTGAGGGGAGAATAAGGAAACCGGAAATTAGATTTTCAGGCCTATTACAATCATATCGTCAACCTGTTCCAGGCTGCCCATCCAGTTGCTGATGTAATCCGTGAGAGCCTTTTCCTGCCCGGACATGCCCAGTACTGAAATGTCCAGGAGCAACTGCTGGAATCCTTTGTATTTCATCTTTTTGCCCCGGGGACCGCCAAACTGGTCGGCAACCCCGTCGCTGAAAAGATAAAGCTGGTCTCCTTCATGCAGGGGAATTTCGTGCATGGTGAATTTATCCATACGCTGGTAGATCGCGATGGGCATCCTGTCGGGCCTGAACTCGATCAATTCCCCCTTGCGGATGATGTAAAACGGGTTGTTTGCACCGGCATACTGGCAAAGCGTTTTCTCCGGGTTAATGCTGATCAGCGAAACATCCATCCCATCCTTCTGTTCCCCTTCAACACCCTTCTGTTTAAGAGACCGTATGATTTCCTTTCTCAACTTTCTGAGGATCACTCCCGGGTGGGTAATGTATTCCTTGTTGACGATTTCCCTCAGTAATGAAATACCCAGCATGCTCATGAAAGCTCCGGGAACCCCGTGTCCGGTGCAATCGGCAGCTGCAATTATGATTTGCCCTTCAACCTCGGTCCACCAGTAAAAATCACCGCTCACCTTGTCCCTCGGCCTGAAAAAGACAAAATGATCGGCCAAATGTTCATTAAGCAACCCGGTATCGGGGAGTACGGCGCTTTGCAGGCGGGTGGCATAATCGATGCTGGAGGATATTTCATGGTGGGTTTTTTCAATCTGCTGCTTCTGACTGAACAGCAGGTCACGCTGTGCCTCAATCTCGTCGCGCTGTGCAAGGATCTCCTCGTTCTGCTGGTTCAGTTCCTCGTTTTTGTCCGAGATTTCATTTTTCTGTGCAACCAGGATTTTATTGTCCTTCTGCTTGCGGGCATATGCCCGGGTGGATACGATCAGCATAAGCAGAACAAATCCAATACCTGTGAAAGCAAAAATGCTTATGGTCCTTTGTTGCTGTAATTCTGCACCGGATTGAGCAAGCTTGAGGTCAAACAATTCCTGTTGCTGTTTGATCATGAGAAGTTCGTCCTCTTTCGACTCAATGGCCCGTTCCGATTCACGACGGGCCATATCCCGGATAAGTTCGGTCTCACCGGACTGATCCAGCCTTCCGATCAGTTCGTGGAGCATGGTACTTTCGGTCAGCAGGATCATATTCTTCAGCCATGCACTGTAACTGAAAATGGCCGAGACCGGTAAAAACCCGAAAATACTTTCCCAGCTCAGGGCATCACCATAGACATCCCTGGTGTCAGCCGTATCAAGACCGAATCCGATCAACGCCGATTGGATATCATTCTTTCCCGCGATACGATTGATATCTTCCATGAAAGTCCCCAGGGACTCCTTAAGCAGTTTCCCGTTGGAACCCGATTCGAAAAATTCATCCCCAAGGTTGCCGTTTGCTCCTATTTCACTTAAAATATAAGGCCTTTCCATAAGTTCATCCAGGGGATAACCGGTGCAGAAGAGCGAAAATTCGTTGAAAATCGAATCGAACCTCCGGTGAACTTCTCTGCTGGCCTTCCCGGCCATACGTATGGATTCCCTTACCCCCTGATTTTCGGATTGAATCAGGGAATCGGTACTCTGGTAAATGAGGGTATTGGAGGACTCGATTCCTGCATTCAGTTTCTGGTAATGTTCGGTAATGAGGAAATAACCCTCCAGCACGGACCGCGACACGGTATTTTTCTGCACGAAGATGAACATAAAATAGCACAACAGGGCGATGACCAGGTCGTTCAGGATGAAAGGCAGTTTCCCCTTCCGGCTGGCACGCAGGATAAAATAAGAGGCAATCAGGATGGGGATCAGAACATTTGAAAGGATATACAGGATCCCGGCCCCGGCCCAGTGCTGGATCTTGAATGCCATGCCGAAGACAGCGCAAAAGAGCGTTACAAACTGGAGCAGCGAGTATATTCTTTCAAGCAGGCTTCCGGAAGCCCGGTACTGCAGGATCAGGTGTATGGGAAGATAAATAAGGTTCAGCAGAAGGACGGAAAGCAGGATCATGAGCCCTGAAAAGGGAATATGCTGCATTTTAAACAGGATCCCGAGGCAGAACAGGGAAATTGAAATGATGCCGGCCAGGCGTTCTGTTCTTTTCATGTTTGTGTTGTAAGTGATGACAATCATATCACTCCTATTATTAAAATGAAGAGCCCGATCATGAACCGGCTGTCTTTTCAGGCTTCGCAGTTTCCGCGTACGATTCCTTCACCCTGATGTAAGTACCGTGATCCGGGTCGATTTCCTTCAGCAGTGCCATGGATCTTTCCCATAATTTCTTTCCTTCCGCCGGGTCGTATACCTTGGGGTCCATTTTCTTAGGATTGAACATGTGTAAGTATTCGTTGGTTTTGCCCTCGTAATCGGGTGACAGGGCCATGTATAAAACCGGGTGGGCGGCTTTGGCGGGGGACTTAAACACTATCCAGAAGATCCCCTTGAGGATCATCCTCAGGAGCCAGGGCGCTTCCTTCACGATGTTGGAATGGACCGGTCCCGGGCAAATGGCATTGATGCTCAGTTTAACCGTCTGCTCATTGACCCTCCTGGATAATTCGGTGGCATAAGTATTCAGCACCAGCTTGAAGTAACTGTAGTTCGATATGCCCTTGGATACCCCGTATTCAAAATACCTCCCGAATTCGTTATAGTCAATGGCACTGGCTCCCTGGTGGGAATCGCTCGAGATGAAGATCATTTTGGAAGAGACCGCCGAATCCCTTAATTCAATCACCGATTTTTCCAGCAGCAGCCTTGTCAGGATTACGTTTGAAAGGTAGTTGACCAGGAACATCTCATCCTGCCCTGAAGCAGTCCGCCGGGACCCCGGCAGGGCCACTGCCGCATTCAGGATGCAGATGTCAATTTTAATTTCGTCTTCAACCAGGGTTTCAACAAAATCATGAATGGATCTTATATTACTGAGGTCGAGGTAGCGCATCTCAACCAATGCCGAGCCCGACAGGTCCTTCACCCGCTCCCCGGCCCGGGGGATCTTGCTGCGGCCTGCCATGATCACATTGCCGCCCCGTTTTGCAAACGCAACGGCAAGCGCAAAACCGAGTCCCGAATTAGCCCCTGTAACAAGGACGGTCATCCCGTCCGCCCGGTCGTCGTCGGTGAACCTGTCAGCCAGTTTCTGCTTTGAAAAAAAATCCTTTACCCCGGCGAGCGATGCAACGACCGGATTGGTGAAACGTCCTTCTGCCATGGTGAAATTATAAGAATCTGAAATTATTATCCGGGTAAAAATCACGGTTTAAAAATAGTCTTTAAGAATTATTCTCCAAACAAATTTCGTTTACCCTCATGAAGTAATTGTAATCAGGCGGCAATGCCATGAAGTTCACCGGAATATGGACATATAGGGAAATTGATTATTTTTATGGAACTTAAACCAATCGAAGGACTATTTGGATTTTGAACTGTAGCTGCATTGAGCATGAAACCTCAATTATCAAATATCACATAAATCATGAAAAAAACAGGATTACTTATTGCCCTTACAATTATTCTGGCTGCCTGCACCCAGCAGGGCAAAGGTCCGGGATCTTTCGCAATGCCGGAAGTTGATCCCGCAGGTGTTGGCGTTTCTCCCAAGCGCCTGGCAGAAATCGATTCCATGTGCGTCAGGGCCATCCGGGAAAGGGAAGTGCCGGGCATTGTGGCCCTGATCGCCCGAAACGGGAAGATCGTTTATTACAAGGCTTTTGGAATGGCCGACAACCAGGCCGGAAGGGCCCTTAAACGGGAAGATGTGTTCCGGATCGCTTCCCAGAGCAAAGCAATCGCCTCCACGGCAGCCATGATCCTCTGGGAAGAGGGAAAATTTAACCTTGACGACCCGGTTTCAAAGTACATCCCGGAGTTCGCGAACGAGCAGGTGCTTTCTGAATTCAACCCGGCAGATACTACCTACACCACGGTTCCTGCCAGAAGGCCGGTTACCATACGGCACCTGCTGACCCATACATCGGGACTCGGATACGGGATGATCGACGGGGATGAACGGTTCCGGATGATTTACCAGAAGGCCGGTATTGTGGACCTTTTCACCACGGAGGATGTGAAGATCGGGGATAATGTTAAAAAGCTTGCGAAACTGCCGCTGCATCATGATCCGGGGACTGCGTTTGTCTACAGCGAGGGATTAGACGTCATGGGCTACCTGGTAGAGATCTGGTCCGGCATGCCCTTCGACCGATTCCTGAGGGAAAGGCTCTTCGATCCGCTTGACATGAACGAAACCTGGTTTTACCTGCCGGAGGAATTGTATCCCCGTCTGGTAACCGTTCAAATGCCGGACAGCGGACAGTGGGTGCCCTTCCCGGTAACCTTTTACGACCCGGATTACCCGATAAAAGGTGCAAAGACCTTTTTCTCCGGAGGTGCGGGACTGAGCTCCACAGCAGAAGACTATGCCACCTTCCTCCAGATGTACCTGAACGATGGGGAATTCAATGGAGTGAGGATCCTTGAACCTGCCACCATCGACACCATCATGAAGAATCAATTCCGGAACGTCTGGGACAGTACGGATACATATTACGGGCTCGTTTATGGTGTGCTCACGCAGAAAGGAGTGGAATCCGGGATACCGGGAAGCGCCGGCACCTTCAACTGGGGCGGTTATTTCAACACCCAGTACTTTGCGGATCCGAACCAGCAGATCACGGGCATCATTATGAAACAAACCCAGGGAACCAGAACGGATCATACCGGGGATAACTTCCGCCGGCTTGTTTTCAAGTCCATCGAAGAATGAGCCGGTTCAGCCTGGTGATCAGCTTTTCGAACTCTTAATGGCTTCGAGCACCCGCTCAGGGGTCAGGGGCAGCTGGTATAGGCGGGCACCGGTTGCATCAAATACGGCATTCGCAACGGCGCCCCCCATGCAAATGATAGCCGGTTCACCCCCACCGTGGGGCGGATCCTCCTGTGCATCGATCAGGACCACGTCTATATGCGGGGTCCAGCTGAAGCGTGTGAAGCCATAGGTATCGAAATTCCGGGTAAGCATTTTTCGCCCTTCAAACCGGACCTCCTCGCTCAGGGCATAACCGAGTCCCATGATAATGCACCCCTCAACCTGGATGATGGCGCCCTGGGGATTGACGACCATTCCCATGTTCTGGGAAGCGACTGCCCTTTTGACCTGCACATGTCCAGTTTCACCATCCACCTTAACCTCCACGAAGACAGCCACCCGGGTGCCGACATCGATCCCGCAGGCGATGCCATAGCCCCGGCCGCTGGGACCCCTGGCCGGGGTCCAGCCGAATTTTTCCGCGCCCGCTTTCAGGACCTCCGCCATTTCCGGGAAATTCTTAAGATGCTCCAGCCGGAATTCAAGTGCGTCCTTACCCGCGGCGGCAGCCATAATCTCCATCTGTGATTCCCTTGCAAAGGTGTTAGTGTTATTGCTCGGAGCCCGCCAGGCTCCTGTATCAAAGGGATGGACTATCTCTCCACGGGGCTTGCTGATGACCTGGGTCCGGGAAGCATTAAATTCCCGGGTACGGTGGTTCTCGATGTCATAAAAATGCCTAGATCCCCGTCCGCCTCCAAAATATAGATTATAATCCCAGAAGGAAATCTTTCCTTCAGCGGTGATGCCGGACCTGAGTTTAATGACGGCAGCAGGTCTCAGGTAATCATACATAAATTCCTCCTCCCGTTTATAGATCAGCTGAACCGGTTTCCCGGACAGCTTCGCCAGCCGGGCAGCTTCGATAATCTGGGGATTGTATAATTTGCCTCCAAACGCTCCTCCCGTAAATATCTGCATCAGTTGTACATTTTCTTCGGGAATGCCAAGCGCTTCCGACACGTCGGTTTTCATCGGGAAAGGGTTCTGGCAGGAAGCCCAGATCTTCAGCTTATCGCCTTCAAATACCGCGGTTGCCGTATGATTTTCCATCGGGGCATGGGCAATGTAGGGATCCCGGAATTCGGAATCGAAGGTCTTTTCCGCCTGCTTCTCCCCCTCCGTCAGGCTGCCACCGGAATCGGTCTCTTCCATCTCGCTTCCCTTTTGTACCAGGAATTCAAAGATGCTCTTATCATCCACTGCGAAATTCTCTTCCTTATATTTTGCCTTGATCTTTGTGATGGCAAGGTCGGCAACATCCTGGGATTCGTGAAGTACTGCAAGGAGCTGGCCCTTTTTTACGATTTCAACCCCTTCGATGGCTTCGGCCCCGGAAGTGTCTGCGCTCAGGCGAATGGCTCCCCGGGAGGGCGGCCGCAGGATCCTGGCATAGACCATGCCCGGCAGTTTGACGTCACCTGAATATTTGGCGGTTCCTGTAACCTTCAGGGCCCCGTCCGTATGCAACATGGGCTTTCCCATTACCCGGAATTCCGATGCCTTTTTCAGGGCAGGCTTTTCCTTAACGGTTTCCAGGATCTCCTTCCCCTGGGTCAGTTCTGCGTAGCTGACCTGCCTGGTCTCATCCGATCGATCCGTAACAATTCCGTCGCTGACACTGAGCTGTGCGGCGGGTACCGAAAGTTTTTCTGCGGCCATTTCCAGGAGTCTGGCACGTGCTTCGGCGGCTGCAGCTCTCATAATCTGTCCGAAAACCCGTGTGGAGGTGGATCCGGCGGTCCCTTCATCCCAGGGACAGAGATCGGTATCCCCCATGATGATGTCGATACTGTCAAGGCTCACGTCCAGTTCATCGGCAAGCATCATGGGCAGGGAGGTGATGGGTCCCTGTCCCATTTCAATTTTACCGGTATAGAGGGTCACCCTTCCGTCTTCTCCGATCCGAAGGTAAGCATTCACTCCATATTCTTTTTCTTCTTCCGGCTTCGTGGAGCATCCGGACAGAAGGGCCAGGTCACCGGCTGAGAATGCAATAATGAGTCCCCCGCCAATCCTCCTCATGAAATCCCTGCGGTCCATTCCCCAGGGATTATTCATGTCTTTCGACAGGCGCCTGGTTATTTTTTCTTCCCTTTTCATCCCTTCACCCCTCCTTTCATTTCTTCGGCGGCCATCTGTATGGCCTCGATAATCCTTCCGTAGGTGCCGCAGCGGCAGAGATTATCCTCCATTGCAAGGATGATCTCCTGGCGGGAAGGATCGGGATTTTTCAGCAGAAGTCCGCAGGCGTTCATGATCATCCCGGGGGTGCAGTATCCGCACTGCAGGGCATCATTTTCCATGAAGGCCTTCTGGATCGGATGCAGGGAACCGTTGAGGGCGAGTCCTTCTATGGTCGTAATCCTGCTTCCCGCCACATCTTTAACCGGGATCATGCAGGAGCGGACCGGTTCATCATCGAGCAGCACGGTGCAGGATCCGCAATAGCCCTCCCCGCAGCCAAATTTGGTGCCGGTCAGCCCGAGCTCATTCCGGAGCACCCACAGGAGCAGGTTGTCCGGGTTCGTTGAGACCTGAACGGGATTGCCGTTCAGTTCAAATTGGATGGTCTCAGTCATGGTTATGATGGTGTTTGAGTTTTATGATGGTGTTTGAGTTCTTCCTGGTAATCTTTTTCCGTGTCAATATCCCTCAGGATTTCCGGGCTATCGGTCTCCAGTTCGGTGATATCTTCCAGGTGCATGTCCAGAAGCTCCCTGAGGGAGCTGCCGGAGGGCAATTCCAGAAGTTCCCTGAAATACTTCGAACCTATCAGGATGGGATGTCCCCGTTTACCCTTGCAGGAGGCAACGATGATCCCGCTTTCCGCTTTCCTGTATGCCTTAACCATCCGGTCCATTATCCCGGTTCCGATCATCGGCTGGTCACCCAGCAGGATCATGACGGCCTCGGTCGGTTCAGGCACTGCCCTCAGTCCGCACTGGACCGAGGAGAACATTCCTTTTTTGTATTGCGAATTATAGACCGTTTCGACCGGGTAATTCCTGATCTGTTTGCCGATGGCTTCATGGTTTGCCCCGAGAACGACGATGGTTTTACCAATAGCCGAACGACCGGCATGGTCAACGACCGTTTCGATGATGCTCCTGTCCCCGAAAGGGAGCAGCAACTTTGGCTTTTTCATCCTGCTGGATTCCCCGGCGGCCAGGATGATGGCTGATATGTGCCTGGCTTTCGGGGGATTGCCGGGGTAGGATTTTTTTGAATCGTTTCTTGCCTGGATAAGCTGTGCGGCAATGCTCACTGCGATCTCCTGCACGGTTTTGGAGCCTATTTCGAGTCCCACGGGAGCATACACCCGGTCAAACTGCGATGCCGTGGCCCAGTCATGGGACAGGAAATTCTCCCGCATGGTACGGATCTTTTTCCTGCTGCCGATCATCCCGATGTAGGGCACATCCCAGCTGATGCAGGCCCTGAGTGCCTCCGTATCGTCCCTGTGGCCGCGGGTCACGATCACAACATGGGTGTCCGGACCCGGTCGTATTTCCTGCATTGCTTTCCCGACAGGTTCAACAATGAGCCGGTCTGCATCCGGTATATTCCTTGCATTGGCGTATTCTTTCCGGTCATCCAGGACGGTCACTTCGAAATCAAGCAGGTTGCCCAGGTGTGCCAGGGCCCTGCCGATATGTCCGGCTCCCGCTATAAGCAGCTTCGGAAGGGGGCGAACCGGCTCCAGGAAAACAGCCGGGGCATCGGATCTTTGCCGGTAAGTGCATTTCCCTTCAGCTAAACAGGCATCCATTTCAGCCCATAGGTTCTTCCATTCCGCTGAGGCCGGATGTTCATCCGGGTGCCCCTTCGGCTTCAGGTCCGGATCCCCCGATGCGAACCACTGTCGCTTGATTTCAATCTTATCCGATCCCGTTATACGGGTAAGCAGCACTCCAGGAATGCCGTTGCCGATGCTTTTCTCAAGCTCCCTGAAAACCTGAAGGCTCCTGCCGGGATCGGCATCGAGCAGGATGGTGGCAGAACCTCCGCAGATGGCTCCCTCGCTTGAAGAAAAATCGGCATCCAGGCCGAATGTGTAAACCAGGGAGGTGCTTTTGCCATGGATTTGCATGGCCTTCCGGGTGGCATCCCCTTCCAGTATACCGCCTCCCAGGGTTCCGGAAAGCAGTCCCCTGCCGGAGAACAAAGCTGATGCACCCGGTACCTGCGGGGCGGATCCCCTGGTGGCAAGGACGGTGGCCAGCACCGGCCGCCGCTTATTTTCCAGTTCCCCGATAAGCGTATGATAGAAATGCCTCACCTGAAGCAGGATCTTTAGAAATCCGTATTCACGATCATCCGGAACAGCACGACCAGTAAAAGACAGAGAACCAGGGTCGCCGGAGAAGCCATAACTTTAACAAAACTGTTTTTTATCTGCAGGCTCAGATTATCAATGAATATCCTGATCCGGTCGCCTGCTAAGAATCCCAGCGGAACGGTGACGGCTGAAAAGGCAACCGCCACGGGGGCAAACCAGATCGAAAGGGGGACCGTCGTACCGGGTTGCACGCATGCCGGTATCCCGGTGGCATATTTCACAAGTGGAAACAATGCCACCGCAGCCAGGGCAGAGCCTGCTCCAAGCAGGGCTTTCGATGAAGTTTTTTTCCATGTTGCCCTGCGGAATATTGCGATGAGAACAATAAAGGCAATTCCCTCCATCCAGAATGCAAAGATCGGGTTGCCGATCGCCCCGTGCTTCACCGGGAGTGAGAGCAGCACGGCATCAAACAGTTTGAAGACTGATGCGACCAGGACAACCAGGAGGGGCAGGAGATAATTTCTGGAAGAGGCCACCCAGGCGGCCGAAATGAAGAACAGGGCAACGCCGGTCATCAGCGATCCGGATACCAGTTGTGCACAGCTTCGCAATCCCACGCCGAGGGCAACTTCCCCGAGTCCCCATACGGATCCGATGATCAGTGCATATGCAAGAAGTGTTCCTGTCAGTTTTTGTCTCATGGCTGGTCTTTGATTAATGAGGGATTTAAGATAGTGGTTTCCTTGCTTAAAATCAATATAAATCAATTCCAGGGCAGGAATTTAGGCCTGTATGACATTTCCGGCAGGGTTACCCTTCCAGCTGCCGGAGGATCGTCAATGCTTCATCCCGGTTGCGCCCGCAAACAGCTTCTTCCGCCTTGAAATCCCGACACACCTTTGGGCGCCGCTCATAGATCCCGCAGCTGAAATCATCCTTCAGGTGAATACACCGGACACCTGCCGGCTTGCCCTGAGGCATGCCTGGGATGGGTGAAGAGATCGACGGGGCAATACAGCAGGCTCCGCAGTTGGACCGGCATTCCATGAACAGGCAGTTTTTTGATGAACTGAATTTAGAAAAAATGTCCGACATGAAGGTTTTCAGGCCATAAATCCATATATTGATGCCCTATATTTTGGTGATAGAGGGCATGGAATCGTTTTTCAAATATGTTAACCCGGGACAGGAGGACAAGGACTGGGGACTCTTTGTAAATTGTGCGGGCAAGGCGATCATTCCACCCAACGTTGTCTATCCGCCTGGCGATCATCCTTCGGGTTATTATTTCACCTACGAAATCGGGCGGATACTGAATGAATACCAGATCAATTACATCACGGACGGAGAGGGGACCTATGAGAATAATTCCGGAAGGTACCGGATCCAGCCCGGATCACTGCTGATAACCAAACCCGGGGAATGGCACCGCTACCGGCCCAAAAAGAACATCGGGTGGATTGAGCATTATGTCGGTTTTTCGGGTTATATAGCACACCAGGTATTCAGCCGGCCCTGGTTCACCCAGAAAAATGCCGTGGTGGATATCGGGAACCGGGAAGAAATCATCGACACCTATTACAAGATCTTCGATTACATCATGGTAGAAAAGCCCGGTTACCAGCAGGTTGCAGCCGGAATGGTCATGAAACTCCTGGGATTCATTGTTTCGCTTGACAGGCAGAAGGATTTTTCAGGGAAACACGTGGAGAAGATCATTCAGAATGCCTGTTTCATGATCCGGGAAAACATCGAGTCCGAGTTTGATTTCCAGAGTTTTGCGGAGAAAAACAACATCGGTTATTCCTATTTCCGGAAGATGTTCAAGAAATACACCGGGGTTCCCCCGGTGCAGTACCATCTTGACCTGAAAATCCTTCGGGCAAAGGAGATGCTGCTAAACACGGATAAAAGCATCAAGGAGATCAGTTTTGACATGGGATTCCAGTCCATCTACTATTTCAGCCGCGTATTCAAAAGTAAACTTAGGATCTCCCCCTCTGAGATCCGTAAAATTCTAACCAGACAATCGATATGAAACTCCAATCATTTTCCAGGATTTTCCTGATGACAGCCTTTTCCCTCCATGGATACCTGTTCATGGATTCTTCAGAGCTCCTTGCAGGATCCCCTCAACCCCCGGCGGAAGCCTGTTCGGTGAGCCGTCTGAGATGCGAGCACATGATCAATCCGGCAGGGATCGGGACCACGGTACCCCGTTTCAGCTGGGTAATAACTTCCGCTGAAAGAAACCAGGAACAGTCCGCCTGCCAGATCCTTGTGGCCTCTTCCCCGGAATTCCTGACGGAAAAAAAAGCGGATTTCTGGAACAGCGGGAAGGTGAAATCCGGTAGGAGTATCCTGGTGGATTACGGGGGGGAGCCTCTTTCCTCAAGGGATGTCTGCTGGTGGAAGGTCAGGATATGGGACCGGAACGGGAAAGCTTCGCCCTGGTCCGAACCGGCGCGTTTCGAGATCGGCCTGCTGAGCCAGGATGACTGGGAGGCGGCATGGATACGTCCGGCGATTGCCTTCAAGGAATACAGCCACCCGGCACCCTTGCTGCGCAGGGATTTCAGCCTGCAGAAGGAAATCCGCAGCGCCAGGCTGTATGTATCCGGCCTTGGCCTTTACCGTGCCAGCCTAAACGGGAAGGAGGCGGGGGACCTGGTCCTGACCCCCGGCTGGACCAGCTATACCCACCGCATCCAGTACCAGACCTACGATGTGACAAAACTCCTTAAAAATGGTGCCAATGCCATAGGCATCATGCTGGGGAACGGATGGTACCGTGCCTTCAGTCCCAACAATTTGGATGATCCCAAGGATCCCCGGAATGCACTTGCTGCCAGAGCGCAGCTGGAAATAACGTTTAAGGACGGAAGCCGCAAGGTCATCCCCACCGATAACAGCTGGAAATCCTCCACGGGCGCCGTCCTGTTCAGTGAGATCTACGACGGGGAGATCTACGATGCCAGGCTTGAGAAACCCGGATGGGACCAGCCCGGGTATGATGATTCAGGCTGGTCAGGCTGCCTGGCCTTCGATCCCCAGAAGGGGATCATGATCTCTCCCGCCTCACCCCCCATGAGAAGAATGGAGGAGATCAAACCCATCGCGGTGCTGGTCACACCGCAGGGGGATACGGTGATTGACATGGGACAGAACATGGTCGGCCGGGTGAGGCTCAGGGTGGATTGTCCCCCGGGCACCCGGATCGAGCTCAGGCATGCCGAGGTCCTCGACAGGGAAGGTAATTTTTACACGGACAATCTCAGGAAGGCGGCCCAGAAGCTGGTCTATACCTGCAGGGGTGGAGGGGTGGAAACCTACGAACCCCTCTTTACATTCCAGGGATTCCGGTACGTGGCCGTCTCGGGTTATCCGGGAAGGGTGGAAAAGGACATGATCACGGGGATCGTGATCCATTCCGACCTTGAACAGGCCGGAAGTTTTTCCTGCAATAATTCACTGATCAACCAACTGCAGCATAATATTGTATGGGGACAGAAAGGCAATTTCCTGGATGTGCCAACGGATTGTCCCCAGCGGGATGAACGCCTGGGGTGGACCGGCGATGCCGAAGTATTTGCACCCACCGCCTGCTTCAACATGGATTGTGCGGGTTTTTATACCAAGTGGCTGGCGGACCTGGCGGCGGACCAGGAAAAAGACGGGCGTGTGCCTTCGGTGATACCCGCCGTGTTGGCTGACGGAGGTGCCAGTGGGTGGGCGGATGCGGCTGTCATCGTTCCGTGGACCGTATACCGGCAGTACGGGGATGTCAGGATACTGGAGAACCAGTACCCGAGCATGAAGGCATGGGTGGAATTCATGAGGGCTCAGGCCGGCGATGCGTACCTGTGGACCCAGGTGGAATGGCATTTTGGAGACTGGCTGGCCTTCGCCACCACCCGTTCGGATTACCCGGGTGCCACCACTGACAAAGACCTGCTTGCAAACGCCTACTTCTACCATTCGACAAATCTTCTGCTGAGAACGGCGGAGATACTTGGCTATGACCGGGAGGCTGAAGATTACCGTGCCCTGATGGGTAAGATCAAAGCTGCATTCGGGAAGGAATACCTGACCCCGAACGGCAGGCTGAGCTCCAATACCCAGACCGCTTATGTGGTCGCACTATCCTTCGGGCTCATCCCGGAGGAACTGGAACTGAATTCCGCCGCAAGGCTGGCGGCAGATGTGGACCGCTTCGGACACCTTACCACGGGCTTCCTCGGCACGCCGGACCTCTGTCGTGTACTGACCCGGTACGGTTACCTGGATGAGGCCTACATGCTGCTTTACCGGAAGAGATATCCGTCCTGGCTCTATCCGGTGACCCAGGGTGCAACCACCATCTGGGAACGCTGGGACGGGCTGAAGCCGGACGGGACCTTCCAGGATCCCGGAATGAATTCTTTCAATCATTATGCCTATGGTGCGGTGGGGGACTGGCTCTACCGGGAGGTCGCCGGGATCAATATGGACCCGGATGTGCCGGGCTATAAGAAGATCATCATCCTGCCACATCCGGGTAATGGTGCAGGCGATGGGCCGGGCGATGGAATGAATGACGTGAAGGCTTCCCACGAATCACCCTACGGAACGGTTTCCTCGGCCTGGAAAACGGTCGACGGGAATTTCATCCTGGAGTTGAGCATCCCGGTCAATACCACGGCCGAAGTGTTTGTGCCCTCCACAGGCGATGTCCTCCTGGAGGGCGGAAAGGAAATACCGGGAGCGGTTAAAGTGGAATTCCCGGGACTGGATTACCATTTCCTGAAAATAACCACAGGCTCGGGGAAATATACCTTCACCAGTACTTTCCTGCCATGAATCAGGCTCTGCCCGGGCCTGCTTATCAAAGGAATTTTTTTCTGAGTTCTTCGATCTGCCGTGGATTTATGGGGACCAGTTTGCCCAGGGGATGTCCCATGATCAGTGATCGGGCACTGAATTCCGCCACCTCCAGGCGGTCAAAGGTCTGCAGGAGCTTATCCCCCGTCACGATAATCGAATCGTTCCGTATGATCAGTGCCGGCGTACCGGGCGAGAACATCCTGGCGAGCACGGAGCCGCCTTCAAACTGCCTGCCGAATTCCACCATCGGGATGTCCTGGAGGAATATCCAGCTTTCCGGGATGCTCCTCACGTCCAGTTTTTTACCTGAGACCCCGTAGGCCATGATGTGGGGAGGCTGAGTGAGAATGATCGAATTGATGTGCGGGTTTTCGGCGTAGATCTGCTGGTGTACACTGATGGCCCTGCTCGGGAACTTGCCCGGTTCCCTCCGGCCGCCCCGGATCTGTATGATGTCTTCGATGTCAATTTCCCAGCGCGGTACGTTCCGGGGGGTAATGAGGAAATCGTTCTCCTTCCAGCGGACGGAAACGGTACCGTAGGAGGATATCATCAGTCCCTGGTCGCAGGACCTGCGCACCAGGGTACTGATGTTTCGTCGAATGGATAGTTCTTTTTCATCATGCTCGACCCGGTCCATTTCCGGAAGATCTTCGGGGATCTGCGACTCAAATGCTTCGATCTGTTCATCGCTTAGGTAGGAAGGTGTTCCGATGGTGCTGGCATTGATGATGGTCCGTGCAGAAAACTCGAGCGTCTCGAAACGGACGAAGGCATCCTTGAGATCCGAACCTCCTACCACCGTTCCATGGTTCTCCATGATCACGGCATTGAATCCCTTTTTGAATTCTGAGGCAATATTTTCCCCGAGTGCTTCCCCTCCCGGGAGGGCATAGGGAGCATAACCTATGGGTCCGCAGACATGCCTGGCCTGGGGGATGATGTTCATGTCCGGGAGTTTCCGGACGATGCTGAAGGATACAAGGGCAGGGGGGTGTGCATGGATGACTGCCCTTATATCGGGACGGGCCTGGTAGATGGCCTTATGGAACGGGAATTCGGATGAAGGTTTGTAATGGCCGGTTACGTTCCCGTCCGGGTGCACACATACGATGTCCTTGCGCTGGAGGGTTCCTTTGTCGATGGCACTCGGGGTCACCCATATGTTCCCTTCCCCGTCAATGATGGAGATGTTTCCCCCGGAGGTCGTCGTCATCCCTGCATGGTAGATCCGCTGGATGATCTCGGTGATCTGGTCGCGGGGGTGCTGCAGAACGGTATTGAGTTTTTCCATCAGGGCACGGTAATTTTCAGTCCCAGGTCAACTTCGCCAATCCTTCCCGGGTCGAGTGCTTTCCAGAGCACCAGTGCAGCGCCCAGCGAGGTGGCGTTGGGAATGTCAGAGGTATACACTTTTTTTCCCGGGTATCTCCTGGCGATCCCTTTCAGGAAAAGGGGATTCTTCGAGAAGCCGCCCGTAATGTAAAGGTTCCGTGTCCTGTCGTCATCCCCGGTTATGAGATTTATGGATCCCGCGGCCAGGTCCACCAGGTCCGCCATCAACTGGTGATAGGCTTCCCCGAAATTCCTGAAATCCTCCGGCCTGACCGATTCATCGGTATAACCTGCCGGAACCCCCTGGCTGAAGAATATCCTTTTCCCCCTGTTCCTTTTTTTAAGGGAGTCCAACAGGTCATAATCGGGGACAACCTGCCTGTATGCCCCTTCTTCCAGGCCGAAGGCCCTGGCGAGCCTTTTTACGTTTACATCGTGGATATGGCCGAGAAAAAGCCTGGAGGATTTTACCGGTTTCTGCTGCACACTCAGGTATGCCAGGCAGTCCTGCTTAAGCTGGTCCGGGGTAAGCGGCGAGTGGTTAAACGGGTTCATGGAAATGCACCAGGTACCGGTTGAGACCAGTATGAAGGGTTCATCCGATTTCATGAAATACGGTACCAGGGACGAGGAACTGTCATGGATGCCAATTCCGACGGGGACTGACCTCCCGAATCGGCTTGAGGGATGGGTGGTTTCAACCGGACCGGGATGGGGAAGCACATTCCCGAGCATACGGGTCCAGTCATGGTATTGCATACGGTCGAAGTCCCACAACGCCGTATGGCAACCGATGGAAGTATGCTCGGAGCCCCGCTTTCCGGTCAGGAGATGGGACAGGTACTGTGGGAAATGCAGTATGCTGTCGACTTTTTCAAAAATCCCGGGCTTCGTTTCTTTCAGCCACAGGGCCTGGAAACCGGAATTCAGCATGCCGAGGGCGGGGGAAGCCGTCTGCCGGCAGAACTCGTCCTTCCCGCCGTACTTTTCATAGACCGGTTCGACGATCCCTTCCGGCATTGGTTTGAGGTAATTGTAAACCGGGGTGAGCCGGTTCCCTTCCCCGTCGAGGTACATGAGTGTAGCCCCGTAGGTGGTAAAATTGATCCCCCGGACGCTGTACCCCGGATCCCCGAGGTATTTCCGGCAGCCGGCCAGAATCCAGGCTTCCAGCTTTTCGATATCGTCTCCTTCAAATCCGTCGTCATCGGGGATTTCCCCGAATACGGTCTCTTCTTCGTGAAGGACCTTCAACTCATGGTCGAAAAGCAGGATCTTCTTGTTGGTCTTGCCGATGTCAAAGATTAAAATAACATCCCTGTTCATAGTACCTCAGGATCTCTTGCTGAGCACGTCCTTTTCATACTGCTGGATTTCGCTTATGAAATCCTGGGCGACCGGGACATCGTGTTTCATGCAGTAATAATCCCAGACGGCCCCGAAAGGTTTGGTCTTGAGTAGTTCAAGCATAGCAAGCCGTTCGAAAAGCTTCCCTTCCTCCTCGTATTTAAGAACCATTTTCCTGGGTTCAAGCAAGGCAAAGAGCATGGCCTGCTGTGCCGCCCTGGTGCCCACGACGTAGGCGCCGATCCGGTTGATGCTGGCATCGAAGAAATCGAGTCCCATGTGAACCCTGTCCAGGGCACCCGACCGCACGATCTCCTGCGCGATCAGGAGGGTTTCGTCGTTCACCGTAACCACATGGTCGCTGTCCCAGCGGACCGGCCGGGAAACATGAAGCAGGAGCTCGGGAACGAAGAGCAGGCAGGACGAGATTTTGTCGCCAACCTGTTCAGTCGGGTGAAAATGCCCGCTGTCGAGGCAGATCAATTTCTGGTTGGCCACGGCATAACCCAGGTAGAACTCCGCATTCCCGACCGTCATGGATTCCAGCCCGATCCCGAACAGCTTGCTTTCGATG
>Ga0307419_10000416_pt1 | contig 21270 bp, 10 predicted proteins | sample SalMarWE160230MG_2_FD_202512 | JGI IMG/M metagenome (GOLD analysis project Ga0307419, IMG submission 202512) | Salt marsh sediment microbial communities from the Plum Island Ecosystem LTER, Massachusetts, United States - WE1602-30 | ecosystem: Environmental > Aquatic > Marine > Intertidal zone... | reverse complement strand
CATTTTCAGGTTGTTCGGTAAAAATATCCCCCTTGTAGAAGCCGAGTCTCAGGTGGTGCACGTTTTTTACCGGGACCCCGTAGTGGGCCCAGATCAGTTCCTCCTCGAACTCCCTGATCATTCCCTTGAGCTGCTGAATTTTCGGTGGATTTTTACTGCCGTCATAGCTTTTTCTCAGAATGGTCAGGATCTCGTCAATGGTATTGAATAATTCCTCCGTATTCCCCGTTTCCCATATCTGGACGATGGCCCTGACCATGCGATGCGAGATGGCCCTTCTTCTTTCCAGGTAGTTCTCAGCCGCTATGTTATCCAGGTAGTGGTAGACATCCTTGTCCCAGTTGTGCCTGTACCCATCCGTATAGAAATCCGGATTGCCCGTCATCTGTATCTTCGATTCAACCAGGAAACGCTTTACGTCGATCAGCCGAAAGATCACAAAAACGTTGGTCACCGCCGTAAAGCCGGATGTCATAACGGCAAAATGAAATTCATTGGTGGCATCCCTCAACTGGCGGTTGATATGCGGCATGATGCCCAGCATGATATCGTCGTGGTGCGGACCCGTGTGGAAGAAAACCTGTTTTTTTTCCCTGACCATGCCCTTACGGATCTTGGCCTGCAGGGATTCCTTGACAGCCGGCACCGTCTCCTCGCTCAGATCCGGGATCAGCTTGCAGTACGGATCGTTCCGCAGATCATCCATAACCAGGTGATCGCCGTATTTATTCAGTTTGCGGCAGAGGTCAACCACGGCATGTTCCGTTTTCTCGTGGGACCACTCCCCGGATTTGTAGTAGAGGTCGATCCGGTCGTGAAGGTGCGAGGCAGCTCCCGAAGTCAGATAAAAACGGGCTCTTTCGAGTTTTTGCAGGACTGTGGCGGGTAATTCGCTCATGGGACCGTTTTCCAGCGAAGCCTTCACAATGTCTGCCTTGGCTTCCCCTGCAGCAAAGACAATGGCCACTGCATCTGGATTATAAGTGATGGTCCCCAGCCCGATCGTGATCACCAGTCGGTTACGGGAGATTTCCATGCCGCCAAGATCCGCTGCCGCAACCGCCTGGGTTTCGAAATTAGTCTCCGTCAGCCTGGTTGCCGAATGGTGATCGGACCCCCGGGTATTGAAGGCAATGTGCCCGTCGGGACCGATCCCTCCCAGGAAGAACCCGAGTCCGCCCATGCCGCGGATCCTTTCCTCGTAATCACGGCACCAGTCGGAGATTTTAAGTATGGAAGCCTGCTGGGTTTTCTCCAGTTCATTTTTCGGCTCCCTGTATTTAAGGGAAAGGTCAATATGTAAATCCGGGAATACCTCCGCGAAATGTTTGTCATCAGCCAGGGGGATTGCATCGGAGTTGATCAGCAGGGCCCTTTTCCTGTCCATCCCGAAATCCTGGATATAAAACCGGTCGACGTAATTGTAGAAACTGTTATGCTGAGCGGGAGAGATCGGATAGAACTCATCGATCTGGACAAAATGCAGTCCCCTCAGGTCCGGGACCCTCCCCGATTGGAGCCCGTAAGGTTTACGGATCTCCTCCCCCTTCTTTTTATTCCAGTTATCCAGCAGGAACCGGGTATGGGTGATAAAGTATTCAGGGGTTTTCCCGGTAGGCAGGCTGACCACTCCTTCCGGGTTTTCAGATACCCACTCCAGGAAGCGGAGCGCTGCGAGGAGTCCCAGTTTCGGAAAATTCTCCACCAGGATATAGGGCATCCGAGTGGTCATGTTGTATTCCCCTGCAATGCTGTAAAAAGCCTTCTCAACCCTGGAAAATGTATTGACCATTATATTGGTTCAAGTCACACCCACACCCATGCCTTCATGAGCCTCCCATGGGATTTGAACCCACGACCTGCTCATTACGAGTGAGCTGCTCTACCGCTGAGCTAAGGAGGCGAAAACGGGACAAAAATACAATTTTTTCCTTAACCGGATACTGCCTTCTGCTTACTAAGGGCCATAAGGGCTTTTACCCTCTGGAACAGGGGCGGGTGGGAATAATGAATAAAAACATAGGCCGGGTGCGGCGTGAGGTTGCTGAGGTTCTTGCGCGAAAGTCCCTTTAATGCACTGACCAGGTCCCCCGGCTTATGCATCTCCCCTGCATAGCGATCCGCCTGGTATTCGTGTTTCCTGGAAAGGATATTGCCCCCGATGCCCAGGAGCATGGAAAGGGGACTGTAAAGGATACCGAAGGCGATGAGCCCGATGTGGAAACTGGGCACCGATGCGCCGAGGGCCTTTGAAAGTGCAGGATTGCCCACCAAAAGTGAAAGGATGAACAGGATCACACCGGTCTGCAGGATGGAAAGAATGACCCCGCTCAGGGTGTGTTTTTTCTTGTAATGCCCGATCTCATGGGCCAGGACAGAAACGATCTCCCCGGTTTTCAGGTCGTTGATCAGGGTATCGTAGAGTACGATCCGCTTCTTCGCCCCCAGCCCGCTGAAATAGGCATTGGCCTTGGTGGATCTTTTAGATCCGTCGATGACAAAGATGTTCTGCAGCCTGAATCCGGCCCGTTCACTGAATCCGGTGATTGCCTGCCTGAGCTCGCCATCCTCCAGCGGTGTCTGCTTATTAAACAGGGGGACGATGAGTGTTGAATAGAACATGTACATGAAAATGGTGAACGCCGAAACCAGGATCCAGGCAAATATCCAGAAATTCTTGCCCGCGAGGGTATAGAACCAGATAATGGCCGCCAGGATCCCCCCTCCGATCACGGCGCCGAGCATCCAGGACTTCAGCTTGTCCAGGAGAAAGGTTTTCGGAGTGGTTTTGTTGAACCCGAAGCGTTCCTCTATCACGAAGGTATCCCAGACCGCAAAGGGCGTATTAATAAGATCGGAGGCGAACATCAGCACACCGAAAAACAGAAGGGCCAGCAGGATGGGCTGCTCTGTTACCCGCCGTACCAGATTGTCGACAAACGCAAATCCATCCAGGAAAAACATGCCCAGGATCAGTACAAAACTGAATGTGCCCGTCAGGATGGCGAACCGGTAGTTCACCTTTTTATATTCCATCGATTTACGGTATTCCTCGGCATCGTAGACATCCTCCAGCCCCGGAGGCACAGGATCCCCGTACCGGCTGGCATTCAGGTATTCCATCATCCTTGAAAACAGGTAATTAAATATTACAATGCCTACGATTACAATAAAAATAGCAGCAGGATCCATCCGGAACGGTTTATTAATAATTGAAAAATGGTGAACGCGACGAAGGGATCACTCTTTAAATTCCCTTGGTTTTCTCCCTTCCCTCCAGTAATCTTCAATCTTTTCCAGGGTAATGCCTTTTGTCTCGGGTATGAATCTGCGGCCCCAGATAATGCCCAGTATCCCCAGGGCAGCATAAAGCCAGAATGCCCCGGCCGGCGAGAGGGCGTTGACCAGCTTCAGGAATGTAAAGGCAACGATCCCGTTAAACAGCCAGTTCGACAGGGATCCGAGGCTCATGCCGACCCCCCTGACTTTCAACGGGAATACCTCGGAAATGATCAGCCAGCCAAGCGGTCCCAGGCTGACCGCAAAGAATATGATGTAGATGAACATGCTGGCCACCGTGAAGTATTTCAGGGAGCTGCCCAGTGATTCCTCGAAGAAAAAGGAGAGTCCCACACCCACAAGTCCCGCTATCATCCCGATAAGACCGATGAAATAAAGCGGCCGCCTGCCCAGCTTGTCTAGCAGCATGATGGAAACCACCGTGAAAAGCACATTGACCGTACCCAGCAGAATGGATGGGAGAATGGTAAGCGTATTGCTTTCGATGCCCGCCATCTTGAATATTTTGGGCGAATAGTAGATGATGGTGTTGATCCCCGTGAATTGCTGGAAAAACATGATCCCCACGGCAATGAAAAGTGCCGTTCTCAACCAGGGCTTAAAGACTTCCCTGTAACCGGCGGATTCGGATTCACGGGCGATGTCGGCCTTTATTTTCCGGATCGCTTCCTCGACAAGATCCGGTTCTTCAACCTTATTCAGGACCTTCCTCCCCTCCTCTTCGCGGCCCCTCCCTATCAGCCAGCGGGGGGTTTCGGGGACAAAGAACATGCCGATGAACAGGATAAGTGCCGGGATTAACCCGATGTAGAACATCCAGCGCCAGGAAAACGGATTGGCGTCATTGGCTATGAGGTAATCGCTGATGTAAGAGACCAGGATCCCGATCGTGATCATCAGCTGGTTCATGGTCACAAGTGCACCACGTTTCCTGGTGGGCGATATCTCCGAAATGTACATGGGTACGGAAAAGGAAGCAATACCGATCGCCAGGCCGATGATGATCCTTCCGGTCACAAGCAGGGAAATGTTTGGCGCTGCCCCGGTGGCAAGTGCACCCAGGGCAAAGATAACCGAAGCGGCGATGATTACTTTCTTCCTGCCCAGGATGTCAGATACCCGTCCGCTCAGGGCCGCCCCGAGGACTGCCCCGATAAGCACAGCGGTGGTGACCCATTCGAGCTGGTCGTCGCTTATTCCCCATCCGCCGGGATCCTGCAGGAAATTCTGCGCCCCGCTGATCACACCGGTGTCAAAACCAAACAGGAGACCACCTGTTGCTGCAATGGTGGCAATAAGTACAACAAGATTCTTGTTGCGGTTGTTTTTGGATTTCATGGAAGCTGAAGATTAGAAATTAACCTGAATGATTGCATATGCAATGATAGCAATTGTCATTGAATCTTCGCCCATTCTTCAGGCAATACTTCAGCTTTTATGACTAATAACCGGCCTGCCTCAGGATCATAAACCGGCTTAATTTCTGATTCGACCCGTGACTTACCTTCTGCCCCGGCCGCGTTCCCCTTCCGGACCCTGGCCCTGGCGCTGCTGATACTGCTGCCGCCTTTGCTCCATCATCGCGTTGTATTTCTTCAGCTGCTCAGGGGTCAGTACCTCGGCATATTTGGCATCCCGTTTCTCCCGCTGATCCATCATGAAGGCACGCATGGCTTCCCGGTCGCCGCCTGCCCTTTCCCTTTCCGCCTGCATTTTCTTGTAAAATTCAAGTTCGTATTCCATGATCTGCTTCTCCTGTGCAGGATTCAGCTGAAGGGTATCGGCCAGCCGTTCCACCCTTGCCTTAACGTCATCCTCGGTCATCGGCCTGCGGGGCCCCTGGCCGGGACCTGGCTGCGCGCACAGGGGAAAGCTGAAAAACGCGAACAGCATCAGGGCTGCCGCAATTCTGAAATTGAGTTTGCTTTTCATAACATATGGTTTTTGTCAGTCCCTTAGACTGCCCTTCAGGGGAAAAGTTTAATCCGGGAGATTGGAAAATAATCGCAGCAGGCATTAAACCATTATCCCCCTGCAAAGTCAAATAACTTGTTTTGAATGATGCGCAAAGTTAAGCCTCACGGGAATTGGAGATACGGATCACTCACCTGAACAAAGTGTATCCGGGGGGCCAGCAGGCCCTCCGCGATGTAAACCTGACGATACGGGAAGGGATGTTCGGACTGCTGGGGCCCAACGGCGCCGGCAAATCCACCCTGATGCGCATCCTTGTAACCCTCATGCAGGCAAGTTCCGGTGAGGTCCTGGTAAACGGGAAGGAAATAAACAACCACAGGAAGGAGGTGCGCATGATGCTCGGTTACCTGCCGCAGGATTTCCGGTTCTTCGGCCGGTTCCGTGCCTGGGAATTTCTTGATTACGCTGCACGGCTGGCGGGAATGAAATCAAGGCAGGAGCGGCTTGAGCGTGTGGACCAGATGCTGAGGGAAGTGGGACTCTACCAGGCCAGGAACCGCATGGCCAATAAACTTTCCGGGGGCATGAAGCGGCGCCTGGGGATCGCACAGGCGCTCATCTCCAGGCCGTCCATCATCATTGTGGATGAACCTACAACGGGACTAGACCCGGAGGAACGCATCCGGTTAAGGAACCTCCTGTCTGACCTGAGCCGCAACGAGATCATCATCATCCTGTCTACCCACATCGTCGGCGATATTTCCAGTACCTGCAACCACATGGCCCTCCTGAATGAAGGGGAACTGGTCTACGACGGTTCACCCGACCGTCTCATAGCAGGCACAAAGGGTTTCGTCTGGCAGGCACAGGTGAGCCAGGAACAATACGATGATCTGAAAATCAGGTTCCCGGTGATCTCAACCATTCCGTCAGGCACAGGATGGGAAATCCAGTTCGTCGGAGAAAAACCCCCGGGCATCGATGCAGAGGAGATCCATCCCAACCTCGAACACGCCTATGTCCATTTCATGGAAAACGAGCTGAACCACTGGAACCTGTGATCAACTTTCGGAACATATTAAGCGTAGCAAAATATGAGCGGAAAACGCTCTACAGGAGCTGGTTCTTCAGGATCTTTTCCATCATTGCACTCCTCTTCCTCTTCAGCATGAACATGGGATTGTTCGGGTTCCATGGCGGCATCCGCTGGTCCACCCGGGCCATCGCGGCCAACCTCCCCTACATCAACGTGCTGTTCATCAACGTGGCGCAGGCGGTCATCGCCGTTTTCCTCGCCTCCGATTTCCTGCGCCGTGACAGGAAACTGGATACCACCGAGGTGATCTATTCCCGTCCCGTTTCAAACGGGGAATACATCGTCGGGAAAACCGCAGGGATCCTAACCCTGTTCATCGGCCTGGTCATGGCGGGATTGCTGATGGCCCTTGTGTTCAACCTGATCCGCAAGGACGTTCCCGTCGTCTGGGAAGCCTATCTCTATTACCTGTTGCTGATCACCGTACCGACCCTGGTGTTTATACTGGGACTCTCGTTCCTGGTTATGATCCTGATCCGGAACCAGGCGGTCACCTTCGTGGTGCTTCTCGGATACATCGGGCTCACGCTCTTTTACTTCAAGGATAAACTGCACGGGATCCTGGATTACATGGCTTTCAACCTTCCCATGGTTTACTCCGATTTCATCGGTTTCGGGGAACCCTACCGGATCATCCTTCACAGGCTGGCCTACCTGCTTTTCGGCGTGGGATTCATATTTGCCACGATCCGGCTGCTGAACCGACTGCCCCAGGTCGGCCGCTGGAACATCATCAACGTGCTGGCCTCGCTGTTGTTTGTAAGCCTGGGGGGACTCGCCGCTTACCGCTACTGGGCCATCCAGCAGCGGGAGGACATGGACAGGAAGGAATTCCTCACGCTCAATAACCTTTATGCCGGCAGGCCTTCGGCGGATATCCTGTCGGCGGACCTGAAGGTCAGGCAAATGGAAAGAAAATTGCGGATCTCATGCGATTTAACCCTGAGGAACCGCAACCGGCAGCACATGGATACCCTTATCTTCTCGCTGAATCCCGGATTCAGGATCGACAGCATAAGCCCGGGAAAAGGAAAGCTGGAGTATGTGCGGGATCACCAGATCCTGCTGGTATTCCCTGAAGGGGGACTCGACCCGGGGCGGAGAACGGGATTTACCATACATTATTCCGGGATCCCCATGGAATCCGTCGCCTATCTCGATATCCCGAAGGAAACGATGCGTGCGCTGAAGCGGGACCAGGTGGCTTCCATAGACAAAAAACCGGGGATCGTCACGGGTGATTTCCTCCTGCTTACGCCCGAACTGATCTGGTACCCGGTAGCCGGGGTAAGATTCAATACGAAAACTTACCTCCCGGGGGAACTGGATTTTGTAAGGTACTCCCTGGATGTCTATCCTGAGAGGGGACTCACAGCAGTCGCCCCGGGCAGGATGGAGACGGAAGCAGACTCAGACGCAAACGCTCATGCAGGCACAGTCGTACAACATTACCTGTTCAGGCCGGAAAATGACCTGAACGCCCTGTCCCTTGTGGTCGGGCCCTTTGAGAAACGGACCCTGGTGCATGACAGCCTGGAGTATAACCTGTTCCTTAAACCGGGACACGATTACTTCTCGGGATTCTTCGCCGACATCGGCGATACCCTGGCATACATCATTAAAGCGGAAAAGGATGATTACGAGATCGATCAGCTGGACCTGCACTATCAATTCAAACGCATCAACCTGGTTGAGGTCCCCGTACAATTCCACGCCTACGAACGCCCCCAGGTACAGACCTATGAGACCGTGCTTCCCGAAATGATCCTGCTTCCCGAAAAGGGGGCGGGACTGAACACCATGGATTTTGCCCGCTACAAGTACTATGAAGAACGGAGGAACCGGAGGGACAATCAATCCCAGACCCCGAAGGAAATAGAGGTCAGGATGCTGGAACGATTCCTCTCATCGACCTTCTTCAGGAGCACTCCCCGCACCCGTTCGGCCGGGGACAGCCGCGACAGGGGCGGTGAGGACCTGGTGGCATACAAGGGGATCAGCTATGAAAGGAATCCCTGGTGCGTCTTTCCCCTCTATTACAGTTACATGACCGGCATAAGATCCCCCGAATTCCCCCTGTTCAACTCCATGATGGAGATCTACCTCAAGGAGGGTTTTTCGGTTTCCATGCGTCAGAGCTTCACCGGCGGGATGAGCGATAATGAAATTGCCAACATGGCGCTCAGGGACCATTCCATTTCCGAGATCTTCGGGGACTGGGACAATTCCGTGACCTCATCCCTGGTATCCCAGATCGGGGCTTTCGTTTTCCTGGCACTTAAAAACCGGGTCGGGCTTAAAGAATTTGACAACTTCCTTTATTACTATTTGGAGGACAATGCATTCCGCGAAATAACATTCGAACGTTTCTCGACCGATTTTTACAGAAAATTCGGGGTCGCGATCAAGCCCTACCTGGAAACGATCAATACCCGGGGCAAGATCCCCAGCTTCATCATGAGCAGCCCGGAATACATCCAGACCCGGGATGAGGTCGGGGAAGTGTACCTGATCCGGTTCAAATTGCGCAATACCGGTGATATAACGGGACTGGTGGATGTGACCCTGAGGGTCGGTGGTTCGTTCGGGGGCGGACAAGGCAGCGGGCCCGTGGAGGAAAAGCGGCTGTACGAGGTGGAACCGGGGATCACCAGGGATATCCAGATCACCCTGTATGACCGGCCCCGCATGATGACGGTAAATACCCTCATTTCGGGGAACATCCCTTCCACCTTCAGCACTTTTCTCAGATCAGCCGAAGAGATCCGGACCACGGACCTTGAAGAATACGACCGGGTCTCCGACCGGGAGCTGACACTGAATGCACCGGGGGAATTCGTGGTGGACAACGAGGACCCCGGATTTCAGTACAAGACGGTGTCGAATGAAAGCAAACTGAAGCGGTACATCGATTTGCGGAAGAAGAGCATCGCCGGTGTCAATTACAAATCACTGAGTCCCTTTAACACCCCAGTAAAATGGACCGCTCTTGCACATTCGGCATTTTACGGGGAATCGGTGCGTTCCGCCCTGGTCACCAGAAAGGGCGAAGGGGAAAATACCGCGTCCTGGGCCACATTGCTGCCCAGGGCCGGCTATTATGACGTCTATGTATACATTCCCATGTCGGCCATGTACGGTCCCCCTGAAGGACGCAGGCGGGACTCCGGGGGAGGCAGCCAGGGTTCGTCAGGAAGCGGAACGAGCGGGTCTGCAGGCGGCGGTCCGGGAGGCGGCGGTTCAGGTGGAGGTCCAGGGGGAGGCGGTCCGGGAGGCCGGGGCATGGGTCCCCGGTTCGCCGATGACGGGACCGTCTATCACTATACAATCTCCTCCAACGAGGGTACCGATGAAGTCGAATTCACCCTGCATAACATCGAGGATGGCTGGAACAAGCTCGGCTCCTTCCATTTTCCTGCCGACACTGCAAGGATCAGCCTTTCTAACAGGACAAACGGGAAGCGGGTATTCGCTGATGCCGTGAAATGGGTGCAACGGTAGGAATGGATTGAAATAAAAACTTAAACCAGATAACATGAATCCTATGGATCCGATCAGAATGTGCAGGCACATGCTGCCTGCCCTGTTTATCCTCTTCCCCATCGGCGGTGCTAAGGCACAGGTGCTGCTGGACATGGACAAGGCGATGGAAATAGCCATACAGAACAGTCCCACCATGCAGCAGATGGAACTCGACCTGGTCAGGAACCAGGAACTGCTGAATGCCCAGCGTGCCCGTCTTAAATCGCAGTTTGCACTTGTGCTCAACCCGTTTGATTACGAGCGGTCAAACCGTTTTGACAGGCGCACCAGCGAATGGTTCCTCAATGAATCGGCCAGCTCCGCCGGCACTTTTTCGATCAACCAGAGGATCCTTCCAACCGACGGCACCCTCGCCCTTCGGAACACCTTCTCGTACGATTACAACAATTCGGAATCCGCGGGGGCCACCCAACCCATCTCCCGGACCTGGAACAACCGCCTGAACCTTGAACTCAGCCAGCCGATATTCACCTATAACCGTACCCGGGTAGAACTTAAGCGTGTTGAACTGAGCTATGAATCGGCACTCCTGCGATACCTGCTTCAGAAACTCACACTGGAACGGAACGTCGCCCAGGGCTTTTATGCCGTTTACTCCAGGCAGATGAGCCTGAACATCGCCAATGAAGAACTGAAGAATAACCAGGACAGCCATGAAATCATAAAAAATAAGGTCGAAGGGGGACTCCTGGCCCTGGAGGAGCTTTACCAGAGTGAGGTGAACCTTGCAACAAGCCGATCCACTGTCTATACGTCCGAACTGAATCTCCAGAACAGCATGGATGAGCTCAAGGTCATCATCGGGATGCCGCTGGATGAGAATTTCGAACTGGTCACCATCATCAAGGCCGACTCGGTTAAAGTGGACCCGGCGATGGCGATTCAGCATGCACTGGACAACAGGATGGAACTCCGGCAGCGCCAGATCGATATCGAGAACTCGACCTTCAGCCTGCTGGATGCCAAAACCGTCAATGAGTTTGCCGGTTCCATTACGGCATCACTCGGTGTGAGTGCAAACAACGAGTCGCTGGACCAGATGTTCAAGAATTCAACCAATACGCCCAGCGTGGGACTGACACTGAACATTCCCATTTTTGACTGGGGCGAACGAAAATCGGAGATCAAGGCAGCGGAAGCCGCGATCAAGAGCTCGGAGATTGACCTTGAAGTGGAAAAGACCGATATCCAGGTGAATATCCGTTCCATCGTCAGGAGCCTGAAAAATCTTGAAAATCAAATTGTCATCCAGGAAAAAACCGTTGAGAATGCGGAACTGACCTACGAAATTAACCTGGAGCGCTACCGGAACGGGGATCTCACGAGCCTGGACCTCGGGATCTACCAGAACCAGCTGTCCGACCGTAAAATGGCCCTCACCAATGCCATCATCAATTACAAGCTGGAACTGCTCAACCTCAAAATACAGTCCCTCTACGATTTTGAGAAGGATGTCAGCATCATTCCGGAAGAACTCCTGAAGAAAGAAGAAACCAATTAATAAACCATAAAAGATGAACAGAATTAAGCGCTTATTCCCCATTCTCGTACCGGTGCTTTTGCTGGCCGTTTCCTGCAAGCAGCCTGACCTGAACGTGGAAACGACCATAGAAGTCCCCGTCGGGGTGATCGAGGCCGCCACCTCCTCGATTGAAGAATTTATCAATACCACCGGTACGGTTTACCCGGTAAAGGAAGTCAGCCTTTCCTCCGAAATTGCCGGCACATACAGGCTGCAGAAAAATCCTGCCACCGGCAGGCCCTATGCCCTGGGCGACCGGGTCAGCAAAGGGGCTGCCATCATTAAGCTTGAGGATGAGGAGTATGTGAACAACCTCAGGATACGCTCGAAGGAAGTGGACCTGGAGATTTCCCGGCAGGAATACGAAAAACAGAAATCCCTGTACGAAAAGGGCGGCGCCACCATGAGGGAACTTAAAAATGCCGAGATCGCGCTGATCAATTCGCAGTACGACACTGAAAGCAGCCGGATAAACCTTGCCAAAATGACCGTCACCGCCCCTTTCACCGGGGTGATCGCCGATCTGCCCTATTTTACCGATGGCACAAAGGTCCCGAACAACACCCTGCTTGCCAGGCTGATCGATTACAGCAGCCTGTACCTTGAGACCAACCTCCCGGAAAAGTACTTCTCAAACGTGGAGCCAGGATACAAGGTCTACATCACCAGCTATACCAGTCCCCTCGATACGCTCACCGGCGAGATCACCCAGATCTCCCCTTCCATCGACCCGGAAGCAAGGACCTTCAAATGCCTCGTTAACGTGGAAAACAGGGGAAAAAAAATATTGCCCGGGATGTTTGTCAAGGCAGACCTGGTGATCAACAGCTCGGAAAATACCATCGTCATCCCCAAAGACATCATCGTGAACCGGAACCGGGTACGCACCGTTTTTGTGGTTGAACGGGGCGTTGCACGGGAGAGGAGGATTACAACGGGACTTGAAAGCCCGGACATGGTGGAGGTCCTGAGCGGGCTTGAGGCGGGCGAGAGCATTGTCAGCAAAGGATTTGAAACGCTCCGGGACAATTCAAGGGTCAAGGTCCTCAGATAGCCAGCGTCCTGAACCTAACGGATAAATTAATCTCCGGCAAGCATGTTAAAAGCAATCACGAAATTTTCGGTCGATTACCCGGTCTCGGTCAGCATGATCATCCTTGCGACCCTCCTGCTTGGATATATTTCCTTCGGCAAACTGGGGATCGACCTTTTCCCGGATCTCAATAATCCGCGGCTGTTCATCGAACTGAGATCGGGGGAAAGGCCTCCGGAGGAGATCGAGGAAAAGTTTGTTGACCGGGTGGAAGCCCTGGCCATCAGGCAGAGCGGAGTTACGGGTGTATCCTCGGTTTCGCGCGTAGGCGTGGCACAGATCGAGGTGGAATACAGCTGGAACAAGGATATGGACGAAGCCTTCCTCGACCTGTCCAAGGCCCTCTCCCCCTTCAGCCAGGAAGGGGACCTGGACGAGATCAACATCACCCAGCACGATCCCAATGCAGACCCGGTCATGCTTGTGGCCCTCAGGCATACGGAAACGAACGACCTCAACGAACTGCGAAAGGTTGCGGAAAATTACGTAAGGAACGAGCTGATAAGGCTCGAGGGAATTGCGGACGTCGAGATCGACGGTGCCGAAGAAATGGAGGTCCTGGTAGAGACAAGCGATTACCTCCTGAAATCCTATAACGTGGATCTTGCCACCATTTCAAGCAGGATCGAGAATTTCAACCAGAACGTTTCCGGGGGCTCCATCGTCGAGATGGGAAGGCGGTATATTATAAGGGGACTCAGCGAGCTGGAACAGGTCCGGGACCTGGAAAACATCATCGTCAGGCTGGGCGGATCCGACCCGGAAACCGGGGGGGAACGCGTGCCCGTCCTGCTGGGCGATGTTGCCACGATCTCCCTGAAGGCGAAGGACGCTGAAAATTCCGTGATGCTGGACGGGGAACCCTGCATCGGACTGAGCATTTACAAGGAGATGCGTTACAATACGGTCCGCGCGGTGGAACAATTGAGGACAGCACTGGTGGACATGGAAAAAGCCCTGCCCGGATTCACCTTCACCATCGTGGAGGACCAGGGAAAGTTCGTTTCCGGGGCCGTCGGCGAGTTGAGGAACAGCCTCCTCGGCGGCATCATCCTTGCGGTGTTCGTGCTGCTGGTTTTCCTCCGGCGCATAGGTCCAACGGCAATTGTCAGCGCCGCCATACCGATCTCCATCATCGCAACCTTCACCCTGATGTATTTCACCAACCTAACCCTGAACATCATGACGCTGGGGGGACTTGCCCTGGGTGCCGGGATGCTGGTCGACAACGCCATCGTGGTCATGGAAAACATATTCAGGAACCATGAAGGGGGACTGACACAACGGGAGGCAGCCATAAACGGGACCTCCCAGGTCGGGGGGGCCATTATTGCATCCACCCTGACCACCATTGTCGTGTTCCTTCCCATTGTATACATCCAGGGGGCCGCAGGCGAACTTTTCAAGGAGCAGGCCCTTACGGTAGCCTTTTCCCTGATGTGTTCCCTGGTGGTGGCCATCCTGATCATTCCCATGCTGTACACCCGCCTTTACAGGAAAAGATCACCCTTCACGGGGAAGGCGAAAAGATCACTGCAGTTCCCCTGGTACGGGCGCTTCCTTGACCGTATACTGGAATACAGGACATGGATAGTGCTCGGCTCAATCCTCCTGGTCGCATCCGGGTGGTTCATGGTGAAGAAAATGGGCAGCGAGTTCATGCCTAAAACCGAGACGCGCGAGTTTTACGTTGACATTAAAATGCCTGAGGGTACAAGGCTCGAACGGACGGAAGGCGCGGCCGCCAGCATTGAAGCCCTCATACGGGAACTGGCTCCCGGCGATATTGAGATGGTCTACAGCGAGATCGGTCCCGCTTCGGGACTCGGATCCGGCAGCAGGGACGTATTTGATGACCAGAACATGGCCACCATGAAAGTGCGGCTGGCACGCCACGGCAGCATCCCCGCCTCCACCCTCATCCGGGAACTGACGGATTATTATGCAGGAAACGGGAACCTGGAGCTGGTCTGCAGGCAGCAGGAAACTGCCCTGCAATCCATCCTGGGCACCGAAGAGGCCCCCGTTGTGGTCGAACTGACCGGTGAGGACATGGACGTGCTGGAGGACCTCAGCCTTCCCGTGATTGCTGGAATGAAGGAAATCAGTGGCCTCAAGAACGTAACCTCTTCCATAGAGGGCGGGGCTCCGGAGGTGGACATAAAGATCGACCGGTACCGGGCGGGATTGATGAACCTTGATGTTAATACACTTATTACCCGGATAAGCGAGAAGCTGCAGGGGACGGGCGCGGGACAGATGGAGGTGAAGGGCGAACTCAGTGACATAACGGTCAAGCTTCCGGACATCAGCCTGAATGAACTCGGCGACCTGTCCATCGAGGTGAACAACAGCGAAGTATTGCTGCGCGACGTGGCCAGCATCAGCATCGGCAGTTCGCCCAGGGAGATCCTCAGGCATAACCAGAACCGGATTGTCAAGATTACGGCTGACCTGGACAAGGACATCGCGCTGGATAAAATATCCGGGCAGATCAACAGCCGCCTGCAATCCGTGGTCTTCCCCCCTGAATACCGGTTCCGGATCACCGGGGAGGAAGCCTTGAGGAAAGAATCCATGAGCAGCCTGGCATTTGCTCTGCTGCTTTCACTGATCCTGGTGTATATGGTACTTGCCTCGCAGTTTGAGAACCTCCTTCATCCCTTTACCATCCTTCTGACTGTCCCCTTTTCCGTGGTGGGCGCCGTCGCCGTATTTTACATCCAGGGAAAGGCCCTGAATATCATGGCCGTGATCGGTATCATTATGCTGGTGGGCATTGCCGTGAACGACTCCATCATCCTGGTGGACGCAATCAACCAGTCCCGCAGGGAAGGAATGAAACTCCGCGAAGCGATCATTACAGCGGGACAGAGGCGCATCCGGCCTATCCTGATGACCAGCCTGACGACCATCCTGGCCCTGCTGCCGCTGACCTTCGGATTCGGGGAATCTGCTTCCCTGCGTTCCCCCATGGCATGGGCCGTGATAGGGGGACTCATCACTTCCACCCTGCTGACCCTGGTGGTCATTCCCTGCGTATACATGATGTTCGGCCAACTGGAGAGAAAATGAAATTCATCATCCACAGGAAGACGCTGATTTCCATGCTTTTTATAGCCACGACCCTTCTTGGCTACATCTCCTACCAGCATCTCAAAATGGAAATGTTCCCAAATGCGGAGCTCCCCATGCTTTACGTTCAGGTAAGCTCCAGGATCGATGTCACGCCCGAATACATGGAACAGAAAGCCGTCATACCCGTGGAAAGCGTTGTAGCGGGACTGGAGAACATCGAGAAGATCGAATCCACCGCGGGCCGCAGAAGGGGAATGATCTACATTTCCTATGAAAACAATACGGACCTCAAGTATGCCTACCTGAAGCTGGACGAGCGGATCGCCGCACTGCAACGGGAACTCCCGGCTGAATTAAGCCTGCGAGTCATCAAGATGGATACCGAACAGATGACCAACATCCTGATGACCCTGCAGGTAAGGGGCTCCGGGGGACCGGACAGGGTCAGGAATTTCGTGGACCAGAACATCACGCCCGAGCTTGAGAACATTGACGGGGTGGCCGCGGTCGATGTTTACGGCGGCCGGCAGAAATCCGTCGACATTATTCTGAACAAAGCCGCATGCGATGCCTACCGCATAACCCCGTCGAGGATCCGGACGCTCCTGTCACGGAACATGAACGTCAGGCAGTACGGGGGTACGATCCGGGAGGAGGGCCAGCGGTATTTTGTTTACCTGGATGCGGAATACCAGGACATTCACCAGATCGAGAACATCGTGATCGGCCGGGGAAGGAATCCCGTCCAGCTGCGTGACATAGCGAAGGTCTACTACGGTGAGAAAGAGGAAGAGACCATAAGCCGGGTGAACGGCAAGGACGCGGTGTCCGTGATGATCATCAACGATGCCCAGGCAAACATCATCGACCTTTCGCATAATGTTCACAGGGATATTGACCGCCTCAACCGGAAATACGCCGCCTATGACATCGAAATAAGCGTTCAGGACGATGCCGCCGAAATGATGGAGGATAACATCGACCAGATCATAAATCTTGCCCTGACGGGGGGATTACTGGCCGTATTCATCCTCTGGGTCTTCCTGCGCAACGTGAGCCTGGTGATGGTGGTGGCCCTGGCAATGCCCATCTCGATCTATACGGCTTTCAATTTCTTTTTCAGCTTCGGCGTCAGCATCAACAGCCTGACACTGGTGGGAATTGCCCTGGCCGTTGGAATGCTGCTCGATACGTCCGTGGTCGTCCTGGAAAACATCTACCGGTTGCGAACGGCCGGGTACGCCCCGGCCGAGGCCGTGATGAAAGGGACAAGGCAGGTCTGGCGATCCGTGGTTGCGGCCACGCTCACCACCGTGGTAGTCTTCATCCCGTTTGCCTATTCATCCGATTACCTGGTCCGCCTGCTGGGCAAAAACATCGGGGTATCCATCATCTCCACCCTGACCGTTTCCCTTATTGTTTCCATGATGCTCATTCCCATGGTGGTGCACGTTATCATGTCGCGCCGCAGGACCAAAGCAAGGGAGGTTTACCAGAAAGTATCCCTCGACAATGCCGGGGTCCGTTTCTATCTTTTCCTTCTGAAGACCGCGCTCAGGAACCCGGCCCCCACCCTGATCGGAGTACTGGTGCTTTTCTTCATTACCATCCTGGGATCCCTTTCCGTATCGGTCGACCAGCTTTCGGAAGTGGAACGCAACCAGATCCAGCTTTACGTTACCATGAGTACGGGAAGCACCCTGGAAAAAACCGATGAAACGGTGGCCGGCATCGAGGAAAAACTTGCGGATATCGCGGAGATAAAAGACATCGTTTCGAATATCCGTGAGGAAGAGGCCGTGGTGACCCTGATCCTGAAGGACGATTACACAAAAATCAACAAAAGGTCATTCGGAGCGATCCAGTCAGATGTCCAGGAAAGGATCCAGGACACCCCCAGCTCCCAGGTCAGCCTGTCCGCCCCTGCATCAGCCGGTGGATCGAGATCGGGCGGCGGAGGGAATTTCGGGGGAGGCGGAGCCCAGGGTTTCCAGCGCCTGATGGGCATCGGCGAGAACGATGAGTACCTGGTCCTGAAGGGCCAGGATTTCAACCTGATGGTGGAAGTCGCCGAAGCGCTGCAATCCCATATCGAGGAACTTGAAAACATTCGCAGCGTGAGGCTCTCCATACGCGAGAACCAGCCGGAGGTCCACCTTGATTTCAATGCCCGGCTGATGAGCGATTACAACATCACCCTCGGCCAGGTGCTCGGCGAGCTGGGTTCCTTCCAGAATGAGATCGGTTCGGGCGTCACGTTCACGCAGGGATCGGAGGAATACGAGATCATCATCAAATACGATGAAAGCCTGCTGGCTGATGCCAAAGAGGATAAAACCATGGATGAGCTCAAATTGCTGGAGATCCCTGATTCGCAGGATGAAAACCACCACGAGCTTGAAAGCTTTTCAGACATCTTCTATGCCAGCGGCATGAATGAAATTTCCCGGATAAACCAGGAAAAACAGATCGAACTCCGCTACCAGTACAACGATGACGTCTACGATTCGAAGGAACTGCTGGGGTATGCCCGTGAGGAGATCCGGGACATCATAGCAAATGCAGGCGTTCCTGCAGGGGTAGCCGTGGAACTGGTACAGGAAGAATCGGTCCTCCAGGAATTCAGGATCCTCTTTCTCATTGCCCTGCTGCTGGTTTACATGATCCTGGCCATCGTCTTCGAATCCTTCGTCACCCCGTTCGTCCTGTTGTTTTCCATTCCCCTGGCAGCGATCGGCTCATTCTTTTTCCTGACCGTCACCGGCAATTCCCTGTTCAATGCCAACACCCTGACCGGTTTCCTGATCCTGCTGGGCGTGGTTGTCAACAACGGGATCATTCTCATCGATTTCGTGAACCTGCTGCGGAAAGAAGGTTTCCGCAGGTCACGCGCCATCATGGCAGCGGGACTCTCGAGGGTGCGCCCCATCCTGATCACGGCCATAACCACCTGTGTGGCCATGCTTCCCCTTGCAATGGGAAAAACCGAGTACGTCAAGGCCATCGGTCCCCCGTTCGCGGTCACCGTCATCGGGGGACTGACCGTCAGCACCCTGCTGACCCTGGTTTTCATCCCGATGCTTTACAACGGCATTGAAAATTCGCTCAACTGGATAAGGGGATTGAAGCTTCCCCTCAAGCTGCTGCTGTGGGGACTTGAAATAACCGGGATGGTACTGGTCTACCTGTATATCGATACTTTCATATGGAAAATGGCCGGTGTGGTCGTGGTGGTAACAGGCATCCCGGCCTCCATCTGGTTCATCACCAGCAGCCTCAGGAAAGCAAGGACCAGCATCGTCCCTGCCGGGGAAGAATTGCACATTCGGATAGCCAACCTGGTCAAGATCTATGGAAGACAGGGCAGGGCAATCCGCGATTACAGCGCCGGCCGCAGGATGGCCCGGCTGGCCTTGAAGGATGAAAGCGATCCGGGACCGCGGTTCCAGGCACTTGTATGGCAGGTTCCCCTGCTGGCATTCCTGGTCTATTTTTCATGGTTCTACCTGGTCAGTTCCTTCTGGAAACTGACTGCCTCCATAGCGCTCTGGTATTTTGTGATTTCCGTCCTGAAGGGATTTCAAAGGATATACCGGAAGACCTGGCTGGGGATTGTGATGGAATTCATCCGGTACGGCGGTCCCCTTCTCATCCTCGTGCTCTTCCAGCTGGAATGGGAAAACCTGGCATTCACCATCGTAACCGGTACCATCTGGTACCTTGCGCTGGCAATTGCCTATACCGGCGGGAAGATCAGGAAGGAGAAACTGGAGCCCGCACAGTCGCGGAAGCTTTTCAGATGGTTTGTATGGTTTGTAAAAATTATCCCCGGCATCGGGAGCTCACGGGAAAGATTCAAAGCCCTGAGAGGGGTGTCACTGGAGATAGGTACCGGCATGTTCGGGCTCCTGGGTCCCAACGGAGCCGGCAAATCCACCATGATGCGCATCATCTGCGGGGTCCTGGAACAGAGTTACGGAAAGATATGGATCAACGGGATCGATACCCAGGAGAAGAGGGAGGAACTGCAGGGACTGATCGGCTACCTGCCCCAGGAATTCGGCATGTACGAGAACATGACGGCAGCCGCATACCTGGATTACCAGGCCATGCTGAAAGGCATAACGGATGCGGAGATCCGCCGCAAACGCATCCGGGAAGTGCTGGAAGCGGTACATATGTGGGACAGCCGCAATAAAAAGATCGGCTCCTATTCGGGAGGGATGAAACAGCGCATCGGGATCGCGCAGGTCCTCCTTCACCTTCCCCGGATACTGGTCGTGGACGAGCCGACAGCGGGACTCGACCCGAGGGAACGGATCCGCTTCCGGAACCTGCTGGTGGAACTGAGCCGCGAACGGATCGTGATCTTCTCCACCCATATCATCGAGGATATTTCCAGTTCCTGCAAAACCATGGCCGTTATTAACAACGGTGAAGTCCTTTTCAACGGCACACCCAGGGAGATGACCGAGATCGCCAGGGGCAAGGTCTGGAAGGTGATGCTGCCGGCCGGTGAATTCGAGGAGCGGACCAGGAACCTTCTGGTCATGCATCACATGAGGGACGATGACCGGATCAGGATACGCTGCATTTCCGCAGTTAAACCGTTCGAATCCGCCGAAGAGGAAAACCCCATGCTGGAGGATGCCTACCTCTGGCTCCTGCAGTCCAACAAAAAAATGGCCTGAAACACGCTATGAAAAAACTCAGAAACATAGGACAGAATATTTCCCGGCTGGCAAGGTATAACATGAGAATTGTCTTCGGAGGGAAATTCGTGTACTTCATCTTTGCCGCGCTGGGATTCTTCCTGCTTCTCGGAACGATCCGGGCCCTGGATGAAAGTTATATGGGGACCTCTGATGTATACGGATTGCTGATATTTCCGACCATCCTTCTGGTCTTTTACCCTTCCGCCTTCGGGATTCAGAACGATGCTGACCAGCGCACCCTGGAGATTATTTTCGGCATCCCGGATTACCGCTACAAGGTCTGGCTGGTCCGGATGCTGATGGTCCTTGTCATCGTATTTGCCGTCCTGTTTCCCTTCGCCTGGATCGCCCATTATGCCCTGGTAAGCATCCCGGTATTCAAAATGGTGACCCAGCTGATGATCCTGGCAATATTCACCTCAACGCTGGGATTCTGCGTTTCAACCATAGTCAAAAACGGGAATGCAACGGCGGTGATCATGGTGGTACTGGGACTGGTGTTCCTGATCCTCACGGATGAGCTGGAGTACTCGAAATGGAACGTATTCCTGAATCCCTTCGCCTCCCCTGACGATCTTAACGAGATTGTCTGGCACGAGATCATCCGGCAGAACCGGATCATCCTGGGCATTTCGAGCGTCGTATTCCTCCTTCTCGGCCTTCTGAACCTCCAGAACAGGGAGAAGTTCCTCCGCTGAACCAGTAATTCCAGTCCCCTGAGCGCTAATCTGTAAAGGCCGGGATCTGCTTTATTAATTTTTTCCAGTCTTCATAGCGCTGCTTCAGCAGTTCTATATATTCCCTGGTCAGTGTTTCCTGCCGGATCGCGTAGGACTTCACAGCCCAGTCCAGCGCCGGTATAATTTCATCCTCCGTCTCAAAGAACAGGGCCATGTTAAAGCAGGCGTGTGCAGCTGCTCTGCGCTTCTCGCCGGAAGCAATGTTCTTCCATATCGCTGCTGCATCCTGCCAGTTCCCCTGTCCCGCCAGCTTCGCAGCCTGTTTC
>Ga0307419_10000415_pt1 | contig 21288 bp, 16 predicted proteins | sample SalMarWE160230MG_2_FD_202512 | JGI IMG/M metagenome (GOLD analysis project Ga0307419, IMG submission 202512) | Salt marsh sediment microbial communities from the Plum Island Ecosystem LTER, Massachusetts, United States - WE1602-30 | ecosystem: Environmental > Aquatic > Marine > Intertidal zone... | reverse complement strand
ATTCCATTTCGGTGACCATCAACCTCCCGCATGATGTTTCCAGGGAACTGGTCAGTGAATTGTACATCACCGCCTGGAAAAGCGGATGCAAGGGATGTACCGTTTATCGGGACGGATCGCGTACGGGTGTGCTGATCAAGGACGATACCAAGGACGAAGCAAAAAAATACAAACGGCCGAAGTCGCTCGAAGCAGAGATTATCCGCTTCAACAACAACGATGAAAAATGGATTGCTTTCGTGGGATTGAAGGACGGGGCCCCGTATGAGATCTTCACCGGGATCGAGGACGAGGATATGTTCCCCCTGCCGAAAAGCATCAGCAAGGGAAATATCGTTAAAAACAAGGATAAGGACGGGATCAGCCGTTACGATTTCGAGTACATCGACAAATACGGGTATAAAAATACGCTGGGGGGACTATCACACATCTTTAACCCGGAGTTCTGGAATTATGCCAAATTGATTTCCAGCGTACTGAGACACGGGATGCCCATTCCCGATGTGGTCAACCTGGTCTCCTCACTGCGGCTTGACAGCGAATCTATCAATACCTGGAAAGCCGGCGTCGAACGTACGCTCAAGAAATACATCCCCGACGGCACGCGTGCGAAGACCAAGCAGAAATGCCAGGAGTGCGGATCCTCCAGCCTGATCTACCAGGAAGGCTGCCTGATCTGCACCGGCTGCGGGTCCTCGAAATGCAGTTAATGCATTCAGCATATAGATGAATAAATATTTTCTTTCTTTTATCCTGCTGCTGATCCTGGCATCCTGCAGCAGGGAAAAATCCGGGTCCATCCATAACTTCAACGGTATTTATTCAGGTGATAACCTCAACCGGATCGCCTTCCCGATGGGTGGCATTGGTTCAGGGATGATATGCCTGGAGGGTACCGGGGCCATCTCCCATGTGTCTGTCCGGAACCACCCTGATATCACCAACGAACCCCAGGTCTTCGCAGCCATTACTATACTGGGGAAGGAAAACACCACCAGGGTGCTAGAGGGACCTGTACCGGACTGGAAAATCCTGGGAAAAGAGGATGCAGGAAATGGTCTCGGCCATACCACCTATGGACTGCCCCGCTTTGGATCGGCCGGTTTTTTGTCCCGGTTTCCCTTCGCTGAAGTCAGGCTTGCGGACAGGACAATCCCGCTCGGGGTGACGATTACCGGGTGGAGCCCTTTCATCCCCGGTGAAAGCAACAAATCAAGCCTCCCGGTAGCGGCCCTGGAATACACTTTCACGAACAAAAGCGGGAAAGACCTTGAAGCCATGTTTTCCTTTAATTCGGAAAATTTCATGCAGATCCAGGTACCCAATGACCAGGCTGGGAGCCTGCCGAAAAACCACATTGACGCCACTGAAAAAGGATTCGTCCTGGTCAATGACCCTGCAAAGGATCACCCCGAGTACGAAGGATCCTTCGCGGCCTGGATCCCCGGAGAAGAGGTAACGGTGGACCATTGCTGGTTCCGCGGGGGATGGTGGGACCCCATGACGATGTGCTGGAAGGCAGTCGCGAATGGCAGTCCCGTGAGTACCCCTCCGGTCGATGAAGGGGCACCCGGCGCCTCCCTCTTCCTGCCATTCAGACTCGGCGTGGGAGAAAGCAAAACCATCCGGCTCCTGTACTGCTGGTATGTTCCCTGTAGTGACCTGCGGCAGGGCAATGTGCCGCAGGCCGCCGGACCCTGCTGTGAAGGGGGCTGTGAACCAAATACTTTTTCGCCCTGGTATACGTCAAGGTTCAATGACATCGGTGAAGTGATCCAATACTGGAGCGGACATTACGACAGCCTGAGGAAAGATACGGAAACGTTTACCCGGGCATTTTATTCAACGGATCTTCCCGACGAGGTCAAGGAAGCCGTTGCAGCCAACCTGGCCATTCTTAAATCCCCCACGGTACTGCGCCTGCCCGATGGAAGCCTCTGGTGCTGGGAGGGCTGCCACGACTCCCGCGGATGCTGTTACGGTTCATGCACCCATGTCTGGAATTATGCACAGGCCATCCCCCACCTGTTCCCGTCACTGGAACGATCACTCAGGTACACCGAATTTCTCATAAGCCAGAACCCTGAAGGGCACCAGGCCTTCCGTTCCAACCTGCCTCTCTCCCCGCCTGCCCATGACTTCCATGCAGCAGTTGACGGTCAGCTGGGAGGGATCATGAAAGCATACAGGGAATGGCGCATTTCAGGAAACCAGCAATGGCTGCTGAAATTATGGCCGGCGATAAAAAGCAGTATGGATTACTGTATCCGGACATGGGACCCGAAACACAGGGGGATCGTTGAGGAACCCCACCATAACACCTATGACATCGAGTTCTGGGGCCCGGATGGCATGTGCTCGAGCTTTTACCTGGGAGCCCTGAAGGCAATGATCGAAATGGGCAGCCACCTGGGTGAGAATGTGGATGTTTACCGGGATCTGCTTGAAAAGGGTTCGCGGTTTATGGAATCGGAACTGTTCAACGGGGAATATTTCATCCAGAAGGTGACCGTAGAGGGACTCGCGGCATCCGATCCGGTAAAGGCTTCGATGAACATGTGGAACGTGAATTATTCCCCCGAAGCCCTCGAACTCCTGAAAAAAGAGGGACCCAAATACCAGTATGCAAACGGGTGTCTTTCAGACGGTGTGCTGGGATTCTGGATAGCAGAGATGTGCGGGCTCGAGCCCTTTTTCAACAGGGAAATGATCACCGAACACCTGCGCTCGGTCTACCGGTACAATCTCAGAAAGGACCTGGGCACCCATGTCAATCCCCAGCGGCCCGGCTTTGCCATGGGATCAGAAGGCGGCCTGCTGCTCTGCACCTGGCCTGCAGGAGATGCCCCCTCCCTTCCTTTTGTTTACAGCAACGAGGTCTGGACCGGCATCGAATACCAGGTGGCCTCTCACCTGATGGCGATGGGGGAGGTTGAAAAGGGACTGGAAATTGTGCGGACCTGCAGGAAAAGGTACGACGGCAGAAAGAGGAATCCTTTCGATGAATACGAATGCGGACACTGGTATGCACGGGCAATGGCAAGTTACGGGATGATCCAGGGTTTGACGGGCATCCGGTACGACGCGGTTGACCGGACCCTTTATATTGACTCCCGGATCGGGGACAATTTCACCTCGTTTCTTTCTACTGAAAGCGGTTTTGGAAATGTGGGACTGAAAAACGGGGAACCTTTTGTTGATTTCAGGTACGGAACCCTTCCACTGGAAAGGATCGTAGTCTCAGGCAAGGAGTTCCCTCTGTATTAAAAGCAGGGAAACAATCGGTATGTTCTTCGAGTGAGTGGTACTGTCTGAGCGCAGCGAGTTGTACCAAGAATAAGCAGAAGTATACCGATCGTTTCCTACCCCAACACCCCGAGCTCTTTTCCCACCTTGACAAAGGCTTTAATGGCCCTGTCCAGGTGTTCATTGTTGTGGGCAGCAGAAAGCTGTACCCGGATCCTGGCCTCCCCCTTCGGAACGACCGGGTAATAAAAACCGATCACGTAAATCCCTTCCTGCAGCAGCCTTGAGGCAAAATCCTGGGAGAGTTTTGCGTCGTAGAGCATGATCGGGATAATGGCCGATTTGGTGGGCTTGAGGTCAAAGCCGGCGGTACTCATCTTCCGGTAAAAATACTCCGTGTTGTGGTGGAGCTTTTCCTGCAGCTCGTTGGTCTCGCCCATCATCCGGAACATGGCGATGCCGGCACCGATAATGGCCGGGGGAAGCGAATTCGAGAACAGGTAAGGGCGGGAACGCTGCCGGAGCATTTCAATGATCTCGGCCCTGCCGGTGGTAAAGCCCCCGATCGCCCCCCCGAAGGCCTTCCCGAGCGTGCCGGTGATGATGTCCACCTTTCCCCTTATGTTGAACAGTTCGGTCACTCCCCTGCCGGTTTCCCCGACCACTCCAGCGGAATGACATTCGTCGACCATGACCATGGCGTCGTATCTCTCCGCAAGGGCCACGATCCGGTCCATGGGCGCCACGTTGCCATCCATCGAGAAGACCCCGTCGGTCACGATCATGCGGAAGCGCTGGGATTGGGACTCCTGAAGCTGCTTTTCCAGGTCCTCCATATCCGCATTGCGGTAACGGTAGCGCTGCGCCTTGCACAGTCGGACCCCGTCGATGATGGAGGCATGGTTCAGGGCGTCCGAGATGATGGCATCCTGCTCGGTCAGGATAGGCTCAAATACCCCGCCGTTGGCATCAAAACAGGCCGCATAAAGAATGGTGTCTTCCGTGCCGAAAAAGTCCGCGATCTGTTTTTCCAGTTCCTTGTGCAGGTCCTGCGTGCCGCAGATGAACCTTACGGAGGACATCCCGTACCCGTGGCTGTCCAAAGCATCCTTAGCGGCCTTTACCAGGGCGGGATGGTTGGAGAGTCCCAGGTAATTATTGGCACAGAAGTTCAGGACCTTCTCACCCGTTGAAACCTCTATTTCAGCACCCTGGGCCGTGGTGATGATCCGTTCGTTCTTGTACAGGCCGGCTTCCTTTATGGATGCCAGTTCCTGCTGCAGGTGTTTTTTGATTTTTCCGTACATAATTGGATGGATATTAATGATTTTATCGTAAAATACCCAGGTTCAGTTTTTTGCCGATCTCCTCCAGCATGATCGCGGTCATGCTTTCCAGGTCATACCGGTAGCTGCAACCCCAGTCCCTCGCCGAAATGCTGTCATCAATGCTCTGAGGCCATGTCTCCGCAATTACCTGCCGGAAATCCGGCGTATAGCTTATTTTGAAATCCGGTATGTGTTTCACGATCTCGGCATGGATCTCGGCAGGGGTGATGCTCATCCCTCCCAGGTTATAGGCGGTGTGAATGGTAAGCTTCCGGTGATCGGCCTCCATCAGGTCGATGGTGGACTTAATTGCATCCGGCATGAATAAAAACGGCAGCGCGGTATCTTTACCCAGGAAACAGTCATAAGACCCGTTCTTGACGGCCGAATAATAGATTTCCACGGCATAATCCGTCGTGCCCCCTCCGGCTTCGGTCTTGAAACTTATCAGTCCAGGGTACCGGATGCTCCGCACATCGATGTGATACTTGCTGTTGTAATATTCGCACCAGCGCTCCCCTGCAAGCTTGCTGATGCCGTAAACCGTGGTCGGCTCCATGACAGTCAGCTGGGGGGTGTTCAAACGGGGGGTAGTGGGACCGAAAACTGCGATGGAGCTGGGCCAGAATACCTTTTTCACCTCATCGACCATCTTGGCCACCTCCAGGATGTTCATCAGGCTGTTCATGTTGATGTGCCAGGCCTGTACCGGGAGTTTCTCCGCATTCCCCGAAAGCACCGCTGCCAGGTGGTAGATCTGGGTTATCTTATGCCGTATTATGAAGTGGATCAGGCGCTTGTCATCCATGACATCCAGCAGCTGGAAGGGCCCGCTTTCCATGATGTCCCTGCTCGCCTCCTTGATATCGGTCGCAAAAACATGGTCGCTGCCGTAGATTTTCCGCAGCTCCAGGGTCAGCTCAGAACCGATCTGCCCGGCCGCCCCGATGATGAGAATCCTATCCATTTTCCGGTGTTTCTTGACTTACCGAAGCGAAATTAGCGGTTTCCGCTAAGAGTTACTATGATAAATAACATAACCGGGATGCAGGGGGGACAATTTATGGCCCGTTTCTCAGTTCATTATTAATGCATTGCCTAATTTTAGCGGATGCATTAAACCAGGCCTTTTGGGAAAAAGGATCATTATACCCATACTGCTTTTTTTCAGCCTTGCTGCAGGTGCCCAGGATCTATCCACGCTGCGGTCCAGGAGGGTGCTGGTCAGCAACGATACCATCCTGCTGGACTCGCTTCCAGTCATGCCGGGCTCGGTGTTCCTGTTCGACGCCCGGCAGAAAAACATCCCGGACAGCCTGTTCCGGGTACTGGCGGCAGAAGGTAAGCTGGTCCCCGACCCGGTCCTCCGGGATTCCTGGATCACCATCCGTTACAGGGTACTGGCAGGGGATGTTTTCATCCCTTACTACCGGAAAGATGCAGGGGCGCTGAAACCCAGACCAGGAATGCCTGAGGCGGATGCGTTCCGCATCACCGCAGCTGAACTGCCCAGGGGCGGTTATTATTCTTACAGCGAATTGAATAAAAGAGGCAGCCTTTCACGTGGCATCACCTTCGGGAACAGCCAGGATGTGGTGGTGAATTCCAACCTTAACCTCCAGCTGACGGGAAAGCTGAGCGATAACCTCAACATCATTGCAGCCCTGTCCGATAACAATATTCCCATACAACCGGAAGGTTATTCCCAGCAGATTTCAGAATTCGACAAGGTCTTTATCGAGGTGTTCAACGATAAAATTGCACTGACCGGGGGAGATTTCGAACTGGCCGGTTCGCCGGGAATGTTCATGGATTTCTACAAGAGGGCTAAAGGAGTCAGGTTCAGGGGAAACTTCAGCCCGGACAAAACCTGCAGCAATAATTTCAGCACCACCGTCAGCGGAGCCGTTTCAAAGGGAAAGTTCACCCGTAATTCCTTCCTGGGAAAAGAGGGGAACCAGGGACCCTACAAACTCCAGGGTGCAGACTTCGAGCAATACATCGTTGTGCTGGCGGGATCGGAACGGGTATACCTTGACGGGCGCCTGCTGAGCCGGGGAATGGACCGCGATTACACCATCGATTACAACAATGCCGAGCTTACCTTTACTCCCCGGCAGCCCATAACGAAGGACAGGCGCATCATCGTTGAATTTGAATACTCCGAGCAGAGCTACGCGAGGTTCCTGCTCTATACCTCCAATGTTTTCAGCACGGAGAAAGGATCCTTTTTCCTGAATGTATATTCCGAGCAGGATGATAAAAACCAGACTTTGCAGCAGGATCTTTCAGAAGGGGAAAAGCAGTACCTGTCCGGGATCGGCAATGACATCGGCCTGGCTGTTGTGCCGCGTATTGACAGCGTCGGATACAACACCGATGAGGTGCTTTACCGGCGCTGCGACAGCCTGACGGGCGGAACCCTCTACCCGGAGGTTTACGTGCATTCGAACGATCCGGCCCTTGCGGTCTACAGGCTGCGCTTCAGCTACCTGGGCGAGGGCCGTGGAAACTACCTGCCGGTGAAATCCACCGTGAACGGTAAGGTTTACAGCTGGACGGCGCCGGTCAATGGCGTAAAACAGGGAAGCTATGAACCGGTGGTGCTTCTGATCACACCGAAGAAAAAACAGCTGGCCAGCTTCGGCGGGTCCCGGGCATTTTCATCCATGACCCGGGCCAACTTTGAACTCGCAGTCAGCAACAATGACCCGAACACCTTCTCTTCACTTGACAGAAATGAAAACCTGGGCTATGCCATGAACCTGGGTATTCAGCAGGATATGCTGCGGGCGGATACTTCCCGCATCCGCCTTAGGGGATCGGCAGGCTACCGCCACGTAAGCCTTCATTTCAGTCCCATTGAAAGATTCCGGGGGGTGGAGTTTGAGCGGGACTGGAACCTGGCGGACCAGGATGCCGCAAACCAGGAGGATATGGCGACGATCGGGCTTGATTTTTACGAACGGAAGGCCGGCCGTGTAAGCCTGAACTCGGAATACCTCCGGTACGGGGAACAGACCGAGGGATTCCGCAACACCCTGTCAGGCAACCTCAGGTTCGGAGGTTTCGAACTGGCTATGGACGGGAGCCTGCTGAATTCGGATGACCTCTTCTCAAGCACCCGCTTTATCCGGCACCGGCTTACCCTGGCCAGGCATTTCCAGTATGCCATCCTCGGCCTGCGCGAAGAGGGCGAAAATAACAGGTGGAAAGGGAAGCCCGGTGACAGCCTGATGCTGAACAGTTTCGCATTCCAGGAATGTGAGATTTTCCTGACCCAGCCCGATACCCTCCCCAGGCGCGGGTTCATTTCCTACCGGAACAGGAGGGACTTCATGCCGTCCGGGAACCGGCTGGTTTATGTAAACATGGGACAGGACCTGAGCCTCGGCGCCACCTTTGCGAAGAACCCGAATAACCGTCTTCAGTCCACCCTCACCTACCGCGAACTCTCGGTCGCCGATACCTCCCTGAGCATAAACCGTCCCCAGCGGAACCTGACCGGGAGGATCGAACACGGCATGCAGCTTGCCCGCGGAGCCATATCCACCACCACTTTTTACGAGGTGGGCTCCGGGCTGGAAACCAGCCGGGAATATTCCTACCTGGAGGTGGCCCCGGGCCAGGGGGTTTACCAGTGGATCGATTACAACGGTAACGGACTTAAGGAGCTGGATGAATTCGAGGTTGCCCAGTTCCGGGACGAAGCACGATACATCCGCATATTCTTCCCTTCCAGTGACTTTATGACGGTTTACACCAACCAGTTCAACCAGACCATTAACCTCAATCCTTCCAGGATATGGAAAGACCGTAAGGGGATCACCAGGGGGATTGTACTTTTTTCCGATCAGTTTGCCTACCGTATCGACCGCAAGAACAGCTCCGGGGATATCCTGAAAAACCTCAATCCATTCTCGACCAGCCTGGATGACCCGGATCTCCTTACCCTGTCCACCTCCATCCGGAATAATCTGTCCTTTAACAGGACCGGAAAGGTTTTTGGCGCGGATTACATCTACCAGCGAAACCAGAACCGGAGCCTGCTTTCAAACGGGTTTGATACGCGGAGAATGAACAGCCACGGGATCAGGACCAGGGTAAGCCTGGGGGATAATCTTTCGCTGATTGACCAGTTAGACCGGGGGGACAGGACCTTTAATTCCCAGTTCCTGTCAAACCGCAATTATGACATCGGATTCCTGTTCAATAAACTGAGTGCACAGCTGCAGCTGAATATGGCCCTGCGCCTGGTGGCGGATTATGGTTTCAAAACGCAGACCAACCGGCTGGATGTACAGCAATCGGAAGAAAATAACCTCGGAACGGAACTTCGCTTTAGCAGGCTAAACAAGGGGATCCTGACCTGCCGGGTGAATTACGTGCACCTGAGCTACAACGACGATCCCAATTCCCCGGTGGGGTACGAAATGCTGCAGGGATTGCTGCCCGGGCATAACGGGACCTGGACCCTGCTCTTCCAAAGAAGCATTACCGGGGGAATTGAACTGAACCTGGAATACTCCGGCAGGGTTTCAGAGAAGCAGGCGGTGGTCCATACAGGGGGACTGCAGGTGCGGGCAAATTTTTAGTTGCAGCCGCAATCGAAAGTCCTCGACCCGTCGGGCTGGTACTGGTAACGGATGCGGACGGTGGCAAAGTCCGACAGGCTTCCGGACTGGAAGGTGATCTCCCTGATCCAGATCTTGGCAAAACGTTTACCCGCGGTCTGTACCGTCCAGACCTGGTTCTCCCGGATGTTCTGGGCCAGGGGCTGGAATTCATGTGTGATTACCTCGGTGTAGTCATTAAAATAGGCTTCGGCTTCTTCGGCGGTGGAAAAGATCCCGTTCTTGTAAAAGGCATCCACATCGTTGGAGCTGGAAAGGTCCACCGTAATGCTCTCGCCCAGTATCACATGGATGGCGGCGAGGTCAGGCAATAAGCTGCTGGTAAGGGAATAAATGGATATCTTGCCCGTTTCGAAGGAAAACCCGTAAAAAACATAATTCTGTCCCGATTGCAGCAACTCGGAGCTCAGCAGGATCTCCCCGCTGTATTTCGGCTCCTCCTCTTTTTTCTTGCAGGACAGGCATGCCAGAACCATGCAGGCAAGCAAAATACAGGTCTTTCTCATTTCCTTCTGGGTTAAAATGCGGCCATCAACAGGTCGATATCCTTGGAGGGGATATCAAAATGCTTGCCAATAAAGTTGTTTGTCAGGATGCCGTTGAAAATATAAACCCCGTTTCTCACTCCGGCATCTTCTTTCAGGAAAGGTTGTATGCCGCCTGCCTCTCCCATACGCATCAGCAGGGGCGCAAATACATTGCTGATGGCGATGGATGCCGTGCGGGCGACCCGCGAAGGAAGATTGGGTACGCAATAGTGGATCACTCCGTGTTTGGTGAAAACCGGATCAAGCTGGGTCCGGCATTCCGACGTTTCGATGCAGCCCCCCTGGTCAATGCTTATATCGATGATGACCGCTCCTTTTTTCATAACCTTCACCATGTCCTCCGTAATAATGTACCGGGGATCCTGTTCGATGAGGTATATGGCGCCGATCAACACATCAGCCGACCGGAGGGTACGTTCCATGACCTGCCGGTGAAATACTGAAGTATAGATGCGCTGGCCTATGTTGTTCTGTAACCTGCGCAACCGGTGCACGGAATTGTCAAATACCTTGACCTCGGCTCCGAGTCCCAGGGCTGCCCTTACCGCTGATTCGGCTGCGGTCCCCGCACCAAGGATAACCACTTCGGCCGGTGTGATACCGGGGATCCCCCCGAGCATGACCCCTTTACCACCCCTGCTGTTGCTCAGGTATTCCGCGGCGATCAGTATGGAGGTGTTCCCGGCGATGGTGCTCATAGAACGGACCACCGGGTAGCAGTTATGCTCATCCTTGATGTTCTCGAAAGCGATGGCGGTGGTCCTTTTCTGGATCAGCTTATGGATGAATTCCCTGGTCTGGTTATTCAGGTGCAGGGAGGAAATAACCGCCTGCCGCTCGCTGAGCAGATCGATTTCCTCTAGCAGCATGGGAGCGATCTTCAGGACGATGTCCGATTTATAGATCTCCTCCCTGTTGTCGACAATATATCCCCCCAGTTCGCTGTAATCCGTATCCGAGTAATTGGCCGGGGTTCCTGCACCGGCTTCGATCCTGACCTCATGCCCCCTGGCTACAAGCTGGTCAACGGCTTCCGGGGTAAGCGCCACACGGCTTTCGATCTTCTGCGACTCCCTGGGAATTCCAATGGTAAGCTGTTTCCTGCTTTTGCTTACCTCCAGCTTCTCTTCCTGGGGCATCAAACTGGCCTTGCCAAAGGTGAACCTTGTTCCGGAGGGATCCTGGGGACTCATTTTTCAATTCCTTTCATTAATTGGGGTCGTCTAAAATAATATAATTCATCCGCATAGTCAATAGCCCGGGACAGAAGTCAGGGCATTAGCTTAAGTTCCCTGGCGCCATTCCTGCCGGAACTCATTGCCAGCCGTACGGTATCCGCCGGCAGTAAGGCTTCAGCCAGCTCGGGCCATTCCAGGAAACAGTAATCCCCGCTGTACATATATTCCTCGTAGCCGATGTCAAATGCCTCCTCCAGGGTCCTGATCCTGTAGAAATCAAAATGGTATACCGATTCGCCCCGGTCGGTACGGTATTCATGGATCAGCCCGAAAGAAGGCGAACTGGTCACTTCACCGACCCCCAGGTTCCGGCACAATGCCTTTATGAAAGTTGTCTTTCCAACCCCCATCTCCCCGTAAAATGCAAATACCCTGTTCCGGGGAAAGGCATCCAGCAGTTCCCGGGCAGCATCATCCAGGGCATCGGGGGACTGAATTTCAAGGCGGAACATTGGTGCCGGTTTATTGTTAAGTGCTGGTTTACTGGGGACTTAAAGTTACCAGCGGGATCAGCATTTCTTCCATTGAAACGCCTCCGTGCTGGAAGGTGTTCCGGTAATAGTTCACCATCTGGTTGTAATTATTCGGATAGACCAGGAAATCGTCCCGGGTGGCAAAAATATAGCTGGAACTGATGTGGGACTTGGGAAGGTGGATCAATTCCGGATTCCGTATCTCAAAAATTTCATCGGGATTGTAATTCAGGTTCTTGCCCTGTTTGTAACGAAGGTTGGTCGAGGTCTTGCGGTCGCCGATCACCTTTACTGGATTCTGCACCCGTATGGTGCCATGGTCGGTCGTAAGGATCACCTTGATCTGCTTGCCGGACAATTCCTTCAGGAAATCGTACAGGTGGGAATGCTCGAACCAGGAGCGGGTCAGGGACCTGTAGGCCGGTTCATCATAGGCGAGCTCCCGGATCATGTCCATTTCTGTCCGCGCATGCGAGAGGATGTCGACAAAATTGAATATGACGGCGCTCAAATCATAATTAATCAGGTTTGCAGCCCCTTCCACCAGTTTTCTTCCCGCACGTGAGTTGTTCACCTTGTCGTAATTGACCTTTAACTGGAGACCGGCTCTCTGAAGCTGGCTTTCCAAAAGCTCCTGCTCCTTGAGGTTCTTTCCCTCTTCTTCCTCCTCATCCACCCAGAGCGAGGGATGGAGTTTCCCGATCTCAAGCGGCATCAGTCCCGCAAACAGCGCATTCCTCGAATACTGGGTGGCCGTCGGCAAAATGCTGCAATAGACCTCATCGGAATCCACGGTAAAATATTCCTCGACCATGGGCTGAATGCTTTTCCACTGGTCCAGGCGAAGGTTGTCGACTACAACCAGGCAAATCTTCTCCCCCTCCTTCAAGTGGGGGATGACCTTCTGCCCGATCACACCGGGAGAAAGCAGGGGTGCATCCTTGTTCTTCCCTGAAAACCAGGTATGATAATTCGTCTTGATAAACCTGGCAAAACCTGCGTTTGCATCCGTTTTCTGCATATTGAGGATCTCTTCAAGGCCGGCGTCGGTGCTCGATTCGAGTTCCAGGTCCCAGTAAGTCAGCTTCCTGAATATTTCCACCCAGTCACTGAAATGATAGGCCGTGTTAATCAGCATCTGGATCTGGGCAAATTCAGACTGGTAAACCGAGGTTGTCCTCCGGGTTATCAGCCTCTTGGTGTCGATGTTCTTCTTGATGGAGAGTAATATCTGGTTGGGTTTGACGGGTTTGATCAGGTAATCGCTGATCTTGGCCCCGATCGCCTGGTCCATGATGTCCTCCTCTTCGCTTTTGGTGATCATGACAACCGGGATCCCCGGATTAACGGCTTTAATCAGGTCCAGTGTTTCAAGCCCGCTCAATCCCGGCATGTTTTCATCCAGGAAAATCAGGTCGAAATTCTCCTCTCTCACCAGTTTTATGGCCTCATCGCCATTTCTGGCCGTCATGACGGCATAACCTTTCTCCTCCAGGAAAAGAATGAGTGGCCTCAGCAGGTCGATCTCGTCATCCGTCCATAGTATTCTAATCTCTTTCATTTCTTTCGTAATGTTTCTGGAAGAAAAGCCAGTATTTATTCGCTGTGCGGTCCTTTTTAAGGATCTCTTCATTCCCCTGCGAAATGATGAAGAGCCTGTAATCTGAATCCCCGAGTACCTGAAAGATCTTTTCATTCCTGAAGACCTGCTCATAATAATCCCAGGCCTGCTGCATGCCCTGGAAGCGGTGGACCAGCACGGTTATCACCTTGTCCTTGAGCTCCTCGTGAACGACGTTGAAGGTCTTGTTGGGATAGAGATCCAGGTTCAAGTTAATAAATTCAAACTTAAGCTGGTTTATATCTACGTTTCCCGTAACAAACAGACCGTATGAAAATGCTCCCGCAGAATCGGCTTTGTAAATTTCTTCCGCTTCGATTTTTTGTGTTTCCGTCTTAACCTCCTTGTCCGTGTCAAGGATAAAGGCAAGGATGGATGCGGACCGCTCCGCGATCTCGGGATCGGGGGAACTTTTCGACAGGCTGTCGAGGGCATGGGTAAATACCAGTATGTCCCGGGTCTTCCCGATGGAAAGTACTTTTAAGAATTCGAACTTGGGTATGACCGGGTCCCCCTTGTACTGCATCGCAGCCTGATCCGCGTTCCGGATCACGCCGTAATAATCGCCGCGCTGGTACATGTTGTAGGTTTGTTCATAGTAATTATTCACCTCATTCTCCTTTGCCTGCAATTCCGCTATGTAATTCGGATTTGTAAGAAGCTGTGCCGGCTGGCTTTCAGGGAATTCCCTGATAATGGACTGTTTGTAGGTGTTCGCCATCGTAACGTCCTTCTCGTCCTCAAAAAGCCGGTAAAGGCTATAATAGGTGCTCAGGGTGAATCCGTTGCCGGGAAACCGGTCAAGCAGTTCCCTGTAAGTTTCTTTGGCCTTCGGATAGTCCTTCAGTTCATTTTTATATATGGTGCCGGCATTGTACAGTCCCTCTACAATCCTGGCATTCGAGATCTCGATCATCGAATCCGTCATGGGAATATCCTTCAGGTAAAATTCACGCGATTTATTGCTGAGTATTTTGGTCTTTTCCTCCAGGGCGCCGCTTGTATCACTGGCCTCGGCCACCTCTTCGGACTCGAACCTGACCTGGCTTTTATTGGCACGCCTCCAGTTGTCCTCCAGTTTCCGGTTTCCCCATTTCATCCGGAATTCGGGCTGTCCGAACCCCTTTGCAGCCTGGTTGTAAAAGTACCACTTCCCGCCCTGGTCCGCCGTGTTACTGGTTCGCTGGCTTTCATTCAGGGTCATCCGGTTGAACTGCTGGTCCTGCATCGCTGTCATCTCAAGCTCCCTGGCACGGGCCTCTTCCTTGGTGATCCGGGCAATAATGCTGTCTATCACAGCATTCCTTGCAGACTCAGGCATCCGGGCAAGTCTTTGCAGGCTGTCCTCGAGCTGGACCACCTGGAGATTTTCGACCAGGCTTGAAAGGCTCCTTGTTTTGGCCATGATCTTATCATAATCCGGGTAATCCTGTGTCAGGGAAACCATGGCGGAATCGTAATACAGGTCCGCCATCTCATAATTCTGCCTTTCGTAGTAAATATCGGCTATGGTCAGGCATGTAGTTGTTTTCTGCCGGGTATTGCTGACGCTGTAGACGGAGGACAGTTTATATTGAGCCAGTGCCTCATCCATATTGCCTTCCCTGAAGTACACGTTCCCCAGGGCATAATAGATCTGGTCCCTGAAGTCCCTGTTTTTATCGTCTTTCAGCATTTTTCTCAGCTCTTCCCTGATGTCCCTGGCATTGTCCGAACCTGCCACGAATACGCTGGCACGGTTGATCCTTGCATTGAAGCTCATTTCGTAGGGGGGATTCATCTTGATCACCAGCCGGTAATATTCCGAGGCCTTCTGCGGATCCCCTGCTTCCTGATGAAGCTGTGCCAGGATAAAGGACCAGCGTATTTTGTCCTCCTTCTTTTTTACCTTTTCAAGCGCCAGGGTCATGGGTTCGATGGCCCTGGCATAGTCCTCCTGCTTTATGTACAGATCCGCCTGGGTGGAATATAGCTCTGCCAGCAGGTCGGCAGGAAATCCCTGGGTGCCTGTCAGCACTTCAAGGATGTCTTCAGATTCATCATATTCCTTTAGCTCATTAAGCGTGCGGGCGATCCATATCTGCGTTTCATAAATAATGTCATCGTAAGCGTACTCGGTCATGATGAATTTAAACGTTTCAAGGGCCAGGTGGAAATCGTGCCGGAAAAGGTAAGCCTTGCCCATGAGGAGATAATTCTGGGGGACAAATTTGTTGTATTCACTCCGGGCATAGAATGCCTTTTGTTTATCCGTCTGGGGACCCTGTTTGAATTCAGGCTTTACCGTGATGGAATGCAGGGTGATTACCTTTGTAGCCTTCTGGATGGCCCTTTCCATGTCCCCTGCGATCGAGCCTGCCGTGCTTTCATCCCCCCACAGGAAAACCGGCAGGATCCTGGTGAAATCATCTTCATGAGAGTCGTCCATCCCCTTGATCCCCTTTTTAAAGCTTTCATTGCCGTTGAAAAAGATGTTGTACCGGGAGGTGATATTATGGTATGTCCGGGTGACCATGGTGTTTTTTTCCGTACTGCAGGCAACGAGTATTCCGAGAAGAAAGGCCGGAAGGAAGTAATATATAAGGATCCGCTGTCTCAAGACAACACAAATGTATTAAACTCAAACGAAAAAATCCCTGCACAATTGTGCAGGGACAGGATTAAGCATGCAGGGTTCAATGTCAGGCCTGCCGCTTTATTCAAGGGCCACCAGTCGCTTCATTTCGGGGACTTCCTTGAGCAGGGCCTGCTCCACTCCGGCCTTGAGGGTCTGGTAGCTGAACGGGCAGCCTTCGCATGCCCCGTGCAGTTTCACCTTGACCACCAGGTCATCGGTTATTTCCTCAAGCGTGATGCCACCTCCGTCCGCTTCCAGGTAGGGACGTATTTTATCCAGTGCAGCATTGATCCGGATGTTCAGATCGTTTCTTTTTTCTTCCGTCATGGTAAGTAATATTTTACATTTTTTTTATTTCAACGATACGGGTCGGGGGCAATTCTGCGTTCCTGCGTTTTGTTTCCCGGATCATGTTCCCGGCCAGCTCTTCGAATGCCTTTGCCACGGCCGATCCTTCATTGAGGACCTCGGGTTTGCCCTCGTCGCCTCCTTCGCATATGCTCTCAACGATGGGGATCTGTCCCAGTACCGGCACCTTCAGTTTCTCCGCGAGTTTTATCCCTCCGCCATTTCCAAAGATGTAATACCTGTTTTCAGGCAGCTCGGCAGGGGTGAACCAGGCCATGTTTTCCACCAGTCCCAGTACAGGCACATTGATCTTGTCCCCCCGGAACATATTGATGCCTTTCAGGGCATCCGCCAGGGCCACCTGCTGAGGGGTCGTAACAATGACCACCCCGGTAACCGGCACTTCCTGTACCATGGTCAGATGGATGTCGCTGGTACCCGGAGGCAGGTCGATGAACAGGAAATCCAGTTCTCCCCAGCTGGTCTGGCTCATGAACTGCCTCAGGGCATTGGTCGCCATGGGACCCCTCCAGACCAAGGCATCCTCCGGGTCCACAAAAAAACCGATGGAAAGAAGCTTTACCCCGTAACTTTCGAGCGGGATGATCATTTCCTTGCCATCCACCAGTTCAACCGAGGGACGGCGGTTTTCGGCCTTCAGCATTTTCGGGATGGAAGGCCCGTATATGTCCGCATCGATGAGCCCGACCCGGTATCCCGCCCTCGCGGTTGCAACGGCCAGGTTCACTGCAACGGTGGATTTGCCAACGCCTCCCTTGCCCGATGCCACGGCGATGATGTTCTCAACGTCCGGGAGGATCTGTCGGGATTCGATCACCTGCCTGGCCTTGATTTCTATATTTCCTTCCACCTCAACCTTCGGGTCAAGGTATTTTTTCAGGGCCTTGACACAGGCCTTGCGGACCGATGAGATCACCGGGTCGTTTGAGCGATCGAAAACAATAGTAAACCCGAGTTTTTGGTCCTCCGACCATATGTCGCTTATCAGTCCCAGTTCAACAATATTCCGGTCTTTCCCTGGATATTGGACCTTCTGCAATGCCGCCAGCACCTGTTCCTCCGAGAATGGCATGATCGTGAATAATATAATGGAATAAAAATGAGCTATAAAGATACGGATTTTTAATTAGATTAATTCCGTATTGGGATCCCAGAAAAGGGTCCGGAAATGGACCACGCAATCCTCTTCCACTTCGATGCCTTCGCTCTCGAGCAGTTCCTGCATAACTCGCGAACCTCTGAAATGGTGTTTCCCGGTCAGCATCCCGATCCGGTTGATCACCCGGTGGGCGGGCACGTATTCCTGCTGGGTATGCGAACCGTTCATGGCCCATCCCACCATCCGGGCGGACTGGGGAGAACCGATGTACCGGGCAATGGCACCGTAGGTGGTCACCCGTCCCGGGGGTACCATCCTTACAACCTCGTAGACCCGGAGGAAAAAATCCTTATTCTCCGTTCCCTTCCCCTTTTTTCCCGTTCGCTTCCCTTTGTTTGATGTATACATCATGACAATTGCTTTTGCATTACAACCGGCTCAGGGCCCCGGTATGACTGAATCAAAAACTGTTCTTCATTTTTCTGCTTCCGGTTCAGGTTCCCCGATTGTTATATCCGCCGGCAGTTCAAATTCCAGGTAATGGATGGGAAGTCCCTTTTCGATGAACTGCTTTTCATAGTAGGTCTGTATCCCGAAACCCGCGGCTGGTTTTTCACTTCCGTAAAGATCCGCGGTTGCGGCACGCAGCGGCAATGAATTCATTTCAACCAGTTCGAGGGTATAATGGTACAGCACCGGGTTATCCGTTTTCAGGTGGAGGAGTCCCCTGTCTTTCAGGAACTCCCTGTAAGAGTTCAGGAAATGGGGCGCGGTCAGCCGTTTTTTATTTCTTCGTTTCTTCAGCTGCGGGTCCGGGAAGGTCAGCCAGATCTCGTCTATCTCATCCTTGCCAAAGAAGGAATTGATGAATTCAATGCGGGTCCGGATGAAGGTAACATTCGGGATCCTTTCCTCCTGTGCCTGCCGGGCGCCGGTCCAGATCCTTGCCCCCTTGATGTCGATGCCGATAAAATTCCTCGCGGGAAACATGCGTGCCAGTCCCACGCTGTACTCCCCCTTGCCGCAGCCAAGTTCGAGCGTAATGGGATGGCCGTTCCTGAAATGATCCCTGCCCCATTTTCCCTTAAGCCTGAAGTCCTTCCCGAAAACCTCCTGGAACGGGGGCTGGAAGACGTTTGGGAACATCTCCATCTCTTTAAACTTGCTGATTTTGCCCTTGCCCACTAATCCGCTTTTTCCACCCGCAGTCCCACATCAAAAATAAACGGAAGTTTATCCGTCCGCATGGCCTGCTGGTAATCGAAGCTGTAGGTCCCCCGCTGTGCAAACCGGACATTCTCCTTGTACAGCTGCTGAAGATCCCAGATGTCGCCCAGGCCGCTACCTTTCCACTTGCCCTTTTCGTCGGCGAGGATGATCTGTACCGTGTCCCTGATGGAATGCCCCGACGGAGCGGTTGTGGTGATGAACAGGTAGAGGTTGCTCATGGGATACAGGCTGGCATTTCGGACGTTGACGTACAGGTTATGGGGACTGATGGTATCCTCCACCGGTACTTCAAAGTGTACGATATGGTCGCTGTACCAGATCCCGTCAGGGATCCTGATGTTCTTTTCGTAAACCCTTGACGGATCACAGGATGTCAGGACGGTGATGCCGACCAGGAGCAGGATGAACAGGGCTGAGCCCGGGAGGGTGTGAATGCGGGTCCACGGGAAGGAATTTATGGGGGCCCCCGGGAGGGGATGTACGGGAGACTCCGGGAGGGGATGTACGGGAGACTCCGGATGATTCATTAACGGATGTCTCATGGTCTTTCGGGATTCCTTTTTTGCTTTTTCCTTTTCTTTTTGCCTTTCGGCTGTCTTGAATCAAACCTGTGGAGGTCGTCCTTAACAATGTCGTTCTGGAAATCGAGTTTATGGGTTCTGCCGAAGTCTCCATCCTGTAAAGCCTTTACCTTCTTCCCTTCCCCGTTGAGACGGATGATCTCCCTGACCCGTTCGACCGGGACCGGGATCATGTTGGAGGCATTGTCCTTTTGAAATCCATACCAGTAAAGTCCCCTGTAAATATCGGTCTTCTGGTGGTAGGCAGGCCCGTCCTCCGTTTCCAGGACGGTGCTCCGGTCCGGGAAATCCTTCTGGGCATCCAGGTAGGAGTTCAGCTCATAATTCAGGCAGCATTTGAGTTTCCCGCACTGGCCGGCAAGTTTCTGTGGATTCAGCGATACTTCCTGGTAACGGGCGGCATTGGTGGTCACCGAAACAAAATTGGTCATCCAGCTTGCACAGCACAATTCCCTGCCGCAGGAACCGATTCCACCGATCCTTCCGGCTTCCTGCCTGGCCCCGATCTGCCTCATTTCGATGCGTACCTTGAAAGCATCGGCCAGGACCTTGATCAGTTCCCTGAAATCGACCCGTTCATCGGCTATGTAATAAAAAATGGCCTTGGTCCGGTCACCCTGGTATTCGACGTCCCCTATTTTCATGTCCAGTTTCAGGTCCTCGGCGATCTTCCTGGAACGCATCATGGTATCGTGTTCAAGGTCGATCGACTCCTGCCATTTTTCTATGTCAGCCGGTTTGGCTTTCCTGTAGGCCTTTTTGAGATCCTCCGAATCCGGATCGATCCCGTATTTGTAAAGTTGCCGGAGAACCAGTTCCCCGGTCAGTGAAACCACGCCGATATCATGTCCCGGGGATGCTTCCACGGCGACGATATCCCCGGCATTAAACCGGATTTCATGCACATTCCTGTAAAATCCCTTGCGGGTATTCTTGAAACGGACTTCGATGATGCCGGAAAACTGCTGTTCCCTGGGTATGTCTTCCAGCCAGTCGTGGATGGCGAGCTTGCTGCATCCGCAATTGACCCGGTAGGGCATATCAGGCAGGTCCCCCCTGTTGTCACATATGTGTCCGCTGTCCCTCATGAAGGCAAAAATAAGAATTTTCCGCCGACCCTGATCTTACCGGATCAGCTTTACCAGGGAAAGGGCAAAATCGAGCAGGACGATCCGGGCATACGCATTGGCTTCAATGTGCGTGCAGGCATCTTCAAGCTCTTTGACTATGGCCGGGGCATTGCCATCGTGAATGAAGGCTGAGAACCTGCCTGAGAAATCGGATTCAGGGGGACTCATACGTACCAGTCCCCGCTGCTGCATATTCAGCAGGTAATTCTCCCTGACCATCCGGAGGGCATAGATCAGGAAAGCTTTCTGCCTTTCCCTTCCCAGGGTTGAAATTTCTTCCACCCAGTCAAATATTTCCTGGAATTTCCTGCTGTAAGAAAGGCGCATGATGCGAATGAAAAGTTCCAGCTGGTATTCCGATTCCTCGCTCCCGGTCAGGATTTCAACGGCCGTGTTGTAGTCCCCCCCAGCCAGGAGCACCGCATTTTTTAACCCGGCCTCATCGCCGGTGAAGGTCTTCTGCAGGGCCGCCAGCAGGTCTGCGTCTGCCAGGCGCGGTACCCGGATCAGCTGTGCCCTTGACAGGACCGTGGGTAAAAGCTGTTCGGGATGCTCCGAGATAAGCAGGAAGACCGTAAGGGGAGGCGGTTCCTCGATCATCTTGAGCAGCTTATTTGAGGCCTGTGCATTCATTTTCTCCGGCATCCAGACGACCATGACCTTATGGCTTGATTCAAAAGCTTTCAGGTTGAGCTTCCGCTGGATTGCTTCGCTCTCAAACTTATTAATGATGCCCTGTTTGTTCTCCGGTCCCATGCAAGCATACCACTGCTGAAGCGTCATTAAGGGGTTTTCGAGCAGGGCTTTCCGCCATTCCCCGATGAATTCATCGCTGATCGGGTCTTTGATCACCGTTCTGGTGGTGAAAACCGGAAAGGCAAAATGAAGATCCGGGTGCACCAGTTTATCGTATTTTATGCAGGAGGGACATTTGCCGCAGGAATCCCCTGCCTGGCGTTCCGTGCAGGAAAGGTAGGTGGCATAGGCCAGGGCAAGGGGCAGGGTCCCCGCACCCGGAGTCCCGTGGAACAATTGTGCATGGGGAATCCGTCCTTCTTTGACGGACTGGACCAGCCGCTGCTTTAAATCATTATGTCCGGCAACCGATGAGAAGCGCAAAATTCTAGATTAGGTAAGCAGATTAAGGGTAAAATTAAAATACTTTTTTAACTTT